>Ga0209487_1000873_pt1 | contig 26559 bp, 23 predicted proteins | sample Poulit2012_FD_187524 | JGI IMG/M metagenome (GOLD analysis project Ga0209487, IMG submission 187524) | Agricultural soil microbial communities from Georgia to study Nitrogen management - Poultry litter 2012 (SPAdes) (version 2) | ecosystem: Environmental > Terrestrial > Soil > Agricultural land...
TTTCGGCAGCGTCCAGCTCGATGTCGGCGGAGTCCGGCAGGAAACGCACCAGTTTGGCGTAGATCGCCATGTCGACGTTGTATTCCTCGTTGCCGCGGTAGAACGCGGGGTCCATCGTGTCGATGTCGACACCGCTGCGGGCGCGGACCCGCAGTTCACCGTCACCCTGAGCCAGGGCGCCGGAGAACAGCAGGGCCGCTCCTGCGAGTGCCGTCGTTAACAGTTTCAGTCCGTTCTTTTTCATGGTTGTCCTTTCCACCCGCATCACAGGAACCTGCGGGGTATGACTTTGCTGAAGGTTCGGCTGAACACGCGTTCGTCACCGATGTACGCGTCCAGCTCGGCGTAGCTGTTGAAGTGTGTGGCGGTCGAGGTCAGTGAGGTCCTGACCACGGTCCGGGTCCGCCAGCCGTCCCGGATCAGGTCGAACTCGAACTCGTTCTCGCCGCGCACCACAGCGGGGTCGGCTTCATCGAACGTGTAGCGTTCCAGTGAGTAGCGCCGGTTGACCTGGCCAATATCCTCCATGCGGCTGAAGCCCGAATCCGAGAAGATCTCCGTGGTGGTGACGCCCGTCGCCACGTCATGCGTGATCTTCTTGCCGTGCTCCCCGCCGCTCAGCTGCGTCACCTTCAGGGGTGGCGCGCCCGACGGTGTCATCGGCACGTGCACGTCACGGTCCGAATCCCTGGGCGCGCGCACCGGCAGGTCGAAGCTGCTGGCGCCCGTGAACACGCTGAGCGTCACCGGTTCCGGGGCGGGCCACATGATCGGCCAGTAGTTGGTGGAGATGGCCACGCGGATGCGGTGCCCGGCCGGAAACTGCTGGGCGACGTCGTTAAGCTGGACCCGCGCCGTGTAGCGCCTGCCCGGTTCAAGCTCCTGCGGATGCTCGTGGCTGTCCAGGTGGGTCAGGTTCAGGAGGCCGTAGGTGACGCGGGTGGCCCGGCCGTCCGGCGCGACGTCTGAAAGCCGCACCGCGACGTGCGCCACCGGCCGGTCACTGGCGAACTCCAGGTTCATTACGGGCGCCCCCAGGATCTCCGTCGTTTCGGCAAGCGGTTCAGTTTCGAACACGAGTGAGCCGAGGTCGTCAGCGTTCTGGTCGGTGGGCAGGTCCGGCATCCAGCTGTAAGGGAACCACTTGCCGGAGCGCTGCCCGACTGACAGGGGCGAGCTGACGGTCAGTTCCTGCTCCGCACCTGCCGGCTGGCTGGTCAGTACACCCGGCTCGAGTGTCAGGCGGCGGCTTTCGATGCCGGGGGCGGGCCAGGAGTCCTCGCCCACCCAGCGGCCCGGCCGCTCGTCATAGGCCGCAGCGGGAGGGACGCTGTCCTGCATCCACGCCCGCAGCTGCGGTTCGTCCATGATGCCGGTCTCCTTGCCTTTAAGCCATCTGTCCCACCAGCGCAGTGATTCCTGCAGGAACCCGGCGGCCGGTCCAGGCACACCCTGGTCCGGGTAGGTGTGGCCCCACGGGCCGATGAGGCCCAGGCGGGGCACCTCCAGGTGCTCCAGCAGGCGCGGGATGGCGTTCGAGTAGCCGTCCGCCCAGCCGCCCACCGCGAAAACTGGGCAGCGGATGGCTGAGAAATCCTCGTTGACACTGCCGTGCTTCCAGAACTGATCCCGCTGCTGATGCTCCAGCCAGTTCTCCTGCCAGAAGCCGGTCTGCTCCAGCCGGTCCAGCCACTTGCTGCGCCAGTCTGGTTCGATCTCGGGATCCGGTGGCCGCGAGTTGAACGCCAGCATCGTTGATGCCCACGTCAGGTTCTCATTCAGGAGGGTGCCGCCCATGTAATGGACGTCATCGGCGTAGCGGTCGTCAGTGGAGCAGACGGTGATGATCGCCTTGAGTTCTTCCGGCTGGCGCGCGGCGATCTGCAGGCCGTTGAAACCACCCCAGGAGATGCCGATCATGCCGATCGCTCCGGTGCACCACGGCTGCGCCGCGATCCACTTCAGTACTTCGAGCCCGTCGTCCTGTTCCTGTTTCAGGTACTCGTCATGCATGACACCGTCGGAATCACCGGTACCCCGGATGTCGACGCGTACCGAGGCATAACCGTTAGCGGCGTAGTAAGGGTGGTTGAGTGCGTCGCGGGCGCGGGTACCGTCGCGCAGGCGGTACGGCAGGTACTCCAGAATGGCGGGCACCGGGTTCTGTTCCGCGTCGACCGGCAGCCAGATGCGGGCAGCCAGCCTGCAACCGTCCGACAGGCGGATCCAGGTGTGCTCGATGACCCGGAACTCTCCGGGCATGTCGCTGGTTTTGTTCAACAAAAAATCCTTCCGGCAGCGGATGGCTGTTCAGCTGACAAAGGCCGGGGCAGGACCGCTGCTGCCAATGTCTCTTACGGCCGCTGCCGCCCGACACACGTACGGGGAATCGAATCGTACCCGTACTGTTCAGGTATGAGTATAGCCCTATGTTACTTTTCAGAACGCCAAGGGCTACCCGAAGAGAGTAGCACGGGACTTCGGCATATCACCTGTGTAGTCCTGTGTACGCTTTGATCAGCGGTGTCAACCCTGGTGATCAGCCAGCGCCTGCTACTTCCCGGAGGGCCGCGGTCGCTGAGGCGCCCGCCATGACCGACGTGCGCGGGCTGGCCGGACTCGGGTTGGACGATATCTCGACACGCAGGCGGCCCGCGGGGCCTTCCGCTTCGATGCGGTGGAACGTCTGCGTTGCTGCGGGGTCCGAGCGCACGACCACTTTAGTGGCGTCCGGTCCGGCTCCGGCAAGGCTGAGCGCGATGGCGACGTTCACGTTCTGCGGGAACGCCGCGATCGCTTCGCGGGCACTGCCTTCGAACACGGTGAACGCTGAACCATCAGGCAGTTCGATCGAGTTGCGCTCTAGGTAAGGCGCACCGCGCAGGCCGTCAGGGTGCTTCGTGTTGGTGATAGTTACGCCCGTCAGACCCCCGCCCGCCCTGAGCGCGCGCACGCCATCCAGGCCGGCGATCCCGCCGCTTGGCAGCACCACCTTCACGCCATCATGGCGCGCCTGCTTCCAGGCCGCTTCGACCGTTTCGTCCACCATCGCGCCGATGCTCATGATGATCGTGTTGATGCCGGCCTGCCACAGCCTGGGCACGTGCTGCCTGACCGCTTCTCCGCCGGCTGCCTCGAGCACCCAGCTGGCGCCTGTTGTGGCGAGATCCTCCGGCGCCACCGCTTGCGCGCCCAGTTCTCCGGCCAGTTGCGCTGCTGAGGCTGAACCGGCAGTCGAACCGGCCACCGCGACTACTTCCACACCGGGTACGTCGCCGGCCTGCACGGCCTGGGCCACCAGCTGGTTTATTCCGCCCGCGCCGAGCAGGGCGACCTGGATGCCTGCTGAGTCACTGTTCATGTTGCCGGCAATGATAGCAGCAGTATCTGTAGGCCGGAACCGGCAGCGACGTCCACCGTCGCGCCGTGATCGTCGCGCAGGAGCACGGGCGCACGCTGAATCATGTTGTAGTGGAAGCGTTGGACAGATTCATTTCGGACCCTGGTTAAGCAGTGCATCCAGAGGTTCGGGACGCGGGCGGTAGGGCCTCGCTTGCCGCCGTGTCCATTTGACCGACTGGTCAGTCTGCTGATGGCAGGGTAATTGCCCTGAATCTCATCGATCGACTGGTCGATCAAATGCACAGTGCGCGTGCGGGGACCACCCCCAGCGCACCTTACCTGCGCTCGAGCGAACGCTGTTCCAGCAGAATCATCAGCACGACCACCGCTGCAGCTGCCAGCGCCAGGCCCAGCATCAGCCAGGCGTCATCACCAACCGGCTGCGGCACGTTGCCATCGGCCTGCCAGGGCCACAGCGCCCGCAGCGAGCCGAGCATCAGGCCGCCCATGACCAGCAGGGTCGGCCGACGCAGGTGCTCGAGCAGCCACTGCAGCAGCTGCACGAACAGCGCCAGGCCGATGATTGCGCCGGCGATGAACACTGCCAGATAGGCCCAGTCACGCTCGGCCAGAGCGTTAAGCGTCGGCTCGTACATGCCAATCGCCACCAGCAGGAACGCACCGGACACACCGGGCAGCACCAGTGCACAGACGGCGAACGCGGCTGAGATCAGGATCATCCAGCTGGCCGGCTCCGTGACCGTAGTCACGGGCAGGCTGGTCAGGCCAAACCCGATCGCGGCGGCAATCAGGATCGTGGCGCCCTCACGCAGCCGCCACGGTGCACCGGCCATGCGCAGCGGCACGGACACCGAAGCAGCGATGAGCCCGAAGAACACGGCCCGCGTGGCGACGGGATAAGCCTCGATGAGCTTTGCCAGCGGAGTCGAGAAGGTGAACAGCGCCACAGCCGCGCCAAGCACCAGCGGGATGATCGCCAACCAGGGAACTTCGCGGAAATGCCTGAGCGCACGACCCACGCCGCCGCTGCGGAACGGGGCCAACAGCGTAGCCACGGTTCCTTTAAGGATGTGGCTGGCACCGCGGATCAGGTCCTCATACACACCGACGATCAGCGCGACAGTGCCGCCGCTGACGCCGGGGATGATCTCAACTACGCCGATCAGGGCGCCACGCAGCAGGTTCAGAATGACAGTGATTATCTTCATTTCAGGGGCGCGCCGGGCTGGGCGGACACCGGCGCTCATCGGTGGAAAAGCGTAACACGCACCGTGCCTAATCGCGGCGGCCAACCCCGCTTGTGGGCAATCGCCCATATTGCTCTCTCATCACAACCACCGCCTTGTGCGGCTCCGGTAACCAAGCCACTCGTCCCCAAAGAGCCGGGCCAGCGTCGGCTCCTCGTAGCGGGTGACCCGGAGGTGAAAGGCGATCGACACTCCACAGGCATAGACTAGCAGTGCGACCGACCATGCTGTCAGCGCCCAGCCGATAAGGATCAGCGCCACGGCTACGTACATGGGATTGCGGCTGTAGCGGTACAGCCCGCTGGTTACCAGCCGTTCAGGAGGCGCCCACGGAGCCAGCGTGCCGCGGCCGACGGAATGGAACTCCACGGTGCACCAGATCAGAAGCGCAGTGCCGAGCACTAGGGGCACCAATCCGACCGGCTGTTGTAGGTGCAGATCGCCGCTGAGCGCCAACAGGCCCGCCGGAATCAGGTAGGCAACAACGCCGGGCAAGAGAAGGAACGAGGCGAGAGATCGGATCATGGCTCGCCCGCCACGCCTGCTTCCAGCCCGCCCCGCCAGCGCGACGGTCCGTCGTTCAGTTGGAGAAGGCTGCCAAGGAAATCGCGCCAGGAGAAGGTGGTGGGGGTCGGGGCGTCAGAGGGCATTCACGACAGTATCGACCATGGAGTCGGCGGGCTTGCTTACTTACAGAATGTAACTCCGTACATCGAGAGATCGGCAGAGCGAAAAGTTCCAGACATCCATCCACGCCACATGTCGAAGAAGGCGGGAATGTCTTCTGGTTGCCAGTTACCGCTCCGAAGGGCGCATTCCCAGATGGTTACAACGCGCCAGTCCTGACCCAGAAGGTCGGACCGGACCGTACGGTCACGTTCGACATTGGCGGTTAGTTTCTGTTTCCAGAATTCGGCCCGTGCCTGCGGCCATTTGAAATACCTGCAGTCATGCGCGTGCCAGAAGCATCCATGAACGAAAACTGCAGTTCTGTATCGCGGGAATGTCAGATCCGGCCGCCCCGGCAGGTGTGGCGTATGCAGACGGTAACGCCAGCCAGCTGCGTGCAAAGTACTGCGGACCGTCATTTCAGGGTTGGTGTCCCGGGATCTTATTGCGGCCATGTTGTTGCGGCGTGACTGTGTCGGCGGTGCTTCTGCCATCTGGCTGCGATGTTAGCCTGTCTGAAAGGGTTCTGTAAGTCGTGTACGGCTAACTTGCGGGTGGGCGGTCGAGCAGCTGGACGGTCGAACGTGGCCAGTCCGTGGTGCATGGAGTTAATTATGAGCAAGGTAATCAGTGAGCACTGGATAGCGCACTATCACGAACGCTTTCAAAAGGAACTCAGCTACGCCACCGGTGATCTGCAGGCCATTCGTGACAACCTGCTTGCGGAACCTCCGGTCGAATACTCATCTGACAGGGACCTGCTCAGGGAGGCAATCTTTAAAGCCTATGAGGATGTAAGGTCCCAGTTGAATCGGGTCGGCTATATGCAGGAATCTTCCGTGAAAAACCTGCATTCGCACAACTGGTATGCAGGACCGGCAAAGGACGCGCGGGTCTGGAACAGATTAGTTCAGCGACTTCGATCTGCCGGCCGCACCGATGAAGAGATACAGGACATTGACGACCAGTCGACAGCCGTTCTGTCCCTGACTCATACGCCCGGAACCAGCTCATTCCGGTCCCAGGGCGTAGTTGTCGGCCATGTGCAGAGTGGAAAAACGGGGAACATCGCAGCGATTCTTGCAAAAGCCTCAGACACGCCCTACAAGTTCTTTCTCGTACTGTCCGGACTGACAGATGCTCTGAGGGAACAGACTCAGGAACGGCTTGAGCAGGACCTCGGCACTGATGATGCTTCCGTGTGGCATGCATGGACGAGCACTGATCACGATTTCGCTGCTTCCAAAAACACCCCGTTCCAGTTTGATCCATCTCTGGTGCAGCTTGCAGTGCTGAAGAAGAACAAGTTCGTGCTGGAACGTTTTCTGCAGAAACTCAAGAAAACACCGGTGGCGACTCTGCGGAACACTCCGTTCCTGATAATTGATGATGAGTGTGACCAGGCGAGTGTGAATTCAGCGAGGGTTTCTGAGGAGATGACCAAGCTGAACGAACTGATCCGCTCGATTCTCGATGTGCTCCCGCGGGTAAGTTATGTCGGCTATACGGCAACTCCATATGCGAACGTGCTCATCAACCCACATACCGAAGAAGGTGAGCTCGCAGATCTCTATCCCAGGGACTTTATTTATGCACTGACTCCGCCTGCGGCCTACTTCGGAGCCGAACGACTCTTTGGGCGTGAAGCAATTGCGGGTGAACTGGGGGACGATGAGGAGGACAGTTTTGACGGACTCGACATGATCCGCGTTATCCCAGATGAGGAGCTGCCTGTCCTGCGTCCGTCGAGCAGGGACATAGATTTGACGGAAACGTACACAATCACCAGGACATTGGACCGTTCACTGAAGTACTTCCTGATCGCGTTAGCCGCCCGGGCGGTGCGAGGTCAGGCTGACAGGCATTCAAGCATGCTGATTAATACCAGCCATCTCGTGCGTGTGCACTTCCGCATCGCTAAGTCTGTGGAAAACTGGCTCACTTCCATCAGACAGCGTATCCGCATGGGTGAGTCCGCCCTGATAGCTGAACTACGCGCGCTGTGGTGGGATGAAGCCGGACGGGTAGATGCCGGGCGGTTCAATCTTGACGAGGTTGGCTTTGAGGAACTGCTGCCACACCTCGAGACAGAATTGGAGTCGCTCGAGGTCATTGTCGAGAACGGTGAGAGCGTTCAGCGCATCGATTTTGGTGACACGCCACGCAAGTATGTGGTTATTGGTGGCAACGTGGTCTCCCGGGGCCTTACACTTGAAGGCCTCATCGTCAGCTTCTTTCTGAGAACCGCAAATCAGTACGACACGCTTATGCAGATGGGCCGTTGGTTCGGCTACCGTCAGGGGTACCAGGACCTGCCGCGAATCTGGATGGAAGAAAATGTCCGAAGCTCATTCCGGTCTCTTGCGATGGTTGAAGCTGAAATCAGAAGTGAAATTCGGATATACCATCGTAAACAATTAACTCCTTTGCAGTTCGCTGTCAGGGTGCGCCAGCTTCCCGGTCTGCTGATTACGGCTCGTAACAAAATGCATCATGCGCGAAGGGCGCAAGTATCTTATGCGAACCGGCATCTGCAGACATTCCGCTTTGCAAGAAGTGATTTGAATTGGCTGCAGGAGAACTGGGATGCCGGTGGCCGCCTTATCACTGCACTGGAAGGTTCGCACCACCGAACAAGCGGAGGCGCCCGCAACCAGGTGTACTCCGGCGTCCCGGTTGAGCTGATAATTCGCTTCCTGCAGGAATACAACGTGCATGAGAAACTGCATGACATGGCAGCGGAACCGATGCTGGCCTACATCCAGAGCCGTATGCGTCAGGGCGACAGTCGCTACTCACGCTGGAACGTAGCCGTAATGGGTCCTGGGAAGCCAGAAGCGCGCCTCGCTGATTTGCCGCTCGGCCCCCTGGGCAAAGTACCCACCTTCGTACGGTCAAGCCTGAATGAGACCCACGACGTGGCAGATATCAAAGCTCTGATGTCGGTTGCCGACCTCAAAGTTGATATGGGTGACAAAGCTCCAACTGGCAATATTGGCTGGGCCGGGATACGTGAGCACAGAAGCAGGCACGATATGTCGCCAATAATCCTTCTGTACCCGATTGACCGAACATCAGATCCGGGTGACAGTGACAGGAGATACCCCCTTAACGCGGCTATGGACGTACTCGGACTGGGTATCTGGTTTCCGGATGTCGCGGATGCGCGTGATGCCAGTTACGTATCCGTAGACCTGCCTCCCATCGAGCATGACGAAGATGACGAGTATTACGCCGAGATGGGAGAAGAACTCACACGCGGCCCTGATGAGGAGGCCGAGTCAGATGACTGAACGCATAACGGCAGGATTGCTCCTGCCGCAGTGGACCCAGTTGAGATACGTTATGGAGAAGTCCGGTCCAGCGGATATCCCTGTCATGGACCTCGGTAGCCACTCCGGACGGGATATGTGGACATCCGTGCTGGCCGATGGAAGTCCAGCCCTTCTCATTGAAAAGAGGCCTGACGAAAAAAGCCCCACCACCGTCGGAGCAGCAAATATATCTGTTGCGGAGCGTTATCTGACGTATCGGGGTCGCGAACTTCAGGTTGTTCAACTGGATTGCCGTGACAGGAACCTTGAGCCGATTTTTGCTGAAGTCTGTCTGATGGTGCTCGACAAACTGCGCAGCGGCAGTGCGATCTCCGACGCAATAACTGGCATACTCTCGGACTTACGTCAGCTTCTCGGTGTGGGAGGACGCCCCAGTCCGGTACGACGGATGGATATCGGCCTGCTGGGCGAGATGCTGGTTCTGCGTAATCTTGTTTACGCTGACTGGCAGAATTATCTGGCATGGACCGGACCGGCGGGTTCACGGTTCGATTTTCGCAGTGGTGGCATCGCTATCGAAATCAAGACATACCGGAAGAAACAGACGGACACAGTCACCATCAGCAGCCTGGACCAGCTGGATCCGCCGGCCGGCGCAACTCTTTGGTTGCAGACCGTCGAACTTGAGCCCGATCCAAAAGGCGACATCACTTACTCTGCCCTGCATTCACAGATACGGGGCTGCCTCCCACCCAGGTACCAGGTGCGGTTCGAGGAACAGATGCATGAAGCTGCTGACCTTGATTCCATAGGAGATCTGACACAGGCCTATTCACTGAATGCGCTCCGCCTTTACCGGGTAGGCAAGGGATTCCCCGCAGTAACACGATCCAGCCTTGTGGATGGTGAGCTGCCCGTCGGGGTGTCGCATGTTCGGTACAGGCTTGACCTCGCTGCTGCGCGAGACTGGCTGGTAGACAAGGAAGTGTCAACCCTTGTCTCCGGAAACGTAGCGGAACACGATGCCGGGGCTTGATCTCCTGTCCGAACGTGTTGCACCGACGGGAAATGCCTCGGCGGAAGGGCTGAAGCGGGTGCTGGGAGCGCCAGCACTTGACCGACTCAGTGTTGTTGTGCGTGAATCAGTTCAGAACAGCTGGGACGCGCGTCAGCGGTCCCAGGGTGACACCGTCCGTGTGCAGTTCAGTTACCGGGATCTGAATGAAGCGCAGTCCCACGGACTCAGAAACCTGTTGGATAACCAGATTCCAGAATCAGTTTTCGGGAAAAGCCTCGAAGCGTGGCTCGCCGGAGACGAACTTTCGGTTCTGGAGGTAGCTGACTTCGGAACTGTGGGATTATCGGGACCGGTCCACGCTGATGAAATGCCCGCTCCGGGTGAACCTGCGCATTTCGTTGACTTCATCAGAAATGTCGGGAAGACACATGAGCAGGTGGAGGGCGGTACGTACGGATTCGGCAAGTCCTCCTTCTATGCGCTGAGCCAGGTATCAACGATATTTGTCGATACGGTTACGGCAGTGGCGGACGGAGTAGTCCGTCGTGTGATGCTGGCCGGGCTTGGAGAACAGTACGTCGCGCATGAAGACGGCAAGTTCAGGAACTACACGGGTCGGCACTGGTGGGGCCGGCAGGAGGGCCACAATCGAATCGCGCCTCTGACTGGCGAGGATGCGGAGGCATTCGCCCGCCTGCTGGGCCTGCCGCCTCGTTCGAAACAGGACACTGGTACGACGATCGGTGTGCTCGCACCCAGATTAGGCCAGCTCTCGTCATCAGACATTGCCACTTCCCTGGTGCGTGGAATACTGCTGAATTTCTGGCCCAAAATGGTCCCCGGGACGGAGGGTCGACCGGCCATCACGTTCAGCGTGTGCATTAATGGGCAGAACCACCGGATACCTCCGCCTGAAGAAGTTCCGCCATTCACATATTTTGTCGAAGCGTTGCGTCGGGTCCGAAGTCAGGAGGAGAATCCCCCGACAGCAGCAACGTTACGAACCGGCCGGCCCGTAGTTGAGTTGGGTCGCCTTGCTCTGTATCAGGGCCCCCGTCTGACGCGGCCCAGTGATCTCATGCTGACTGGCGAACAGGAGTCTGCAGGGGAGAGGCTCTTTACTGACCTGCCTTCTGCGCATGTGGCCGAGATGCGTTCCGGCGAGCTGGTTGTCCGGTACGTCTCATTTGAACAATTGCCTAATCCAAACTGGGAGTGGGCGGGGGTGTTCCGCACCACGTCAGACGGTGAGACTGAGCGGGCATTTGCTGATTCGGAACCACCGACACATGATGCCTGGAATGTAAATGCGCTTGACAACCGGGAGCATCAGAGGTGGCTGAGAAGCTACACACGGCAACTCCGGGAACAGGTGCGGGCATTTCTGGCCCCAAACAGAAAACAGAAGCCCCATGGGTACAGTCTTGGGAGAGCCTCAGCAGCGCTGGGTGCCATGCTGCCCGGATTTGGCAGTTCAGATGTCCGGTCGTCGGGTACGGATTCGGGCGGCTCCCGACGCAGGCGGAGCACTTCACGGCATGGCAGACTTCACAAACCAAGGTTTCGTGAATATCAGCTCATCGACGGGCAGCCAGCCGCGGTCTTTGAAGTGGACTGGACGCCCGGCACCGAAGTTCAGGACAGGATGCGTGCAGAGCTGCAACCAACACTGCTGTATGAAGGGCGGCTCGTAAACGTTGCAGAACTGCCGCCCGGTATGGGTGTACCGAGAGTACTGGCAGTCCGGTCGCAGGATGATGAAGCGGATGTTGTATGGGCGGACACTCGGGTTGACTTCGATGCCGTTCACCAACTGAAGCTGCTGATTACAGTTAGCATCGAGAATGAGCTGGCAGGCGGACTGAACGTGGGTTTGGTGCCATAGGATGACGTCAGAGGTTGCGTGGCCGTATCGGACACCCGCTGACACCCCATTCTTGAGGGACAGCAGCTGGCGTGTCACATTCTCGGGTGAAGAGCAATTCGGATACCAGGTTCTGGGCCGCCATCTCGAAGGCTGGGACGCAAACGCCCGGATCACCCTGGAGCGTCAGGTCAACATAGATGTTGCCACACTGCTCGCTGTCTGTGGTCTGGATGAATCAGATGTTTCGTTGGAGGCTGCAGTAATCGGTAGCACGGGAAACGGTCGCATCCGGGAGGTCCTCTGGCGCAAAGTGCTGTCTCATGGCCAGGTTGCGGAGCTGGACATCCAGCTGACCTTTGGGGAACCAGTGCATGATGGAATCCGGGGCCGTGGAGCGCTTTCACGAAATCTCAGGCTGGATACCGTGATTGCCTTGCAGCATCATCACGGCCTGCCGCCACCGTTCACAGCAACGCGTCCGGGAAGTCGCCTGTGGACCGAATCACACACCACCAACCTCGAGGGAAGTCAGCCGCGGCTGACAGTTGTAGCCGTATCATTCCGGGAGCACTTTCCCTTTTTCCGTATCGGCCATGCCGACTATTACATTTCTCTCGAGCAGATCAGCTCATTAGAGTCAGCATTTCTCGACCGCGCAGTCATATACGTCAATACGGAATCAGTCGAGTTCGTCCAGAGATTGTCAGCGCAGGATCCACAGGTGCTGGAGGCGCTTTACAGGGCACTTATGAGCAAACTTGCTGCGCACGTTTTTCTCAATGATCTGGACAGGGACAGCGATATGGCGAATTCGGGCTCAGGTACCGCCGGGGCAGTCCTGATGGAGATTCTGACCGGGGCGTTTCCAGAGGAATCTCCTGAGACAGTACGCAGCATTTTTCACGCTGAACCTGGCAGATTTTTTGCGACCATACAGTCGTATGTCAGCTCAGTTGGGATACGAACGCTGTGAACAGTGCGTATTCACTCCCGGGCTTACCGCTGCCAGTCGCAAGGGGGATTGCGCGGAACTACCGGTCACTTTCGATAACTGAGCTGGAGAAGGCAGCGGCACTTGAACATGAGGCTGCCATTGAAGCCCACTCCCGATTGCCGACTCTGGCCGCAGAGGAGTTAAGGCAGCTGCAGCAGAGTCTCACCGCAATCGCACGGCGGGCAGGATACCCCGACCAGACAGGCGCTGCAGCCAACAGGAAGCTGGACTTCTCGGCCGGGGTTTACCTTCGTACACACCTGCGTGTTTCAGATACGGACCTTCTGCGGGCTGAAACGTGGGCATTCATCAGCACCGTAGTCGCTCCGCATGTCGTGCAGTGGCGCTTCCCGAGGCATGATGAAGAGCGTTTCTCAGGACCGCTTGTCCGAAACGCGCTCAGTCGCACATGGCTGGCAGCACGTCTGCTGGACAGAGGTGGGGATACTGCCGACAGGTGGCTGTATCTCGCAAATGCACAGGCTGACTTCCTGGTCCAGTTAATTGAACGGGCGTCCCTCAGCTCCGACCGGCGAATCGCTCTGGCAATAGCTGATATCTGGAACGAATGGCGTCAGCAGATCGGCTATACAGAACTGGAGGCCTTGAATCGCAGCGCCCTTAAATGGCTTACTTTCATGCTTTCCACTGTTGAAGCCAGTTTGCTCAGTGACACGGAGCTGCGTGAGCTGGTAGAGAATGCATATGCCAGGATGCGCGAAGTTCAGCTCGCTACCTGAGAGTCCTGAGCCTCAAACAGCTGAGCAACCCGCTCAGCGATCTTGATTGACAGGAATGGTGGCACTGCATTCCCCACCTGGACATACTGTGCCGTTCGCGGACCCTCAAAAAAGTAGTTGTCTGGGAAAGTCTGCAGCCGCGCTGCCTCCCGGACAGTCAGGCTGCGGGCCTGCGCAGGATCGAAATGGATGAATGCATGCCCATCTTTTGAGATGTGTGCGACAACGGTGCGGGCAGGGAAGTCTTGCAGCTGGACCCTGAATCTATCCGTGAATGGCACGTCCTTGCGGTTGATATTTGCATGCTTAGGCCACAGGGCACGGGGAAACTCGTGGACTCTCGGTGACGTTCCGGTTACATCCGCATAAGCAGAGGCGAATATGTATCTCTCGATATCGCCAGCCATGTGGGAGCGGGTTTCATGCTGCAGCACCCCGCCCAGTTCACTGTCGTGAAGAAAATGCATGAGGTCACTGTCCGGCATCCGTAATGGATGCTCTGTGAACCGCTCACCAGTTCCCGGTATGCCTTCCTGCCGGAGTGCCGCAAGTGCCTCTTCTACTGTTTCCAGAATCTGATCGTTCCGTGAACAGTGGGCGGGACCTCTTCGAAGCAGCAGCCTGCGGACCCGCCGAAATCTCTGTCGCCAGTCCTCAGCAGAGTCACCCCTGCTAAGGCGACTACGCAGCTTCGGCAGATCAGCAATTGCATCCTTAACCGCCGGGATGGCTGACACGGGTTCCAGTTGCCGTATCGAGGGATTCTGAAAATCCTTGCGTATGCCGACAAGAATAACGCGATGACGTGCCTGTGGCAGCCCATAGAGTTCGCTGCGCACAACATAGTCCCGGGCGCTGAGCTCGTTGCCTCCCACCGCAACCGACTGCACGTGATAGCCTGCCTCCCCCGCCGAACTCAGGTCCCGCAGGATTGCCCCGAACATACTCCTTCCTGCTACGGATGAACTCAGCAGTCCCTTGACGTTTTCCATGATGAACACAGGCGGCGAGAACTTGTTGAGAACTTCCAGATACTCCCGGTAAAGGAAGTGCCGGTGGTCCTGTTCGAAGTCGCTGACGTTTGTATTTCTTGCCCGCCCTACGAGTGAGTAGGCCTGACACGGGGGCCCGCCAATGAGAATCCAGTCATCCGTGCTGTTGCCAAGAGCCGTGCGGATGAGCCGGGCGGTCTCGCCTCGTGTTTCTGTGCTGAGTACGTGTTGCCGTGCTTCGTTTGCTGCATCGGCAAAGTGAGGTCGTACCGCCGACTGGTTCAGGAAATTTTGTTTAGTTTCATAGCCGCGGACGTAGTCATAATATGGCTGCAACGCTCCTGCTTCAGCGAGTCTTCGGTACAGTGCCCGCAGAGTCAGTGTGCTGTGAGCATGCTTCTCCATCTCGATCGACAGGGCTATATCAAATCTGATGCTGCCCTTGCTGAAAGCGCTGAAACCTTCACCGAGACCGCCCGGTCCGGCGAACAGATCAATTACCCTTACCCGTTTCACATTCTCACCAGAGTCCGCAGATTCGTAGAGTCAGAGCCCTGGCTACCTCAGTTACCAGGTGTATACCTCCAGGATAACCGGCACGCATCTGAAAAAGCCAGTAGCAGTCCTGCGTGGGCAGACGACCACTCGTCTACCAAGCCACGTTCGGCTGAACCTGAACCGACTTACACTCAGCTATGGACACCAGACGACCCATAACTGAGGCACAGGTCAACAGCTGGCTGAACATGCCGGCCACTATCCAGACTGTGCGTGCTGCGCTGATAGACCAGGCCGCTGACCGGGCAGTGAACGTGCCGCGGCAGCGGCTCAGGCTGGGCAGCTCGATGATGCACATCCTGGCGGCCAGCTGGGAAGCCCGCGGGGTGTTCGGCCACAAGTCGTACGCTTCAAGCCCCAAAGGGGTCGAGTTTTACGTGATCCTCTACTACGCCGACGGCCGGCCGGGAGTGGTGATCGAGGCCAACCGGCTGGGACAGCTGCGCACCGGTGCTGCCACCGGAGTGGCCAGCAAGGCGCTGGCCAGGCCCGACTCAAAGGTTCTGGGAGTGATCGGCAGCGGTTACCAGATGCGCACCCAGGTTGAAGCAGTCGTCCATGAACTTCCCATCGATCGGGTGCAGGTGTGGAGCCCAACTGAAGCGAACCGTGAGGCTTTCGCCCGTGAACTGGGCCAGCAGCTGGCTGTGGAGATGGTGGCGGTTGATTCTGTGGAAGCCGCAACCGACGGGGCTGACGTGATCAACGTACTGACGACCTCTCCTGAACCGCTGCTGTACGGCCGGCATCTTCAACCGGGTGTCCACGTGAACGCCGCGGGATCCAACCGGGTGCAGCAGCAGGAGATCGCCGCGGACGTGTTCGCTGAGGCCAGCCTGGTCGTTACTGATGACCTTGAGCAGGCGCACAGCGAATCAGGCGACCTGGTGGCCGCCGTCTCGGCCGGCACCGTTGACTGGTCTGATGTGAAGCGACTGGCCGACGTCGTGGCTTACCCGCCGCAGCGTGAGGCCGATGCGGTGACGGTATTCAAGTCGCATGGCATCGGCCTGTGGGACGTGGCAGCGGCACTCAAGCTGCTCGAGGAGCTGGACGGTTAACCCTGGCGGTGCGGGTGAGCCAGCGCCCACATCTCCGCGGGGGAGAGCGCCCGGCGCCATACGCCCAGCCCGCCTATCAGTCCGGTGAAGAAGTTGCCCATCTCGCCGCCCCGGTGCACCGCGCCTACGGTGAAGTCGGAACCGCCTGGTCCGCCGTCGTTCAGGCCGCCGGGCAGCAGGTACGGGTTCACGGTCGGCTGGGCTTCAAGCAGCCCGTTCAGGTAGGCTCCCGCCTGGATCCCGTCGTAGGTCATGGCGACGCATTGCCACTCATCCCAGGCGACCGGCGTGCGGCTGTAGGCAACGTCCATGCAGTATCTGTAGCCGGGGGTGGGGCCGCCGTCATGCGATACGTGCGCTGACACTTTGTGGTCCTGACCGTAAGCGGGAATGTCGATGAACAGGCCGTACTGGCGGCCACGGTTCGTCTCGTTCCACTGGCCGGCGATGAACTCGCACTGCCGGTACGATTTCTGCTGCCGCTTGATCCAGGCCACCATGGTGACTGCCCCGCCCGGGCCGTGCACATCCAGCAGCGGGCAGTCTGCGCGCGGGATGCTGAAGTACTGGCCTTCGCGGATGAACGCGGCGTGGTCGCCCCAGGGGTTGCCGTCAGCCGCCACACGCTGGATGGTGCCGCCGTGTTCGCCCAGCACATACGGTTCACCCAGTTGCGCAGTCCTGGCGCCACCATCCTCCTGAAAGTCCCAGAAGCTGACCAGGCCAGGTATATCACTGGGAGTGACCGGCAGGCGGTAATGCGGTTGGGGGACGGGCTGAGCAGTGCTGTCTGGCATGCCGGCCATGTTAACCAGCGCGTGCGCGGCCGGTCTTGACAGCCCCCGCTCGATACCCTAATATCTAAGCCTCTACACTTTGGGGGGTGAAGGCATGACCGTTGCACCGACCGTCAGCACCGTGTTCGTTGAGTCTCTCCGTGAACTGTTCGAGGGCGTTCCGACGGGACAGCCGACCTGGGTGACGAGCGGCGGGCCCGAGGGCGGCCTGTACCACTCACTCGCGCGCCTGTCGGCCGCCCAGGCGTCCGTCATCATGGGCAACACCAGCGTGGCTGCCCACACCGCCCACCTGATCTTTGCCATCCGCTTGGTGAACGACTGGGATGCCGGGCAGGAGCCAATTTCTGACTGGGCCAGCAGCTGGCAGGTGAAGCAGGTTGACGGGCAGGAATGGGAGCGGCTGCAGGCTGAATTGAGGTCGCAGGCCGAAGCGCTCCTGGCCGGCCCCGCAGCCAAACTGGACTGGAGCAGCCCGGAGTTCGCCCGTTACGGCTTCAGCAGCCTTGCCCACACGGCCTATCATCTGGGCGTCATCCGCCACATGATCACTCAGCTGGAAGCCTGACTCAGCTTCCTGTAAGTGCCCATGTGCCAAGATTGCAGTGAGCATCAGACCAGGAGGGTGAACAGTTGCAGTCGCAGCACACGGTTGAGGGGACAGGCCAGGGCACGCACGATGCACTTGTAGCTCAGTTGGATGCTGCCTGCTCCCTTGAGTACCAGGAAGCAGCAGCCTATCTGGACGCCGCCCGCAAAGCCGCGGCACTCGCCGAGACGCCCGGCACCCCGGCGGGCCTGCGCCTGCGTTCACTCAGTGAACTTGGTAACGCCTGGCGTGCCAGCGGCGATTTCGCAAGGGCCATCGAGGCGCTTGACACCGTCATCGTTGATGCCGAGCAGCTCCCCGATTCGGAACGGGACGCGGTGCTGGCGCTCGCTCACCTGCGCATGGCGATCGTCTACGACGTGATCGGCTCGTCCATGTCCGGGCTTGAGCACCTGGAGACGGCACGCCGTCACTATCAGGCGATCGCCGATCAGGCGGGCCTGATCCGCTGCCAGATGGTTCGCGCTGCCCTGTACGTGCGCATCGATGATTTCGAGCATGCGGTCGACTGCTACCTTGAGAGCCTGGAGTACTACCGGAGCGAGCAGCGGACCGAGGACGTGGCCAGCACCCTGTCCAACCTGTGTTACGTGTACCGGTTGATGGACCGGCTGGACGACGCGATCGCCGCCGGAGAAGAGGCGCTGACGCTGTGCAGTTCGCTGCTGATCCGCGCTTCATCGCTGGCGAACCTGGCGTTCGCGCTGGCGGCAGCCGGCAGGCTGGATGAAGCCGAAGCCCGCACCAGGGAGTCCGGCAAGCTTCTCAAGGAACTGGGTGACCCGAACTACCTGACCGTGTACCGCCGGGCTTTCGCCTGGGTGAAATTCCGGCAGGGCCGGCTGACCGAGGCGCGGGAACTGCTTGAACTTGCTCTGGCCGAAGCAACTGAGAAAGGTTACCGCCGTGAGTGCATCGAATCGCACGCACTGCTTTCCCAGGTGTTCCGCGAGCTTGGCGACTACAGGCAGGCGCTCGAGCATTTCGAACAGCACCACCTGCTGCTGCTCGAAGCGGACCGGGAAAAAACCGCCCGGCAGCTGGAGATGCACAAGTTCCGGCTGGAGCTCGAGCAGGCGCAGGAACGCGCGAAGTACGAACGCGACAGGCGCCAGAAGCTCGCGGAATCACTTGCCGAGCTGAACCGGGTGCATGAACAGCTGTCACGACGGGCAGTCGAACTTGAATGGCACAGTCACCGCGACGCCCTGACCGAACTGGCCAACCGGCGTTACTTCGATGAACGGCTGAGCCGCGAGGCAGACCTGAGCGTCGAGACCGGCGCCAACGTTTCGCTGCTCATGATCGACATCGACGACTTCAAGGGCGTCAATGACGCCTTCGGTCACCTGGTGGGTGACGAGGTGCTGCGGGCAGCTGCCCAGGTGCTGCAGGCCGGCACCCGCCGTTCGGATCTGACTGCCCGGCTCGGTGGGGAAGAGTTCGCGGTGCTGCTCACCTCTGTTCACGATCAGCAGGAGCTGCACCAGGTGGCGGACAAGCTGCGGGCCAATTTCGAAGCATTCAACTGGGACAGCATCCGGGACGGCCTGCGCCTGACGGTCAGCATCGGCGCTGCCTCGCTGCACGAGGCTGATCACGACGCCGTGCAGCTGCTCGACCTGGCCGACCGCCGGCTTTACGCCGCCAAGCGCGCCGGCCGCAACCAGGTGGTCAGCGGCCTGCCGCGGCGGCGTCAGCGGCGGTAGAGGATCCGCCGGCCGTAATGCAGTCCCCACGGCTGCCCGGACTCGTCCCGCAGCACAGCCACATACTGGTCCTGATCTTCACCACGGATCGCGAACTCATCCTTTGAGACTAAGAAGGCGTCGAGCCGTCTGGCGGCCTCGCCGTCCAGCACCTGCAGCTCCCCCGCCTGCGTCCGCTCAAGCACCAGCCGGCCCCACGGCTCCAGCGAACGGTACTCCCCGAGCAGCTCCACCGCGTCAGCCTCCGACACCGGTACCGGCTCCGGCCGGTAGCGCGGCGTGTCGACCGGCACGCCCAGCGCAGTGTTGATCGCGCCCAGCCACATAAGGTCGGCCGGCTGCTCCTCCAGGTTCATCAGCACAACCGCGCCCACTCCGAGTTCCGGGGAGTAACCGATGTTGCTGGACACGCCTTTCAGTCGGCCACCGTGGCTGATCAGCGTGACGCCCCGGTGATCCTCATTCACCGTCAGTCCGTAGCCATAACTGCCGCCCGGCCCGCACCACACCAGCGGGCTCTGCATCTCGGCCAGCAGGTCATCCCGCACCTTCAGCCGGCTGCCGTCACGAGCCATCAGGAACCGCACCCAGGCAGTCAGGTCGCGGGCGGTAGAACGGAGGAAACCCGCGCCCGCCAGGGACTGAGAGTCCTGCCACTTCGGGGATTCCATAACGTTGCCGGCCGGGTCCTTCGCGTAGAGCGTAGTGGCGTTCTCATCAGCCAGCACCCGCTCCAGGTCGAAAGTCGTGCGGTTCATGCCGAGCGGCTGGGTGATGTTGTCGAACACCAGCTCCTCGAACTCCGTGCCGGTCGCGCGGCTGACGATTCCGGCCAGCAGCCCCCAGGCGTCATTCTGGTAGCAGAACAGACCGCCGGGCTCCTCGATGACCGCATCCTCGTTCAGGAACTCGATCACCTCTTCAAGTGTGCCGGCAGGCCGCACCTCATGGGGTGGCAGCGGCGGGTTGAACGCCTCGGTCGGGTCGCCCCGCCCGCTTTCGGCCATCGCGTGCACCAGGATGGGCAACGCCGGCAGGCCGCTCGTCTGGGTCAGCAGCTGCCGGACAGTCGGCGCTTCGCGGTCCTGCCACAGCGTCAGTTCCGGCAGCCAGCGCGTGATCGCGTCGTCGAGGTCAAGCTGTCCGGCGGATGCCGCCTGCAGGACGGTCATCGCCGTGAACGATTTGGTGACGCTGGCAATGCCGAAAATCGTATCGGAGTCAACCGGCAGACCCCGTTCAGCGTTGCGGAATCCGAAGCCACGCTCGTAGAGCACTTCATCTTTGGTGAAGACCCGGACGGCCAGCCCGGGAATCTGCCGCCTGAGACGCAGCGCATCAAGCCAGTCGTTGTACTGCTGCCAGTTGACTGATTGGTTCATGCCAGCAAGTTTACCGGAGCCGTTCTCCTCAGGCGGGCAGCACGTGCAGCAGCATCATCACGAAATGGCAGGCGCTGCCGGCCAGCACAAAGAAGTGCCACAGCTCATGGAAACCGAAAACGCCGGGCCGGAAGTCGGGCCAGCGGGTGGCATAGATGACGGCTCCCACCGTGTAAAACACTCCGCCCGCCAGCAGCCACAGGATTGCGCCCAGCCCCAGTACGTTCAGGATCGGGCTGAGTGCTGCGACCGCAAGCCAGCCCATCAGCACGTACAGCGCAGTCGACAGCCAGCGGGGCGCTTCGAACCAGAACACTTTGAACACCACTCCTGCGACAGCCAGCAGCCAGATCGCCGTGAACAGACCCCAGGCCCACGCTGGATGCTCGGGCCGCAGGCTGACCAGCGCAAGCGGCGTGTAACAGCCGGCGATGTACACGAATATGGCGGCGTGATCGAAGCGCCTGAGCACGTTCACCACCCGGTCGCTGGCGTGCAGGCTGTGCAGCAGGGTGCTGGCGGTGTAGAGCAAAATGGCGGAAGCGCCGTAGATGGAGAAGCTGACTATGCGCCACACGTCCGGCACACTGAGCACGACCAGCACGACGGCTGCCGCGACGCTCAGGAGGATGCCGATCAGGTGCGAGATGCTGTTGACGGGTTCCTTAATGTAGCGCCTCATGGCTTCGTGAGCGCGCGGTTCCGTGCGCATTGACATCACTTCCTCCGCAGCCATCATAGTTTGTGCGAGTGAGGGCCAATGGTAAGTTGAAGGGCGTGAGGCGTGCCGACCAGCTGCTGACTGCCCTGAAGGCCGGACTGACAGCGCAGCTCATCGCCACTTTCCTGGTGATGCTGGCGATCGGCCCGTACCATGCCGCACACACTGAGTTCCCGGGTCACGAGCACCCGCCGGGCACCCCGGATCACGTCCATAATCTGGAGATGGTCACCGGCTGGCTGGTAGTCAGTCATGCGCTTGTGATCATCCTGAACTCCCTGCCGGTTGTCGGCTTCGCATTCATCCAGCCTGACTCCTGGCTGCCGCAGGCTGCGCGGCCACGCGTGAACGGGAGCCGCTCACCACCCGCTGCAATCCTGCTCTAAACGCAGTTCCGAACTTCCCAACTCTCGTCATTCATTGGAGTGATCAATGATCACCAGCTTCGGGCTCCTGTGACAGCACTGCTCAAGACGCTACTGCTGCTCAGCGCCAGCCTGCTGCTGACCGCCACGCTGCTCAGGCACTGGCTCAGGAGCGGTCAGCGGCTCAGCGCGGTGCTGGCGGCTTCGGCTGCCGTACTGCTGATGGTCCTGTCCGTAGCGGACCTGTACTTCACGCTGCAGCGTGCGGTCGGGTTCGTGGACAGCGACATGTTCTGGCATTACGTCCGCAGCACCCGACACGGTCAGGCCGTCACCTGGCGCATCGGCATCAGCATCGTCATGCTCGTACTGAGCGTGCTGCAGGTCAGGCGCTGGCAGCTTTACCTGCTGGTGCCAGCCTGGCTGGCGGTACTAGCCACCTTCAGCTACACCAGTCACGCTGCCGCGATGGGTGGTATTGCTGCCCTGCTGATCGACTGGCTGCACTTCCTGGCGGCCGGCGTGTGGATAAGCGTGATCCTGGCCGTCACTATGGACAGCCGCCTGTGGCGAACTGAGCAGCACCTGGAGCTGAAACGCGCCATGCGGACCGTGTCCCGGACGGGTCTGCTCAGCGTGCTGCTCGTGGCTGTAACCGGCGTGATGTCCGGCCTGTTCCACGTCGCCGAACCGGAAAGGTTCGTGAGCTCACCCTACGGACTGGCGCTGGGCATCAAGATAGTGCTGGTGCTGATCACGATCGGCATCGCCGCTTTGAACCGCTTCCGGTTCCTGCCGGAACTGGAGCAGCGCGCCGAAAGCAGTGGCCTGCGCCGGACCCTGGCCGTCGAGTGCTTCCTGCTCATCGGCGTCTTTGCCGCCACCGGCCTGCTGACCACCAGCGCACTGCCGCACGGTCAGGAAGTGACCGGTCCCATCGAGAACCTGTTCAAATTCATCGATTACCTTTGGAGATAACCATGAAGAACATCCGTTTCCTTACCATCCTGCTCACCTTCGCCCTGCTGGGCAGCTTCGCCCTGGCGCATCAGTCCAAAGAGGTCGGTGACGGTCAGTACCGCGTCATCGTCGGCCTCCTCGTCAACCCGGCCTACACCGGCCAGCTGAACGGAATCGACCTGATCATCCGGGACGCAGAAGGTGAACCGGTCGAGAACCTTGAGCAGAGCCTGAGCGCGGTTGTCATCGCCGCTGACGGCAGCGAACTGACCCTGCAGCTTCGTCCGCAGTCCGGCAACCCGGGTGCCTACACGGGCGACTTCATCCCGATGCTCAGCGGCGACCTGCACTTTCGCGTAAGCGGCTTCATCGGCGCCGTCGAGTTCGACGAGCTGTTCGACCACGTCACCCACAGCGAGCACGACGTGATCGACGCCGCCACCATCCAAGTTCCCTGACATGCGGCGTCTGCTTACGCTCGCTATCACGCTCGGTCTCGGCACTGCCGTGGCGCATGCTGACCTCGTTGCCTCGGAACCCGAAGCCGGCGCGGTACTCGCCGCCGCACCCAGCGAAGTGGTGCTGCATTACTCCGAACCGCTCGAAGTGCCGTTCTCGATCTTCAAGGTGTACCGCCTTGACGCCGAGGTCGACCTGAGTGCCGACAACGCGCAGGCACGGTTGAACGGCCTGGCTGCTGAACTGGTCAACTCGGTGCTGGAACTGCGGGATGATGCCGACGCCGATGACCGGGTCGACACCGGTTTGGACACCGCCGGCGCCACCGTCGATGAAGTGACGTTCGAGCTGGCTGACGATCTGCCCGCCGGGCATTACGTTGTCATGTGGCGGGTGCTGTCGATCGACACGCACGTGACCCAGGGATTCTTCGTGTTCAGCGTGGAGTCCGCGGACTGACGCTCATCTGAACAGCCCGGGCTCAACGGCCCGACCAAAAAGTGAACTGCCCCGGAGCTCTCTTCCGGGGCAGTTCACTTTCGGTTCTGAACGAAGTCTCAGTAGCGGCAGTCGCTCCTGACGACGGTGCCGTGCTGTTCCAGGTAGCCAGTGCGGCCCGAGGCGTACCAGGTGAAGTCGCTGTTGCGGTAAACCCAGTGGCCCGAGGTGGTGATCGTACGGGTCAGGTTCTCCCAGCCGTTGTAATACACCTGGGCGGAGTCATTGCTCGTGTAGCGCACCAGCAGGCGCGAGTTGGAGCACTGGTAAGTCAGCGTCTCGTTGTGCGGGTAACCGGGCACGGCCTGAACCGGACGCGGTGACTCGGACGGCGACGAGGTCTGCGGTGAAGGCGGTGCATCCAGCGGCTCAGGCGTGATCGTCAGGGTGCAGGCGCCCAGCAGGACGACTGCGGCAGCAGTGGTAAGAAACGTCAGTGTGCGTTTGATCATGTTGTTCTCCTGAACTCTGCTCATTACGGTCTTTCGCAACCGCCCCAGACGGGAATGTCGTAGTAGCCGAAGCTGTGGCTGGCGCCGGCGTTCGTGTCAACAGTGAAGCGCACCCGGGTCGTTCCGGACTGGGCGGCCGGGTCATCCGGGTCGGGAACTATGATGATGGCGCTGCTCCTGAGCGAGGAGTCGGCAGCGTCAAGCGCAGCCAGAGGCGCCTGGCCCGGCCGCAGCAGGAGTTCTGCCGTGAAACGACCGTTCGCATCAAACTGCAGATTACGGGCAGGTATCGTGCGATCAAAATCGAACTCGTCGGTGTTCGCACCGCGCACCTGCACCCGCACCTGCGAGATGTTGCGTGGGTCTGCGGCCAGGGCCGAGAACCATACCCTGGTGTCAAAGTTCTCGCAGATGACGTAACGACCTTCATTCACGAGCTCCCAGCTCGTGCTCAGGGCGGGCTGAGAGACAGGCCGGGTGATCTCTGCAGTGATGCGGCACGCGCCCAGCAGGAGCACCAGCCCCAGCAGCCCGATGACACTGAGTATCCGTTTTCTGTTCATGCTTTGCATAATATCCCCCCGATGACAGGCATTGTATGTGCAGTACCCTAGCTCTATTTAGAGTCTGTTAATACTGCCCTGACTGCAATTTCCCCGCCTCACTCGTCGATGTCACCGTCGCGGTCTGCTTCCTCCTCCATGCGGATGATCAGGTAAGGGATGGTGGCGCGGCGCAGCGCTCCCTCGGCGACGGAACCGAACATCCAGCGGTTGAAGCCGCTGCGGCCGTGGGTGGCCATGACGACCAGGTCGTACTCGCTTTCAGCGGCGTTGATCGCGTCAGCCGGGCTGCGGTCCTCGACCAGGTGGGTGTTATAGGTGACCCCGGCGGCCTCAGCCATGTCAGCGGCTCGCTGCAGGGCGGCCCGGCCGGCATCGCGCAGGTCATCGTAGAGCTGCGGCAGGTAGCTGATCGATTCCGGCGTCTGATAAAGCGCCATCGGGCTCTCCATCACGTACATGAACGAGACGTTCGACCCCAGGGCGCTGGCGAGCTGCAGGCCCTGGCGGATCGCCTCCTCGCTGCCGGAGCTGCCGTCGGTTGGTAACAGAATGTTCTCGTACATCGAAACCTCCGAGTTTCTGCCGGGGTGAAAGAAGAGGCCGTACCCGGCGGTGAACCGTAACAACAGCATAGCAGCGCATCCGGATACCCGAACAGGGACTAAGGTCAGTTTCCTTTAACCGAACCTGAACTACAGCTGGTGCGACCCTGAGGCGCTTATAGTTGCGCTCAGACAGCGTGCGGTCCTGCTTCGGGCCCACGCCCGTTCATTCTCAGGGGGTAGAATTTCATGCGCAGAAACCTGTTCACGATCATCGCCGTCGGGCTGCTGCTGCTGGCGCCCAGCGCGCTGGCGCAGCGTCTGACGATGGCGCAGAACTCCAACCCGGTCACGCTCGACCCGAACCGCACCTTCAACGGCCTGTCGTTCTCCGTCACCAACCAGGTGTACGAGACCCTCGTCTACTTCGGCGAGGACGGCGTCATCCAGCCGCGGCTCGCAGAAGCGTGGGAGTTCGTGGAACCGAACGTACTTGAGCTCACCATCCGTGAAGGCGTCACCTTCCACGACGGCACGCCGCTTACACCCGAGGCTGTCGTCGCGTCGATCGAGCACTTCCTCGATCCGGAAGCAACCAACCCGGGCCGCTTCGTACTGAGCCGCATCACTGAAGCACGTGTCACCGACGAGGGCAAGGTGCAGCTGATCACCGAGACGCCGTTCGCACCACTGCTCGCGCACCTGGCCCACCCGGTTGCGGCGATCGTGCAGGCCGGACTCGGCGAGGAACTCGACCGCAACCCCGTCGGCACCGGGCCGTTCAGGTTCGTCTCCTGGGAGCAGGACGCTCAGGTCGTGCTGGAAGCCAACCCGGACTACTGGGGCGGCGAGCCGGCCATCAAGGAAGTCGTCATCCGCGTCATCCCTGACGTCGCGACCATCCTGGTGGAACTGCGCTCAGGCGGTGTCGACGCCTACTACGGCATCCCCGCTGACAGCTTCGACTCGATCGCCAGCGCAGCGGGCCTCGAGGCGACCAGCTTCCTCGGCTGGGGCAGCAACTACGTCGGCTTCAACCTGGAGAGCGAGAAGCTCAGCGACGTACGCGTCCGCCAGGCGATCGCCCACGTGATCGACAAGGAACTGATCGCTGACATCACCAACGGCCTGCCCGCAGTGGCCGCCATCCCCCCGACCGTCGCGCATCACGCCGAGGGACTCGAGGAACCGTACCCGTACGACCCCGAGCGCGCCCGCGAGCTGCTGGCCGAAGCCGGCGTAACGGACCTGTCGCTGCGCATCGACGTGTATACCGACCCGACGCTCGAGGACATCGCCCAGATCCTGCAGGCGGAACTGGCCAACATCGGCATCGACCTGGAGATCCGCACCCAGCCGTACGCCGCCTACGCTGAAGCGGTACTGGAAGACGACCTGGAGCTGTACGTCAGCGGCTGGGGCACCGTCACGCTCGACGCGGACTACGCCCTGTACGGGTTCCTGCACCCAAGCGAGATCGGCGGCGGCAGCAACACCTCCCGCTACGTCGATGATGAGGTCACCGCCCTGCTCGAGGAAGGCCGCAACAACCCCGATGAGCAGGTGCGCGCTGAGGCGTACCGGGAGGTTCAGGAACGCATCCTGACCGACGTGCCGTTCGTGACGGTCAACTACCCGCTGTCGACGTTCGCCAAGAGCGAAGACCTGCAGGGTGAGCGCGTGAACTTCTCGGTCATCACCTTCGACCTGCGCG
>Ga0209487_1000874_pt1 | contig 26552 bp, 20 predicted proteins | sample Poulit2012_FD_187524 | JGI IMG/M metagenome (GOLD analysis project Ga0209487, IMG submission 187524) | Agricultural soil microbial communities from Georgia to study Nitrogen management - Poultry litter 2012 (SPAdes) (version 2) | ecosystem: Environmental > Terrestrial > Soil > Agricultural land...
TTGCAAAAACAGAAATAAATGAGGGCGATGTTGTCGTAGTGATAGGGCCTGGTCCAATTGGGCTGTTTACTGCACAAGTTGCTAAAAGTAAAGGGGCTACGGTTGTTATTACAGGTTTAACAAATGATCAGGTTCGGTTGGATAAAGCAAAAGAATTAAATATTGATTACGCTGTTAACACACAGGAAGAAGATATTAAAGAAATAGTTAATGGCTTAACAGATGGTTACGGCGCAGATGTTGTATTTGAATGTTCCGGAGCAATACCTGCAGCAAAACAGGGGCTTGATCTGTTGCGTAAAAAAGGACAGTACAGCCAGGTCGGCATTTTCGCTCAGCCTGAAGTTTCTTTTGACATGGAGAAAGTAATTCAAAAAGAAATCCGTGTCGTTGGAAGCAGAAGTCAAAAACCGGCTGACTGGGGGCCATCACTTGCATTAATGAACGATGGCAGTGTAAATGCAAAAGCAATGGTTACACATGAGTTTGATATTACACAGTGGGGCGAAGCATACGAGGTTATTAAAAGCGGAGAAGCAATCAAAGTATTGTTAACACCTGTTGACTAAAATTGCAGAATGGGGAGATGTAAAGTGGAAAAACAAACGTTGATTGATATGATTGACCACACACTCTTAAAACCGACTGCAACGAAGGATGACATTACAGTCTTCTGTAATGAAACGATTGAACATGGGTTTAAAGCTGTTTTTGTAAATCCATATTATGTGGCGCATGCACACAGTTTATTAGCTGATCATGGTATAACGGTCGGTGCTCCAATCGGTTTTTCACTTGGTGGTGCGACAACGCATACGAAAGTAGAAGAAACGAAAGAGGCAATTAAAAATGGGGCAGAAGAAATCGATATGCTGATCAATTTGGGCGCCTTAAAATCAGGAGAGTATGATGTAGTACAGCATGATATCAGTGAAGTTGTAAAAGCATCCCACGGTCTAACGACTAAGGTCATCATTGAAACAGCATTACTAACCGAAGAGGAAAAAATCGCTGCCTGTAAAATCATTATGGAAGCCGGAGCAGACTTTGTTAAAACAGCGACAGGCTTTAACGGCGGTGGCGCCACAGTAGAAGACGTAAAATTGATGCGCTCTATCGTCGGATCAGATTTTGGAGTGAAAGCTGCTGGTGGTGTGCGAACATTTGAGGATGCGGTAAATATTGTCGAGGCCGGTGCGAGTCGAATCGGTACAAGTGGTGCTATCGCCATTATTTCCGGCGAAACATCAACAGCTTCCTATTAATAAATCTGAAATAAAACATGAACGATTAAGTTGAATAGCTTAATCGTTTAAACCGTTATGAAATGAAGGTGAAAAAGTGGTAGATACAATGCTGGATTTTATGTTGGGGCCGATGAGAGCTATTGGCGATTTTTACTTTGAGTATCAAGTCATTTTTAATCCGATTATCGTAGGTATTGCATTATATAAAATTGTTTTCAGTAAAAAAAAGAAAAACAAGGAGACAGCAGAAGAATAAAAATGGAGTAACCAAAGAAAGGGTGAGCATCATGAGAACATTAAATCTCTATGGTGAGCAGGACTTACGTTTCGAACAATTACCTGAACCTGTTATTGAAGAAGCTGACGACGTTATCATTAAAGTGAAAGCTGTCGGAATCTGTGGTTCAGATATTTCCAGATACAATAAATTGGGCCCTTATGTAGAGGGAATGACTTTTGGTCATGAATTTGCCGGAGAAATAACTCAGGTTGGCCCTGATGTCGAAGGAATCAAAGTTGGTGACCGTGTTGCAGGTTGTCCTACTTTTTATTGCGGCGAGTGTGAAAGCTGCAGGAAAGGTGAGTTAGCACGCTGTGAAAAATTACATGTTATTGGAGCCTATCGTCCTGGGGCCTACGCGGAATATGTGAAATTGCCAGCTGAAAACGTTATTCTTATTCCTGATAACGTTGATTACGATGCCGCTTCAATGGTCGAACCTTCAGCAGTTGTCGCCCACGGTTTTTACCGCACAAATATCCACCCGGGAGCCGAAGTGGCTATCATGGGATGCGGAAATATAGGTTTGCTTGCGATTCAATGGGCTAAAATATTCGGAGCTAAAAAGGTCTACGCTATTGATATTGACAATGACAAGCTTGAAATCGCCAAACAAGTTGGGGCGGATGTAATCATTAATTCGCTGGATAAGCCCGCGCATGAACAAGTTTTAGAATATACCAATGGCAACGGTGTTGACGTGGCGGTAGAGTCAGCGGGTTCGCCAATTACATCTGCACAAGTTTTAGCTTTGCCTAAGAAAGGCGGAGAAGTTGTTTTTATGGGTATTCCATACGCAGATATTAATATTCAACGTTTTTATTTTGAAAAAATAGTAAGAAATGAGTTAACAGTGTTGGGATCGTGGAATGCTATTTCATCCCCGTTTCCAGGTAAGGAATGGAGCGCTTCCGTTCATTATATGAGTACAGGTCAAATAGATGTTAAACCAATTATTTCCCACCGTTTACATTTACAAGAGGGACCTGAAACCTTTGATAAAATAATAAATCGAACAGAAAACTTTGGAAAAGTCTTATTTTATCCGGAATTGGGCTAGAAATTATCCAACTTTAATAATCACATCTCTAAAAGGATCTCTCTGATTCACCCGATTCTTTTATTAAAAAACAGGAGTGAAAAACTTTGACAACTACTTCAATTTCAATCGAACAACAATCCATCAACACAATCCGCACATTATCCATTGATGCAATCGAAAAAGCGAACTCAGGTCACCCGGGTCTTCCAATGGGGGCTGCACCAATGGCTTACACATTATGGACAGACTTTATGAATCATAACCCGAAACATTCAAAATGGTTTAACCGCGACCGCTTTGTTCTTTCTGCCGGACATGGTTCCATGCTTTTGTATAGTTTGCTTCATTTATCCGGATATGATGTGACGATGGATGATTTAAAGTCATTCCGTCAGTGGGATTCCAGAACGCCTGGTCATCCTGAAGTACATTACACGGACGGGGTAGAAGCAACAACAGGTCCATTAGGTCAGGGAATTGCGATGTCTGTTGGTATGGCAATGGCTGAGGCACATCTTGCGGCTAAATTTAACAAAGATGATATGCCGGTAGTGGATCATCATACGTATGCACTTGTCAGTGATGGTGACTTAATGGAAGGTATTTCCCATGAGGCTGCTTCTTTGGCAGGACATTTAGGATTAGGAAAACTAATTGCTTTATATGATTCGAATGATATTTCTTTAGATGGAGAATTAAATCGTTCCTTCTCTGATAACTCCGAAGAACGCTTTAAAGCATACGGCTGGCAAGTCATCCGTGTAGAGGATGGAAATGATGTTAGCGAATTAAGAGATGCAATCAAAGAAGCGCAAGCTAATACAGAACAGCCAACACTTATTGAAGTGAAAACGGTGATCGGTTATGGTTCTCCAAATAAATCAGCTAAAGCGGATTCTCATGGAGCCCCGCTGGGTGCAGATGAAGTGAAATTAACGAAGAAGTATTACAAGTGGACACATGAAGATTTCCATGTTCCAAAAGAAGTTTATGCTGATTTTGACGAAAAAATTGTTAATAACGGGGCAGATGCGGAAAGTAAATGGAATCAATTATTTGAAACGTACAAAGAAAAACATCCTGAACTGGCAGAGGAATTGGAGCTCGCAATCAAAGGGGAATTACCTCTTGATTGGGAAAAAGATCTACCGGTTTATGAAGCTGGTAAAGATACACTGGCAACTAGAGCTTCATCCGGTGAAGTGCTTAATGCGCTCGCTCAGTCCGTTCCCAATTTCTTCGGCGGAAGTGCTGACTTAGCAGGATCAAACAAAACTACAATGAATGGGGAAGATGATTTCAGCCGTAAGAATTATGCGGGCAGAAATGTTTGGTTCGGCGTTCGTGAACATGCGATGGCTGCAGCACTCAACGGTATGGCGCTCCATGGCGGATTAAAAGTATATGCCGGCACATTTTTCGTATTCAGTGATTACTTGCGTCCAGCAGTACGTTTGTCATCGATTATGAAAACGCCAGTAACCTATGTGTTTACCCATGATTCGATTGCTGTTGGTGAAGATGGCCCAACACATGAACCAGTGGAACATTTAGCAGCACTGCGCGCAATGCCTGGCCTATCACTCATCCGCCCGGCAGACGGAAATGAAACACAAGCTGCATGGCGTCTGGCTTTAGAATCGACAGATCAGCCAACAGCATTAGTGTTAACGAGACAGGGACTACCTACCCTTGAGGGTACGAAAGAGTTCGCATATGAAGGCGTGAAAAAAGGAGGCTACGTAATCAGCAAAGGCGAAAAAGAAACTCCTGATGCATTATTGTTAGCTACTGGCTCCGAAGTTCAACTTGCAGTGGCGGCGCAACAAACGTTAAAAGAAAAAGGCATTGATACAAGTGTGATCAGTATCCCATCATGGGATCGCTTTAACGCCCAAGATGAAGCGTATAAAAATGAGGTCATCCCGCCACACGTTAAAAATCGTGTAGGTATTGAAATGGGATCTTCCTTTGGTTGGGAACGTTATATTGGTGATCACGGAATCATGTTAGGAATTGATCGTTTTGGTGCATCAGCAAAAGGTGAAAAAGTGATTGAGGAATATGGCTTTACTGTGGAGAATGTTGTGAAACAGGTAGAGGATTTGGTTGAATAAATTGAGGTAGGAGAGGTTCCTGGGGTTTTGTATACGGCCACTGAAAGAGGATGTCTTTTTTCAGTGGCCTTCATGATCGTAAGATGAGGAGTACTTGTATTTTGATATAAGTGGGCGATCAAAGATATTTCACTTTATGGGGCAGCCGGGATACACTCGAAAATTAGTAGTTGGCAATGAATAAGTTATCCTTTCATCGCTTTGGTTAATTCATTCAGGTGTAGGAGCTAAAAATCACACATTTATTTGGGCGATGGCAGGAGAGAACTACACTTCCTCAGATATGGATGCAGTAAACATGAAAGAATTAAAGTAGCTTGTAATAAATATTAGCTTGAAAGAATTCGGTATTATATAACGATATATAAAGCCGGATTCTTTAATATATTAAAGAAGTGCTTAGATAATAGGTTGGAAACTCTGATTGTAAAGGTATATGATTTTACTTTCTTCCCTGCTAATTATATAGAAGTTAATAATTTTCTTCTACTATCTTTTCCTCCTTATTGAATCATCAATGCTTGCAAACCTTCGGAATCAAGTTTTATCCCAGATACAATTAGAATAAGACCAATAAAGTGTGTCGAAATAATAGACTCATCTAGGAAAACTGTTGCTCCCGTCAAGGAGCACAATGTACTGGGGGTTAGAAAATAGTGGATTTCGCTGCGCCGACCTGGTCAATGAAATAACAACACCTTTAGCAATGATAGTTAAGAAAAGAAAGGTTGTCTGTATAGAAGGAGTGACACTAGCAAGCAAACTTATTTCGTTCGATTTTTTTCATAAACTGATGAGAGATAGAAAGAATGAGCCGATAGGTAATATATAACCTATAGTGACTGATAAACATTTTACTTGATGGTTCTCTTAGAAGCCTGGAATTCTTTGTCTTTGTAGCGCGCTTAATTAAAACAAAACTGAACGCTTGTGAAATAATGGCAGGTAGTATATTCATAACTCCTAGGTAAATAGAATGGGTTCCACCGCTGTGGACTAAAACAGAAGTACTAACACATAATGGCCCAAAGATACAACCGGTGAATTGAATAGAGGTTGGTTTTATTTTCAATGGAATTATTGGGAAACTATAGTATCTATCAATTAAGAGAATTAGGTTTTTCAAAAAGTAAGATTGCAAAGAAACTTGGAATTGCAAGAGGAACCGTCATTGTGTCTCTACTACGAAGAGTAGAATCCGCAAGTTAGATGAGACAATATTCTTTGGAGATGGAGAGAATGATGTAGAACTTATAGAAATAGCAAAATATTTACTAGGAAAAATGCTTGTAAAAATACAAAAGAAGCTGCTAGTTTTATAACCAAATCTAACGAAAAAAATGGAGTATTATAAACTATAATAAAAATGATGGATTTCCTCGGAGTTAATGAAAGTGGATATTAAATCAAATTGTTAAGTGTTGTAAACGCTGCTCGTAGACTAAAAACCGAACATACCGAATAGGGGCTGTATAATAGTAATCATGAATGAGAGCAGAGTGTTAAAAAATGACAAAGTGAAAATGTTATACAAAAATTTAAATCATATGCAGTAAAACTTGCAAGAGAAAAGACTCAAAAAATCTCAGAAACAGAGTGAATTGTATTTATTAAGATACATGTATCTTAATATTCTTTAAAGTTATTTGTAGGGAAATCTGCCTATTAGTTGTGAAATAACAACTAGTTGATATAAAATAGATATATAGATTAGGTTTATATATCTATTTTATATCAGAGATTAATAATCCATGGATATCCAAAATATTATCTTTTAGAATAACATAATTTCATCACAGTAAAGACAGGGAGTGATAGGGATGCTGTCCAGTCGGATGATGCTAATTTTGAAGGAATTAATGGCTGCTAAATCACCAATAACAAGTGAAAATATAGCTGTTATTATTCAGGTTACATCAAGAACAGTTCGAAATGATATAAAGGAGCTTAATGAGATTTTATCAATAAGGGGTGGAGTCATTAGGTCAACCAGAGGAATTGGGTATGAATTAGAAATAAAGAATAATGACACATTCAAATTGTTTTTGCGGGAGTTATCTAGTAACTCTGTTAATTCAATGAATAAACCACTGGATTTACCTGAAGAGCGGGTTAATTATATTGTAAGAAAACTTCTCCTAGAGAATAGCTATATTAAATTAGATGAAATTGCAGATGAGTTATATATAAGCAAATCTACTTTGCAAAATGATTTAATTGAAGTAAGGGAAGTATTCAAAATATTCAAGCTCGAAATAATAAGTAAACCGTATTATGGAGTTAAAGTTAAAGGTGATGAAATGAATGTACGGTTTTGCCTGTCAGAATATTTATTTGATAGGAAAGAGATTACTGTCAATATGCAAAGCCAGATGGAACCCATATTTTCAAAAGAAGAAATCAATAAAATTCACACGATTATTTTAGAGGAAGTTAAAGCAAATGAGATTGAGATATCTGATATTGGGCTAAATAATTTAGGTATTCATTTTGCTATTGCTTGTAAGCGGATTCGTGATAAAAATTACGTATTGCTTGCACCTGAAGATTTTGAAGGGATATACACTCAAAAAGAATACGAAGTGGCTAAACAAATCGTAACAAAAATTGAATCTGCTTTGAATGTTTCCTTTCCTGAAACAGAAATAGCATATATTGCTATTCATCTGCTAGGAACGAATAAAATAGCGAAAACAAACTTAAATAGACAAGAGTTTGACTTATTTGTTGAAAGTGATTTAAGAGATGCAATAAGCGAAATTATCATGAAAATTGATGATCGTTTGAAATTACGTTTAAAAGATGATGAAGAACTATTCATTGCTTTGGGATTACATCTAAAGCCTGCAATAAACCGTCTGCGATATGGAATGAATGTTCGAAATCCAATGCTTGATGAGATAAAAGCAAAATATCCACTTGCATTCTATGCTGCCATTTTAGCAAGCGAAATATTAAAAGAAAGATTAGCGATTGACATTGATGAAGACGAAATTGGATATATTGCGTTGCACATAGGTGTAGCTATGTTTAGGCAAAAAATGAATCAAGACGTTAAACGCTGCATCATTGTTTGTGCATCTGGTGTAGGTAGCGCTATGTTACTAAAGTATAAACTGCAATCAATGTATTTTAACCAACTCGTTGTTGTAGATACAATTGATTATTATCGGTTAAGTGAAACTTCTTTAGGGCATATAGATTTTATTATTTCAACTATTCCAATTGAAAGGGAATTATCGGTTCCAATTATATATGTAAATACAATATTAGGGACAGAAGACATTAGAAAAATAGAAGTTTATTTACAAGATAGAAATGAAAATAAAATCGCCTTTGTAAAAAAAGAACTTATTTTTCTTCAAAAAGACTTACAGACAAAAGAAGCGGTTATCAACTATTTGGTAAATGAACTAGAGGTAGCCGGCTATGTAGATGGCTTGTTCCGTGGATCTGTTTTACAAAGAGAACAATTATCTCCAACTAGCTTCGGAAATTTGGTCGCAATTCCCCATCCAATGGCGCCCCTTACGAGAGGGACCTTCTGGACAATATGTACTTTAAAACGACCTATTGATTGGGGAGGTAACCGTGTGCAATTTGTTTGTTTATTAAGTGTGGGAAAAAATAAAACACCTAATTTGCAACTTATGTATGATAATTTAATTGAAATTGTTGAAAATGAGCAAAAGGTAAAACAGCTAATAAGCTGTGAAGAAAAAAAGGAATTTATCAAGATAATAAACGCAATATTATAGAAGGCTTACATCCGATCTGGAGGTAAGATAATGAATAGCTTATCTTGTGTTGCTGGGATATCGATAATTTCATTATGGGAAATAATTTCTAGGAAGGAGGAGTTAAAGTAAGTGACGTGTACACCTTACTTTCACTCCCTTTTTTGATTTTTAATGCCGTAAACATGGTAATTTTCCATAGATTCGTTATTTAGATGTAATGTTTTCCGTTACGCTAAGGAAAAAGTATAGGTTTATGTGAAAGCGCTTTTAATATATATTAGATGTGTAAGCAGGTGGTAAAAGAATGGAACGATTAACAATGGTTTCAATACAATAGCCAGACTAAAGATATATTAAGATTTTATATCCCTATCCATTAATAAAAAATTACGTTAACTTAAAAGGGGGAGTATGATGAGCGTAGAAGAAATTAGTTTTCAAATCATTTTATACGGCGGAAATGCTCGGGGTTCAGCAATGGAAGCAATTCAACATGCTAAAAAGGGTGAATTTGATGTAGCTGAACAAAAACTCCAAGAGGCGAATGAGGAAATTAGCAAAGCACACCGCTATCAAACAGACCTTATTCAAGGAGAATCTCGCGGAGAAAAAACAGAAATTCGTTTACTACTCATACACGCACAAGACCATTTAATGAATGCGATGACAGTTATGGATTTAGCTGAAGAAATGATCGAACTTCATAAAAAAATTAATTAATTGGGAAGGGGATTATTATGTCAAATCATAAGTTGAAAATAGCTACAATCGGTGGGGGATCAAGTTATACCCCGGAATTAGTAGAAGGTTTTATAAAACGATACGATGAATTTCCATTAACAGAATTATGGTTAGCCGATATCGAAGAGGGGAAAGAAAAGCTTGAAATTGTAGGGAATTTTGCTAAACGAATGATTGAAAAAGCTGGTCTTCCAATTGATGTTCATTTAACTCTAGATCGTAAAGCTGCATTAAAAGATGCTGACTTTGTCACAACGCAATTCCGTGTCGGCGGCCTAGATGCCCGCGCTAAAGATGAACGGATCCCAGTAAAATATGGTGTTCTTGGCCAAGAAACAAACGGACCTGGTGGATTGTTTAAAGGTTTACGCACCATTCCAGTCATCTTAGATATTTGTAAAGAAATGGAGGAACTTTGTCCGGAAGCGTGGTTAATTAACTTTACAAATCCAGCAGGAATGGTAACAGAGGCTGTTCTCCGTTACTCTAACATTAATAAAGTTATTGGCTTATGTAATGTTCCTATTGGAATGGAGATGGGAATTGCTGAATTACTAGATGTTGATCATTCACGTATACGTATTGATTTTGCAGGATTAAACCATATGGTTTATGGATTAGATGTATATTTAGATGGTGTTAGTGTCAAAGAAGAAGTTATTAGAAAGTTATCGGATCCTGAAAATAGTAGTTTTGTTAAGAATATTGATGGAATGGGTTGGGAGCCTGAGTTCATTCAAGCATTAAATGCTATTACATGTCCGTATCATATGTATTACTATAAATCAAAAGAAATGTTAGACCAGGCAATCGAAAGTGCTGAAAAAGAAGGAACACGTGCGGAAGTCGTTCAAAAACTAGAAGAAGAGTTATTCGAATTATATAAAGACGAAAATTTAAATATTAAACCCCCACAGCTAGAAGAACGCGGAGGAGCATATTATTCTGATGCAGCTGTTCGTTTGATTACTTCTATTTATACAGATAAGCGTGATATACAACCAGTTAACACAGTGAACTATGGTGCTATTGCAAGCGTTCCAGTAGATTCAGCTATTGAGGCAAGTTGTATTATTACCAAGGACGGTCCAGTACCATTAGCAATGGGAGATATCCCTGTAGCAGCACGTGGTCTTGTTCAACAAATTAAATCATTTGAGCGAATTGCTGCAGATGCGGCTGTAACAGGGGATTATAATCAAGTCGTACTTGCTTTAACAATTAATCCACTTACACCATCTGATACGATTGCAAAACAAATTATTGATGAAATGATGGAAGCACATAAGGAATATCTTCCACAATTTTACCAAACCGAAAAGGCAAATTAATATGAAAATAATCTGGCCTGGGGAATAAATCCTCAGGACCAAATTATAAAATCTATATAATTTATATTAGAGGAGTGAATCGGCTTATGTTACACGAAAACTTGAAATCGTTTCCAAAGGATTTTCTGTGGGGAGCGGCTTCTGCTGCATATCAAGTAGAGGGTGCATGGAATATCGATGGAAAAGGGATGTCTAATTGGGATAAATATGTACGTATTCCTGGTAAAACGTTTAAAGGAACAAATGGGGATGTAGCTGTAGATCATTATCACCGCTACAAAGAAGATATAGCTTTAATGGCTGAAATGGGGATGAAAACTTATCGATTCTCTGTAGCATGGGCACGTATTTTTCCAAAAGGAAAAGATGAAGTCAACCAAAAGGGACTTGATTTTTATAATAGATTAATTGATGAGTTAATTAAATATAATATTGAGCCAATATTAACACTCTATCATTGGGATTTACCACAGGCGCTTCAAGATGAGTATGGTGGGTGGGAGTCGAGACAAATTGTAGAGGACTTCAAAAATTACAGTATTACACTATTCAAAGCGTTTGGAGATCGTGTAAAATATTGGGTTTCTTTAAATGAACAAAATATATTCACAAGACTCGGCTATCAAACAGCACTGCATCCACCTGGGTTAAAAGATGATAAGTTATATTATCAAGTGAATCATCATGCCAATTTAGCGAATGCCATTGCTATCAAAGAGTTTCGTAAATATGTTCCTGATGGGAAAATTGGTCCAAGTTTTGCTTATTCACCAGCATACGCTGCCACATCAAAGCCTGAAGATGTTCTAGCAGCCGAAAATGCGGAAGAATTGACAAACCATTGGTGGATGGATGTATACGCATGGGGACAGTATCCTAAAGCAACATGGGATTACCTGAAGCGTAAAGGAATAGCTCCACAAGTAGAGGAATCCGATTTTGCTTTATTAAAAGAAGGAAAACCTGATTTCATGGGTGTGAACTATTATCAAACGACAACCTATGAAAAAAACCCATTAGATGGGGTTACGATGGACGGTCATTTCAACACTACTGGTAAAAAAGGGACGATGGAGGATACTGGGATACCAGGACTCTATAAGACTGTTACAAATGAAAATCTAGAAAGAACAAATTGGGATTGGAACATTGATCCACAAGGATTACGCATCGGCCTTCGTAGAATAACGAACCGCTATGGTTTACCAATCTTAATAAGTGAAAATGGTCTTGGTGAATATGATAAAGTCGAAGAAAACGGCACAATTAATGATGATTATCGTATTGAGTATATCAGTACGCATTTAAAAGCAATTCAAGAAGTAATTACAGATGGTGTAGAAATGATTGGTTATTGTGTATGGTCATTTACAGATCTTCTAAGCTGGTTAAACGGATTTCAAAAACGTTATGGTTTTGTATATGTTAATCAACATGAGGAAGGCGAACATGATCTTCGTCGTATTAAAAAGAAAAGCTTTTATTGGTACAAGGAAGTTATTGAAAGTAATGGAAGAAAGCTTTAGCTAATTAGTAGAGTATTTTAGAAATAAGTATAGATTTTTAATAAATATAATTTAATGGAGGAATTTATAATGAGAAAAGTTTTAATTATTTGTGCAGGTGGTATGTCATCTTCTTTATTAGCAAAGAAGACAACGGAGCTCTTTAAAAATAAAGGGGAAGATATTGAAGTAGATGCCACTGGTGCTACAGAAGGTGGCAAGTTGATAGAGTCTAGTGACTTTGAATTATTTTTAATAAGTCCGCAAACAAAAATGTATTATAAAAGACTTAAGGAAACTGGCGATCGTGCAGGAAAACCAGTTGTAAATATTCCACCACAAGCATATATTCCTATACCTATGGGAATTGAAAAATTAGGAAATGTAATCTTACAAGAGATTCCGAATGAATGATTCGCTAAGGGTTATTTTTCAAATGAGAAATGAAATAGGTTATGCTCATGTGATTATTAATTATTAAATAAATGGCTTCTTCGTTACTTACAATGAATGACGTTCAAACATAGTATGATTGAACCTTGGTACATTGGAATTAGTGAAGGGCTAGATTAATAAATGAGGGATTTGTATATGAAAAATGATGGAAAGGCACAGATAGAAAAAAACAGAAAAAAATTTAGTGTTAAATCTATGTACTTTAATCGGTATTTACTTGTAAGATATGTTTCTGCGTTATTCTTTTTTACAAATTTATACTGGCTCATTTCCTTGTTAATGAGTGATTCACCATTATATTTTATCCCATTAATGTTAATTATTTTATTATTATTTAGCGTTGTAGAGCAAGTAAAGATGTATAGCAATCACACTAATAATGCTAAGTATACAAGATATTGTTTTACGATTTTACTTGTTACAAATGTAATTTTAATATTACCAACGTGTTTTTCTTCGACATTTGCTCACTTATATCCTTTTCTCTTAAATCAAGAAAAGTCTAAAATACTTATTTTAACTATGTTGGTTACTGGGATATTGTTAAGTGTATTAATTCTTTATCGGCTATATCAGATCAAACATAATGAGGACAAACATTATGAACGTATCAATAGATATGTAGAGGCTATTAATTAATAATAGAAAAGGGGTATTTCTATGGAAGGAGAAAATAAAGTATTTGCTCTTTTGGAAAAGTATCTAATGGGTCCAATGGGAAAAATTGCATCCTTGCGTTTTGTACGTGCAATAATGGCTGCAGGTATGGCTTCTATTCCGTTTGTAATAGTAGGTTCGATGTTTTTAGTGTTAAACGTATTGCCGCAGACATTTACATTTTTAGAAAGCTTTTTCGATAATACTTTTTTTAGAATTAGTGATTTATATATGCTAGCGAATAAAGCAACGATGGGAATATTAGCGTTATATTTTGGGCTTGTTATTGGTTATGAATATACAAAAATACTTGCTGAAGAAGAAGAGTTAAATCTAAATCCCTTAAATGGTGCTTTGCTATCATTATTTGCCTTTTTTATGACTGTTCCTGAGTTAGTTCTTAAAGATGGAACAATATCTCTGGTACAAAAAATTGATGATAATAATACAATTGTTCATGGATGGGAGATGGTTGCAGATGGTGTAAGCCGTTTAGGTGCTATAGGAATATTTACGGCAATCATTATGGCTATTGTGGCTGTGCAATTATATAGACTGTGTGTGAAACGAAATTGGGTTATAAAAATGCCAGAGGCAGTACCAGAGGGGGTCTCCAGGTCATTCACGGCATTAATTCCGGCATTTTTAGTAGCCTTTGTAGTTTTAATAATTAACGGTATTTTAATTGCATTAGGCACGGATATATTTAAATTAGTAGCAATTCCTTTTGGTTTTGTTGTTAATTTAACAAATAGTTGGTTAGGTATCTTGGTTGTTTATTTCATACTTCATGCACTTTGGATTGTAGGTATACATGGATCAACTATTATTGGTGGATTTTTAACACCAATCTGGCTAGCTAATATGCAATCGAACATAAACGGAGCAAATATTCCATTTGCAGGTGAGTTCCAAAATGCATTCGTAATTATAGGTGGTGCCGGGTCAACTTTAGGTTTATGTATATTTATTGCGTTTTTAGCTAAATCTAAACAATTAAGCGTTTTAGGCAAGGCGTCTCTTGCTCCCAGTATTTTTAATATTAATGAACCATTAATATTTGGATTACCGATTGTTTACAATCCATTTTTAGCTATACCGTTCTTTTTAGCACCAATGGTATCAGCATCAATAGGTTATTGGGCAATTAAACTAGAAATTGTTGGGGCAATTATTGCAATGATGCCCTGGCCTACTCCAGTAGGTGCGGGTGCATTTATTAGTACAGGTGGAGACTATATGGCGATAATTGTTGCATTGATTTGTGCTATTGCGGCATTTCTAATATGGCTTCCGTTCATTAAAATGTATGACAATAAATTAGTTAAGCAAGAACAAGGTGAGGAAACATTAATTTAATCTAAATCAATGAATAATTCAACTTGAATTACTTACCAAAAGATGGTCAAGGGAAGCTGAAATCAGCTAACTGTCAGAGCTATTTAGGACTGTGGATAACTTCGGCTTATCCACAGTCTTTTGTGTGAGTGGCAGTATATATATTTGGAGTCTCATAAAGGGAAGGTGATACCGAAACATGGAGAGAGAATAAAACACTGTCTATAACAAGGTCTATCCCTAAATAAGATAAATGGGGGAGAAGCCGCATGTAGAAGATCGGTACGAGTGGTTCTATGAGAGTCTGGTTAGTAATGACGAAGTCTAACCGATTATTAAGTCTTCTAATTTTTATTATATAGAAAGGGTGGAGGAAGGATGGAATCTATGCTTCCCATTTTTGGTTATATGCGGCATCTTTAACAATTTCTAGGGGCCACTTATCATCATATACAGAAAAAAGAGCTTTGTTTAAAATGATAAAAACATTTTAATTATAATTAGATTTATAGATGTAGTGGAACCGCCAAATAAGTTTGTTGTCTTATAATGAATAAGGTGTATTCTCCAAAACTTTAAGTATTAGTTAAATCATTAAACAAAGCTTGAAAATAATGGAGTGAAAGGAACGATTAACAAGGAGGAATAATATTGTATAAATTAGTCGCAATTGATATAGATGGTACACTTCTCAACAGCCGTGAGGAAATCACTGAAGAAATTAACACTGCCATTCAAGCAGCTAAAACAAAAGGCGTGAAAGTTGTACTTTGTACTGGAAGGCCAATTGGTGGTGTCTATTCCTTTATTGAGGAATTGAAATTAAATGATGAAGAGGATTTTGTCATCACATTTAATGGTGCCCTTGTACAAAATACCCGTACTAAGGAAGTTACTACAAAAAACTTCTTAACTAACAAGGACTTAAAATCTTTATTTGAATTAAGTCAAAAAGTTAATTCACCAATGCATTACTTTGATTTAAGAGATATGTATACACCAAACAAAAAGATTAACAGATATACTGTTTATGAATCCTATACAAATCAAGTTCCGCTCCATTATCGACCGATGGATGAAACGCCCAAGGGTATTCAAATTCCCAAAGTCATGTTTATTGATGACGAGAAACGTTTAAACGCAATTATTGAAGCTATACCAGAATCGTTCAAGGAAAAATATACGATGGTTAAAAGTGCTCCATTCTTTTTGGAAATTCTGCATCCAACTGTAAGTAAGGCGAGTGCAGTAAAACAGCTTGCAGAGAAACTTTCAATTGAAAGAGAAGAAATTGTTTGCATAGGAGACGGTGAAAATGACTTAAGTATGGTTAAATATGCAGGCTGTGGAGTAGCGATGGCCAACGCAACACCATCTGTAAAGAAAGCAGCAGATTTTCAGACTTTGTCTAATGATGAAAATGGGGTAGCTTATGCCATTGAAAAGCTAATCTTGAATTAATTGAAAAATTTAGTAATGTGGTAACAAGCCTATCTAACAAGTGATTTAGATCAGTCGCTTATACATCAAATAAATAAAAAACCCTTTCTATTAGTTAGAAGCACCACCAAAATCAATAGAAAGGGTTCTTTTATCGGATAATTTACCGCAGTTTGAAGGATTCGATGAGAAAATTGGTTTCTATTCAACATTTATGAAACATTTGAAGCTAAAGGACTAGAGGCATTACTACGTCTATTCAAATGAGCAGTTGCACCATTAAAAAATCTATCAGATCATTGCCGAGTATCCAGAAGATGCTGCTGATCAATTGTAATGTGCCCGCTTGTCAAGACACAAAAATTATTTTTTTAAGATAAAATCTCCTCTCTAAAAAGTCTAATCACCCGGCATATTAAGGCTGCGTTTATCCAAGTCCTCATGTTTCCCTAAGCCCACCACCCTTGACCTTGTTTGTGTCCATGGTAGTTTTCTTATGGCGGATGGGGGAAATTCAGCCTCTAGGGCTCCTATCCGCATGCCAGCGTACCATGGACAATCACTTCCTAAGTTCCGCTGGCGAGGCCCCGACCCCTTCCAGCGATCACTAAGGAGTGGCACAACGGTCAAAGGCAAGCAGCTTCGCTGTGGTTACGCACTTCTTCCGAAATGAACAGTTGCCGGTGTCTTGTTTTCCAATGCCTGATGGGGCCTTTTCCAGTTATAGTGATGCATATAAAGCTTTGTCATTTGTTTTAATTCCAACACCGTTTCGGGATATAGTAAATAGAGCCTTTCCCATTTATAGCTTCGGAAAAAACGCTCTGTTCTAGCGTTGTCCTTTGCACGTCCTCTCCCGTCCATACTGATTTTTATCGTTTCATAATTTTTAATGCAGTCGATATAATCTTGGGATGTGAATTGGCTTCCCTGATCGCTATTGATGATCTCCGGCATTCCATGCTCTTGAACAGCTTTCTCTACTGTACGAACAATAAAATCTGTTTTCATAGTGTTGCTTAAAGACCATCCTACGACAAATCTTGAATACCAGTCGATGAGAACTACCAGGTACATAAAGCCTTTCGGAGTGCCACAATACGTAATATCTATGCCCCAGACCTGATTTCGATGGGTAATGCTTACACCCCGAAGCAGATAAGGGTACGTTCGTGCCTGCAAATCTCGTTTACTTAGATTCGGTCCAGGATAGAAGGCGATAATACCCATTTCCCGCATGTAACGACGTGTACGCTTGATACCTATGAAAAATCCGAACTCCTCTAATGCCTTTCGAATCCTGCGACAACCATATGCAGGTTCATCAAAGTGTATCCGATCAATGGCATTTTTGATGCTAATCTCCTCTTGATCCGGCTGATGTACCTTGATTTCATTTCATAATAAGCAGTTGACCTAGACAGGTCCAATAGTTCACACTGATGCTTGACCGTTAACTCCTTACTATCAAAGTCTATCAAAGCCTTTTACTCTTCCACTCGGAGACCTGTTCTTGTTTTTTTTTGAGCCAATTCATATCCACGGTCAGCTGTCCAATTTGATTAATTAGTTCCTCCTTTTCCGCCTCATGTTCTTGCTTAACCTTTTCTAGTTCCGTAGACTTTTTGTCAAAGACCGCTGGCATATTATTCAGAAACTCTGTCCTCCATCTGCTAATCAGTTGTGGACTTATATCATGTTTTTGGGCAATTTCATTAACAGTGCTATCCTCCCTCAATATTTCTAAAACAACCTTTGCTTTTTGTGTTGAACTGTATCTTCTTCGTTTTTTACTCATAGCATTAGTATTATCTTATTTATTCATTTTTAATGTCCAAGCCTACGGATACATTATAAATTGACGGATGATCCTGTTTTCAGTAAATAGAATGAAGTTTTAACACTATCTCAATTCTAAATTACTATTATTTACTAAAAAGTTTTGTAATGAAGAGGTGTTTTAAAGATGATCCAAGCAACAATGGTTACCCCAAGCAAAATTGAATTTAAAAATGTTGCAGTTCCAAAGATGAAGTGGTTTATGATAAAGTTTTAACCACCAAATTCATCACCACGAGGAAGTGCTAGGGGTTCACCTGTATGGTTATATGCTGCTTACTCATTTTAAAGACTGCTTTTGTACTTTTGGGCAATAGAGAAGAATCTGTGTTGGAAATTATAAGACAGTAAATATTGTATTTCGTTAGTTTATCCATATAAATTAACTTAACTAACTATGCTATACTAATAGTAACAAGTAACTACCGAACGGAGGATTCACCATGCAGCGTGGCACTTTCCAACAGATGAAATCTGTCAATAAATCCATTATTTTAAATAAAATACGGACAGGGGCGCCTATTTCCAGGGCACAAATTGCTAAAGAAACGAAATTGACGCCTCCAACTGTCAGCAGTATTGTAAAAGAATTGATCGAGCAAGGCATTGTAAATGAAAGTAATCTCGGCGAATCACAGGGCGGTCGTAAACCAACAATGCTTCTGATTAACAGTAATGCATTTTATGTGATAGGCGTTGACGCCGGGCCGGAAACAGTGGAATGTATCCTGGCAGATTTGTCCGGAAAGGTGATGGAACGAACAGTAAATGATATAGACACCCCGATTACAAATGAACATTTTCTCTCTATTTTAAAACAGGGTATTCATCATATATTGGAAGTATCCCATCTGACCCATGAAAAGATTCTCGGTATCGGTGTTGCGATGCATGGTGTTGTTGATGTGGAAACGGGTACATCCTTGATTGCTCCTAACTTAAACCTTACAGACATCCCGATAAAGGATGAAATTGAAAAAGCTTTTGGTCTTCTTGTTAAGGTAGAGAACGATGCGCGGGCAATGGCGCTCGGGGAATATTGGTTTGGCGGTCATGGGGAATTGGACAGTATGGCTGCTGTTAATATTGGTCGCGGTGTTGGTGCAGGTGTTGTTATAAAAGGGAAGCTATATCATGGTGCACAAGATCTTGCTGGCGAACTCGGACATATGACGATTGATCTTCACGGAGAAGTGTGTACGTGCGGCAATCGCGGGTGCCTGCAGACATTTGCAACGGGAACGGCGATAGCTAACCGGGCGAGCAAAATCATCAACGATCATACTGATACTTTGACAGGGGAAGAAGTATATTTACAAGCTCAATCCGGTAATGAGGCGTATATGAAAATACTTCAGGAAACCGGGGAAATTATCGGTATCGGTCTAACAAATTTTATCCATATGATGAATCCGGGGAAAATTGTCTTGGGTGGCGGGGTCATGAAAAGTGAAAAAATCCTCTTGCCAAGTCTTAAACAAACGATTGATCAACGTGTATTAACCCCGGCGGCAAGGCAAACTGAAATTACAGTAACAAAGTTGGGAGACGATGCAACGTTATTAGGAGCTGTCTCATTACTTTTAGTTGAATTGTTTGATCCGGTGTAAAAGAATAGATGGCAAGTAGGATTAAAAAACATTTACTGACTACATGTCGGAACTAATAATCATATATTTCGAGCAAAAAAAGCCGTGTGACTATATTTTAAAATAACAGTCACACAGCTTTTTCTATGTTAAAGACGAGGAATTCTATCATTTCCCGGGAAATAACGACAACATTTCACAGGAAATTTTAATTATTGTCGATATCAAAGGAAAACACTGTCTGTTTTTGATAGGTTTCTCCTGCTTCTAAAATGATCTCCGGAAACCCTTCGTGATGAAGGGAAGCGGGGGATCCTTGGGTTTCGAAGCAGACACCTAAATGTTTTTCAGAATGGCCTTCTGCTAACTGCAGCCCATCATCCAATCCATTCGCTGTATACATAACCATTCCCGGCTGGTTTGTTATAACCGTCAATTTGCGTCCAGAATCTTTTTCTTTTACAATAATTTCTCCACTTTTCTCAAACAAAAAATAGTGATCATAGCCTTCTTCGGCAATTTGATTTTGTTTAGAAGGCCGCTCTAATCCTTCCGCAAGTTTCTGGCCCTTCCGGAAATCAAAAGTCGTACCTGAAACATCAAGCTTTTTCCCGGTTGGAATCAGCGCCTGATCAAGTTCTACGAAATAGCGGCTATCCATTGTAATTTCATGATGATGAACTGTACGTTTTAAATCACCGCTTAAATTAAAATAACTATGATTCGTTAATGCGATTGGTGTTTTGAGATCTGTGTTTGCCATGTAATCGATTATCAAGGCATTGTCATTGTTTAGTGTATAGGTAACAGTTACAGCAACATTACCGGGGTATCCGCCATCACCGTCAACACTTGTATGGTTGAGTTTCAAGCCAACGGCATCCGCTGTTTGAAAAGTCTCCGCTTGCCACAAGACTTGATGAAATCCCGCTGAGCCCCCATGTAGATGATGGTCGCCTTCATTTGCCTCCAGGGAATACTTCTCCCCGTCCATTTCAAATGAAGCATCTTGAATTCTGCCTGCGACCGGTCCAATAAGTGCACCAAAAAAGTTAGGGTTTTCCTCGTAATCAACGTAATTTTTATAGCCGAGCACGACATTTTCTGTTTTTCCTTCATGGTCCGGCACACGTATGGCCGTAATAATTCCGCCGAAATCCAATATAGACACTGACATTCCTTTGTCATTTGTTAGTGTGTATTCACACCACTTGCCTAAAACAGTTTGTTTATCAATATGCATTGTCCTTTCCCCCTACTTGTTCAATGTCCCGATAAAGCGCTCGAAAGCATCTCGTTCTTTAAACACACCGGCATCTGCTAGAACACGAGCAAATTTCTTCCCGAGTTCTTTCTGTAAGATTTTCTCGGCCTGCTCAACATTTGAAAGCGTGCCATATTCATTCAACAACTGATTTGCCCATTCCTGATGATGTTCCGGGATATCATTGGATTCACCGATTAAAAACGTATTGATGTCAGTCAGCTCATCTTTAAGTCGTGCAGGTAAAACTGCAAGCCCCATCACTTCAATCAACCCGATATTCTCCTTCTTGATATGATGCACATCTGCATGCGGGTGAAAAATCCCCATTGGATGTTCTTCTGATGTACGGTTGTTCCGTAGTACGAGATCGAGTTCATACTTTTCATCACGCATTCGGGCAATTGGTGTGACCGTATTATGAGGTGTCTCATCGGTAAAAGCTTGCACGTCTGCTTGAGGATCAGCGTAATTTTTCCACGTTTGTAAAATATGATCAGCTGCTTCAAGCAAGTCTTCTTTTTGCTTACTTTGGAGTCGGATGACGGACATCGGCCATTCTAAAACAGAAGCAGGGACATCTGCAAAAGCATCTAATTGAAACGAAAACGCATTTTTTGCACGGGTCATGGCAAATTCGTAATTTCCGGCCTGATAATGATCATGACTTAAAATGGAACCGCCGACAATGGGTAAATCTGCATTGGAACCAATGAAATAATGCGGAAACTTTTCTACAAAATTTAGCAAGCGCGCAAAGGCTTCTTTGTCGATTTTCATATCCCGATGTTCTTCCGCAAGTACGATGCTGTGCTCGTTATAATAGACGTATGGCGAATATTGCAAGTACCAATTTTCATCCATTAATGGAACACGAATAATACGATGATTAGCCCTTGCCGGATGCCCGGTTCTACCTTCATACCCTTCATTTTCTACACATAATAAACACTTCGGATAATCGACTGTTTCCTTTTCCCGTTCCCGTTTAATTTGTTCTGGGTCTTTTTCCGGTTTGGATAAATTAATCGTAATGTCCAAATTACCGTATTGTGTATCAGCCTTAAAATGGACATTCTTCTTAATCCGGTTCATTTGAATATAATTACTGTTTTGGCTCAGGCTGTAAAAATAATCGGTGGCAGCTTCCGGACTTACCTTATATTTTTCATAGAAAGTATTGTTAACGGCAGATGGTCTTGCTACAAAGCAATTCATGATGTTCGCTGTTAAAATTTCCTTATCATCGAAAATATCCTCAATAACATTCTGCTCCACTGCATAGGCGATGATTTTTTCTAATAGATTCGGAATGGTATCATCCGTTGCTTCCAGCGGTGGTTCCGGATAAGCTTCTAATTGCAGCAACGCTAACACCTGATTGCGCGCATAAATATGATCTGCCTTTTTGATAAGGTCGACATCGATCGCCTTTTGAACAAGTCCCGTTATATGCTCATAAATGGTATGCATTATTTTTCCACATCCTTTTCATATCCGTTTGGATGATGCACATGCCAATTCCAGGCATCTTCGATAATATTTGTAATGGACGTACGTGTCGGTTGCCAGCCTAATATACGTTTCGCTTTTTCAGAAGAAGCAATCAGTATACCGGGGTCACCGGAACGACGGTCGCCTGTTTTTGCCGGGATTTCTTTACCGGTTATTTTTTTTGCTGTATCAATCATTTCTTTCACCGAAAAGCCTTGATTACTGCCGAGGTTGAAGATTTCGCTCTCGCCATTACGATTCAAATGGTCCAGTGCCAACAGATGGGCGTTGATCAGATCGTCAACATGCACGTAATCGCGGATACAAGTTCCATCTGGTGTGTCATAATCCTCACCGAAAATCGAAATATGGGAACGCTGATCAAGCGCAACTTGTAAAATGATTGGGATGAGATGTGTTTCCGGACGGTGGTCTTCACCTATTTCAGCCGATTCTCTCGCACCAGCCACATTAAAATATCTTAATGAAACGTATTTAATACCATAAGCTTGCTCACACCATTTCATCATTTTTTCCATAATCAGCTTTGTTTCCCCGTACGTGCTTGTAGGGTTCGTTTTCATATCCTCGGTGATCGGTACAGATTCCGGTTCTCCGTATGTTGCAGCTGTGGAAGAGAATACGATTTTCTTCACTTGATATTCATTCATGACTTGCAGTAAAACTTGTGTACCATAAACGTTATTGTCAAAATAAGTAAGTGGTATGTCCATTGATTCACCAACAAGGGAATTTGCCGCAAAATGGATGACCGCATCGATGGCTTCTTTTTTAAAAACGTCACGTAAAAAATCAATATCCCGAATATCACCTTCGTAAAAAGTTGCGTCAGGATGGATTGCTTCTCTGTGACCTGTTTGCAGGTTGTCGACTACAACGACTTCTTTCTGCTGATCGATCAGTTGATAGACTGCATGTGATCCGATATAACCCGCTCCGCCTAAAACCAATACACGCATTTAAATCTCTCCTTCTGTTATTTTTTTCGCACCGTCGCCGATGAGTGCAGTATAAAAAGTTGCATCATAGCCGATTTTATCGCGGTATGTGCGGTTTACGTTTTGCTTGAAATGATCTACTTTCTCTTTTTCAACGAGTGCAATGGCACATCCGCCGAAGCCTGCCCCGGTCATACGTGCACCGATTACACCATCTTGCTGGCGTGCCGTCTCGACGAGGGTGTCCAGTTCTGCACCTGTCACTTCATAATCATGTTTTAAAGAATCATGGGATGCGTTCATTAATTCTCCGAATGCTTTTAAATCGCCGGCGCGTAATTTTTCCAGTGCTTCAATCGTCCGTGCATTTTCATAGACTGCATGCTTGGCACGTCTGCGATTTGTTTCATTTTTAATGACATGTTTATGTGCTTCAAATTGCTCTTTTGATAGTTCACCAAGACTTTGGACGGGAAGTGCAGTTTGCAGATCAGCCAGTGCCCGCTCACATTGTTCACGGCGTTCATTATATTTCGATCCGGCTAATGTCCGTTGTTTATTCGTATTGATAATCATAATAACATGATCATCCAGCATGACCGGTGCATATTCATGCTCCAGCGTTTGGCAGTTTAATAGAATCGCGTGATCTTGCTCGCCCATGCCGATTGCAAACTGATCCATGATGCCGCTGTTGACACCAATGTATTCATTTTCTACTTTTTGTCCTAATTTCACCATATCGATGCGCTCGATATTCAAATCAAATAGGTTTTCAAGCAGAACCCCTGTCACCATTTCGATCGATGCGGACGAAGAGAGGCCGGCTCCGTTCGGGATATTTCCGTAGAATAAAATGTCGGCGCCTGATGATATATCATGTCCGGACGCTTGGATATACTGAATCATTCCTTTTGGATAGTTGGCCCAATCGTGTTCCTGGTTAAAAGACAAGTCAGAAAGGCTACATGGAATGACACCGGTATGTGCAAAGTTCATGGAATAAAAGTTAAACTGCTGATCTGTCCGTTTCCTGGCAACAGCATATGTTCCAAAAGAAATGGAAGCAGGGAAGACGTGACCACCGTTATAGTCTGTATGTTCGCCAATCAGGTTGATACGACCCGGGGCGAAAAAAATCTGTGGTGTTACCGTTGTGTTGAAAATTTTCCGGAATTCTTCCGTTAGATTTAGATTTGGCATTGAAACCTCCTGTATATAGAAATATTGTTGAACGCTTACATTATTTAAGGTAAACATAGTTAATTAATTTAATTAAGTCCAGTGTACTATGAATTGACTAAATATACAACATAATGGTTGCACATAAAGGGATATATGTTTTTGCTGACCTATTCGTCATTCATTGATCATTGAATCAAGAGGGTGGAGGAGACGTGAAAGTGCGAAACTACATTCAAAATGAATAAAAAAAGAAGGCTGCTGTTTATACAGCAGACCTTCTTTATAATATGATATATCTTTACATATCAATGGATGCATCCTTCTTGGTTACAGCAAAGTAAATGGCGACAATAATTCCAATGGCAATCCAAATCAATCCAAGTATTTTGGCCGAGGTTGCCAAGTTAATCCAGACGTAAGCGATAATGATGAATCCAATGAGTGGTAAGATGAGATAGTTCCAGTAATTCTTGCTTTTGTTTTTGACAATGTAATGTGAAAAAACGGATACATGTAAAAATAAGAATGCGGTCAAGGCACCGAAGTTAATAAACGATGTCAAAACACCGATATCGCCCATGAAAAACAATCCTACAGCAAGCGACACAAAAGCAACAACGATAATACTTGTGTATGGTGTTTTGTATTTTGGATGTACTTTTGATAAAAACTTCGGCAGTTTGCGGTCACGCCCCATACTGAATAGAACTCTTGAAATCGCAACTTGGGCAACGAGTGCATCGGCAATCCCCCAAGCAAGTGCTGTCGCTATAGCAGTCAGCACACCGAGCCATGGCCCTCCCGCCATTTCAGCTGTTTCATAGAAAGCCGTACCGATATCATCAAAACTGTTAAAGTCGGGATAAATTAATGCGGCTACCCATGTCTGAACCATGAAAAGCACCCCAACAATGAGTAAAGACCAAATGGTTGCTCTTCCGATCGCTTTAGGACCACCAGAAGATTCTTCTGAAAGGGTGGAAATCGCATCAAAGCCTAAGAAGCTAAGCACAGCGATGGAAACAGCCCCCATAACAACTTTCATACTAAATGTATCCGGATTATAAAGAGGATCGAAGGAGAACGTCGCACCGTTGACTCCATTAGCAATTGCAGAAATCCCTACAATTAAGAAAATGACCAGAACAGCTAATTCAAAGATAAGGAAAATCATATTGGTTCGGGCTGTGAACTTAATTCCAAAATAGTTAATGACAGTATTAATTAAAATAAAGAGAACGAGCCATACCCATCCTGGAATAGCTGGCCACATCCCTGTTAGAGCTGTCGCACTGACAACATAAAGTAAAGCGGGAACGAGAATATAGTCTAATAGAATAGCCCAGCCAGCAACAAAGCCTATATATTGGTTAATGCCTCTTCCTGCATAGGAATAAACAGATCCAGCCATAGGAAATGCTTCTGACATTCGAGCATAACTTAATGCAGTGAAGATCATTCCGACCATTCCAATAAGATAGGCTAAAGCCACCATCCCTTTGGATTCAAGCATAACCTCCCCGTAAATACCAAACGGGGCAATCGGGACCATGAAAATAAGTCCATAAATAAGTAAATCCTTAAACGAGAGGGAACGACTTAGTTCTTGTTTATATCCGAATTGACCAATCGACGTTCCCTTATTTTCCTTAGACATTAACCCTCATCTCCTTTGTATGAAATATTATTAAAGATTATAAAAAAGTAAGTAAAACGGCATTTGGGTAAAAGTGGTATTTTAGATGTAAATATAAATATAAAAGAAGACAATTAAATTAATTCTATTAAAGCAATTACCGTTTCACTCAGTCTTAAATTTATATGTATGTCCAAAATTTTTATTTATTCTGGGGGTATTGAAGTAACATAAAGTGGATATATAATAGATTTAAAAATCAGGTGAATTACCTGCGATGAATTAGACTGTCTAATTGAATTACAAATCTAAGCGATATGAGCCGTGGAAAGAAGCTAACAACTTTATTCATCTTAGCTGAAATAGCGAAAGTAATATTGACAATTTTTTAAAACCAATATACTATTAAAATGTAATCGTTTACAAAGAGGTTAAAGAAAGAAGTGAATGTATGGCAACTATCCAAGAAGTAGCACAAAAGGCGAGGGTGTCGGTAGCGACCGTTTCACGGTATTTAAATAACCCAGATATTGTAGCAAAAACGACGGGGCTCAGGGTTGAAAAGGCGATACAGGATTTAAACTATGAACCGAGTATCCTTGGACGTAATTTGCGTAAATCTGAAAGTAAATTATTGATCGTGCTTATGCCCAGCATTTCTAATCCATTTTATACAGATATTATTAATGGGA
>Ga0209487_1000875_pt1 | contig 26521 bp, 24 predicted proteins | sample Poulit2012_FD_187524 | JGI IMG/M metagenome (GOLD analysis project Ga0209487, IMG submission 187524) | Agricultural soil microbial communities from Georgia to study Nitrogen management - Poultry litter 2012 (SPAdes) (version 2) | ecosystem: Environmental > Terrestrial > Soil > Agricultural land...
CTGCCGCAACAACTACATGTAGGGGACCTAGTGGCATACCGCCTAACAACGCTGATAAAATATGACCAAGACCTGCCACAACCGCTCCCGTTCTTTTCCCAATTAACACGGAAGCAAATAAAGCAGGGAAGACATCCAATGCAACACTACCAATAACTGCCGGGATTTTAATAGAAGCACCAATAACTGATAAAGCTATGAATAAAGCAAGTAAGCTCATTTTTTTAGCAGACAAATGAATCATCCCCTCATCCGTTTCTTCTCTCAATCTAGTATATCACAGGCCCAGAATAATAAATAACCGCTTCCCAAGTTGAGGGAGCGGTCTTCTGCTTACTTTTAAGTAAGGTTTTACTTAGCAGGGATGATATTTTCTATCGCGGTCCAATCAAATGTCCCTTCACGAATTTCTACGCCGATCTTCTGTCATAATATCTGTTGGACGATCTCCATCTGGCCAATCCGCATCATGATTTTCCCATTTTGAGCGTTCCCGGAATAATAGAAATGCTGCAAGATCAGCAGCCTCTATTTACCAGAAACCGAATTATCCACCTCTGTATCCGCCTTCTTCCCCTTTAACGCTTTAATAACTTTATACGAGCCAATAATCAGCATCGGAATTCCGTAAACGATCAACATAGCATATCCGAGAACTGTGTACCCGATATCGACAAGTCCGCTGATGCCTACACTGGACAAGATCGCCGACAAGAGAAGGGCGATGATCGCAATCAGACCATTCTTTCCTTTAGAAAGCTGTGGTTTGCCTACTTCTTCCAGGTTAAAGTTTACACGATCAATAAATGCGTGAATCAATCCTGTAGCTGTTTCTATTAATGTCCAACCCACAACAACACCAAAAGCGATCACGACCCACAGCCCATAGCCACTTAACATTTCAAGCCAAGGTACTTCTGCTGTGAAAACTTCTTCCGATGGATAAAATCCCATTAAAGAAAAGTACGTTAAAAACCATGGAACGGTCATCAAGACCCCGGCAATTAATCCGCCTAATAAGGTTTGTTTCAAGGAATTTTGCCTTCGGGCTGTAAATAAGGCTGCAGGATACACGGCAAGGTTATACCCGACATAAAGCATCCCTGTCCAAATGATCGTCCACATGGAAACTTCCCCGACAAAACTTGTGTCACCTGAAGCAAAAACTTCTTTAGCATCGCCCCATGTACTGGAAATCACTAAAATACCAAAAATAATATATCCGATAAAAAGTGCGGTCGTTCCAAATGTTTTAAAACGTTCAATTAATCTCGTACCATAAAAATTAAGCACACCGGCAAGTGCCGCAATAATAGCAACACCAACCCAATAATTTAATCCGAGCGTACTCTCTAAAATAGACCCTGTAGCAGCTACTACAATAGAAATCATTAAAATAGCCAGTAAGAAATAAATAATATCATACAAAAACCAAAAAGGACCCAGAATTTGTTTAACAAGGCTACGGTAATCATAGGCTCTGAACAGGCGTGCCACTTCAAACATTAAAAAGGCCATAACAGCAAAACCAACTAAAATCGTTAAACCGGTTATCCAACCGATCGCCCCGAACTTTCCCCCAAAGGCGACAACTTCGCGGCCTGTTGCATAACCACCGCCAATTAACGTTGACTGAATAACGACACCGGGTAAAACATACCTGCCAAACGCACCTTCAAAAAAACCTCCCTTGTTTTGCTCCGTCAACTCAAACGCCCCCTCCTCATTGTTTTTTTCTAGATTCATATTGATTTTATGTTTCAAAGTTACAAGTTATAACTTTAATTGTATTTCGATGCGCTTTCACTTTTTAAATAATATGAAAATTAATAGTGATTTTTCTGTCACTTTATGTTAACCTTTCCGTATGTCAACCTAAAAATAAATTGGTTGACAATCAAATCCAGAAAGGAGTTATTAAATGCAAAAAACAAAATGGACACCCTTGAGTTTAACGCTTGGAAGCCTATTTGTTGCTTTGACCGCAGTAGGAGCCAATATCACATCTATTGCCCCATTTATGGTGGTTGGGGGCGTTCCAATTACATTGCAAACATTTTTTGCGATATTAGCGGGTACTGTACTCGGCAGTAGATTAGGTGCTTTTTCAATGTTTGTTTATATGATGCTTGGGTTAGCAGGGGCTCCTGTTTTTGCACAATTTAAAGGAGGTGTCGCAATCACTCTATTTCCTACATTTGGTTTTATTCTATCATTTATTCTAGTTGCCTATGTTGCAGGGAAAATAGTAGAAACCAAAAGGACATTACCAATGTATATAACTGCTGCATTGGTTGCTATGGCGACAAACTATATTTTCGGTACAAATTGGATGTACGCCGCTTACTTATTATGGTTTGATGCGCCTGAAGGATTCACTTATAAATTAGCCTGGTTATGGATGATGGTACCACTACCAAAGGATATTATTATTTCCGTAATAGCTGGCATGCTTGCTTATAGACTGGAAAAGGTTACTTTAATCGGCAGTACCATTAGCAATCAAAAGAAAACAGCCTAAACGAGGAGGAATAAAATGTTTAATTGGGATTCGTTGGCAAATAAGGTAATCGATGGCTACGAACTTACAGAAAAAGAGGCGCTTGCAATTTTGGATTGTTCAGACGAGGATATTTTGCATGTTCTAAATAGTGCTTATAAAATCAGAAAAAATTATTATGGCAATAAAGTAATATTAAATATGATAATTAATACGAAGTCCGGCGCTTGTCCGGAAAACTGCGGCTACTGTTCACAATCAAGGGATTCTAGGGCACCCATTGAAAAATATCGAATGATGAACAAGGATTCTATTGTAAGGGGCGCCGAAAATGCACATCAGTTAAATTCAGGCACGTATTGTATCGTTGCGAGCGGAAGAGGTCCAACAAACCGGGAATTAAACATAGTTACTTCTGCAGTAAAAGAAATCAAGGAAAAATATGATATGAAAATATGTGCCTGTCTAGGAATACTTAAACCTGGTCAAGCTCAACAACTAAAAGATGCTGGCGTTGATCGATACAATCATAATATCAATACATCTGAAAATCATCATCATAACATTACGACAAGCCATACGTATCGCGATCGTGTTGCAACGGTGAATGAAGCTAAGCAGGTTGGGATTTCCCCCTGCTCGGGAGTAATTGTGGGTATGAAAGAATCCAAGCTAGATGTCGTACATATGGCACAAGCATTGAAGGAACTGGATGCTGATTCCATACCAGTCAACTTCCTGCACGCAATAGACGGAACATTGCTAGAAGGAACAGACGAACTGACACCTATTTATTGTTTAAAAGTACTTGCATTATTCCGATTCATCAATCCAACAAAAGAAATTAGAATTTCTGGTGGACGAGAAGTAAATTTACGAAGCCTCCAACCCCTTGGCCTTTATGCAGCTAACTCAATTTTTGTAGGTAACTACTTAACAACTGCTGGGCAAGAAGGTACGAAAGATCATCAAATGCTTAAAGATCTTGGATTTGAGATTGATTATGAAACAAGAGAATTGCCGGTATAAAAACACTATTTTATAAAGCTCAATGATTTTGGTGGGTTCCTTTAGAACATGACGGGCTTCGTTATTTAATAAGTTTTGTTCAGCGTTCATATACTGTCAATCGACCATATAACCTCTTGACATAAACAACAATCGGGGATTGTTCCTAGTTCTCCGTTCAGGAACAACCCCCGATTCATTTAGTTTCCATGATACAAAAAACAATCCTTCGTATGATCGTTCACCAACCCAACCGCTTGCATAAATGCATAGCAAATCGTTGGCCCTACAAATTTAAATCCGTGTTTCTTTAAATTTTTACTCATTGTTTCCGATTCCGGTGTCCTTGCCGGCACATCTGCATGTGTTTCCCAGTGATTTAATATCGGTTCCCCGCCGGCAAATTGCCAAATGTATTGATCAAAACTGCCATATTCCAGTTGCACTTTTAAAAAGGCCTGCGCATTCGTAACAACGGAGCGGACTTTGAGCTTATTGCGAATGATTCCTTCATCTAAGAGCAGTGCTTGAATCTTATCTTCATTATAATTACTAACGATTTCGGGCTCAAAATTATCAAACGCAGCACGATAATTTTCCCGTCGTTTTAAAATCGTAATCCAGCTTAGTCCTGCCTGGGCACCTTCTAAGGAAATCATTTCAAATAATTTCCGATCTTCATGAACAGGCTTACCCCACTCATGATCATGGTACGCGATGTAGAGCGGATCATCCGTAACCCAGGCACATCGGTGAGTCCTCATCATTTATTCTTCCTTCTTTTCAATTTCATTTTCATCGTAAGAAATCCAGTCACTAAAACTGCCGGGATACAGTTTCACATTTTGATATCCGGCCTTTTTCAAGGCAATAATATTCGGGCAAGCAGACACACCGGATCCACACGACACGATCACTTCGGCGTCCTTAGGTAATTCCGCAAAATGCCGCTCCAGTTCCTCTTGGCTTTTCCAGCTACCGTCTTCCGCTAGAATACCTTTCCAGAAGAAACTTTTTGCCCCTGGAATGTGGCCCGCTTTTTTATACATTGGCTCTGATTTACCCAGATATCTTTCTTTAGCCCGGGAATCGATGAGGATAGTTTCTTCCTTTTTCTCTTTTACATCTGCAATATCTACAACTTCGTCTGCAAGTAAGTTTGGCTCGAATTCCTTTGCCTCTAGCTTCGGAAGCTCTGTCGTTGTTTCATTTCCCGCTTCTACCCACGCCGTTAAGCCACCATCTAATAAATAGACTTTTTCATGACCCATATAATGAAGCAACCACCAACATCTTGCAGCGAACATATCATTATTCAGATCATAGATAATCACTTTCGTTTCATGGTCAATTCCAATCTGTCCGATTTTCGCGGCGAGTGTATCTATGTCCGGCAATGGATGGCTGCCACCATGTTTCTCCACTTTTCCGGAAAGATCTTTATTCAAATCCAAATAAACGGCACCTGGAATATGCCCTTCCAAATAAGCTTTCCTACCTGCATCCGGATCATTTAATTGAAACCGCACATCGATGATTACTGTATTGTTCTGCTTATTTTCCAATCTGCGCTTTAAGCGATCAACCGTTATTAAAAAAGACATGCTATCATTCCCCCATCCAAGTTTAAAATTGCTGTATCCCCATCATACACTTTTTGGAACATTCTATGTTAAGAAAATGTTTTCTTATGGTACGATGGAAGCAGATTACTGAAGGAGCTGATGATATGCAGAAAGAACTGATCGACCGTTTCACTACATATGTAAAAATGAACACGCAATCAGATGAAAAAAATGAAAAAACTCCATCCACCCCAGGCCAGTTGGAGCTGGGCAACTTATTAGTCGATGAATTAAAAGCAATCGGTATGAGCGACGTAACCATTGATGACTATGGTTACGTTATGGCAACACTGCCAGCGAACACGGATAAAGATATTCCGACAATCGGATTTCTGGCGCACGTTGACACTGCAACAGATTTCACCGGGAAAAACGTGAACCCGCAAATCGTTGAAAATTTTGACGGAAAAGATTTGACGCTGAATGAAGAGCTTGGTGTCGTTCTCTCAGCTGCAGACTTTCCGGAATTGCCGGGTTACAAGGGACATACACTCATTACGACTGACGGAACTACGTTGCTCGGTGCTGACAATAAAGCCGGTATCGCCGAAATTATGACAGCGATGCATTATTTAATCAATCATCCGGAAATCGAGCACGGAAAAATTCGTGTCGCCTTTACACCAGATGAAGAAATCGGACGCGGCCCGCATAAATTTGACGTGGAAAGATTTAATGCAGCATATGCATATACTGTTGACGGCGGGCCACTCGGCGAGTTGCAATATGAAAGTTTTAACGCGGCAGCAGCGCTTGTGACGTTTAAAGGAAACAGTGTCCACCCCGGAACAGCAAAAGATAAAATGATCAATGCCGGAAAAATGGCGGCCGAATTCATCATGAAATTTCCTGAAAAAGAAACACCGGAGCATACTTCCGGATATGAAGGGTTCTATCATTTAATTTCGATGAATGGCGATGTGGAAAATGCTGAAGTCACGTACATTATCCGTGATTTTGATAAAGATAAATTCACAGCACGGAAAGCAGTCGTGGAAAAATTCGTAAATGAAATGAAAGAAAAACACGGTGAGGACAGCGTACAACTGGAAATGAAAGATCAATATTATAATATGCGCGAAAAAATTGAACCGGTGAAAGAAATTGTAGATATCGCACATGAGGCAATGACCAATTTGGATAATCAGCCGATTGTGCAACCAATCCGCGGCGGAACGGATGGATCCCAACTTTCTTATATGGGCTTGCCTACACCGAATATTTTTACCGGCGGGGAGAATTTCCACGGCAAATTTGAATATATTTCGGTTGATAATATGGAAAAGGCGACAAATGTGATTGTGGAAATCTCCAGGTTGTTTGCGGAAAAATAATAGACATACTGAAGCCGGATTCTTGATGGATCCGGTTTTGTTATGGGAACCTGCGTATGCCGCCGGTGCTGGCTGTCGATCGACTTTATACTTTAAGGAGCCACTCGCGACTTTACCGATCGGCTTCGAGTAGTTATCGATCGGATTTTCCACTGTATCGATCAGCTTTCTTGCTGCATCGATCAACTTTCATACTTTGCCGATCAAATCTGATCCTTAGCGATCGGCTCCTAACTTTATCGCTCGACTTTACTCAGATGTCAATCAACTTCACATACCGAGCCATGTTGGATAATGGTGCCAAAAGTATATTATTGCTTCCTCCTACTAGTTTGTGAGAAAATACTATGAACATAGGAAACTAGAATCACAAACAGGGAGCGAATAGGATGTTTAAGAAAAATTGGCTGAATACTTTAGCACTGACAACAGTTCTATGCTTACTCACCGCGTGTACCTCTCCAGTAGGAAAGGACGCAGAAAAAGATCCTGCACCAGAGTCGGATGAGCTTCATGTTCCGGAGACGTCTTTACAAAAAGGCGATCAGGATCAATCAGTAAACATGTTACAGAAAATATTAATGGAAATAGATTATCCCATCCAAACGACAGGGAAATTTGATGCCGATACAACATGGGCGATTACCGACTTCCAATTACAGCAGGACAATCTGCATGCAACAGGAATTTATGATGCGGATACGAGGCAAGCGATAGAAAAGGCATTCGAGGATGAAATTAAAATAAATCCGGGGGCGGGGCTTCAGCAACCGAAGGAAGATAAGACGGATAAAAACATCGTTGCAAATCCATACGAGATCCTATCTTTAGTAAATAAACAATACGCATTACCGGATGACTATATACCAAGTGATCTGGTGACACCAGATGTCCGCTTCCCATTTACGGAGGATTTGCCCAAGAAACAGATGCGTGAAGTAGCTGCTGACGCGTTGGAAGAAATGTTTGATGCCGGCGACAAAGCGGGACTTGATTTATTTGCACAATCTGGCTATCGATCATTTGACAGACAGGAAGCCCTTTTTGCTTCTTATTCTGAGGAAAACGGTGAAGAAGCTGCGAACAAGTATAGTGCAAGACCAGGTGAAAGTGAACACCAAACTGGATTAACAATGGATGTCACCAGCCCGGATATCAACTATGATTTAAACATTGATTTTGGCGAAACAGATGAAGGGAAATGGGTAAAAGAACATGCAGCAGATTTCGGCTATATCATTCGCTATCCTGAAGGAAAGGAAGACATTACCAAGTATCAGTATGAACCATGGCACTTGCGCTATGTCGGAAAAAAGGCAGCCAAAGAAATAGCAGATCATGGTCTAACATTAGAGGAGTATATCAACAATATTACAGCTGAATAGGGAAGTATATCTATCCTGCTCTTCATGTAGAGCAGGTTTTTTTGTATAGAAAAAAGAAAAGGAATTGGACAAGTAATTTTATGTATTGTGTGGCAGCCGTGCTCACACAATTTTTTTCGTTTGGAGTTTTGTCTCTGCGGCTACTTGTATATCAAGTGCACGAATCCGTTCTAATGCCTCGAAATCATCTATTTGTCTATAATGATGGTTTCCGCCCGTTTCTTCATCCGCTTCGTCCGCAAGTGTGACAACTTGCTGCAAAGGTTTTAGTTCCAATTCCCCTGCTGGCAAATAAGAATCGGTATGGAGTAAAATAGCAACCGCAATCTCTTTGGCCGCGAGTCTGTCTTCTCCGATACGAATCAACAACTTATGTGCACGGCTCGCCCCTTTGATTGCATGAATATCATTTTCTTTATACAGATCGTAATCCCACTCGCCATCCCGATACCACGTGTAATGCCCAATATCATGCAGCAAAGCAGCTTTTGTGGCATGATCCGGATTAACTTGATGTTTTTTGGCAAACATAAAAGCATATTCCGCTACGGCAACTGCATGTGCAATGCCTGAACGCTTTAAATACTTTTGCGTTATCTGGTGCAAGAAAATTTGTTCCAAAGTTACCTGTCTCATCTGATTCCTCTCCTTTCACCTTACTTTCCTTAAAATTATATTGTTCTAAAACATATCATAAATTGTATATGTTTGCAATTGTTTTTTAGTACCATACAGTTGAAGTATATCCCCCATCATTAAATGACGAGTAGAAAAAAGTGCGGCAAAAAGTTTACTCTTCGGTTACCGCAAATGGAATATACTCGCTTTCCGTGGGCGGCTAATGAGCCTCCTCGTGCTGACGCACGAGGAGGCTCATCTAGGCCTTTGGGACTGCGATTACTCGCCCCACCGAAAACATTTGCTCCCACAGGAGTCTCGCATATTCCATTTGCTAGTATAGGCTATCATTCACAACGGTTTGTTTTACTATTTTGATTCATCCCGGTCAATTTCATAAATGTTTTAGCATATTTGAAATCCGAACTATAAGGTATATCATCTTTCGTTGTTCGAAGCCCTACACCGTTGATTGGAACGGAAGGCGGCGACTCCTGCGGGAATAGCAAAAGGTCTTCGGTGGGACGAACGATAGTGCAGTCCCATGAGCCTTGAGACCCCGTAGTGCGAAGCACACGGAGGCTCAAGCCATGCCCGCGGAAAGCGTCCGCCTGCAGTGGAAATCAACTGTTTCAGCCCATCCCCTGCCGCCTCTATTCAAAGGGTAACATGGATGGGGGAGTGAATTTAGCCGTTCTGCACTAGGATTATTTCACGACATCTGCCCTCTGATTATTAGTGATTGTTTTTGATTGATTTTGATTGATTGTTGGAGGTGTTTCTTTTATACTTTACGTATCAGATGAAAATAAGGTGATATTGCAATGCTGACTACCGAACGACATGCAATCATTATTCAGTTATTAAAAGAAAAACAAACGATAACACTGCAAGATATCATAGATGCTACCCCGGCATCAGAATCAACGATCAGGCGTGATTTGACTGACCTGGAAAAACAGGGAAAACTGGTGCGCATCCATGGTGGTGCAACAATTTCCGAACGTAAATTACAAGAGTTAACTTTCTCTGAGAAATCAACCAAAAACCTTCAAGAAAAAGTAAGCCTTGCCAAATACGCTGCATCAATTATTCAAAAAGAAGACTGTATTTATCTCGATGCGGGTTCAACAGTGATCCAGATGATTCCTTATTTAGCCGGGAAAGATGTTGTCGTTGTGACGAATGGCCTGACACATGTTGATGCATTAATCGAGCATGGGATCACAACCTATTTAACCGGCGGCTTGATGAAAACAAAAACAAGTGCCGTCGTTGGCCAGCAAGCGATAGAATCACTAAATAATTACCGTTTTGATAAATGTTTTCTCGGTGTGAACGGTTTTCATCCTATTTACGGATATACAACACCTGATCCCGAGGAAGCAGCGGTGAAGCTTACTGCAAGTACTTTGGCGCAAGAAACTTACGTCTTAGCTGATGCATCCAAATACAATCAGATCAGTTTTGCAAAAGTGACCGACTTAAAAAACGCACAGCTGATTACGCAACATATACAGCAAAATGATTTGAATACATTAACAAAAAATACAACCGTTAAGGTGGTGGGCACATGATTTACACATGCACAATTACGCCATCGATTGATTACACCGTCTACTTGCCTGAATTTCGTGACGGCACATTAAATCGGGCGGATGAAGTTTACTATTATCCAGGCGGAAAAGGGATTAATGTTTCCAGGGTATTACAGCGATTAGGTGTTGACAATGTTGCCCTAGGTTTTTCCGGCGGATTTACCGGCGATTATATTACGCAGTTTTTAACCAGGGAAGGCATCGCCACGGATTTTATTGACACAAAAGAAATCACTCGTATTAATGTCAAAATAAAATCAGAACAAGAATCGGAATTAAATGGCCCCGGCCCGCGAATAACAGAAGTTCAGCAACGGGAGTTACTTGCGAAAATCAATCGCTTATCAGAAGGGGATTGGTTCGTTTTAGCCGGTAGTTTACCAGATACGATTCCGACCACCTTTTACCAAAACATCGCAAATATTTGCAAGGAAAAAGGTATTGCTTTCGTTTTAGATACATCAGGGCCAAATTTAAAAGCATTAATCGAGACCAGGCCATTTTTAATCAAACCAAATGATGCAGAGCTTGGGGAATTATTTAATACAACGATAAAAAACAAACACGACGCTGTTTTTTATGCTAAAAAACTAATAGAAACCGGCATTCAGCATGTCATTGTTTCTCTCGGTGGTGATGGCGCTATTTTAGTGACGAAAAATGAAGTACTTGTTACAGAAGCACCTAAGGGAACCGTTGTGAACACGGTCGGTTCCGGCGATTCGTTAGTGGCTGGCTTCATCGCTTCCTATGTAAAAAACAAGGATGCAGCCGAAGCTTTTCGCTACGGTGTAGCAAGCGGAAGCGCAACAGCCTTTCTCCCTGATTTATGTGAACAAAAAGATGTTGCATTATTAGTGCCTGAAGTTCAGGTACATGCTTTCAAAGAAGAGGAGTGAACAAAATGAAAATCACTGATTTGCTAAAAAAAGATACGATTATTCTTGATTTACAGGCAGATGCTAAAGAGGCTGTTTTATCTGAAATAATTGAGCAGCTAGATCGTGCCGGAAGATTAAATGATAAAGAGGCATTTAAACAAGATATTTTGGCCCGTGAAGCACAGAGTACAACAGGCGTTGGCGAGGCGATTGCTATTCCCCATGCCAAATCAGCGGCAGTCGCGCAACCGGCGATTGCGTTCGGACGTTCCGCGGATGGCATTGATTTCGACTCACTGGATGGACAACCTGCACATTTATTTTTCATGATTGCAGCTAGTGAAGGTGCGAACAACGAACATCTGGAAGCATTATCACGTTTGTCTACTTTTTTAATGGATCCCAAGTTCCAGGAAAAAATGTATAATGCCACGTCTGCAGACGATATTTTACAAGCAGTAAATGAAAAAGAAGCAGAACTGGATACCCCTGAAGAAGAAACGACAGAAACGGAATCCCAAAAAATTCTCGCCGTGACTGCCTGTCCGACCGGGATCGCCCACACGTATATGGCGGCGGAGAAGCTGTCTGAAACAGGAAAAGATATGGGTATCACACTTAGAGTAGAAACAAACGGGTCCAGCGGAGTGAAAAACCGTTTAACGAATGAGGAAATTGCTGATGCAGATGCAATTATTGTTGCAGCTGATACAAAAGTGGAAATGGCCCGTTTTGACGGCAAACATGTCATTCAGGTCCCTGTCGGCAAAGCGATTCACGAGACAACAGACTTATTAAACCGGGCGATCAATCAGGATGCGCCTATTTATAAACAGGAAGCTTCCAAAGACGACACAACGGAAAAAGAATCACGCAGCGGTTTTTATAAACATTTGATGAACGGTGTTTCCAATATGCTGCCGTTTGTTGTCGGTGGTGGGATTTTAATTGCGATCTCTTTCTTTTGGGGGATCGAAGCATCTGATCCTAACAGTCCGGAATATAATGCTTTTGCAGCCATGTTGAATGAAATTGGCGGCGGACAAGCATTCTTCCTGATGGTCCCGGTACTCGCCGGATTTATTGCTTCCAGTATTGCTGAACGACCGGGCTTTGCACCAGGTATGGTCGGCGGATTGATTGCCATTACTGTTACAGGTGCTGAAGGCGCTGATGGCGGTTCCGGTTTCTTAGGCGGACTCATCGCCGGATTTCTTGCTGGTTATGTCACACTATTAGTAAAGAAAGTTTTTTCAAAATTACCGGATGCACTGGAAGGATTAAAGCCAGTCCTGTTTTTCCCGGTATTTAGTATCGCGATTACAGGATTAATTATGATGATGGTGAATCCGCCACTAACACAAATTTACACTGGCCTCACCGCATTTTTAGAAAGTATGGGTGGAACAAACCAAATTCTTCTCGGGATTATTCTTGGTGCAATGATGGCAATTGATATGGGCGGTCCTGTAAATAAAGCTGCCTACACATTCGGGATCGCCATGCTTGATGCAGGAAACTTCACGTTTATCGCAACTGTTATGGCTGCAGGGATGGTTCCACCGCTTGGCATGGCACTTGCAACAACATTATTTAAAAATCGTTTTACAAAACAGGAACGGGAAGCAGGAAAAACTTCTTATGTGCTTGGCGCATGCTTTATCACAGAAGGCGTTATCCCATTCGCGGCCGCAGACCCGGCACGCGTCATCCCCTCTGTCATGACTGGAGCTGCGGTAACAGGCGGACTGACAATGCTATTCGACATCGGCCTGCGCGCGCCACATGGTGGCATATTCGTTATCGGTCTTGTAGAAGGCGGATTAGGAACTGCATTGCTTTATGCAATAGCAATTATTGCTGGAGCGATTGTTGCAGCACTGCTCGCTGGGTTGTTGAAAAAGAATATTGGTGTGAAAGCTTAGGTTTGATGAAGCGCACGGGCATTGAGGCCCGTGCGCTTGTTTTTTGTCTGGATACGCTGTCTGCACACGAGGCGCGGTGGCAGTGCGTCCGACAATTTGGGAGCTTCGTTCGACAATTCACCCGATTTGTTCAATAATTTAGGTGCCTTGTTCAAGAATTCCCCCGCCGTGTCCGCTAATTTGAGCATTCCATTCGATAATCTAGATAATAATCCCTATTTTATTATATATTTCTGTGTGTTTGTTTTACCAACATGGTGGAAATTTTCCTTCTGCAGGAGATATTTAATAACAGCAGCTGACCCCACCTGTAAAAACTCCCGCGCTTCCCGATTCGATATTTTATTACTAATCAGCAATTTATAATCATGCAAAGCTTGCAAATGGGCTTCAGCCGATTGATGATGGCATTTCACACAATACCACCATCGATACGATTTCCTGCTCATTGGCACTGCACCGCACTCCGGGCAAAATACACCCTTAATTAATTCACCAGTAGATACACCATACCTTTCCAACACATTTACATTTTCCGGCATATGCGCTTCCACCAGCTTCCCTGCAAGCTGCCTTAACTGATCCATCTCAACCTGCTGAGATGGATAAATCTGTTCCATTGCTTCTATTCTAAAAAACAATTGATTGTTATGGACAACTTTTTCTGGAATGGGATGTTCCGTGGATATGGATTTGATGATGGTACTTGGAAAACTGATGACGACGAAGAAGTCGATTGGGATGTGTGATTGGCCATGATTGTTCAGCCATTTTTGTAGACGATGTTGCTGAAGTTTTGCTTGGGGGATTGGGTTTGGAAAGCCTTCCTCTTTATTCTCTGCATCAATCCGGGTAACTTGTCCGTTTTCGCCAAATAGTATAGTTCCGGACCAATTCTTCACCTCTAAAATAAGGATGAACCTTTCACACAGAATCAGTGTATCCATTTGAAAAAAGCCGTTTTGATCATGCAATCTTAAATTGTGCAAAATGAGATAGTCCTGTTCACCCAAAAAACGGAGCGGAAACTCAATCTCTTTCTCGCCCCTCACCCCGCTTTTTCGCATTCTCCAATCTGTCTGCACTTTTTCCTTCAAGCTGTGATGTGCGGATAACCTCCTGTCCAGGGCTTCGAGCTGCGCCAACAACATAGAATCTTCGCGCTGTTTTACTAACATGATATCACTTCCTCTTTCTTCTGTTACTTCTGTATTCGACAGCATCGGGTTTTTTCCTTTTTAAAAATATATGCTGAAAAAGCTACCCGCCTAGATGTAGCTTTTTGCTTAAAAATATGTGAAGTTCCGGCGTCCCACCTCAAAACGGCTTCAACACCATCAGTACAATAATCACAACCAAAATACTATTTGTAATTCGCTCATAAAAAAATAATTCTTTCGCCAACTGCTCATATGCTGCGGGGATCTCTTCATGCTTATGATTCGCCAGTATCTTTTTAATCGGCTTTAATTTTGACGCTAACAAAGTAGGACCCGCACCGAGCACCACTAAGTAGAGCACGAGACTCACCACATACCAGCCTTGCTGAAACAGATAAGGATTGATCATGCCCATCCACAAACCTGTGACCATTAATGTTGTCCCGCCAATCATCACAAATATATGGATACGTTTCCTCAGCCAATAAGCATGCCGGAGTTCTGTCATGTTAGCAGCCTTGGTAACAATATACGTCATGATAAACCCGGGACCAAGCCCGATAATGGCAGAAATAATATGTATAATAACGAGGAATTGATAAAGTGACATACCGTTACCTCCAAACTGTAAATCATGATGCCATTTAATCATACACTATTTTACTTCGACTGCCCTGTGATAGCCCCCACTTGTTCCGCTTTTTTTCAACAAAATAGTGACAAAACGAAGAAAAGCACTGGATTACCACCAGTGCCCTGATTAGCTTTCTCATTAAATTAGGATCGCTCCACCCACAGCTTCATCGGATTTTGCTGCCCGTCACTTAGCGGCATATGCACCATGTCGAGCGTACGATCCGCTTTTTCCTTTTGTAACTCCTGATAAATAATCTCTGATTTTCCAAGGCCTGCTTCCTTTGCATCCTCAACCGAAGCACAATAATAAACTTTTTCAATTCCCGCAAAGTACATGGCTGTTAAACACATCGGACAAGGCTCACCACTCGCGTACATCGTATAGCCGGACAGGTCATTTGTTTCCAATTGCTCTTGTGCCCGGCGGATGGCCAATAATTCCGCATGTCCGCTAATATCATATTTTTTATGCAGTTCATTTACACCTTCAGCAATCACCTTATCATCTTTCACCAAAACGGCACCGAATGGTTGTCCACCATCACGCACATTATCAGCCGCTAATTGCACTGCTTGCTCCATAAATTTATCCATGCCTATCCCTCCAATGTATAAACCATTTTACAAGGGGAAATATGTTAACTCAAATGTATCACTCATAAACAATTTTCATATCGCCCGGTTTAATCCAGCCTTTTTTCCTGAACCACTCCGCAATGAGCCAACTAATTAGCGCCGGAGCAATGATATGTAAAATAAGCATACTCCATAACACATTCATTGAAAAACCCATCGTTTCGAACGTCATAATTTGCCCGACAAATCCACTCGTACCCATGCCAGCACCTAACGCATTGTTTTCCAGCTTTAACCAAACTGTCACAAATGGTGCAAGGACTGCCCCAGCAATTGTCGGTGGTAGAATGATAATCGGCTTCTTTAAAATATTGGCGACCTGCAGCATGGATGTACCAATTCCTTGCGCTAAAAATCCGCCTAATCCATTTTCCCTGTAGCTTGCGGTGGCGAACCCCATCATCTGCGCAGCACAGCCAATTGTCGCCGCCCCTGCTGCAAGCCCATCCAGTGAAAGCATAATCGCAATCGCCAAACTCGAAATCGGTGCTGTCAATGCCCAGCCCATCAATACAGCCACTAAAATCCCCATAATAAATGGCTGCTGTGCGGTTGACCAGTTAATAATCTCACCAAACCACACCATAAACGTATTAATCGGGGGTCCAATAAATTTCCCTGTAAAAAACCCTACCAAAATTGTTACAAATGGTGTGATTAAAATATCAATCCGGGTTGTTTTATAGACGACCTTCCCGAATTCACAAGCAAGCAACGCCGTCACATAGCTTCCTGCAGGTCCACCTAGTTCCGCACCGAACGCCCCGGCAAACAATGTGGAAAACAATACAAGTGGCGGGGCTTTTAACCCATAAGCGATCGCTACCCCAATCGCACCCCCCATTATTTTCGTATCCATCGCAAAACTACCCATTTCCATAAAGGATACAATACCTAACTGTTCCCCGATCGTTTGAATTATCAATCCAATGATCAGTGATGAGAATAACCCCAACGCCATATAGCTAAGCGCAGTAATTAAATACTCTCTTATTGATAAAGAAACACCCTTTTTCCACAAGAACGTTTTCAATATTTCCTCCCCCCTTGAATTGTGATTATTTTCACATGTTATCCATAGGCTTTTCAAATGAGCCAAAAATTACCTCATCCATATTATTACGAAAGTTTCCGCGTATAGCAAGCGTTTTTAGAAAATTTTACTTTTTTGCTTTTCCTTATTGAATAGGATACAATGTAATTGATAAAGGTTATCAGTTAATGTTTTGTGGATTATATGAATAAAGGAGAGAACATTCATATGGAAAAGGTAAAAAACCAAACAGAGCTGGCAAAAGTCATTCGTGAACGCCGCGCTGTCAAAAAAGGTTATAATAATAAAAAAGTTACAGAAGAAGCAGTTCTTGAATTATTAGAGGATGCAATATGGGCACCAACACACGGCATGCGACAACCATGGCGCTTTATTTTTGTCGGTGAAGATCAAAAGGCTGACTTCGCTAAAAAAGTTGCAGCCTCCTATCCGGAAGAAAGACAGGAAAACCGCGAAGCATTCCTTAATGAACCAAATGCGTTTCTCGTTGTGGTTATGGAAGAACCGGAAAAGCAAAAACAATGGGATGAAAACTACGGTGCTACAGCTAGTATGATTCAAAACTTCTGGCTGCTCGCATGGGAAAAACAACTCGGTGTCGTCTGGAGAACAAATCCACATATATATGAACAACATACAAAAGATGTATTAAATGTTGGCGATAACGAGAAAGTTGTCGGCTTCCTGCACCTTGGATACTTTGATGAGGAGCCAGTGAAGAAAGACAGAATCCCGGTTGTAGAAAAGTTTGAAACGTATAAAGCATAAACAAAAACACTAAATGTCTGCTCAGGCATTTAGTGTTTTTTATTGCTGAAATAATTTCACCGCATCAACTGCAAAATCAGGCAAGACTGTCGAAGTGACAATTCCTTTCTCCCTGATTGTGTCTTTTTGTTCATATTCCCCTTTTTCGTTCAAAGCATATACCATGACAGTGTTCAGCAGCGGATTCACAATCCAGTACTCCTTCACCCCATATTGCATATAAATATTCATCTTTGTAACCAAATCATGCGCCTGATTCGACGGGCTGATAATTTCGATCACCATGGTCGGGGCGCCGTTATATTGCTGATCATCCAGACCGCTTTTATCACAGATCACAGACAAATCCGGGCTGAGCACCTGTTCTCCGGGGATATCTTCTTTACTAAACTTTACATCAAACGGGGCGTGAAACACTTCGCATTCACCGCCGTCCAAAAGGTTAAATAATTGTGCATGCAGTCGACCGGAAATGCGCTGATGCATCGTTGATGGTGAAGGCGACATGCAGACAATACCATCAATATACTCAAGCAGTTGCTCTGTCTGTTCCCGCATCCGGTAAAACTCCTTTAATGAGACAAGATCCTCGTTTGGCGAGCTCATTTTACTCACGCTCCTTTATTTAATTGTATAGTATTCTCTATAATTTGAAAAGATACGTGAAGGGATTTTAAAATAAGTTTTCGAAATACCCTTGACATTCAGATCAGATTCCACTATTATAATATTCAATAACTTAATCGACTTGAGCAACGACGAAGAGTAGTAATCTATAAAACACTGTAGAGAACTGGTGGATGGTGCAAACCAGTGTGGCATTATAGGTGAATGGACTTCCGAGCTTCCAAACCGAACCGGACTATACAGTAGGCTTTGGCGAACTGTCTCATCGTTACCTGAGATAATATGAAATACCCATTTCATATTGCCAAAGTGAGCTGTTTTTCAGCTAATAAAGGTGGTACCACGAGTCCCTCGTCCTTTTTATCGGATAGAGGTTTTTTTGTATTCTAATGCGAGTTCAAAAAGGTGCCAAATAAGTATCAAGCAGGTCGAGGCGGCGAAGTTTTGAGGAACAGAATGTATGGCAGTTAGATACATGAGTACCGGAAAAACAAGCCAACGAAGAGATGCGCCGCTAATTATTTGGTGACTTTTTGAACAACCTTTTATAATTAAATAACTGATAAAATCTATGAGTAAGAGAAGTAAGCTTTGCTGAAGCGTTACAGAGAGCCGGGGACGAGTGTGAACCTGGTACGCGAATAAAAGCCGAATGGACTTACGAGAGGTTTCCTGAACAATAGTAAGGAAACACGGAGCTCCGCCGTTACACGGATAAGGTATAAGGAAAAGCGCAAGCGCCTGTTTAGCAACGTACAAACTGGAAGAATTATGCCGAGATAAAAGAAACACGATGAGCCGGCAGGCGAATCGATGTTGACTTATCGTAGAAATAATTCTGAAGTTTGCTAGTTGCTGGGCGCTGGAGCTAGACATATTGAATTAACTTGTACCCGAAACAAGATGAAGGATTTATTTTATCAATCCTTCAACAGAGGTGGCACCGCGGTCACAATCGTCCTCTATAAGCACATGATTGATGTGTTTATAGAGGATTTTTTTATATATAAAAGGGAGGTTACAAGTCATGCAGACACAAACAACGCTTTCTTATAAATTTATTAAACAAAATGCTGATACATTAACACCGATTGGGATTTTCTCCAATCTCCATGGTCAAAAGAAATTCTTGTTGGAGAGTTCCTATCCGCATGAGAAGAAAGGCAAGTTTTCATTTATTGGTGCTGACCCGTATCAGGAAATTATTGGCATGCAGAACAAAACTAGAATAATCAATTACGAAAAAGAGTCTGAAGAATTAATCGAGAGGCCAGCATTGTCCGTTTTAAAAGATTATTTTCCAAAACAGGAAGTTGACCTCCCCTTCCCTTTTATCGGTGGCGGAATTGGATATATCGGATATGATGCGATCCGGGCCTATGAGAAAATTGGCGATGATCTTCCGGATGACCTTGATATGCCTGATGTGCATTTGATGTTTTATAAAAATGTCATTGTTTTTGATCATAGTAATGAATCAGTCTACGTGATTGCTATGAATCCAGATGAGAAACCAGAACATATCTTGGATGAACGGATCGCAAATTTAAAAAAAGCGTTAAAACCTGCTCGAGCAACGGAAGAAACTGATCAAGATAGCATGATTTTTGAACCCGAGATGGATAAACAGCAATTTATCAACGATGTAAAAACAGCCAAAAAACACATTGACAGCGGCGAAGTTTTGCAAGTTGTTTTATCCCAGCGCATGCAAGCGAAAGTCGAAGGCGATCCGTTTTCTTTTTACCGAAAACTCAGGAGAGCGAATCCTTCGCCTTATATGTTTTACATTGATTTTGCTGACTACCTTGTATTAGGCGCTTCACCGGAAAGCCTTGTGCAAACAACGAATGAAACGATTATTACGAACCCGATTGCCGGAACACGTCCACGAGGAAAAACTGCACAAGAAGATGAAATCAACACAAGCGAATTGCTTGCTGACGAAAAAGAAGTTTCCGAACATAACATGCTCGTTAATTTGAGCAAGTATGATCTTGGCCGTGTTTGTGAAAAAGATAGTATCTCTACACCTGTGTACAAGGTAATCGAAAAATATCAGCATGTGATGCATATGGTTTCTGAAGTACGCGGAAAGTTGAAAGCGGATCTCACAAGTATTGACGCACTGATCGCCTGCTTACCAGCCGGAACGGTTTCCGGCGCGCCGAAGCTCCGGGCTATGCAAATTATCAACAGTCTAGAGGAAAAGAAGCGCGGAGTTTACGGGGGTGGCATTGGTTACATCAGCTTTAATCACGATCTGAATATGGCGCTGACCATCCGCTCCCTTGTGCTAAAAGAAGGAACGGCCTATTTACAAACTGGTGCAGGTATTGTAGCCGATTCCGTACCGGAGAACGAGTACAATGAAACATTGCATAAAGCAAGATCTTTAATTGAGGCGAATAAATATGTTTAACAACAAAGCGGGAGCGCCCGCGGCGGTATGATGTTAACTTATCGTTCATCCGACAATTCAGGTGGTTTGTTCAAGATTTACCGTGGTGGTTCGACAATTCGGGCACTTCGTCCGATAATTCAAGCGCCCATTCGAGAATTGCCGCGGTTCGTCCGATAATCGAATTCAGCACCGCCGAGCACTAAAGTCGGACGGAACGTAACAATAATTTACAGGAGGGCAAACGAATATGAAAAGCTATCTTGAGAAGTTACTTAACCATGAAAGCTTGACAATAGAAGAAATGAAAGCAGCTGCTACAAGTTGCTTCGCTGACACTACGTCTGAAAGTGAGCTAGCTGCCTTTTTAACTGCCTTAAGGGCAAAAGGGGAAACACCCGAAGAGATTGCCGGATTGGTGGAAGTCATTCGTGCGGAATCCAGCCAAACATCGAATGTACTCACTAATGTCATGGATAATTGTGGCACGGGCGGCGATGGTTCTCATAGTTTCAACATCAGTACAACGGCAGCATTTGTCATCGCCGGTGCAGGGGTCACAGTTGCAAAGCACGGAAACCGCAGTATTTCCAGCAAAACAGGAAGTGCAGATGTACTCGAACATTTAGGCATTTCCCTTGATTTACAAAAAGAGTATATGGAACAAATTTTACAGGAAAATCAGATTGCTTTTCTTTTTGCGCCAAATGTCCACAAGGGAATGAAGCGGTTTATGAAAGTGCGCCAGGATTTACGCATCCCGACTGTTTTTAACATTATTGGGCCGCTTACAAATCCGGTTGAACTAGACACACAGCTCATTGGTGTCTACCGCCGGGATCTGCTACCAATGATTGCAGAAACACTACACCAGCTAGGCAGGAAACGAGCCCTCGTTATCAATGGTGCAGGATATATGGATGAAGCTTCCCTTGCAGGAGAAAATCATATTTCTCTGCTTGAGCAAGGAGAAATCACCAATTTTACCGTCCATCCATCCGAACTCGATTTGCCGGTTTATCCAAATGAGCAAATCAGAGGTGGCGATGCAAAGGAAAATGCGGAAATTTTATTAAACGTTTTAAACGGAAAACCAGGTGCCTATTATAACACTGTCTTGTTAAACGCTGGTCTCGGCTTATACGCAAACGGCGCCGCAACAACGATGAAAGCAGGAGTAGACATGGCAAGAGACAGCATTGCGAGCGGGGCGGCTTTGGAAAAACTCAACCGATTGAAAGCATACAGTAAGAAAATTCCGAGTGGAGTGATATAAATGACTATCTTAGATAAAATTATCCGCCAAAAAGAAAAGGAAGTTGCCTTGTTAAAAAAGCAAACCCTTGGCAATGCACCAGTAAAAAAGCCAGCTTTTAACATAGCACAATCGTTTAAAGAAAGCGCCCAAATGAATGTGATTGCGGAAATCAAACGTTCTTCCCCATCAAAGGGAGCAATCAACAGCGGGGTTGACCCTGTCGTTCAGGCAAAAAACTATGCAGCATACGGTGCAGGTGCGATTTCTGTTTTAACAGATGAGACATTTTTCAACGGTTCGATGGATGATTTACGTGCTGTACGTGAAGCAGTCGATCTCCCCCTTCTCTGTAAAGATTTCATGATTGATCCGGTGCAAATCGACCAGGCAAAAGCAAGTGGCGCATCGATTATTCTACTTATCGTCGCTGCATTGTCGGAATCTTCCTTAAAAGAACTTTATGATTATGCAATAGAACAGGAGTTAGAGGTTCTTTGTGAGGTACACAACGAGGAGGAAATGGAACGCGCACTTGAGTTAGGCGCACAAATTATCGGAATTAATAACAGAAACTTAAAAACGTTCGAAGTTGATTTAGATACAACTGGAAAACTTGCTTCTATGGTAGAAACCCCAGACATCATCCTGATCAGTGAAAGCGGGATAAAAACACGGGCAGATGTAAAGCAAGTAGCCGAACATGGCGCAAGCGGCATTCTTGTCGGAGAAACATTGATGCGTTCTGACAATTTATTCGTCACATTCAGCGATTTACGTATTCCTTTTACGAAAGGACAGATGAACAATGCGCGTTAAAATATGTGGCATTACAACAGAAGAGGCAGCACAGCAAGCACTCAAGTCCGGTGCCGATTTTATCGGATTTGTATTTGCCGAGAGCAAACGAAAAATAAACCCGAAGGATGCAGAAAACATCAGCGCATCTCTCCCTTCTACCATTAAAAAGGTCGGGGTGTTTGTCAACGAAACAAAAGAAAACATGCTGGCAATTGCCGAGCAAGTCGGGCTCGATGTGATCCAGCTTCACGGCGACGAACCGGCTGAACTGGCGGAACAACTACCCTATGAAGTGATTAAAGCTTTTCCTGTAAAAAAGGAAAGTATCCACACGATCGGCGCTTATCCATGTGACTATTATTTACTGGATGGCCCGATCGGCGCCTATCGCGGTGGAAACGGAACAACTTTTGATTGGGATCTCGTGACAGATACGAAAATTAATCCAAAAAAAATCATTTTAGCCGGCGGACTTTCGCCTGAAAATGTCCAACGGGCGATAGCCACCGCCCAACCGGCTGGTGTTGACGTATCCAGCGGAGTCGAAACAGACGGAAAGAAAGATTTGGCCAAAATAAACCAATTTATTACGCAAGCAAAAAGGAAAATACACAAATCTTGAAAGGATGATCACAATTGACAACATATACAATGCCAACTGAAGAAGGAAGATACGGAAATTACGGGGGCAGATTTGTTCCGGAATTATTAATGCCGGCATTACTTGAACTGGATAAAGCTTATGAAGAAGCAATACAGGATCCTGCATTTACAGAAGAACTGAATGATTACTTAAAAGACTATGTCGGCCGGGAAACACCGCTATACCACGCAAAAAACTTATCGGAAAAATTAGGCGGCCCGGCAATTTATTTAAAACGCGAAGACTTGAATCATACCGGCGCACATAAAATCAACAATACGGTCGGTCAGGCTTTACTGACAAAACGGATGGGCAAGAAAAAAGTCGTAGCTGAAACAGGTGCGGGGCAGCATGGTGTCGCAACCGCTACGGTATGTGCCTTACTCGGTCTCGAATGTGTTGTATTTATGGGAAAAGAAGATATTCGCAGGCAGAAACTTAACGTCTTTCGGATGGAACTGCTGGGAGCAAAAGTAGAGAGTGTATCACAAGGAAGCGGCACACTGAAAGACGCCGTTAACGAAGCATTACGTTACTGGGTCAGCAATGTTTCCGACACGCACTATATTTTAGGTTCGGTTGTGGGTCCACACCCATTTCCTAAAATCGTTCGTGATTTTCAATCCGTGATCGGTGAGGAGACAAAGCAGCAGCATATGGAAAAAACAGGCGTATTGCCAGATGCCGTTGTCGCTTGTGTCGGCGGCGGAAGCAATGCAATGGGCATGTTTTATCCTTTTGTGGAAGATGAGGATGTGCGTCTTTACGGCGTGGAAGCAGGAGGAAGCGGCATCGAAACCGGTAAGCATGCTGCAACTTTGACGGATGGAACGATCGGTGTCCTGCACGGAACAATGACACACTTATTACAGGATACACACGGTCAAATTCAAGAGGCATTTTCCATTTCCGCCGGTCTTGATTATCCCGGTGTTGGACCGGAGCATAGCCATTTACACGCAACCAGTCGTGTCACCTATGATTCCATTACAGATCAGGAAGCACTGGATGCGTTTCAACATCTTTCCAAAGTGGAAGGGATTATCCCAGCACTGGAAAGCGCGCATGCTGTTGCTTATGCAATGAAACTTGCTAAAGAAATGAAATCGAATCAGTCCCTTGTCATTTGCTTATCAGGACGCGGTGATAAAGATGTTGAACAAGTAAAAGATGCACTGGAGGGAAAATAAATGAGTAACCAAATTTTAGACAAAGCATTAACCGACAAACTTGCAACAGGAGAAAAAATATTTGTTCCATATATTATGGCCGGTGACGGTGGCTTGGATATTTTAGAAGAGCGACTCGACTTTTTACAAGAAGCGGGTGCTACTGCCGTTGAACTCGGTGTCCCCTTCTCTGATCCAGTTGCGGATGGACCGACTATTCAAGCAGCCGGTCAACGAGCGCTCGCGAATGGAACATCATTGACAACGCTTTTTGAGACGTTACAAGCATTTAAAGAGAGGCGCACACTGCCCGTTATTTTGATGACGTACTTCAATCCGATTTACACGTATGGAGTAGAAGCATTTGCAAAAAGCTGTGAACAGGCTGGAGTCAGCGGTATAATCATTCCCGACCTGCCGATGGAGGAAGAAAACCTGGTTGCCGGACTTTTGAAACAACATGCCGTTTCCTTCATACGACTCGCCGCATTAACGAGTCCGGAAGAACGACTCAGGGAAATTGCAGCCCACACAGAAGGGTTCCTCTACGCTGTATCTGTAAAAGGTACAACCGGAACACGGTCAACACATGAAAAAGAGGTGAATACTTATTTACAGCAATTAAAGGAGTTTACTTCCGTACCTGTCTTAGCAGGATTCGGCGTATCCAATGCTGAACAGGCAAGAGAACTGGGCAGTGCTTGTGACGGCGTGATCGTCGGAAGCAAGATTGTTGATTTATTGCATCAGGGTAAATTTGATGAAATTAAGGAGCTTATTCAGGGGGCTAATGAAAAGCAATATTCCTAGTAAAACGTTTCAAAAGTTCTTTCCAGATTTCTAAAAGTAACTGGGTGTTCGAAAAAGATGTAGCATCACAATACTCTCTTCGACTACCGCAACTGGAATACACTCGCTTTCCGCGGGCGTCTAATGAGCCTCCTTGCCCCGGCAAGGAGGCTGAAGCCGTACCCGCGGAAAGCAGTCATCTGCAGTGGAAGACAACGGGGCTATAACCTGCATTTGTTTGATTTGTTCGGATTTTTATAGCTGCATTTGTATTAAAATTGAACCGTTCCGTTTCAGAAAGGGCTCAATCTTTTCTTAAGTATACGCGCATGGTCTCGCGTATTCCAGTTGCTGGGCTGGGTTTTCATTCTCAACGAGTTGCTTAAATTGATTCATCCAATCATAATATATATGATTTTATCGTTCGTTAATTCAAAGCGCTACCTCGTTGATTGGAACGGAAGGCGGCGACTCCTGGGTCTGCGATTACTCGCCCCACCGAAAACATTTGCGGGAATAGCAAAAGGTCTTCGGTGGGACGAACGATAGTGCAGTCCCATGAGCCTTGAGACCCCACAGTGAGCGATAATGATGAAGGCCGACTAAAACCGCCCTTTGCGAGCAACGTCGGCATACCCCTCGCCGGGGCAAGGAGGCTCAAGTCATGCCCGCGGAAAGCGTCCGCCTGCAGTGGAAATCAACGGTTTTTAACACATATACGAATTGTTCGGCTTTAACATCCAGGCTGTAAATCGGGAAAGAACTTTTGGTATTCTTCACTAGTTCATAGTGATGTGAAAGTCTGCTTATCGTTCTATTTATCCCCTAATTTATCTTCAAGCAACTCTTTATTAAATACAATTCGCTCATCTTGCGGGCGATACGCTCGTGCTTTTTCATTGTGTTCGTAGGATCGCCAGAAATCCTGTAAGTTATAATAACAGACACATAATTGCAAATGTGGATACCATGTTGCATATGCGGGATAGGTAAAACTCCATTTGTTCGGATCTACCTCCAACTGTGTAGCTAATTCATACCAATATATTGCTGGACCGAATTCCCTTTTTTGTTGAAAATGATAACCAAGCCGACTGCATATTTCCGGTCGGGGTGTTTTCGCAAACCGAAATGATTCAAATAAAGAGGCTAATTCCTTTTCCCGCTCCCCTAAAAAACGGTAACAGTCTGCACGATGAATACAGGCATAAACCTTATCTTCTATCCATCCCCCACGCATTTCAATGTTCTTGGTATAGCTCTCAATCGCTTTCTCATAATGACCATTTTCACGGAGTTCATTTCCATAATAAAAATAATCTCTTGGGCTAAACGTATCACCCCGTTCGATTTTTTCTTTATATATAGAAAGATTGCGCCCGACAGCATGCCCGCTCTTTTTATGTGTAACGGCTATATCAGCGTTGATAATATGGCCATCTACCTCAAGATAATTATGACAATCTCCCTTCCATTTAAATTCACGACTTCTTTTCAGTAACCTGTTTCTTCTGTATCTTAATGTTACATTACCGTATTCATCCATACCCGCATTGTAATACATGGAGACGGAATCGACAGCGGGATCCAGCGTTTCTTTCAATCCCTGCAATTTTTCCCGGTCTTCTTTTAATAACACATCATCTGCGTCCAAATATAAAATGTAATCTTGTGTTGCATACTTAAATGATTCATTTCTTGCATCTTT
>Ga0209487_1000876_pt1 | contig 26510 bp, 30 predicted proteins | sample Poulit2012_FD_187524 | JGI IMG/M metagenome (GOLD analysis project Ga0209487, IMG submission 187524) | Agricultural soil microbial communities from Georgia to study Nitrogen management - Poultry litter 2012 (SPAdes) (version 2) | ecosystem: Environmental > Terrestrial > Soil > Agricultural land...
GTTACGTACATTACAGTCCCTTCTGTCGCTACACCAAACCGCGCACATTGTAATAATGCATTTGCCTCGGCATGTACAGTTCTGACACAATGCCCATCAACCATATAGCAACCGTCATCAATACAATGTACTCCATCTGCCACACTACCATTATATCCACTAGCAATAATCCGATTTTCTTTAACAATTACTGCACCGACCATTAGCCGTGTGCATGTACTACGTAATGCAACTAAGTTTGCTTGTGCGATAAAATATTGATCCCAAGATATTCTGTTCATAATTTACACACTCCAAGTTTTATTTTTAACATTTTTTTCTTTTAAACAAGTGTTTGAAGGGATTAGTTGAAAAGAAAAGTTGTTGTCACCTATAAAAAATACTAGTTTTCAATAATAAACTAAAACAGTCTACTTAAACACTATCGAACACCTATTGACTGAACTTTATGTTTATCACATTTCTCTCTATACTTCGTCTACCAAATATTTTATGGTACAGTTATATCATCTCGTACGTTTTCTAAAGTTTTTTCTCCTATTCCATTTACTTGTAACAAATCTTCTACCTGCTGAAAAGGTCCATTTTCTTCACGATAATCAACAATAGCTTGTGCTTTTTTAGGTCCAATTCCGTTCAGTGTTATAATTTCCTCCACAGAAGCTTGATTCAGGTTTATTTTACCATCTTCTTGTTCATTACTAAAATTAACAGTTATATTTGCTTCATCTTCTCCTTCTTTCGGAACTACAATAACCATTTCATCTGTAACTTTTTGTGCTAAATTAATTTTTGATTCATCTGCTACTTGAGTTAACCCACCAGCAATTTGAATAACATCAATAACTCTGTAATCAGATTTCACTTCATATACACCAGGATTGTTTACTTCACCTTTTATATCTACTTTGAATTGAACTTCAGTATCCTCCTCAGGGTTATCATCCTGACTCTTCGGGATGACAGCTGGTTCGACTTCGACAATAGAATTCATCTGCTGAGTTGATTGATTATTAAAAATAAAAAGACTAATAATTAAAATAATGAAAGCAATAACAATAAAAAATATATTCTTTTTTATGATGTAGAGCAAACGTTAATTCACCCTTTACTAGCTTTACATATCATTATATTTCTCCATTCTTTCATTGTAAAATATGTAAAATTAAAAAAATAACTGAGAAATTTAAATTTTCCCAATTATTTTTTTGCAACTATAAAAATTCTTTCGTAATTATTTTTTAAATTTGCTTTTTCTAAGCTAAAATCACCATAAAATTCAACTTTAGAGAAGCCAATTTTTTTTAATAATTGTTCATATTCTTCCACTTCCCATGTCCGTTGATGGTGTGTTTCTGTAAATCGTTCATATAGGCTTTCATTTGTTTTCGAAAAAAATGTTAAATAGTGATACATTTCACCAAAATTTTCTCCTGCAACACATTCCCATATATACGTAATATCATCATTCACATCAGCAAACGTATGGTTAATTAATTGATTAGTTACATAATAAATACTATGAACATCGAATATAAAGTAACCATCATCCTTTAAACTTGTATAAACGGAATTAAATACGGATAAGATATCTTGTTTACTTGTTATATAATTAATGACATCACAAAAACTGATAAATAAATCTACTTGTTCGAAACCAGATAATTGCCGGATATCTTGATGTATCCAAGTAATTGGAACCTGCTGCTCTATTGATTTTTTTGATCCTATCGACAACATGTCTGAAGAGATATCTACACCTGTTAATGCAAATCCTTGCTTCGCTAATTTAATCGTAATTTCCCCTGTACCACAACCTAAATCAACGATATTATGAATATTTAAATTTTTATTATGTAATATACTTGTTGTGAATGTTACCCAATTTTCAAAAGGGACATGATTCATTAATTTGTCATAACTATGTGCTAATCTATTGTAAGACATAAATTAACGATTGCCTCCAATAGTCACTTCTGTAGCATCTCCCCATAATCGTTCTAAATTATAATAAAACCGTTCGTCTTTATGGAAAATATGACAAATAATATGCCCTAAATCAATTAGAATCCATCTAGCTTGTTCAAATCCTTCCATTCGGACAATTTGCTCGTTATGCTTTTCTAATGATTCTTTTACAGATCTAGCAATTGCTTGTACTTGCCTTTCATTATTTCCATGGCAAATAACATAATAATCAGCTATAGGTGTTAATCCTTCCATATTTAAAACGACACAATTTTCTGCCTTTCGATCTTCACATGCGTCTACAATTAACTTGATTGCTTCTTTAACATCTTTCAACTATTTACCACTCCTTATTCGTCTTGTTAATTCATTATATGCATGAAATGAATCAGGATAAATATTTTCGTTTCTTTTCATTAAAAATATAATCGTATTTTGTAAAGCTTTATGTACCGCCTTGTCTAAATTAGATTTGGCTATTTCTCTAACTTCATCAACTCCTGGAAACGACCTCCCAGGTTCGATATAATCAGCGACAAAAATTATTTGCTCCACAATTCCCATGTTTACTCTCGCAGTTGTATGATAATAAATTGCATGAATAATTTCTTTGTCGTTAATATTATAAAGGTCTTGTATTTTCATTGCCCCAACTGGACCATGCCATAATTCTTTATTATATTCTAATAATTTTTTTGGCAAATGATATTCATTGATCGCATATATTAAATCATCTTCCGATTCATTTTTAGAATAGTCATGAAAAATAGCTGCTAATTCTATCTTTTCCATTGGTGCACGATAACGTTCACCTAGTTCAAGTGCTGTAGTTAATACTCTAATTGTATGCTCATACCTATTCTTCGTCAGCTTTTCCTTAATAATTAATTTTGCTTCATTCCCAATCATATAATTGATGCTCCTTAATATATGTAAATACACCATTTGGTAAAAAATACATGATGGGTTCTTGATTTTTAATTCTTTTCTTTATTTCTGTTGATGAAATATCAATCAATGGCGTATTCAGTTCAATGATTGGATACGGTGTGGAGAGAGTGAAATTTGCTCGTTTTACGCCTACGAACTTCACCATTTCAACAAGTACATCCACTTGTTTCCAATTTGGCAAATATTCTACCATATCTGCACCAATTATAAAATAAAATGTTGTATCTGGATGAATTTTTTGTAAAGTTGTTATTGTTTCAATTGTATATGATACATTATTTTTTTCAATTTCAATTGGATTAATTCTAAAATTATCATTTGACTTAATGGCAATCTCTAACATGGCTAATCGTTGCAATGAAGTTGATGAAGCATTTTGTTTATGGGGCGGAATATTTGTTGGGATAAACCAAATTTGTTCAAGGTCTAAAGCAAATCTAACTTCTTCCGCAATAATTAAGTGTCCAATGTGTGGTGGATCAAATGTCCCACCAAAAATCCCTATCCTTCTCATTTTCTCACCTTATTTTTAATCATAATCAATCAGGCAATGTAATTGTTTTATGTTCCAATGATTCTTTATAAAAAACTAAGTTGTTTCCAATTATTTGTACTATTTCTGATTGTGTACCTGTTGCCAGTTGATTTGCAATTGTTTCTTTATCTTCTATACAGTTTTGTAAAATATTCACTTTTAATAACTCTCTTTTTTCCAATGCGTCTGCAATTTGTGAAATCATATTTTCAGTTACACCGTATTTTCCTACTTGAAAAATTGGCTTCAAATGATGGGCCTCTTTTCGTAAAAACCGTTTTTGTTTACCTGTTAGCATTTATATCAACCTTCCTAAATCTTTTGTAATTCTTTATCCATATGTTGAACGTTAGGTACATGATTTGTCCATATTTCAAATGCATATTGCGCTTGATACAATAACATCGTATGACCAAAATGAATTCTTGCACCTAATGATTGAGCTGTTTGTAGAAAGGAAGTGTAGAGTGGTTGATAAACAATATCACTTACGATTACACTTTCTTTTAATGCATGTAACGAAAGTATAGTCTCCGCCTCATTTGGTTTCATACCTACAGATGTTGTTTGAATAATGACATCAAATAATGCAATATTCTCTTCTGCTTCTTTTAATGTTATTACTTTAATATTAGCTTCATTACTTTGTTTCGTTAGTAATGTTTTTGCCTTTTCAATTGTTCGATTTGCAATTGAAATGTTTTGGAAGCCATTTTTTAATAAAGCGGAATAAATCCCTTTAGCAGCTCCACCAGCACCTAAAATTAGTATTTGCTTTTCTTTTTCCGTTTTTAATTCTGGAAAATGATTTTGTAATGATCGAACATATCCAATTCCATCAGTATTATACCCAAACCATTCGCCATTTTTACATAAAACCGTATTTACAGCTCCAATATGTTTTGCTTGTTCATCTATTCCTTGTAAATAAGGGATAATTTTTTCTTTATATGGAACTGTTACATTGAACCCATGAAGATTTTGTTTTTTTAATGTATCCATCGCATTAGCAAAGGAATCTTTTGGTTTAATTTCAATGAGCGAGTAATTCCCATTAAGCTTTGTTCGCTGTAAAAATGTTTCATGGATCCATGGTGAAAGTGAATGCTTGATTGGATAACCAATTAAACCGAGCTGATAAAACATATATACTATTCCCCCTATTTAAACGATTTTCGAATAGTAACTGCAATCCCCTTCGGACTATGCACTTCGATTGTAACATGTTGTTGTATGATTGTAATCCAACCTAGTCCTGGAAACACAATATCTGTATAAGGAGAGTCAATTCGGAAAGATATTCGTGTAAATTTTGGCAATCGTGCTATTGTTTCATTGTTTGGTGGATTAAGCAGTTTTCCAAGTTGCTTTTCGTATAATTGATCTGCATTTTCTAACTTCGTTCGATGAATTGGTATTTCATTTGAAAAGTAGCAAACAAATGTCTGCTTATCTCCTTTAATAAAATCAAACCTAGCAAGACCACCAATAAATAATGTTTGCCCACTGTTTAATTGATAATTTCTTGATTTAATTTCCTTTTTTGGAGTTATTATCTTTAAATCCTTTTCAGATACATAATGAGCCATTTGTTGTTTATTAATAATACCAGGGGTGTCAATTATAGCAGATCGTGAGTCGATTGGAATTTTAATAAACCCTAAAGTTGTTCCTGGATAATATGATGTAGTAATAGCTTCCCTTAATCCTGTCGATCTTTTAATTAATTGATTTATAAAAGTAGACTTTCCTACATTTGTAACTCCTACAACAAAAATATCTTGATTATTTCTAACTTCTTCCATACGTACTGATAAATCATCTAAATTAGCACCTTTTTTAGATGAAATTAAATAAACATCGATAATGTGTAATCCAGCTTCTTTTGCAAGGTGGAATAACCAATTTTTTAATTTATTACGATTCGTTGATTTTGGAAGTAAATCAAGTTTGTTTCCTACCAATATCACCGGATTACTACCTATAATCCTTGGTAAATTGCTAAGCAATGTACCATTTACATCAAAAATATCAATCAGGTGAATTACTAAACTTTTTGTTTCTCGAATGGTACTAACCATATGTAAAAAATCATCATCTTCTATTGAAACAGGTTCATTTTTATTATAGTGACGCAATTTAAAGCAACGCTGACAAAAAACATCCTCTCGTTTCTGTGATGAAATCTTTGGTATAAATCCTGGTTGATCATCATGTTCAGTTTGCAATAAAATGCCACATCCGGAACAGTGCTTGTTCAATTTAATCTCTCCTCTTTAGTTTTCCTTTACGATAGAAATAATTTAAAATAAGTCGCTCTAATTTTCGATTAAATTTTGTTATAGCAGCGTCTGATTGTACAATTGGAACAACTAAAATTGTGTAAAAACCTGCCCGATTCCCGCCTAAAATATCAGTTAATAATTGATCTCCAATGACAACAATTTCATTATCATTTAATTCCATTACGTTCTTTGCTTTTCTAAACGCTTTTTTTAACGGTTTACGAGCTTTATAAACAAAAGGAGTTTTTAATGGCTCTGCAAATGTAGTAACTCTTTCTTCGTTATTATTTGAAAAAATCATCACATTTATATTTGATTCCTGCATAAGTTGTAACCAGTTTTTTACTTCGTCTGTTGCATGGGCTATATTCCAAGGTACTAACGTATTATCCAAATCAATAATAATTCCTTTCAACCCATTTGAATTTAAAAATTCTGGAGTTATTTCAAAAATATTTTTTACATGTTTATTAGGTAAAAATGAATTTAACAAATGCTCACCTCATATTTATTTCTTCCATCATACTACATAATCTCATATTTTGTATTTAAATGTCTATTCTATTGGAATTATATAAACCGTTCGACAAATTCGGACTCTACTTTAAAATTGTGGATAACTTTATCCACTTTTAAACCGTTGTTATTTAAGCATTCAATACAGATAATAACAATTAATTCACAATTTATAAACAGGTAACTGTGCATAACTTGGCACTTGTTCAACATTAGAAAACATGATAGATTTAACGTAATAAATTTTAAAAACTCATACGAGGAGTATATTATGATGGAAAATTTATCAGATTCTCTTTTAATAGAAGCATATTATAGAGCGATGGAATTACAACTTAACGATGATTTTATTAAAATTATAGAAGAAGAAATAGATCATCGTCAGATTGAAATCCTAATTTAGTACTTTGTTACAAAATAGAAAATAAACTAATTTTAATGCAAACACTTTATTTTTATACTATTTCACCTTATAATATTGATTATAATCATACTTTAATTGAAGCTAGAATGGAGAATATGAATGATATACGCAATATTAGCACCTCTTGTAATCGCTTTTTTTGTTCCAACAATTAGTAAATTAAAAAACAAAATACATACGGGAATTTTCATTTTTTTTGTTCCTTTTTTTATTTTTCTTTACTTTTTACAATTTGTTGGAAAGAACTTCTCTCCGGTTGTACATACATACCATTGGATACCATCCCTAAATATTAATTTTGACTTTCTTTTAGATGGATTAAGTCTACTATTTGTTTTGCTTATTAGTGGAATAGGAGCACTAGTCGTATTATATTCCATCTATTATTTAGAAAGATCCGAAAAATTAAATCATTTTTATGTTTATTTACTACTTTTTATGACGGCAATGTTAGGTACCGTTTTATCTGATAATGTATTTGTCCTTTATACATTTTGGGAATTAACATCAATTTCTTCTTTCCTACTAATTGGATATTGGCATTTCAGAGAACGGTCACGATATGGAGCGCTTAAATCATTGATTATAACCATATTAGGTGGTTTAAGTATGTTTGGTGGTTTTATATTACTTTCCGTGTTATCAGGAACTACGAGCATACAATCAATGATAGACAATGCAGATATTATTTTAACAAGTAAATATTTCCCACTCATCTTAATTTTAATATTATTAGGAGCATTTACTAAATCAGCCCAGTTTCCATTCCATATTTGGTTACCAGATGCTATGGAAGCTCCGACTCCCGTAAGTGCTTATCTGCACTCTGCTACAATGGTAAAAGCAGGGTTATATTTGGTTGCACGGTTTTTCCCTTTGTTCTCTGAACATATTTACTTTTTTATCATTGTTAGTTTATTTGGAATCATTACGTTATGTTGGGGATCTTACATGGCTGTTCGTCAAACTGATTTAAAAGCAATATTAGCTTTTTCAACCGTTAGTCAGCTTGGAATGATTATGGCAATGTTAGGATTTGGAACAGAGATTGCAATTTTTGCTGCAGTCTTTCATATTTTAAACCATGCTACTTTTAAAGGTAGTTTATTTATGGTTGCGGGAATTGTTGATGTACAGACCGGGACAAGGGATATTCGAAAACTTGGACAATTATTTATGTTCATGCCAATGACTGCTACATTAGCTTTATTTGGAACATTTTCTATGGCTGGAATTCCATTACCTTTCTTAAATGGTTTTTACAGTAAAGAACTATTTTTCGACAGTACATTAACATTACAACAAAACTCTTCTGCATTTATTGATTTTTTTGTACAAGCTATACCTATTCTTGCACTAATTGGTAGTACCTTTACATTTGTTTATTCTATGTATTTGTTCTTTGGGGTATTTATTAAAAAGGCGGATACATCTGTTAGCTTGAACAAAAAACCAAAAGAGCCACCAATTGGAATGATTATTGCACCAACTGTTTTAGTATTCGGGGTAATTATTATTGGTCTTGTACCAAATTTATTTAATAGAATACTTTTAACCCATACGGCTCAAAGTATTCTACCATCAGCAGGTGTAGAGACAATCAAGTTTTGGCATGGTTTGTCAACTCCCTTTATTATGTCTATTATCGTTGTAGTTGTTGGTGCTCTATTAACATATTTTAAAAAATATTGGGAAGTTACTTACGATTATTTACCTGGATCTAGAAGTTTTAATAATGTATATGACCAGTCATTACGAATTATCGACAAATCAAGCCGTTCTATTACAAATTATTATATGAATGGTTCAGTTCGAACGTATATTTCTTTAATTCTTGCTTCGATGGTAGTTGTCACATTTTTCTTTATGTATAAAACCGATGGTTTTGCGATAGACTTTTCTGATCTTGCAAGTATAACTATTTTAGAAGCAACTGTTGTCATCGCAATTATTTTCTCTGCAGTTGGAACTATTTTTTCAAACCAAAAGGTAGCTGCTATTTTAATTTTAGGAATTACAGGTTATGGAGTCGCTATTTTGTTCGTTATTTACCGGGCACCTGATCTTGCGCTTACGCAGTTAGTAATTGAAACAATTACATTAACACTATTTTTACTTTGTTTTTACCATTTGCCTAAACTAAGAAAACGAAATGAAACGAAATCCACTGTCATTACAAATTTATTTATCTCGGTAGGATTTGGCTTATTAATGACGTTAATAGGTATTTCCGCTTTAAGTAGTGATTGGTTTGATAAAATATCTGAATACTTTATCGAGACATCTCTTCCTATTGGAGGAGGGAAAAACATCGTTAACGTCATATTAGTTGATATGCGTGGATTTGATACATTATTTGAAATTGCAGTATTAGGTATTTCAGGACTTGCTGTTTTTGCCCTCATTAAATTACGAAAAGACAAGGAGGCAAAATAAGTGGAATTTATTATATGTATATTAGCCGGTATTTTATTTGCTACTGGTGTTTACAATTTATTACAAAAACAACTATTACGAATTGCAATTGGAACTGGATTAATTTCACATGCTGCCCACCTGTTTATTTTAACAATGGGGAAATTAAAAAGAGGTCAACCTCCGATCATTCAGGAAGGTGTTACACAATATACGGATCCACTTCCACATGCATTAATTTTAACATCGATTGTTATTAGCTTCGGAGTAACTGCTGTTGTGCTTGTTTTAGCATACCGAACAGCTAAGGAAAATGAAACAGATAATATGGATCTTTTAAGGGGAACTGAACATGAATAATCTCGCTGTACTGCCAATCATTTTACCGCTCATAGCGGGATTTACAGTAGCATTTTTCAATAAAAAAATTAAAATATCACGTTTTTTAACAAAATTATTTATGACAATTAATTTAATCATTGTCATTTATATGACATATCTTGTATTTCAAAACGGTGCAATAATTTTAGAAGCTGGTAATTGGGTAGCTCCATACGGAATCGTATTTGTTGCAGATCCTTTATCAATCATTGTCGTTTTAACGACAAATATTTTAGCAACAGCTTGTGCATTTATTGCTCCTCAATTAGTTTCTGACAAAAAAGAAAAGTTTTATTTTTATGCATTCTTCTTCTTTTTAATTAGTGGGGTTTCTGGTGCATTTCTGACAGGAGACTTATTTAACTTATTTGTTTTCTTCGAAGTGTTATTAATGGCCTCATACGGTTTAATCGTACTAGGTGGGGATAAGACACAACTTCGGGAATCATTGAAATATGTACTAATCAACTTATTCTCATCCGTTATTTTTGTAACGACTGTCGCTTTTTTATATGCAGTAGTTGGTACTGTGAACATGGCACAAATTGCAGAACGGGTACATGAAGTGGAACAACAAGGTGTTCTAACGACCATTGGCATTGTCTTATTTTTTGTTTTTGCAACAAAAGCAGCTTTGTTCCCGTTATACTACTGGATGCCAAAATCATATGTAGTCCCTAATTCAGTTACATCTGCATTATTTGGTGCTTTACTTACAAAGGTTGGTATTTATTCGATAATCCGTATTTTTACTTTAATATTCATTTTTGAAAATAACTATACGAAAAATTTATTTCTTATCATAGCAGGATTTTCCATGATTTTTGGTGTGATTGGAGCACTGTCCACGAACAATATTAAATTAATTATTGCTTATAATGTAATTCCATCCATTGGATTTATCCTATTTGGATTAGCGATTTTTAATCAAACTTCCTTAAGTGGATCAGTCTATTACCTAGTACATGACATGCTTATCAAAGCTGCCCTCTTTTTAATAATTGGTGTAATCATGTATATTGCTGGTACATCTGATTTAAGAAAAATGGGTGGATTAATTCATCAATATCCTTATGTAGGTTGGTCACTCTTTTTTGCAGCATTTATTTTAGCTGGTATTCCTCCTTTTAGTGGTTTTATTGGAAAAATACTATTGCTTAAAGGATCATTTGAAGGTGATCATATTATCTTAATCATTATTGGACTTCTGACAAGTTTGCTAATTTTATATTCTGTTATAAAAATATTTATTCAAGCATTTTGGGGAGAACGAAGAGAAGATTTGCCATTAAAATCAACAAAGGGAATGCTTTTCCCAATCGTTGGACTGTTGGCGATTTCTGTTTTACTAGGAGTTGGAGCACAATATTTCTATCCTACTATTGAATCTGTTTCTGCCTATTTACTTGACCCAGAAATATATATAAATGCTGTTTTAAAGGAGTAATGTATATGGCTTTTCAAATCGTCATAAATTTAATAATTGCTTTCCTATGGATGTTTCTCAGTGAAAGTTATACATTTCTTTCATTTTTATTTGGTCTGATCATTGGTGCCTTATTGTTATTATTATTAAATCGCTTTTTTGTGGGGCCATTTTATTTAAAACGTGTTTATAAAATAGCTGTATTATGTCTTATCTTTATTCGTGAGCTAATTTTATCAAACATTGAAATTGTAAAACACGTATACCGAAGAAAACCAACATTTGAACCAGGAATTTTTGCAATGCCAATCGATGTAAAAAAAAGTTGGGAAATTACTTTACTTGCTAACTTAATCACGTTAACGCCTGGAACATTATCTGTTGCTATATCAGATGATCAATCACAAATATTTATTCATGCAATGGATATAGAAACGAAAGAACAATCCATTAACGATATTAAAAATACGTTTGAAAAAGCAATTATGGAGGTAACGAAATGATAGAAACATTGGATACGGTAGAAAAAATTTTACAAATTACTACCCAAATATGTTTAGTCGGAATTGCATTATCATTAATATTGTTAATGTGCCGGGTTATTATTGGACCATCTAATCCTGATCGAGCGACTGCACTAGATGTAATCGGAGTTTGTCTAATGGCAACCGCCGCATTAAGTTCTGTCCTTCTCGTTACAACGAAATTAAATGATGTTATTTTGTTAATTGGAATTTTATCATTTCTAGGTACATTAGCTTTAGCTAAATATATTGAAATGGGTGTTATCATTGAACGAGACATTGATTAGTATCATTATGTACATTATTATCATCTTATTTTTATTAATTGGTACTTTTTTTATTTTTTCAAGTGCGGTAGGTATTATCCGTTTTCCAGGTGTATTTACTCGTTTACATGCGGCTACTAAAGCACCTACTTTAGGAATTATTAGCATCCTTATAGGTACATTTTTATATTTATATGGTACGCATCAAATTGTAAGTGGAAAACTATTATTAGCTATATTATTTATCTTGTTATCGTCCCCAGTAGGTGGACATATGTTGTCAAGAGCTGCACATAAAAGTGGTGTAAAACCATACCTAAGACATCAACAAGACGAATATGAGGAATATATGAAAAATAAGTAAAGTTTCCTTGTTAACTTGTATCCCCAAAGGTATTTTTTAAAATTCACTTTTGGGGTTTAATACAATTAACATTTGGAAACTTTTTTATTTGCTTAAAGACGTTAAGAACTCGGTTTACCTACCGTAGCATTATAAAATCAATTTTAGGCGGACAGGCACATAAGGCTATCGCTACTCATATATTTATATATATATGCATTTATTTACTGGAGGCGATAATAAGTGTCCACCTTTCTTGCTATGTTAACGTTTTTGATAAAAGAAACGTTATTTTTTGTTTCTTATGTAAAAAATAACACGTTTCCACAACCCCTATCCCCAGAAGATGAATTAAAGTATATCCAACTTATGGAAGAAGGAGATAATGACGCCAGAAACAAATTAATTGAACACAATTTACGGCTCGTTGCCCATATTGTTAAAAAATTTGATAATACAGGTGAATATACAGAAGATCTCATTTCAATTGGCACGATTGGTTTAATAAAAGGGGTAGAAAGTTTTAAGGTTGGGAAAGGGACAAAATTGGCAACATATGCAGCAAGATGTATAGAAAATGAAATATTAATGTATTTAAGAACCCTTAAAAAATCTCGTAAAGACGTATCATTACATAGTCCCATTGGTCAAGACCATGAAGGAAATGAAATAAGTCTCCTAGATGTTATTGAGGCAGATACTGAAAATATAATTGACCATATTCAATTAAATATGGAAATTGGAAAATTAAAAAAATATTTTGATATTCTTGATGAAAGGGAATATACAGTATTAACCTATCGTTATGGTTTGAATAATGAGGAAGAATTAACACAAAGAGAAATTGCAAAACTGTTAAATATTTCTCGAAGTTATGTTTCTAGAATTGAAAAAAGAGCATTAATGAAAGTGTTTCGGGCTTATTTTCAAAATGAAAGAACAAGGGTTAACTAATTTGGATGGAATTAAAACAAAAGATTAATTGATGAACTAAAATACGATTGTTTTAAACGTTAGTGCAGGCGTTATTTATACTAAGACCCTTCCCAGAAAAAGTATAGGATAAAAACATCTGAAGCAACACTGTTTGTATTGCTTCAGATGTTGAAATTTGTTTTGAAAGAAATCATCATATATTTTCAGATTTGACAAGCTAGCTTTTATTATATTTCCCAACATCTTAAATATCATTGTGATATGAAATGTTGGATTATTTTTGTAGCATTTTTAGCAGCTAGTTGCAAAAATTTATTAAATGAAATTGGCGATTCTTTCCCAGCAATATCTGAAATTGACCTTATAATAATAAAAGGAATTTCATACTGATAACATACTTGTGCAATAGCAGCCCCTTCCATTTCCGCAGCAATCATTGTTGGGAATTTGTTTTTAACCGATGATATTGTTGCATCATCACTCATAAAGGAATCAGCTGTACCTAGCAATCCAATTTTATTACGTATATGTAATGTATCTAAAGCTGTTTTAGCTTTTTTTATTAATGATTCATCTGCTTTATATGTTGGAGGAAGATTTGGGACTTGTCCATAAACATAATCAAAAGCAGTAACATCTACATCATGATGAACAACTTCGTTAGCAATGACAATGTCCCCTACTTCTAAATCACTTGAAAATCCACCAGCAGAACCTGTGTTAATGACATAAGCTGGTTTATACCTTTCCATTAAAATTGTCGTTGCCATTGCCGCATTTACTTTTCCGATACCCGACTTTAATAATACGACATGTTGATTATCCATTTTCCCTTCAATAAATAAAACATTTGCAATACTTACCTCTTTTTTATCTGACATTAGTTTTTGTATATCTTCGATTTCTTCATCCATTGCACCGATAATTCCTATTTTCATATTGCATACCTCAATTTATTTATGTTGTGATATAACTTACACTCATTCAAGTTCTACTATTCATAGTCTTCCCTTTTAAATTCCTTTATTTTCTCTACTTTCGTCACTTGCCAACCTTCATGATCTATCCAAGATAAATACACTTTATAATAGTCTGTTTTTTCCTTATCAGATATAACTGAAAACACTTTTTGTGGTCCATCATTTCCAACCCACCATTCAATCATATCATCTTCTGCTATTCCAGTTACATTGGAAGTAGCGTGTTTTATTTCAATCCGATCATCAGATCCGTCGTTATAATTCGTTACATGTTCACCGACTTGTGAAGTACCAATTGGCTCCCAGTTTCCAGTGTAAGCTCGAATCACATTATCATCTGAAGAATCTTCAATGACTTCTATTTCATCTGAAACACTTTCTTCAGAATCTGAATTTTCATCATCAAAAGTTGTTTCATTTTCTTCATTCCCTACTCTATCCACCGTCTCATTGTCATTGTCTTCCCCTTGTCCATCTTCTTCCGATTCATTTGCATTAGATTCATCTGATTCTAGTGATGTTTCTACTAAATCTTGAGGTTGTTGATCTGTGTTATTATCTTGTTTACCTTTATTAAGAGCTATTAATGATATTAATAAAACAATAAATAACAATGCGAGACTAGATAAAAGTAGTAACGATCGTTTATTATTTCTGCGCTTCTGGTATCTATTTATACGTGAATAACCCCTATTATCGTTCATCTCCTATACACCTCATATCGTTTTGGCATATAAACAATCATTTATAAAAAAAGAAACGAGTTAGTAACCCATTTCTTTCCATGTACAACGCAATCGTAGCTAATAAACAATAACACAATTGACTTATCGCAATATCGAATAAATCAACTGAATATTATCACTTAAAAAAATTAATGCACTTCTAGTATTTTTACCTTTATCTCGCCACCAGGTGTTGGAACTAATACTTCTGTTCCTTTTTCATGTCCAAGTAAGCTTTTTGCCATCGGGGAATCGTTTGAAATTTTTCCTTCAAATGGATCTGCCTCTGCACTACCAACTATCGTATATGTTTCTTCCTCCCCATCAGGTAGTTCCATAAATGTTACTTTCTTTCCTAAACTTACTACATCGATATTGTTATCATTTTCAATGATAACTGCATTACGTAACATTTTTTCTAACTGTGCAATTCTAGTCTCTACAAATGCTTGTTCTTCTTTTGCAGAATCATACTCCGAGTTCTCTGATAAATCTCCAAAGTCACGAGCAATTTTTATTCTTTCAACAACTTCTTTCCTTTTTTCAGTTTTTAAAACATGTAATTCTGTTTCGATTTTCTCTTTTCCCTCTTCAGTCATGTAATACTGTTTTTCTTCTGTCATTTAAATAACACTCCTTAAAAATTTTCCTTCTTATAACGTATGACTCAGTAATTATTTCTTAATACTAATAGAAATTCCATCCCCAATAGGGACTATTGAGGTATAAAAATCTTTCTGATTACAAACCCATTCATTAAAATCTCTCATTTTACTTGCTAATTTTTGTAATCGAGGTATAGCATCATTCTCTTCATTCATGACATAACCTTTAAATAGCACATTATCACAAATAATAATTCCATTTGCATTTATTAGTGGTTGAACGGAAGAAAAATAACGTTTATATTGTGCTTTTGCAGCATCGATAAAAATAAAATCAAACTTTTTTTCAATACTAATTAATTTATCAATTTCTGTTAAAGCGTCTCCATGAATAAGTTGGATTGATTTTTCTTTATTATGTTCATTGACATTTGTTTTTGCAATTTCAAACATTTTTTCGTTTTTTTCAATCGATACAATGTTCACACTTGGTAAAACTTCATGCATTCTTAAGGCAGAATAACCAATTGCCGTACCAATTTCTAAAATATTAGATGGTTTATATATAAAAACGAGTTGAGTAAGAAAATTCATGCTAACAGGTTCCATAATTGGTATTTTATTCTCTTTAGCGAATTTTTCCAAAGTATAAGCCCATTCATTCCGTTTTGGCAACGTTTGTAATAAATAATCTGCTACATTATCCATATGAAAGTTCTCCAATAATTATTATTCATCGTTTGACTCTTCATCACTATTTGATTCATCTTCCAAATCGTACCATTCGTGTCGATATTCATCTATGATTTGATTATGCTCGTCTAAAGTGTCGGAATAGAAGGTTTCTCCATTTGGTCTTGAAAAGTAATAAATTTTTGTAAACTCTTCCCCTTCTGGATGTAAGACTGCTTCAATTGCTTCCAAACTTGGCGAATTTATCGGACCAATAGGTAAACCATCAATAACGTACGTATTGTAAGGTGATTCTACATTTACATCATCGTACGTCATAACGACTTTATGATCAAGTCCATATAAAGCGGTAATATCACTTTGTAATTTCATATTTTCTTCTAAACGATTCATGTATACTTGAGCAACTTTAGGTCGATCTTCTGAAAACTTTGATTCTCTTTCTATAACAGAAGCGAAAGTTAAAATTTCATGCATTGTAAAGTCACTATGTTCTATTTCATCAACATTTGAATTGTATATTGAATTTGTTCTTTCAATCATCATATCAATAATGGATTCGATTGATGGTTCTTCTTCGAATATTTCATAAGTACCCGCAAACAAGTACCCTTCCAATGGGAAATAGAGATCAGGTTGTAGTACATCTTCCGATAAAATATTTGGATATTTTTCAATTAGGGATTGGATGTATTTTTTGTCGTTAGCTACTTCTAAAAACTCCTCACTATCGAAGGATAGTTTATTAGCCATTATTTCTGATATTTGTTCAACCGTTTTTCCTTCGGGTATCGTTATTGTATAGAATGGATCGATAATAACCTTTCCGGTTTGTAATTCTTTGATAATATCTTTTAACGAAAGTGACGGACTCAATGCGTAATTACCCGCTTGAAAATTAGCACCATCCCTAAATTTTAAATAATATCTAAAAATACGCTTATCTTTAATAAGTCCATTTTCTTCTAAAATCTCCCCAATTTGAGCAGTAGATGTACCGATTGGAATTTCAAAATGAACATCTTCTTTATTATTTGGGTCAACAGGTTTTAAGGCTGATTCTACATAAGAATAAATGGAGTAAACACCAATACTTATGATAATGATTAATACAAAAATTGTAATTAATACGATTCTGCGAACGAGGGTTGCTTCTTTATTTTTCTCAATTATCGCAGATTCATAGTCGTTTGTTTCTTTGTCTTTTGTCATAAAACATTATCTCCTTTTATTCATCAATGAAAATGTAAATAGATGAATAAATTATTTCCCCTGTTTATTTCAATTACTGATCTAGTTCCTGTTCAGATAGCGTATATAACATTTCTTCTACGATATCCCATTCTTCATCTGATTCAATTGGAAAAAGTTTCAAATCATTTTCTTCAGTTTTTCCATCTTCTTCGTAACGAAATGCATATACTTCTGCTTCTTCATTTTCTAATTGATCTACAGGTAATAAACAAATGTAAGAGGCATTCATTTCGTCTACATTAAATTTGAATAAGACTTCAAATAAATGTTCCTCTCCATTCTCATCAGGGATAATAATTCGTTCTTTTTCATTTGCACCCACGTTAATCCTCCTATTGCTGCTGATCCAAAAATTGTTGTAATATGACAACAGCAGCCATTTTATCAATTACTTGTTTGCGCTTTTTCCTACTCACATTGCCTTCTAATAAAATTTTTTCCGCTGTGACGGTTGTTAAACGTTCATCAAGTAAAAAAACGGATAGACCTAATACTTTTTCCAGCCGCTTTGCATAGATTTGCGTTAATTTTCCTCTTTCCCCTATTGAACCATTCATATGTTTTGGGAGCCCTACAACAATTTTACTTACTTCATATTCTTCAATTATTTCTTTTAACTCATTATCAGCAGAGGACATATCATTTTCATCCCAATATATTGTCGTTAATCCTTGAGCAGACAATAATAGACCATCACTTACAGCAACACCAATCGTTTTTGAACCAACATCTAATCCTAAAACTCTCATCGGTTTACTTATTCAATTCCTTTAAATAAAATTTAACAAGTTCCTCAATCACTTCATCACGTTCCATTTTACGGATTAAGTTTCTGGCATCTTTATACCGTGGAATATATGCAGGGTCTCCCGACAGCAAATATCCAACGATCTGATTAATAGGATTATATCCTTTTTCATTTAATGCCTCATGGACTGTTGACAATGTTTCTTTAATTCCACTATCATAAGCGTCATCTGAGAAATTAAATTTCATTGTTTTATCAATAGAACTCATCACAAACACCCCGTCCCATTAGTTGCTTGTCTACATTTTACCATGTTTATACAAAATATAGTATCTTAACTTATAAACATTTGCCAATTATTTTAAATTTTCCTCTACATAATTCGATACCATATCAAGTGCAAGGTCGATTTTTGTTGGATCCTTTGCACCAGCCTGTGCCATGTCAGGTCTGCCTCCACCACCTCCATCACATACTTTTGCTACTTGATTGATTAGTTTACCCGCATTAATATTACGTTCAATTAAGTCTTTTGTTACTCCTGAAATAAATTGGACTTTCCCTTTATTTTCCATCGCTAATAATATAACACCAGAACTTAATTTTTGTTTCAAATCGTCTACCATATTTCGTAATTGATTCATATCTTTAACTGATACTTTTTCAGCTAATATGTTTACCCCATGAATCTGTTTAACTTGTTGAACTAATTGATCTAATTCTTGATTTGCTATTTTTGCAGATAAAGATTCACTCTCACGTTTCAATGTTTTTATCATGTCTTCATTAGATTTTATTTTCTCTAATATTCGTTCTTCCGACGTATTGAGTAAGAGAGCAGCTTCTCCTAAAAGTATTATCTTTTGTTCCATCCATTTAAATGCATGTTTACTTGTTACTGCCTCTATTCTACGAACACCAGCCCCAATTCCACCTTCTGAAATTATTTTAAACAATCCTATCTCACTACTATTTTTAACATGACAACCCCCGCAGAGTTCTATACTATAATCACCAATTTGAACTACTCGAACGACATCACTATATTTTTCACCAAACAAAGCCATTGCACCAATTTCTTTTGCTTCATCAAGTTTCATATGTTGAATCGTTAAAGGTATTTCAGACCAAATTTTTTTATTAACAATTCTTTCAATTTCGATTAGTTGTTCATGACGAACTGCTTCATAATGAGTAAAATCAAATCGTAAACGTTCTGGTGCAACTAGTGAGCCAGCTTGATGTATATGACTCCCTAATACATCCCGTAAAGCTTGATGTAGAATATGTGTAGCTGTATGATTTTTAATTGTGTCACTACGGCTATTATCATTCACTTCAGCAGTTATAACTTGGTCCATTGTTATTGTACCTGAATCCACTTTAATTTGATGAATATGTTGGCCATGTGGTGCTTTTTGGACATCTATAACAGTTGCACTTGCCTGATCAGTAAAAATAATCCCTTTATCAGCAACTTGTCCGCCACTCTCTGCATAAAAAGGAGTTTCCTTTAGTATAATCCAAACTTCATCACCTTCAGACGCTTGATCAATATAACCAGACCCTCCGATTATTTTCACAGTTTTTGTAGTAACTTGCAACTGTTCATATCCAATAAAAGTACTTTCTTCTTCCAAGTCTGTTAATAAGTCATCTTGAACTTGCATTGAACTTGATTTAGCCCTTGCGGTTCTTGCCCGATTTCGTTGTTTTTCCATTTCTCTCTCAAATCCAGATTCATCAATAGTAAAACCATGTTCATAAACAAATTCTTCCGTTAATTCTTTTGGAAAACCATACGTATCATATAACTTAAATACTGCTTCCCCTGGAATAACATTATCTTTATGTTGCTTTTGTTTTTCAACTATCTCTGTTAATATTTGAATTCCTTCATTAAGTGTTTCATAAAATCGTTGTTCTTCGACTTTAATAATATTCATAATGGACTGTTGTTGCTCAGCAACTTCAGGATAATAATCTTCCATTATGGAACCAACTACAGGAACTAGTTTATACATAAATGGTTTTTCAATACCTAGATTCTTCGCATATCTAGCTGCACGTCTAATTAATCTGCGTAAAATATAACCCCTTCCTTCATTTGAAGGTAGTGCATGATCCCCAACTGCAAAAGAAACTGTTCTAATATGATCAGCAATAATTTTATAGGCAGCATCTGCTGCTTTATCTTTACCATAGCCAATAGTTGAAAATTCGGAGGTTTTATTTATAATTGGCATAAATAAATCAGTATCATAGTTCGTTTTGACATTTTGTAAGATAGAGGCCATTCTTTCTAACCCCATCCCTGTATCAATATTTTTCTTTGGAAGCGGGGTATATGTTCCATCTGGATTATGGTTAAATTGTGAGAAAACAAGATTCCAAACTTCTAAATAACGATCATTCTCACCACCAGGATATAATTCAGGATCTGTTGGATCATTCCCATAGTCCTCTCCACGGTCATAAAATATCTCGGTATTTGGACCGCTCGGTCCTTCCCCAATATCCCAATAATTTTCCTCTAACCGAATAATTCGTTCTTCTTCTAAATTAATTGTATTTAACCATATATCATATGCCTCATCATCTTCCGGATGAACAGTTACGTAAAGTAAATCTTTATCAAATCCAATCCATTTTTCATCTGTTAAAAATTCCCACGCCCAAATAATTGCTTTTTCTTTAAAATAGTCTCCAATTGAGAAATTTCCTAACATTTCAAAAAAAGTGTGATGGCGTGCCGTAAATCCAACGTTTTCAATATCGTTCGTACGGATTGATTTTTGTGCATTTACAATTCGTGGATTGTCTGGCACAATCGATCCATCAAAATATTTCTTTAATGTTGCTACGCCACTATTAATCCATAAAAGACTTGGATCATCTTTTGGGACAAGTGAAGCACTTCGTTCTTCTTGATGGTCTTTTTCTTTAAAAAACTGTATAAATAGTTGTCTAATCTGTGAAGCAGATAACTTTTTCATATTCATTCTCCTCCAATTCGTTCACGATTTATATGTTTAAAATTGCAAATGTATTTGTTTGTAGTCTGTACATAAAAAAAGACTCCTCTCTGCAACTTGCAGGGACGAGAATAATCGCGGTACCACCCTAATTATGTAATAATATACATCACTTTTTCATGTTAACGGTTTGAAACCGGCGAACTTTAAACGCACTCTGGTATAGCTTTCCATAATGGTACGTTGGAATTTATTTCAGCAAATATTAAATTCCTCTCTAAAACGTACGAGACTATGTACTTTTTACCTTCAAAGCATTTACTTATTGAATTAAAAATAGTATAAGTAATGAAAGGATAAATGTCAATTGCATTGCTATTTCATTTCCAATATTTTACTAAATACAGCTTTAAAAATCGTAACTGTAGGTATGGCTATAATCATTCCGATTATTCCACCTATTTCAGCACCAATTAATAAAGCCAAAATAATAATAATCGGGTGAATTTGTACACTTTTTCCCATTATATATGGTGATAAAAAACTGCTTTCTAATATTTGAACGATGACAGACGTAATAAGTACAAATATGGCTGTCTTCCATGACATCGTTAATGCAATAGCAAGTGCAGGTATAGTACCGATAATTGGTCCAAAATAAGGAATAATATTCATTAAACCTAAAAATGCTGCTAATAATAATGCGTATTTTATATGTAATATATAGTAAATAATTAGTGTTACGAACATAATCGTTAAAGAAATAATTAATTGCCCTCGAATATACTGACCCAAACTGACATCTATTGCTGCTAAAATTTCTTCCGTTTTTTGAAAGTTTCTTTTTGTCATCCATTTTTTAAACCATAGTTTGATCTCCGTATAATCTTTTAGAAAATAAAAAACTAAAACTGGGATGATTGTAATTATAATAATGAAATCAAAAATATTTGTTAACTTGTTTAATATATGGGTAATTTGTTTTTCAATTGATTTTTCTATCTTTGCGATGAACTCAGCTATTTTATCATGGACAATTTCTGGTAAAAAAGAGGTTGAGTCATAAATTGAATAAATAAAATCTTCATAAATGACAATTAATTGTGGTAACTGTTCACTTAAATCTTGTAATTGACGCACAAAAACTGGGAATGCTTTATAGATAGCAACTGTCACAATAAGAAAAAAACATAAATAAATGACGATAACCGCTATTGCTTTATTTATATTTAATTTATGTAATTTTAAAACGATTGGATATAACAAATAACTTATGAAAGCGGCTGCTATAAAAGGGAACAAAATTCGTCCAATAAAAACTAATACAAACTTATACATTGGATAAAACTTAATAAGTAAAAATAGTAACAAAATAAGAAAAATTATAAATAAAGAAATAAAGATAACTCTTTTTTGTTTAGCCATTCATAAATCCCTTCCTTACATAAGCATTATTGTTTGTAAGGAAGGGGCGAATCATACAATGTTACATAAAATCAAATGGTGAAATTTCATCAGAATCTTTTATTTTTTCATCGATTTTCGTTGCACTACTCTGTAATTTTTCTTTTAACAATGATTTCAACGTGGTAAATCGTATGTTTGTATCATACGTATTAATTCCTTGTAAAAATGCTTCTTTTTCTCCACAAATAATAAGAGATTGTTTACTACGAGTTATTGCTGTATATAATAAATTTTTCCGTAACATTCTACGATAGGAACGTACAACTGGCATTATGACAATTGGAAATTCACTTCCTTGAGATTTGTGAATGGAAATACAATACGCATGCATAATATTAATATAATTAGACCTTGGGTAAACTACTTCTGTTTCATCGAACTTAACAACAATTTGTTCTTGTTTCTCTTCATTTTCCGAAGCTTTAAATATAGCAACAATTTCACCAATATCCCCATTATAAACTTTATCTTCTGGTTGATTAACTAATTGGATGACACGATCACCAACCCTATAAATTACGTCATTAAAATACCTTTCTCTTTTTTTATTAGATTTTGGATTGACGAGTTGCTGGATTTCCTGATTAATTTTATTTATACCTGCACTAGTTTTATACATTGGGGCTAAAACTTGCATATCGTTAAAGTCAATTCCCTTTTTCTTAGCCCTTTCAATGACGGTAGTTATTACGTCTACTACTTGAGGTTCTTTGCAAAATAAAAAACTAAAATCTTTATCATTTTGAATATCTTTATCTGTACAAACATCTTGTTTAATTTGGTGAGCGAGTTGGATAATTTTTGAACCTTCTTTTTGCCGGTAAACTTCGGTTAATTTTGCTACGGGAATAAGTCCACTACTTAAAATATCTGACAAAACTTGACCAGGTCCAACTGAAGGGAGTTGATCCTCATCACCAACTAATAAAACTTGCATATCGTTTGGAATTGCCTTAAACAAGTGATTTGCAAGCCATGTATCAACCATTGAAAATTCATCGATAATAATATATTTTCCTGATAATTGTTCATATTCATTTTTTTCAAAAAAGTCATGTCCATCCCATCCGAGAAGTCGATGAATCGTTGTCGCCTTCATTCCGGTTGATTGTTGCAATCTTTTGGCGGCCCTTCCAGTTGGAGCAGCCAATATAAAAGGAAATTCAGACTTTTTCTTATAATCTTTCATATCAATAGATAATTGGTGAATATCTGCGTATGCTTTTAATATCGCTTTAATAACTGTCGTTTTGCCGGTCCCAGGTCCACCTGTTAAAATCATTAATTTAGAATGGATTGCCTGTTTAATCGCATCAAATTGTTCAACACCATAACTTATTGCTTCTTCATCTTCTGTTTTACCGATTAATTTCATTAATTCCGCATCTGTTACTTCAATTTCAACATTATGCTCCATTATCCTTTTTACGTGAGAACTAAAATTTTCTTCTGCATAATAAAGGCTTGGTAAATATACATTATTTCCTTGGACAATTACATTTTCTTGTTTTGAAATTTGGTTAATGTGTTCCATCAATTCTTCTTCCATTAATGAAGGTACATTTAATATACGTATCATTTCATCCATACATTTTTCTATAGGAAGATATACGTGACCCTCTAACACACTTAATTGTAACGCATAAATACAGCTTGCCTGGATTCGATTAGGATCTGTTTTACTTATACCGTTATACTGTGCAATTTTATCTGCAGTCGGAAATCCAAAACCTTCTATTTCAAGAACAAAAATATAAGGATTTTCTTTAATAAGAGTCATCGTTCTTTCTTTATATATTTTATTTAATTGTTGGGCCATTTTTAAGCTAACACCATATGAAGTTAAATGAACTGCTACTTGCTCAAAACCTTGATTTTCTCTTAACGTTTCAACTAATGATTGAATTGTCTTTTTTTTCAAGTATGGTATTTTAAATAGAACATCTGGATTATCAAGTATTTTTGTAATAGCATTTTCCCCAAGTAAATGAACGATTGATTCAGCTGTTTTCTTTCCAATCCCGTGGAATAAGTCGCTTGACAAGTAATGGATTAATCCTTCGGTTGTTTTCGGGACATAAGTTTGGTATGAGTCAACCTTATACTGAATACCAAAGGAAGGATGTCGATCTAAAGACCCGAAAAATTGATATATTATTCCGGGTTGTAAATTAGCAAAATACCCTTTCCCTACTATCTCTTTTTCTTCATATTCTTCATTTGTATCATGAATTTTAATTTTAGCAATGGTAAACTGATCGGCTTCATTTTCATAAATAGTGAAAAGTATTTCCCCTTTTATATAACGACGTTCCTCCAATTCAGTTAGTTGCTCCAATTCCATCTATAAAACCTCACTCGTTATTCACATTTTCCAACGTTCTCAATGCTTTTATAGCTAAAAGATGATCTGCCTGAATCGATAATGTTTTCTCAAACAACTTTTTTGCATTTTCCCGTTCATTATTATGCAATTCAATCATCCCTAAGTTATAAAGAGCATCAGGATGTTTCGGATCTTTATCAATAACCTGTTTTAGTATATGTTCAGCTTCTTGTATATAATTTGTTTGTGCCATCACTAAACCATATTGGAACAATTTAGCAACTGATCTATCCAACTCCGCAGCTCGTTGTAAGTAAGGGATTGCTAATCTAACTTGATTTTGTTGAACAAAAGTTAATCCAATCATATAGTAAACGTCACTATCATCGACTCCAAGGTCAACCGCTTTTTGATACATTTTTAATGCGGAATCATAGTTTCCTTGTTTATAATGAATATTTCCTATACCATAATAAGCTGTTCCTACCTGGTTGTCTTCTTGAATCGCTTTTTTATAAAATTCAAATGCATGTTCAAATTGCTTTAACTCTACCAAAAGATTCGCAAAGTTAATATAATGAAGTGGATTGCTAGGGTGATTTTCTATTAATTTCATAAAAATAGCAACCGCTTCATCATATTTATTTTGTTTAATTAATTCCTTTACATCCTTCATCTTTTTATCCAAAAATGTAACCCCATTTTCATGACTTTCCACAATTTTATTTTAACTAATATATTTTAATGTTTCGTTGTTTTTTAAGACTTGATCAATAGTTCCCCCACCTAGACAAACATCACCATCATAAAAAACAACTGCCTGACCTGGAGTGATAGCCCTTTCCCTGGTAGCAAAATCTACTTGGACTAATCCATCTTCTAGTAAAGTTACATGTACTTTACTATCTTTTTGTCTATATCGAAATTTTGCGGTACATGAAAAAGTAGACTCCATCGTCTTGTTATTTATCCAATTGACTTGTGATGCAATAAGGCCATCGGAATATAAATGTGGATTATCGTCACCCTGTGCTACATATAACACATTATCAGGCACATTTTTACCGACTACAAACCATGCTTCTCCTTCTCCACCAATTCCTAGTCCATGTCTTTGCCCAATAGTGTAATACATTAATCCGTCATGTTCCCCTTTTATTTCATGATTTAATGTTTTCATTAGTCCTTTTTGGGCAGGTAAATATTCACTTAAAAATTGCTTGAAATTCCGTTCACCTATAAAACAGATTCCTGTACTATCTTTTTTTGTAGCAGTGGATAAATTGTATTTTTTGGCAATTTCCCGAACTTCTGACTTTTGTAAATGTCCAAGCGGAAACATAATTTTTTCTAATACATCACTTGTTAATTGATTTAAAAAGTAAGTTTGATCTTTATTTTGGTCTGCACCACGTCTTAACTCCACATAGCCATCCTGTTTATTTAATTGGGCATAATGTCCTGTTGCAACATATTCAGCTCCAATTGATAACGCATAGTCTAAAAATGCTTTGAACTTTATTTCCTTGTTACACATAATATCTGGGTTAGGTGTTCGACCAGATTTATATTCATCGAGAAAATAAGTAAATACTTTATCCCAATATTCTTTTTCAAAATTAACAGAATAATAGGGAATACCTATTTCATTACAAACTTTAATGACATCTTCATAATCTTCTGTTGCTGTACAAACGCCATTTTCATCCGTATCATCCCAGTTCTTCATAAACACACCGATTACTTCATATCCAGCTTGTTTTAATA
>Ga0209487_1000877_pt1 | contig 26484 bp, 23 predicted proteins | sample Poulit2012_FD_187524 | JGI IMG/M metagenome (GOLD analysis project Ga0209487, IMG submission 187524) | Agricultural soil microbial communities from Georgia to study Nitrogen management - Poultry litter 2012 (SPAdes) (version 2) | ecosystem: Environmental > Terrestrial > Soil > Agricultural land...
CGCGACCTGGGCCCGAGGTCCCGCGGACCACCCGATAGGCTGGAGCACGGTACGCGCGCTCCACCGAGCGCCTCCTCCCCGAGCCCCTGGAGTCCTTCGTGCGCATCGGTCTGCTCACCGGCGGTGGCGACTGCCCCGGCCTCAACGCCGCTATCCGGGCGGTCGTCAAGCACGGCCTCGGCGAGTACGGCCACACCATCATCGGCTTCCGCAACGGCTGGAAGGGCGTGGCGGAGGGCGATGTGCAGCCGCTCACGCGCAATGACATCCGCGGCGTCCTGGACACCGGTGGGACCCTGCTCGGCACCGCCCGGTACCACCCGCACACTGCTGAGGGCGGCCTCGATGCCGTCCGGGCCACGCTGGAGGCGGAGCGGATCGAGGCGCTGATCTGCATCGGCGGTGACGGGACCCTGCACGCCGCGTCGAAGGTGGCCGAGACCGGCGTACGGATCGTGGCCATCCCCAAGACCATCGACAACGACGTCGCCGGCACCGACCGGTCGATCGGCTTCGACACGGCCGTGCACATCGCCACCGAGGCGATCGACCGGATCCACACCACCGCGGAGAGCCACAACCGGGTGATGGTCATCGAGCTGATGGGCCGGGAGGCGGGCTGGATCGCCGTCAACGCGGGGATCGCCGGCGGCGCCGAGGTGGTGCTGACTCCCGAGGACCCCTTCGACATCGACAAGATCGCCCGCTACCTGCGCCACCGGCACCGGGCCCACGCGAGCTTCTCGATCGTCGTCGTCGCCGAGGGTGCCCGACCCGCACCGGGGACCTCGATGGAGTGGGAGACCAAGTACGGCAAGTACGGCGAGATCATCTCCGGGGCGATCAGTGACCGCGTCGCCCACGAGATCGCCGAACGCACCGGCTTCGACACCCGGGTCACCGTGCTCGGCCACGTCCAGCGCGGCGGCACCCCGCTGCCCTCGGACCGGATCCTCGGCTCACGGTTCGGAGTGGCCGCGGTCGAGGCGCTGCGCAACGGACACACCGACGTCATGACGGCGCTGCGCGGGGATGAGATCGAGCTCGTCCCGCTCGCGGAGATCGCCGGAAAGTCCAAGCAGGTCCCCACGGACCTCATCCGGGTGGCCAACTCCCTGGCCTGACGCCGACAGCGGCCGTTGCACCCGTACCGCGCGAGGCGATAGGCTATTCGCCGGTGACGTGTGCTCGCGGCTGGCGACACCTTGGTGGACCAACAGCTCCGCTGGGCGTGAAGTGGGTCGCGGTGTGCGCCCGACAACCCATATCCGCACTATCCCCTGTCCGCAACGGAGTTCGTAACTCAATGACCATCACCACGCCCGCTCAGCCGAGTTCCCCGCAGGTCGCTGTCAACGACATCGGGTCGGCCGAGGAGCTCCTCGCCGCTATCGACGAGACCATCAAGTACTTCAACGATGGCGACATCGTCGAGGGCACCGTCGTCAAGGTCGACCGGGACGAGGTTCTCCTCGACATCGGTTACAAGACCGAGGGCGTCATCCTGTCCCGTGAGCTGTCGATCAAGCACGACGTCGACCCCGATGAGGTCGTCGCCGTCGGCGACCAGATCGAAGCCCTCGTTCTCCAGAAGGAGGACAAGGAGGGACGTCTCCTGCTGTCCAAGAAGCGCGCCCAGTACGAGCGCGCCTGGGGCACCATCGAGAAGATCAAGGAGGAGGACGGCGTCGTCACCGGCACCGTCATCGAGGTCGTCAAGGGCGGGCTCATCCTCGACATCGGCCTGCGCGGCTTCCTGCCCGCCTCCCTGGTGGAGATGCGTCGCGTGCGCGACCTCCAGCCCTACGTGGGCAAGGAGCTCGAGGCCAAGATCATCGAGCTGGACAAGAACCGCAACAACGTCGTGCTCTCCCGTCGCGCCTGGCTCGAGCAGACCCAGTCCGAGGTGCGCTCGACCTTCCTGCAGACCCTGCAGAAGGGCCAGGTCCGCCCCGGTGTGGTCTCCTCGATCGTCAACTTCGGTGCGTTCGTGGACCTCGGTGGTGTCGACGGGCTCGTCCACGTCTCCGAGCTGTCCTGGAAGCACATCGACCACCCGAGCGAGATCGTCGAGGTCGGCCAGGAGGTCACCGTCGAGGTGCTCGACGTCGACATGGACCGCGAGCGGGTCTCCCTGTCGCTGAAGGCGACCCAGGAGGACCCGTGGCAGGCCTTCGCCCGCACCCACGCCATCGGCCAGGTCGTGCCGGGCAAGGTCACCAAGCTCGTGCCGTTCGGTGCGTTCGTCCGCGTCGAGGACGGCATCGAGGGACTCGTGCACATCTCCGAGCTGGCCGTGCGCCACGTCGAGGTGCCCGAGCAGGTCGCCAAGGTCGGTGACGAGGTCTTCGTCAAGGTCATCGACATCGACCTCGAGCGTCGCCGTATCTCGCTGTCCCTCAAGCAGGCCAACGAGGGCGTCGACCCGAACAGCGACGACTTCGACCCGTCGCTGTACGGCATGGCCGCGGAGTACGACGAGCAGGGCAACTACAAGTACCCCGAGGGCTTCGACCCCGAGACCAACGAGTGGCTCGAGGGCTACGAGGCCCAGCGCGAGGCCTGGGAGGCGCAGTACGCCGAGGCGCACGCTCGCTGGGAGGCGCACAAGAAGCAGGTCGCCGAGGCCGTCGAGGCAGATGTCGAGGCGTCCGCGCCGGCTGCCAGCAGCGGTGGCGGGCAGACCAGCTACACCTCCGCCCCGGCCGAGTCCAGCGGCACGCTGGCCTCGGACGAGGCCCTCGCCGCACTGCGGGAGAAGCTCACCGGTAACTGACCGGACCCCGACCGGCGCCCGTCACCCACGTGGTGGCGGGCGCCGTCGTCTTTTCCGCGAGCACGCGCGACGCGGACGTGAGGTACGGCACCTCGGCCCCGGGGACCCGAAGGTTAGGCTGACCTTATGCCTGCTACCTCGTCGATCCGCCACGCGCGGGTCCGCCACGACTTTGCCCTGCGCACGATGCACGTGACCTCCTGGCGCGACCTCACCCCCCGCATGCGCCGGGTGACGCTGGCGGGGCCGATGGAGGACTTCACCAGCCCCGGCCCGGCCGACCACGTCAAGGTGTTCTTCCCCGACCCGGACACCGGGGTGCTCAACGCCCCCCGGATCGTCGAGGGCCGGCTGGAACGGCCCGCGGGTGACGTGCACGCCCGGGACTACACCCCGCTGGTGAACGAGGCGGGCGAGCTGGAGCTCGACTTCGTCCTGCACGGCGACGACGGCCCCGCGACCGTGTGGGCGAGCCGGGTCGAGGTCGGCTCCGAGATCGTCGTGGCCGGTCCTCGCGGGTCGAAGCTGGCCCCCGAGGGCGCCGACTGGTACGTGCTCGGTGGTGACGAGACGGCGCTGCCCGCCATCTCGCGCTGGTTGCAGATCCTTCCCGAGGGCGCCGACGTCACCGTGCTTGTCGAGGTCCAGGACGCCGACGACGAGGCATACCTCGCCGCGCTCGGCTCGCCCCACCCGATCACCTACCTGCATCGGGGTGAGGCGCCCGCGGGCTCGACCACCCTGCTCGCCGACGCCGTGCGCCAGCTGCCGCAGCGGGACGGTGCGGGGTTCTGGTGGCTGGCCGGGGAGTCGCAGTCGCTCATCGACCCGCGCCGCTACCTGCGCCGCGAGGTCGGCCTGCCGCAGGACGCGGTCGACTGCAGCGGGTACTGGAAGCGCGGAGCGGCCGAGCACGACCACCACGCGCCGGTGGACCCGGGCGACCCGGACCGGTGAGCACCGTCCTGGTGACCGGGTTCGGGCCGTTCGCCGAGCACGGCGAGAACCCCTCGGCGCAGGCGGTCGCGGAGCTGGCCGCTCGGTGGGCCGGCCCGGGCGGCGTGAAGCTGGTCACCGCGGTCCTCCCGGTGTCCTTCGCTCGGTCGACCACGGAGCTGGCTGACCTCATCGCCCGGCACCGACCCGCCGTCATCGTGGGCGTGGGTCTGGCGGCCGGTGCGCGACGGATCGCCCTGGAGCGGGTGGCCGTCAACCTCATCGACGCCCGTATCCCGGACATCGACGGTGCCCAGCCCGTCGATCAGCCGGTGCTGCCCGACCAGCCCGTCGCGCGCCTGACCACCCTGCCGGTCAAGGCTGCGCTGCGCGCACTGCACGAGGCCGGGCTGCCCGCGGAGCTGTCCCTGTCGGCCGGCAGCTACGTGTGTAACGCCGTGATGTATACGGGTCTGGCGTCCGCGGCTGACGGCGCAGCAACGGGTTTCGTCCACGTCCCACCTGCCGATGTGGTGCCGGTCGCCGACGCCGCCTCGGCGCTGGAGATCCTGCTCCACACGGTGCTCACCGATCCGGTCGACATCGTCGTGCCCGCCGGCCAGGAACACTAGGCTCGGCAGTGTGCTGCGCATCGGACTGACCGGCGGGATCGGCGCCGGCAAGTCGACCGTCGCCCGCGAGCTCGAGCGTCTGGGCGCGGTCGTCATCGACGCCGACGTGCTCGCCCGGGAGGTCGTGGCGCCGGGTACGGAAGGCCTGGCTGCGGTGGTCGAGGAGTTCGGCGAGACCGTGCTGACCGCGAACGGAGCCCTCGACCGCCCGGCCCTCGGACGCATCGTGTTCGCCGACCGAGCCGCCCGCAGGCGGCTGGAGGAGATCACTCACCCACGCATCGCGGCGGAGACCGCCCGACGGCTCGCCGAGCTGCCACCGGGCACGGTCGTCGTCCACGACGTGCCCCTCATCGTCGAGAACGGCCTGGCGGAGAATTACGACCTGGTGGTGGTCGTGGGGGCCGATGAGGACGTCCGGCTGGACCGGCTCGTCGATGACCGCGGGATGGCCCCGGAGGATGCGTTGGCGCGGATCCGGGCGCAGGCCACCGACGAGCAGCGGCGTGCCGTGGCCGACGTCTGGCTGGACAACTCCGGGACGCCGGAAGATCTGCTCGCCCAGGTTCGCCGGCTGTGGGACGAGCGGCTGGCACCTCGCGCGGATTCTGCGCCGACCCATTGACACGGCGCATCGGTAAGAGAATGCTTACGGTTAGTGGACGCTTACCAAGCAGGTGACGGATGGGCGGCGCTGGGCGATCCGACCCGGCGCACCATCCTCGCGCGGCTGGCCGAACGCCCACGCGCAGTGGGCGAGCTGGCTGCCGAGCTCCCGGTCAGCCGCCCGGCCGTGAGCCAGGCGCTCAAGGTCCTCAAGGAAGCGGAGCTCGTGACGGAGCAGGCCGCCGGAACCCGGCGGATCTATCGGCTCAACCCCGCCGGGGTGGCCGCACTGCGCGACCAGCTCGACACCTTCTGGAGCCGGGCGCTGACCGCCTACGAGCAGGTCGCGCACGAGCAGACCGACAAGGAGTCACCATGAACACGACAATCACGACCGTGCGACAGCACGTGACGGTCCCGGTACCGGTCGAGGAAGCCTTCGCGCTCTTCACCGAGCGCTTCGGCGACGTCAAACCGCGAGAGCACAACCTCCTGGACGTCCCGATCGTCGAGACTCGGTTCCAGCCGCGGGTGGGTGGCTACATCTACGACAAAGGTGCCGATGGCAGCGAGTGCCGCTGGGCGCGGGTGCTGGTCTTCGACCCGCCCAGGCGGGTGGTGTTCAGCTGGGACATCAGCCCCACCTGGCAGCTCGAACCCGACCCCGCGCGCAGCAGCGAGGTCGAGGTCCGCTTCGTACCCGAGCCGTCCGGCGGGACCCGGGTGGAGCTCGAGCACCGGCACCTGGACCGGCACGGTCCCGGCTGGGAGCAGGCGGCCGATGGCGTGTCCGGGGCCGGCGGCTGGCCGCTGTACCTCGAGCGGTACCGCGCGATGGTGGCGACAGCCGCACGCGCCTGACGCCCGGTTACTCGGCCGGCGGCCTCTCGTCCTCGTGGCCGGGGGAGCCCGGCTCGGCGCCGAGAAGCAGTGGGGGAGCGGGGGCCTGGGTGATGCCCGCCGCCGCGTAGGCCTGCTCCTCGTTGAGCGTCTCGTGCTCCACCAACGCCGTGACGATCGCGTCGAGCTTGGGCCGATGCTCGCCGAGCAGACGTAGCGCCTTCTCGTAGCACTCGGTGATGAGGGCCCGGACCTCGTCGTCGACGGCGGCCAGCAGCTGGTCCGAGGCGCCCGTCTGGCGTGGGTCGCCTTCTCGCGGGTACACCTGGATCGGTCCGATCGCGCGGGACATCCCCCACCGGCCCACCATCTGGCGGGCGATCCCGGTGACCTGCTGCAGGTCGGACTCGGCCCCGGTGGTGATGACGCCGAACACCGCCTCCTCGGCGGCCATGCCCCCGAGCGCCCCCATGATGCGGCCCTTGAGGTAGTCGGCGTCGTAGCCGTAGCGGTCCGTCTCCGGGGTGGAGAGGGTGACGCCCAGCGCTCGACCGCGCGGGATGATCGAGATCTTGCGCACCGGGTCGGCGCCCGGCTGGAGCATGCCCAACAGCGCGTGGCCGGCCTCGTGGTACGCGGTGCGCAGCCGCTCCTCGTCTGGCATCACCACCGACCGCTCGCTGCCCAGCTGGACCTTCTCGAGGGCGAGTGAGAAGTCGAGCGCGGTGAGCTGGGTGTCGCCGCGCTCGACCGCGAGGATGGCCGCCTCGTTGGCCAGGTGGGCCAGGTCCGCACCGGTCATGCCCGGGGTGGCCTTGGCGACGTCCGTCAAGGAGACGTCCGGGCCCAGCGGCTTGCCGCGGGTGTGCACCTCGAGGATCTGCCGGCGCCCGACCTGGTCCGGCGGGGCGACGGTGATCTTGCGGTCGAAGCGGCCGGCGCGGGTGAGTGCCGGGTCGAGCATGTCGGCGCGGTTGGTGGCGGCAAGTACGACTACCCCCTCGGAACCGGAGAAGCCGTCCATCTCGGTGAGGACCTGGTTGAGGGTCTGCTCCTGCTCGGTGTTGGAGCCCATCGCCTGGGAGCCGGAGCGGGCTCGCCCGATGGTGTCGATCTCGTCGATGAAGATGATCGACGGCGCGACCTTACGCGCCTCCTCGAACAGCTGGCGCACGCGCTGGGCGCCGACACCGACGATCATCTCGATGAACTCCGAGCCGCTGGCGGAGAAGAACGGCACGTTGGCCTCACCGGCGGTGGCGCGGGCGATGAGGGTCTTTCCGGTGCCGGGCTGTCCCTCGAGCAGCACCCCCTTGGGGAGCTTGGCACCCAGCCGGGCGTAGCGGTCGGGGTCCCGCAGGAAGGAGACCACCTGCTCCAGCTCGGCGGTGACCTCGTCGATCCCGGCGACGTCGTCGAAGTTGACCCGGATGGTCTCCGGCTCGACCGGCTTGACTTTCTTGCCGCCGCCGCCGAGCAGACCTCCGGCGCCACCCCCGCCCAGGGCCTTGGCCTGGCGCCGGAAGATCCACACCCAGAACAGCACGATGAGCGCGAGCGGGAGCAGCGAGATGAGCAGGTTGGACAGCACCCCGCGTTCCTGGACGATCGGGGTCGCCTGGACCACGGCGTCGTTGGCGGTGAGCTCGGCGAGCAGGTCGTCCTGGGCGAAAGTCGGCCGTTCGGTGACGAACTGGGTGTAAGTGCCCTCGCCCTCGGGGGCCGGCGCGGCAGTCGTCAGGGTGCCCTCGATGCTGTCCCCGCGGGAGAACACCTCGCTGACGTTCCCCTCCTCCACCTGAGCGGTGAACTCGGAGTACGGCACGGTGACGACCTGAGAGGCGTACTGGTCCTGGAACGTGGTGAGGCCGAAGAGGAGGAACCAGCCGATGACGACCCACAGGATGATGCGGCCCCAGCGCGGCCGCTGGGGCTCCTGCGGTGGGTTGGGCAGGCCCTCCGTGCGCCACGGCGGCGCCGGCGGCTGGTCGCGGCTACGGCGCTCGTCGGCGGGCCCCCGCCGGCTCTTCTGCGCCTCGCTCGCGCCGTTACCCTCACCCATGACGATCCCTTCGCGCGGTGTCGTTTCGTCCACTCTAGGATGCGGCGACCGGCCGTGGCGGGCCGAACCGGACCGCCCGGAGCGGGATGTGGGTGGGTCGACGTACCGTTGAGCCATGCGTCCTGAGACCGATCTGCAGCGGACCGCCGCGCCCTTCGAGGTGATCTCGGAGTACACCCCCTCCGGTGACCAGCCCGCCGCCATCGCCGAGCTCGCCGACCGGCTGCGGGCGGGGGAGAAGGACATCGTCCTCCTCGGTGCCACCGGTACCGGTAAGTCGGCGACCACTGCGTGGCTCGTCGAGCAGGTGCAGCGCCCCACGCTCGTCATGGCGCCGAACAAGACCCTCGCGGCCCAGCTGGCCACCGAGTTCCGCGAGCTGTTGCCGAACAACGCGGTGGAGTACTTCGTCTCCTACTACGACTACTACCAGCCCGAGGCCTACGTCCCGAGCACCGACACCTTCATCGAGAAGGACTCCTCGATCAACGACGAGGTCGAGCGGCTGCGGCACTCGGCGACCAACAGCCTGCTCACCCGGCGCGACACGGTCGTGGTGGCCTCGGTCTCGTGCATCTACGGCCTGGGCACCCCGCAGGAGTACGTGGACCGGATGGTTCAGCTCAAGGTGGGCGACGAGTTCGACCGCGACCAGCTGCTGCGGCAGTTCGTCCAGATGCAGTACACCCGCAACGACCTCGCCTTCACCCGCGGGACGTTCCGGGTGCGGGGGGACACGGTCGAGATCATCCCGGTCTACGAGGAGCTCGCGATCCGCATCGAGATGTTCGGCGACGAGATCGAGGCGCTCTACACGCTGCACCCCCTGACCGGCGAGGTGCTCAGCCGGCAGGAGGCGGTCCACCTGTTCCCGGCCAGCCACTACGTCGCGGGCCCGGAGCGGATGGAGCGCGCGATCTCCACGATCGAGGCCGAGCTGGCCGAACGGCTCGAGGAGCTCGAGACGCAGAACAAGCTCCTCGAGGCTCAGCGGCTGCGCATGCGCACCACCTACGACATCGAGATGATGCGTCAGATCGGCAGCTGCTCCGGGATCGAGAACTACTCCCGGCACATCGACGGCCGCGGCCCGGGTACCGCACCCCACACGCTGCTCGACTACTTCCCGGAGGACTTCCTCCTCGTCATCGACGAGTCCCACGTGACCGTTCCGCAGATCGGGGCGATGTACGAGGGCGACATGTCCCGCAAGCGCACCCTCGTCGAGCACGGGTTCCGCCTGCCCAGCGCGATGGACAACCGACCGCTGCGGTGGGAGGAGTTTCTCGAGCGGATCGGGCAGACCGTGTACCTCTCGGCCACTCCCGGTCCCTACGAGCTTTCCCAGTCCGACGGCGTGGTCGAGCAGATCATCCGCCCGACCGGCCTGGTGGACCCCCAGGTCGTCGTCAAGCCGACCGAGGGGCAGATCGACGATCTGCTGGGGGAGATCCAGGAGCGCGCAGAGCGCGACGAGCGCGTGCTGGTGACCACGCTGACCAAGAAGATGGCCGAGGACCTCACCGACTACCTGCTGGAGCGGGGGGTCAAGGTCCAGTACCTCCACTCGGAGGTCGACACCCTGCGGCGGGTGGAGCTGTTGCGTGAGCTGCGCATGGGTGTGGTCGACGTCCTCGTGGGGATCAACCTGCTGCGCGAGGGACTGGACCTGCCCGAGGTCTCCCTCGTGGCCATCCTCGACGCCGACAAGCAGGGCTTCCTGCGTTCGGCCACCTCCCTCATCCAGACCATCGGCCGCGCCGCCCGTAACGTCTCGGGCCAGGTGCACATGTACGCCGACGAGGTCACCGAGTCGATGGCCGAGGCGATCGAGGAGACCAACCGGCGCCGCGCAAAGCAGCTGGCCTACAACGAGGAGCACGGCATCGACCCCACCCCGCTGCGAAAGCGCATCGGGGACATCACCGACATGCTCGCCCGGGAGGCGGTGGACACCGAGGAGCTGCTCGCCGGTGGCTACCGCGGAGCCGGTGGCGGGCCGAGCACGCGGGAGAAGCAGACCGCCGGATCCGCGCTGCGTGAGCGGCTGGGCACCGCGGCGGCCACCGATCTCGCCGACCTCATCCACCAGCTGGACCAGCAGATGCGGGCGGCAGCCGAGGAGCTGCAGTTCGAGCTCGCGGCCCGGCTGCGCGACGAGATCTCCGACCTCAAGAAGGAGCTGCGGCAGATGCAGGCGGCACACTAAGCCGACGGCGGAGACGGTCGTCACGCCGTCCTGGCTGAGCGGAATGCCCGAGATGCCGTAAGGTGTCTGGGCGGAGGGGAGTATTCCCCACGCGGCGGTGTCGTCATCACAGCGGGTCCGTGCCTGCTCGGTGCCGTCGGTGCGGACCGCTGGTCCGCGCGGAAGAGACCTCCGGTATTCCTACGTACCGGAGGCACTGTGGACGTCCACGCCATTGCCTGGATCGCCCTCATCGGAATCATCGTCACGATGATCACGGTCGACATCGTCGGCCACGTCCGTACCCCGCACGCGCCGTCCATGCGCGAGGCTGCGTGGTGGTCGATCGCCTATGTCGCGATGGCCCTGGTGTTCGGGGTGATCGTCTGGTGGGTGTGGGGCTCGGTCTACGGCGGGGAGTACTTCGCCGGCTACGTCACCGAGAAGAGCCTGTCCGTCGACAACCTCTTCGTCTTCGTCATCATCATCGCGGCGTTCCGGGTGCCCCGGAACTACCAGCAGGAGGTGCTGCTGGCGGGGATCGTCATCGCCATCGTGCTGCGTGGCGTCTTCATCGCGCTGGGCGCGGCGGCGATCGACAACTTCTCCTGGATCTTCTACATCTTCGGCGCCTTCCTCATCTGGACGGCCGTCTCCCAAGCACGCCAGGGCGTGGAGACGGGCGAGCACGACGAGGAGTACCAGGAGAACGGCTTCATTCGGCTCGTGCGTCGCTTCCTGCCCGTGACCGAGGACTACGTCGGCGGCAAGCTCGTGACCAAGGTCGACGGCCGCCGGATGATCACCCCGATGTTGCTGGCGATCCTGGCCATCGGGAGCGCCGACATCCTCTTCGCCGTGGACTCGATCCCGGCCATCTTCGGCCTCACCCAGGAGCCCTACCTGGTGTTCGCCGCCAACGCCTTCTCCCTGCTCGGGTTGCGGCAGCTGTACTTCCTCATCGACGGCCTGCTGGAGAAGCTGGTCTACCTGCACTACGGGCTGGCCGCGATCCTCGGCTTCATCGGGGTCAAGCTCATCATCCACGCGCTGCACACCAACGAGCTGCCGTTCATCAACGGCGGCGAGGAGTGGCACGCGATCCCGGAGCCCGGGATCGTCACCTCCCTGCTGTGGATCCTCGGCGTGCTCACCATCACGGTGGTCGCCAGCGTGTGGCGCAACCGCCGCACCGACGCCGAGGCCCGCTGAGCCGGCCGCTCGCGTGAGCCGGCCGCCACGCGACGGCTCGGCTCGCACTGCCTGGGAGGGTCACCACCCGCGGCGTCGCCAATCCGGCAGGTGCGGGCGCTCGGCGCCGAGCGTGGTGGGCAGCCCGTGCCCGGGCCACACGACCGTGTCGTCGGGGTAGACCCCGAAGAGACGCTGCTCGACATCGTCGAGCAGGCTGGTGAACTCCGCCGGGCCGGCAGTCTTGCCCACACCGCCGGGGAAGAGACTGTCCCCGACGAACAGGTGGACCCGCCCCGGCTGCGGGCCGGTGGCGTCCTCGGTGTAGGCGAGGGCCACCGAGCCGGGCGTGTGGCCGCGCAGGCCGATGACCTCGAGCACCACCGCGCCGGCGTCGTCGACCGCGACTCGGTCGCCGTGCCGGAGTCGGCGGTCGACCGTGACCGGCAGGTCGTCCGAGTCCTCTTCGCCGGCGGCGGTCCTTGCGCCGGTGGCGGCGACGACCTCGGGCAGTGCGCGGTGATGGTCCCAGTGCCGGTGCGTGGTCACCACCGTGCGCAGCCGGTCGGGGGCGGCGAGGGCGAGGATGGCCTCGGCGTCGTCAGCGGCGTCGATGAGCAGCTGGTCACCGGCGTCGAGCAGGTAGACGATGTTGTCCATCTCGGACACCGACAGGGTCCGCAGGGTGAGCGCGCCGAGCGGCTCGGTGCGAGCGGGGGTGGTCATGGCACTCCTCCGGTGGCTGGGGGCACGGGGTCTACCCGGACCGTACGCGCCGTGTCCTCGGGGACCCGGATGAACCGCGCGAGCACCGCGCCGGCCGTGGCCAGCAGGAAGGGGTAGGCGCACAGGTACACCCGGAAGGCGAGCCCGGGGTTGGCGCCCGGCTGCGCGCCGGAGTAGTAGCCGAAGAAGAAGCCCAGCGAGGCCAGCGCGAGACCGCCCAGCGCACCATTGAGCCGGCCCAGCACTCCGAAGGCGGACAGGAAGAGCGCCTCCCGGTGCTGCCCGTGGACATGGGCGTCGTGGTCGAGCACCCGGGCGATGACGAGGTCGTTGGTGGCGAGCATGCCGGACCAGCCGGCGCCCAGCAGCAACCCGGCCGGCAGGGCGGTCCACAGGCTGGTGGCGAGGAAGAGCGGGACGAAGCTCAGCGCGAGCACAAGGAACGCGGCACGCCAAGCCCAGGCGGCGCCGCGGCGAGCCACCACCCGGGTCCACACCACCAGGCCGCCGGCCGACACCGCGATCACGGCGCCCTGCAGGTAGAAGGCGTAGGCGACCGGCAGGCCGAGGGAGTAACGCACGTAGAGCTGGACCCCGGCCAGCACGAGTGCCATGGCGGAGAGGTAGCAGGCCGAGGCGATGCCGATCTGCCAGAACAGCCGGTTGCGCAGGACGCTGAGCACGGTGGGCAGGAAGCGGGACCGCGGGGACTCGGAATGGGCGGGGTTCTCCCGCGCGCCGGTCGCCATCACGACGATCGCCACGCAGGCGACGACGGCGTAGATCAGTGCCGTGGTCGCGAACCCCTCGGTGGTCTCCTCGGTCCCGAAGACCTGGGTGGTGAGGACGGGAGTGAGGGCGAGGGAGACGATGAGGGCGACCAGCTGGAAGCCCTGGCGCAAGGAGTTGGCCACCGCGCGTCGCCGTTCGCCGGGAAACAGCTCGGGCAGCAGTGCGCCGTAGTTCGCGTTGAGGAGGGAGTCGCTCGCCTCGCTGAGGATGGCGAAGACGGCGAACCATGCCACCAGGGCGACGCCGTCGACCGCATCGGGCACCCAGAAGAACCCGACCAGGCTGAGAGCGAGCAGCGGTGCCCCCACCAGCAGCCAGGGCCGGCGCCGGCCGAACCGCGTGCGGGTCCGGTCCGAGAGGTGCCCGAGCAGCGGGTTGTCGACGGCGTCGATCACCGCGTACACGGCCATGACGATCCCGTAGGCGCGTACGTCGAGCCCGAGGATGTCGACGTAGAACAGGATCATCGATCCCTTGATCATGTTGATCGGGATGGATGTGCCGAACATGCCGATCGCGTAGCGCCAGGGCGGGGTGGGGGCCACGCGCCAAACCTAGCGCGGGTGGTGACGTGCGTCACGAACCTCGCACCACCCCGTGACCTCGAACACATGTACACGAGCGAGTGGACCTCGTATCATCACGGGGTGAGTGATCAGCTTCTCGTGCGGGGCGCGCGCGAGCACAACCTGCGCAATGTCGACCTCGACCTTCCCCGCGACAGCCTCATCGTGTTCACCGGCCTGTCCGGCTCCGGCAAGTCCTCGCTGGCCTTCGACACCATCTTCGCCGAGGGCCAGCGGCGCTACGTCGAGTCTCTCTCTGCCTACGCGCGCCAGTTCCTCGGGCAGATGGACAAGCCCGACGTCGACTTCATCGAGGGCCTGAGCCCCGCCGTCGCCATCGACCAGAAGTCCACGAGCCGCAACCCGCGCTCCACGGTCGGCACGATCACGGAGATCTACGACTACCTGCGCCTGCTCTACGCCCGCGCTGGCACGCAGTTCTGCCCGGTGTGCGGGGAGCGGGTCACCGCGCAGACGCCGCAGAACATCGTCGACCAGCTCGGCGAGATGCCCGAGGGCACCCGGTTCCAGATCCTCGCGCCGGTGGTCCGGGGGCGCAAGGGTGAGTACGCCGAGCTGTTCCGCGAGCTGCAGTCCACCGGCTTCTCCCGGGCGCGGGTGGACGGCGTCGTCGTCTCGCTGTCCGAGCCACCGGTCCTGGAGAAGAACCTCAAGCACGACATCGACGTCGTCGTCGACCGTCTCGTGGTGCGCGAGTCGATGCGCCAGCGGCTCACCGACTCAGTGGAGACCGCGCTGCGGCTGGCCGAGGGCCTGCTGGTGGCCGAGCTCGTCGACCTGCCCGAGGACGACCCCGGACGGGAGCGCCGGTTCTCCGAGAAGCGCGCCTGCCCGAACGAACACCCGCTGCAGCTCGAGGAGATCGAGCCGCGGACCTTCTCCTTCAACGCCCCCTACGGCGCCTGCCCGGAATGCTCCGGGATCGGCTCCAAGCTCGAGGTGGACCCCGAGCTGGTCGTGCCGGACGAGGACCTCAGCCTGTCCGAAGGTGCGGTGCAGCCCTGGGCCCGCAGCTCGGCGGAGTACTTCCTGCGGCTCCTGCGCGGCCTGGGGGACGACCTCGGCTTCTCGGTGGACGTCCCGTGGCGGGCGCTGCCCAAGCGCGCCAAGGACGCCATCCTGCGCGGCAAGGACCACAAGGTGCACGTGCGCTACCGCAACCGGTGGGGCCGCGAGCGGGCCTACAGCACCGGGTTCGAGGGCGTCATCACCTTCATCGAGCGCAAGCACGCCGAGACCGAGTCGGAGTGGTCGCGGGAGCGCTACGAGGGCTACATGCGCGAGGTCGCCTGTTCCGAGTGTGGCGGGGCCCGACTCAAGCCCGAGGTCCTCGCGGTCAAGATCGGCGGCAAGTCGATCGCCGAGCTGTGCGAGCTGCCGATCGACGAGGTCGGCCCCTTCCTCGACGGCGTCGAGCTCGGTGCCCGGGAACGGGCGATCGCCGGCCAGGTGCTCAAGGAGATCCACGCCCGGCTCGGCTTCCTCGTCGACGTCGGCCTCACCTACCTCAACCTCGCCCGCCCCTCCGCCACGCTCTCCGGCGGCGAGGCCCAGCGCATTCGGTTGGCCACCCAGATCGGGTCGGGCCTGGTCGGCGTGCTCTACGTGCTCGACGAACCAAGCATCGGTCTGCACCAACGCGACAACCGCCGTCTCATCGACACCCTCGTGCGGCTGCGCGACCTTGGCAACACGCTCATTGTCGTCGAGCACGACGAGGACACCATCCGCACCGCCGACTGGGTCGTGGACATCGGCCCTCGGGCCGGTGAGGAAGGCGGGCACATCGTCCACTCGGGCCACGTCGCCGAGCTGCTCGCCAACGACGACTCGCTCACCGGCGCCTACCTGGCCGGCCGCCGCAGCATCCCGATGCCTGCCTCGCGGCGGCCGGTGGATCGCAAGCGGATGGTGCGGGTCCTCGGGGCACGCGAGAACAACCTCCGGAACATCGACGTCAGCTTCCCGATCGGGAACTTCATCACCGTCACCGGCGTCTCCGGCTCGGGCAAGTCCAGCCTCGTCAACGGCATTCTCTACACGGTGATGGCCAACGAGCTGAACAAGGCCCGGCGGGTGCCCGGCCGGCACAAGCGGGTCACCGGACTGGAGTATCTCGACAAGGTCGTCCACGTCGACCAGAGCCCCATCGGGCGCACCCCCCGGTCGAACCCGGCCACCTACACCGGCGTCTGGGACCACGTCCGCAAGCTGTTCGCTGAGACCCCGGAGGCCAAGGTCCGGGGGTACACGCCGGGCCGGTTCTCGTTCAACGTCAAGGGCGGGCGCTGCGAGGCGTGCAAGGGCGATGGCACCCTGAAGATCGAGATGAACTTCCTCCCGGACGTCTACGTCCCGTGCGAGGTGTGCGAGGGCGCCCGGTACAACCGCGAGACCCTCGAGGTGCGGTTCAAGGGCAGGACGGTCGCCGAGGTCCTCGACATGCCGATCGCCGAGGCCGCGGAGTTCTTCTCGGCCTCGACGCGGATCTCCCGCTATCTCCAGACGCTGGTCGACGTCGGGCTGGGCTACGTGCGGCTCGGCCAGAGCGGCACCACCCTGTCCGGTGGCGAGGCCCAGCGCGTCAAGCTCGCCTCCGAGCTGCAGCGCCGGTCCACCGGCCGCACCGTCTACGTGCTCGACGAGCCCACCACCGGGCTGCACTTCGAGGACACCAAGCGCCTCCTGGAAGTGCTGCAGGGACTGGTGGACAAGGGCAACACGGTGATCGTCATCGAGCACAACCTCGACGTCATCAAGAACGCCGACTGGGTCATCGACATGGGCCCGGAGGGTGGCTCCGGCGGCGGCCTGGTGGTCGCCGAGGGAACTCCCGAGGACGTTGCGCTGGTCGAGGGGTCCCACACCGGCCGGTACCTCGCCGCAGCCCTCCAGCTCGAGGCCGCCACCGCCTGACGCCCTGCTGGCGGGGCCTGCGGCGACGAGCCGGGCGCAGCGGGCAGGAGCCGGCGAGCCGCAGCGGGCGAGCCGCCAGCGGCGGCGAGCAGCTAGCGGCGGCCCGCAGCTAGCGGCGGCGAGCAGCTAGCGGCGGCCCGCAGGCCGACGGGTCGCGGCGTGCTGGCCGCGGCTGCGTCCGCCCCGTTCCTTTCGGGACGCCCATACGGACGCTGGACCGCACCGACGAGCCGGGCGCGCCGTCCGGTTTGTGCGTACCGAACGAGGGGGAGGGCCTGCGACGAACGAGACCGCCGCGACGACCGAGACCGCCCGTGGTGGGGCGGCGGTCGCTAGGGTGAGGGCATGGGTGCACTGCAGGCTTATACCGTCACGGTGGACTGGACCGGGGCCGATGCCACCGGCACGCGCAGCTACACCGCATACTCCCGCGACCACGAGGTGCGGGTGGAGGGCAAGCCCGCACTCCTGGCCACCTCGGACCGCAAGGTGGCCGCCGACGTCTCCCGGTACAAGGCCGAGGAGCTCTTCGTCGGTGCCGTCTCCCAGGCACAGATGCTGTGGTTCCTGCGCACCGCGGTCGCCCAGGGCGTCGTCGTCACCGGCTACACCGACGTGGCTACCGCGACCGAACGGGTGGAGAGCGCCAACTCCGGACCCTTCTCCGACATCGTGCTGCGGCCCCGGGTGACCTATGCCGAACTCATCTCCGAGGAGGCCGCCGCGCGGCTGCACGAGGAGGCCAGGGCGCAGAACCACGTCGCCCGTTCCCTCAACTTCCCGGTGCGCGTCCAGCCGGCACCACCGGCCCTGGAGCCGCACGTAGGCTGAGGTGATGGCCGACCCTTCCACCTACCGCCCCAAGCCCTCGGAGATCCCCACCTCTCCCGGGGTGTACCGGTTCCGGGACGCCCACGGCCGGGTCATCTACGTCGGCAAGGCCAAGAACCTTCGTGCCCGGCTGGGCAGCTACTTCCAGGACGTCGCGGCGCTGCACCCGCGCACCCAGCAGATGGTCACCACCGCCGCCTCGGTGGAGTGGACCGTGGTGGAGACCGAGGTCGCCTCACTGGCGCTGGAGTACGCCTGGATCAAGGAGTACGACCCGCGCTTCAACGTCAAGTACCGCGACGACAAGTCCTACCCCTACCTCGCCGTCACGATGTCGGAGGAGGTGCCGCGGGCGATGGTGATGCGCGGGGCCAAGCGCAAGGGCAACCGCTACTTCGGCCCCTACGGGCACGCCTGGGCGATCCGCGAGACGGTGGACCTCATGCTCCGGGTGTTCCCGGTCCGCACCTGCTCGGCCGGGGTCTACCGCAGGGCCGAGCGCGCCGGGCGCCCGTGCCTGCTGGGGTACATCGACAAGTGCGCCGCCCCCTGCGTGGGGCGGATCTCGGTGGAGGACCACCGGGCGCTGGCGGAGGACTTCTGCACCTTCATGGCGGGCCAGACCAAGCCGTTCGTCCGCCGGCTGGAGTCGGAGATGAAGGAGGCGGCCGCCGACCTCGACTTCGAGCGGGCCGCCCGCCTGCGCGACGACCTCGCCGCACTCCAGCGCGTCGTGGAGAAGAACGAGGTGGTACTCGCCGACGGCACCGACGCGGACGTGTTCGCCATGGCCTCCGACGAGCTCGAAGCCTCCGTGCAGGTGTTCCACGTGCGTGACGGACGGGTCCGCGGGCAGCGCGGCTGGGTCGTGGAGAAGGTCGAGGACGTCACCGACGGCGAGCTCGTCGAGCGGTTGCTGCAGCAGGTCTACGGGGACGTCGCGGAGGTCGACGCCGCCGCGACGACCGACCCGCGCAACGCCGTCCCACGCGAGGTGCTCGTCCCCGTGCTGCCGCCGGACCTGCCCGAGGTGACCGAGTGGCTCAGCGGGCTACGGGGGGCACAGGTGTCCGTACGCGTCCCGCAGCGCGGGGACAAGCGCGCGCTGGCCCAGACCGTGCACCGCAACGCCGAGCACGCGCTGGTGCTGCACAAGACGCGCCGTGCGGGGGACCTCACCACCCGGTCGCAGGCGCTGGCGGACCTGGCCGAGGCGCTCGACCTGGCCGAAGCGCCGCTGCGGATCGAGTGCTACGACATCTCCCACACCCAGGGCACTCACCAGGTGGGCGCGATGGTCGTGTTCGAGGACGGGCTGCCGCGCAAGAACGCCTACCGGCGCTTCATCGTCCGGGGCAGCGACGGCAGCGGCGCCCGGGACGACACCGAAGCCATCGCCGAGGTCCTCACCCGCCGCTTCCGGAACTACCGCACCGCTCGGGAGGAGGCGGTCGACGACGACGGCAAGCCGCTGACCTCCGGCCCGGTGGACCCGGACACCGGGCGCCCCACGAAGTTCGCCTACCCACCCAACCTCGTGGTGGTCGACGGCGGAGCGCCGCAAGTCGCCGCGGCCCAACGGGTGTTCGACGAGCTCGGCGTGGAGGACGTCGCCCTCGTAGGGCTGGCCAAGCGCCTCGAGGAGGTGTGGCTGCCGGGCGAGGAGTTCCCGCTGATCCTGCCGCGCACCAGCCCCGGCCTGTACCTCCTGCAGCGGCTTCGCGACGAGGCGCACCGCTTCGCGATCACCGCGCACCGGGGCCGGCGCAGCAAGGCGATGACCCGGTCGGTGCTCGACGACGTCCCGGGCTTGGGACCCACGCGGGCCGCCGCGCTGCTCAAGCACTTCGGTTCGGTGGCCAAGGTCCGCGCGGCCGACGTCGAGCAGATCGCGCAGGTCAAGGGAATCGGGCCGCGGACCGCCCAGTCCGTCCACGACGCGCTCAACCCGCCGGAGCCGGCTGCCACCGACGGGAGCGAACGGGCGACCTCCGGTGGCCCCACCCCGCCCGCGCCCACCACGGACGGTTCGGGCCTGGCATCCTAGAAGCATGACAACACCAGCTCAGTCGGGTGCCGCGGACCAGGGCGACCAGCCGGACCCGTCCACGGTGCCGCAGGGCATCCCGTTGCTGGACGCCGCCACCCCGCACCCCGAGGCCGACCGCCGCGAGCTCGTCATCATCACCGGGATGTCCGGCGCCGGGCGCACCCGCGTGGCCAACACCCTCGAGGACATGGACTGGTTCGTCGTCGACAACCTGCCGCCCCGGATGCTCGAGCCGCTCGCCCGGATGATGACGGTCTCCGACGGCGGCGTGAAGCGGTTGGCGGCCGTGGTGGACGTGCGCTCCGGGGAGTTCTTCAACGAGCTCCTGCACATCCTCGACGACCTGCGCAGGCACGGCGTGGACTACCGCATCGTCTACCTCGAGGCCGACGACGCCGAGCTGGTGCGCCGCTACGAGCAGGTCCGCCGGGCCCACCCGCTTCAGGGGGACGGCCGGATCGTGGACGGGATCGCCCAGGAACGTGAGCTGCTCGCTGAGCTGCGCCGCCGCGCCGACACCATCATCGACACCTCCTCCTTCAGCCCCTACGACCTCGCCCGCTACATCCGGGAGCGGATCGGGGACCAGGAGGGACAGCCGGTCCAGATCACGGTGGTCTCCTTCGGGTTCAAGCACGGCCTGCCACTGGACGCCGACCACGTCGTCGACGTGCGGTTCCTGTCCAACCCGTACTGGGTCACCGAGCTGCGCCACCTGTCCGGCAAGGACGAGGAGGTCAGTCGCTACGTGCTGGACCAGGAGGGGGCCGAGGAGTTCGTGGAGAACTACGTCCGCACCCTGGAACCGGTGCTCGCCGGGTACGAGCGCGAGCTCAAGCACTACGTGACCATCGCGGTGGGCTGCACCGGCGGGCGCCACCGGTCCGTGGCCATGTCGGAGAAGATTGCCGAGCGGCTGCGTGAGCAGGGCATGCGGGTGCGCACCGTGCACCGCGACGTGGGCCGCGAGTGACCACCGCACGCTGGCCGGCTGCCACCGGGCGCGGCGCGCGCGTGGTGGCCCTCGGGGGTGGGCACGGTCTGTCCGCCACCTTGCGGGCCCTGCGCCACGTGTCGAGCGAGCTCACGGCCGTCGTGACGGTGGCCGATGACGGCGGATCCTCCGGTCGGCTCCGGCACGAGCTGGGCAAGCTGCCGCCGGGTGACCTGCGGATGGCGCTTGCTGCGTTGTGCGACGACTCGGAGTGGGGGCTGACCTGGCGCGACGTGCTGCAGCACCGCTTCCACTCGACCGGGCCGTTGGACGGGCACGCGCTGGGCAACCTGCTCATCGTCGCGCTGTGGGACCTGCTCGGCGACGAGGTCGCCGGCCTGGACTGGGTCGGCCAGCTGCTCGGAGCCCGCGGCCGGGTGCTGCCGATGGCGGCGGTCCCGCTCGACATCGAGGCCCAGGTCCAGCTGGCCGGTGCGGAGAACCACCGCACCGTGCGAGGCCAGTCCCGTGTCGCGGTCACCAGCGGGGTGATCACGCACGTGCGTCTCATTCCGGAGGACCCACCCGCCCATCCCGAGGCGGTGCGTGCGGTGCGGGCCGCCGACTGGGTGGTCCTGGGGCCGGGCTCCTGGTACACCTCGGTGATCCCGCACCTGCTGGTCCCCGAGTTGGCCGAGGCACTGGCCGAGACGCCGGCCCGGCGCGCCCTTACCCTCAACCTGTCCACCCAGGCGGGGGAGACCGAGGGCATGAGCGCCTCGGACCACCTGTTCACGCTGCGCGAGCACGCTCCGCAGCTGCGGCTGGACGTCGTCATCGCCGACCCGGCGGCGGTGGATGACATCGACGGGCTCATCGCGGCCGCGCGGGAGCTGGACGCCAAGGTGCTGCTGCGTCAGGTGGCGGCGGGCGACGGCACCCCCCGCCACGACGCCCTGCGGCTGGCTGCTGCCTACCGGGACGCCTTTGACGGCGTCCTGGGCGATGTGGGCGAGGACACCGCGGACGGCGGTCCGGAGCGAGACAGACCATGAGAAGGTGCAGGGTGGCTCCGGATCCGGCGCCGCAGGGAGATGGGGAGTGAACACGAGAATGTCAGCGATGTCGTTGACCGCATCCGTCAAGGACGAGCTGGCCCGGCTGCAGGTGGACAAGGTCGCCAGCCGTAAGGCCGAGGTCGCCGCCACCCTGCGGTTCGCGGGCGGTCTGCACATCATCTCCGGGCGCATCGTCATCGAGGCCGAGCTGGACCTGGGCATCGCGGCCCGGCGGTTGCGCCAGGCGATGGCCGAGCTCTACGGCCACGGCAGCGAGGTCATCGTGGTCTCCGGCGGCGGCCTCAAGCGCGGCAGCCGCTACGTGGTCCGCGTGGTCAAGGACGGCGAGTCACTGGCCCGGCAGACCGGCCTGCTCGACGGCCGCGGTCGTCCGGTGCGCGGCCTGCCCCCGGGCGTGGTCTCGGCCGCCGTCACCGAGTCGGTCGCCGCCTGGCGCGGCGCGTTCCTCGCCCGTGGCTCACTCACCGAACCCGGCCGGTCCTCCTCCCTGGAGATCACCTGTCCGGGCCCGGAGGCGGCCCTGGCGCTCGTCGGCGCCGCTCGCCGGATGGACATCGCCGCCAAGGCCCGCGAGGTCCGCGGCGTGGACCGGGTGGTCATCCGCGACGGCGATGACATCAGCGCGATGCTCACCCGGATGGGCGCCCATGACGCGGTGCTCACCTGGGAGGAGCGGCGCACCCGCCGGGAGGTGCGCGGCACCGCGAACCGACTGGCGAACTTCGATGACGCGAACCTGCGGCGCTCGGCTCGCGCCGCGGTCGCGGCGGGAGCCCGGGTGGAACGAGCCTTCGAGATCCTCGGCGAGGATGTGCCCGACCACCTTCTGCAGGCCGGGCGGCTGCGACTGGAGAACAAGCAGGCCAGCCTCGAGGAGCTCGGCGCGATGTCCGACCCGCCGCTGACCAAGGACGCGATCGCCGGACGGATCCGGCGTCTGCTCGCGATGGCAGACAAGCGCGCCCACGAGCTGAACATTCCGGACACTGAGACGGTCCTCACACCGGACATGCTCGACCTGTGAGACGCGGCCCCGGAGCCTGCACCAACTCCGCGGCATCCCCCCGGTGACCGTCGGACCTACGTCCCTGCAGTCCATTTTGTCCCGGTGTAGGTTTGGAGGTGCTGGAGGGAAAGTCCCATCGGGACGGACCTGACCAGGGCGCCAGTCGGCGCTTCCCCAGACAGACGAATGCGTGCGCCGAGCGGCGCACTACAGGAGGACATAGTGACCATCCGCGTCGGCATCAATGGTTTCGGCCGTATCGGCCGCAGCTTCTTCCGCGCCGTGCTCAACTCGGGTGCGGACATCGAGATCGTCGGGGTCAACGACCTCACTGACAACCAGACGCTCGCCCACCTGCTGAAGTACGACTCGATCATGGGTGTGCTCGAGCAGGACGTGACCTTCGACGACGAGTCGATCACCGTCGGCGGCAAGGTCGTCAAGGCCTTCGCCGAGAAGGACCCGGCCCAGCTGCCCTGGGGCCAGCTCGGCGCCGACATCGTCATCGAGTCGACCGGCCGCTTCGTCAGCGGTGACGCCGCGAAGGCGCACCTGGACGCGGGCGCCAAGAAGGTCGTCATCTCCGCGCCGGGCAAGGACGTGGACGCCACCTTCGTCATGGGTGTCAACCACACCGACTACGACCCCGCGCAGCACCACATCTTCTCCAACGCGTCGTGCACCACGAACTGCCTGGCCCCCATGGCCAAGGTGCTGCACGAGAACTTCGGCATCGTGCGTGGCCTGATGACCACCATCCACGCCTACACCGCCGACCAGAACCTGCAGGACGGTCCGCACAAGGACCTGCGTCGCGCCCGCGCCGCCGCCCTCAACATGGTCCCGACCACGACCGGTGCGGCCAAGGCCGTCTCCCTCGTGCTGCCCGAGCTCAAGGGCAAGCTGGACGGCTACGCGATGCGCGTGCCGACCCCGACCGGCTCGGCCACCGACCTGACCTTCACCACCGAGCGTGAGGTCACCGTCGAGGAGGTCAACGCCGCGATGAAGGCCGCTGCGGAGTCCGACGAGCTCAAGGGCATCCTCAAGTACACCGAGGACCCGATCGTCTCCACCGACATCGTCGGCGACCCGCACACCTCGATCTTCGACGCCGGCATGACCAAGGTGATCGGGGACCAGGTCAAGGTGCTCAGCTGGTACGACAACGAGTACGGCTACTCCGTCTCGCTCGTCAAGCTCGCCGAGTACGTGGGCGAGCGCCTCTGAGGCTCCCCGTCCTCACCCAGCAGTGAACACGGACGTCCGCGTGCCGCGCAGCGCCCGGCACGCGGACGTTCGCATGTCCGAGACCTAGGAGAGCCATGAAGACCATCGACACCTTGGGCGATCTGCGCGGCAAGCGCGTCCTCGTCCGCTCCGACTTCAACGTCCCGCTCGACGGGACGACCATCACCGACGACGGCCGCATCCGGGCCGCGCTGCCCACCCTCAACCGGCTGCTCGACGCGGGCGCCAAGGTGATCGTCACCGCACACCTCGGTCGCCCCAAGGGGGCCCCGGACCCGGCGTACTCCCTCGCCCCGGTGGCCGAGCGCCTCGGCGAGCTGCTCGGCCGCGAGGTGCTCCTCGCCGAGGACACCGTCGGTGAGGACGCCAAGGCCAAGGCTCAGTACCTCGAGGAGGGCCAGGTCCTGCTGCTCGAGAACATCCGCTTCGACGCGCGGGAGACCTCCAAGGACGAGGCCGAGCGCGGCGCACTGGCCGACGAGCTCGCGGCCCTCGCCGACGCCTTCGTCTCCGACGGCTTCGGGGTCGTCCACCGCAAGCAGGCCAGTGTCTACGACGTCGCCCAGCGGCTGCCGCACGCCGCCGGCGAGCTCGTGTTCAAGGAGATCGACTCCCTGGGCAAGGCGACCGGAAACCCCGAGCGGCCCTACGCCGTCGTCCTCGGCGGCTCCAAGGTCTCCGACAAGCTCGGTGTCATCGGCAACCTCCTCACCAAGGCCGACCAGCTGCTCATCGGCGGTGGCATGGTGTTCACCTTCCTCGCTGCCAAGGGCTACTCGGTGGGCAGCTCGCTGCTCGAGGAGGACCAGGTCGAGACGGTCAAGGGCTACCTGCGCGAGGCGGAGGACAAGGGCGTGGAGATCGTCCTGCCCACCGACATCGTCGTGGCCCCCGAGTTCAAGGCAGACGCACCGGCGACCGTGGTCGCCGCCGACGCGATCCCCGCTGACCAGATGGGGCTGGACATCGGTCCCGAGTCCGGCCGGCTCTTCGCGGAGAAGATCGCCGCGGCCCGGACCATCGTGTGGAACGGTCCGATGGGCGTCTTCGAGTTCGACGCCTTCGCCGCCGGCACCCGCGCGGTCGCCCAGGCCATGCAGGACGCGGCCGGGTTCACCATTGTCGGTGGCGGGGACTCCGCGGCCGCGGTCCGGGTGCTGGGCTTCGAGGAGTCGAAGTTCGACCACATCTCCACCGGTGGCGGTGCCAGCCTCGAGTTCCTCGAGGGCAAGGTTCTGCCCGGCGTCGCCGTTCTGGAAGACTGAGGCCATGGCTGACCGCACCCCGCTGATGGCGGGCAACTGGAAGATGAACCTCGACCACCACGAAGCGACGCACCTGGTGCAGAAGCTCGCGTGGGAGCTGAAGGACAAGGAGCACGACTATTCGACCGTCGAGGTCGTCGTCGTGCCTCCGTTCACCGACCTGCGCTCGGTGCAGACGCTCGTGGACGGCGACAAGCTGGAGATCCGCTACGGGGCCCAGGACGTCTCCGCCCACGAGAAGGGCGCCTACACCGGCGAGATCTCCGCCGCGATGCTGGCCAAGCTCGGCGTGAGCTACGTCGTCGTCGGCCACTCCGAGCGGCGCGAGTACCACGCCGAGGACGACGCCCTGGTCGGCGCCAAGGCAGCGGCCGCACTCGGCCAGGGCATCACGCCGATCATCTGCGTGGGGGAGGGGCTGGACGTGCGCAAGGCCGGCGACCAGGTCTCCTACACCCTCGCGCAGGTCGACGGCGCCTACGCCGAGCTCGACGCGGAGGCGGCCGCCAAGACCGTCATCGCCTACGAGCCGGTCTGGGCGATCGGCACCGGGGAGGTCGCCACCCCGGAGGACGCCCAGGAGGTTTGCGGCGCGATCCGCGGCCGGCTGGCCGAGCTGTACGACCAGAACGTGGCCGACACCGTCCGGGTCCTGTACGGCGGCTCGGTGAAGTCCGGGAACGTCGCCTCGATCATGGCCAAGGAGGACGTCGACGGCGCGCTCGTCGGCGGCGCCAGCCTCCAGGCCGAGGAGTTCGCGGCCATCGTCCGCTACCAGCAGCACGCCTGACCCGACGCCACGTCCCCGGCCGACCGGCCGGGGACGTGGCGTGTCCGGGTCCCGAGATGGTTCCCGGCGACCCTCCCATCACTTATCCTTGACAGGTCGCGGTGTCTTCCGCGCCCGCCCACACCGAAAGGAGCCCGCGGCTCGTGGATGCCCTGCGGATCACCCTCGAGGTCCTGCTGGTGCTCACCAGCATCTTCCTCATCCTGTCCATCCTCATGCACAAGGGGAAGGGCGGGGGTCTGTCGGACATGTTCGGCGGCGGGATCAGCTCATCCATCGGCTCCTCGGGCGTGGCGGAACGCAACCTCAACCGCATCACGGTCGGCATCTCCATCGTATGGGTGACGTCGGTCGTGCTACTTGGCCTCATGCAGCGACTGGTCTGAGACGAAGGGAAGGCTATGGCCGCAGGACAGGCGATCCGGGGTTCACGCGTCGGAGCGGGCCCCATGGGGGAGGCGGAACGGGGCGAGCCCGCCCCTCGCGTGCGCGTGGCGTACTGGTGCGCCAACGGGCACGAGACGCGTCCGAGCTTCGCCCAGGAGCCGGACATCGTCATCCCCGAGACCTGGGACTGCCCGCGCTGCGGGCTGCCCGCCGGGCAGGACCGCGAGGCTCCGCCGGAGGCACCCAAGAACGAGCCGTACAAGACGCACCTCGCCTACGTGAAGGAACGACGCACCGAGGCGGACGGGGAGGCACTCCTCGACGAGGCCCTGGCCGCACTACGCACCCGCCGCAGCGGCGCCCGCTGACCCGGCGGCGGTAGCCGACGCCGCAAGTCGTCTTCGCCGCAACGCCGAGAGTCTTCTCCACCAATCGCCGAGAGCTCAATTCCTGCCGGTAGGAATTGAGCTCTCGGCGTTCGGTGGCGGGGTTCTGGGGCCGGTATGTGGTGGAGCGGCGGCTCAGCCGGTGATGGCGCTGGTGGCCGGGACGTCGACGAGCCACATGGTGCGGCCCGCGGCGCTGACGCGACCGGCGGGAACGCTGGCGCCGTCGCCGGTGCCCTCGGACGCGACGGGC
>Ga0209487_1000878_pt1 | contig 26462 bp, 20 predicted proteins | sample Poulit2012_FD_187524 | JGI IMG/M metagenome (GOLD analysis project Ga0209487, IMG submission 187524) | Agricultural soil microbial communities from Georgia to study Nitrogen management - Poultry litter 2012 (SPAdes) (version 2) | ecosystem: Environmental > Terrestrial > Soil > Agricultural land...
TTGGTGGAGGCGGGGGGAGTTGAACCCCCGTCCGCCAGTAGTCCGCTCTCGGCTCTACATGCTTAGCGTCCGTCTATTGATTTAGCAGCTTACAGCCCAACGGCCAGGACGTAAGTCGCGATCCTGATAGAGTTTTAACGGATCCGCCCCAGGCAGGTTTCACCGCGATCCAGTTCTATATGACAGTCAATAACGCGGTACTGGCACCTTGTTATCGACCGCTAGCGGGGTTTAAGCCGCTAGAGCGTAGTTGTCGTCGTTGGCAACTAGTAGTTTACAGCTTTGGATTTACGTGATTCGCTGCCATCACGGCATGCACCTAAAGTTTCATTACCGGCGTCGAATCCAAATCGCCCCCGTAAACTGGGGGTAACCGGTGCACGGGCATAGGGCAAACCCGGCATACTATGGGACTGGTTGAAGGAGCTAAAGTTCCATAGCCCACCATTGTAGGGGGCGGCGGCCAGTGTAGCAAGTTGTTAAGCGGTGCCGATCTGTAAAACGGCGGTGGCGATGGATAAGTAGATCAGAATTCCGCACACATCCGCGATGGTAGTGATCAGGGGCGCACTGGCGGTGGCGGGGTCCATGTTGAAGCGGTTCAGTAAAAACGGCAGCAGCATGCCGACCATGCTGCCCACTACCACCACCAGTACCGTAGACAACGAAACCACAATCGCGACATCCGGACCGCCTCGCCATACGCCCAAAATCGACACGGCGGCGCCCATGGTCAGGCCCAGGGCCAGGGAGACACCCAGCTCCTTGCCCAACAGCTTTAGCCAGTCACGTGCTTGTACGTCGCCGGTGGCGAGGGCACGCACCATCAAGGTTGCGGCTTGAGCGCCGGCGTTACCGCCCGAGGCAACAATTAGCGGTAAGAAAAATACCAGCGCTATCACCGCCTCAATGGTGGCCTCGAAGTAGGCGATGCCCGCGCCGCCAAATACATTCATAAACACCAGCAACACCAGCCAGCCAATTCGCTTTCGGTAGAGCAGCGCGGGGCTGGCATCGCGCAGACTCAGCCCGACGGCGCTAACACCCCCTATCTTGTGGAAGTCCTCGGTGTTTTCCTCTTCCGCCACGTCCATGATGTCATCGACTGTCACCACGCCCAGCATAGCGCCGTTAGCATCGACTACTGGCAACGCGGTGATGTCGTAGTGCTGGATCAAGCGTACGGCTTCGGTGCGGTCCTCGGAGGCAAAAATACTTACCGGCTCACCGGTAACCAGCTCTTCGACTTTGCGGCTCGGGTCTTCCAGCACCAGGCGCTTCAGGCTGATGGTGCCCTGAAGCCGGCCTCTATAATCGGTTATATAGAGGGTGTTGATGGTTTCCTGATCTTCGCGGTAACGGCGCAGATGCTCAAGAGCAGTACTTAGGCTCCAGTATTCGCGCACGGTGATGAAGTTGGTAGTCATCAACCGGCCAGCACTTTCCTCGGGGTAGCCGAGTTGCTGCAACGCGTGTTTTAGCTCGCCGGGACTTAACAGCTTGAGCAGTTGTTCCACCTGATCGGCGGGCAGTGTTTCCAATAACGTAGTGCGGTCGTCTGGCGAGAATTCGCTCATGATCAACCGGCCGGTTTCATCATCTACCTGTTGGAGCAGGAGGTTCTGAAGATTTAAGTTCAGATAGGAAACGGTTTTGGCCCAGCGCTCCCGGGGCAGCTCCGGCAAAACACGGGCGATGGTTTCCGGTTCCAGATCGTCCAGCGCAGCGGCAACGTCCTGAACATGCATGGTCTCGGCATGACTACCCACTTCACCCCAGGCTTCATGCTGAATAAGATCGCGCAAAAGCGCGCTATCGGTCTGTTCCATAAGGCTTCACCGTCCCCACCGTCATGAGCCGCAAAGTGCCGCTAATGTAGCATAGAGCGAAGTTGCCAGTAAACGATTGATTCCATTGGATAATTGCCGCGGCGTTATGCCTCTGTTGGGATAAGCCTGTGGCGGAGAAACGCGAGCCATTAAGTGAGCATCTCGGCAATGGCGAGCGCTACAGTAAAGTGACTTGGCAACGCCGATCGCGGTAGAGTGAGCTTTGGTTTATTGAGTCATCACGGGAGACGCATGGCCATGTCCATGAATTGGGAACAGCTTTTGAGCGCCGAGCGTTTGGGCAATCGGCCCGCCAAAAGTGAAGAGGGCCGATCGCCTTTTTATTCGGATCACGACAAAATCATTTTCTCTGGCGCGTTTCGTCGCCTGGCTCGCAAGACACAGGTTCACCCTCTGGCCACCAACGATCATGTGCACAACCGCCTCACTCACAGCCTGGAAGTCGCCTGCGTAGGGCGTACCCTGGGAATGCGTGTGGGTAATGCGCTGCAGGCCACCGGCGATTTGCCCGCCGGGCTGGAACCAACGGACATCGGCGATATTATTCAGGCCAGCTGTTTGGCGCACGATATTGGCAACCCGCCTTTCGGCCATACCGGTGAAGAGGCTATTCGCAACTGGTTTCAAAAAGACGGCGCCAAGTACCTTGAGAAGTTGAGCGATGTCGAGCGCGATGATCTTCGTCTGTTCGAGGGCAATGCCCAGGGGCTTAGGGTGTTAACCACGCTGGAGTACCACCAGTATGAAGAAGGAATGCGCTTGACATACGCCACGCTTGCCTCGGCGATAAAATACCCTTGGTGTTCCACGCCAAGTCTTCAGGGTCTGCGACCGAAGAGTGATAAGTACGGCGTGTTTCAAACGGAGCTGCCGTATTTTCATGAAATCGTACGTCACACCGGCTTGCTACCGAAAGGTGACAACTGGTACTGCCGTCATCCGTTAGTGTATTTGATGGAGGCGGCGGATGACTTTTGCTATGGCATATTGGACCTGGAAGACGGCTTGGAAATGGGCATCCTCACCTGGCCGGAAATTTACGACATATTGCGCACCGTGATCGACCCGGCGCAGCTTCCGGATTTGGAAAAAAGTCTCTCTAGAGTTCGGGACGGACGCAAGCCCGCCATCTTGCGAGGTAAAGTGATCGATGCGTTGATCAGTGCCGGAACCCAGGCATTTATCGAGCACCAAGATCGATTCTTAGCGGGGGAGGTCGAAGGTGATCTGATTTCCTTGTGCGAGGCGCCGGTCAAAGATGCTGTTCAGGGAGCCAAAGATTTGGCCCGGGAGAAAATATTCAATCACGCGCAGCGCGTGGAATTGGAGATCGGCGCTTACAGCACAATCGGTACTTTGCTGAGCACATTGTGCGGCGCCGTGGATGCTCTGTTGGGCGACCCCGCCGACGTTACCTATAAGGACCGTCGAGTGTTGGCGTTGATCGGTGAAAATAATTTTCATCCGTCGGTGTTCGAAAAGCGAGGCCGTTATCAGTACCAAGCTCTGATGGCCGTGATTGATTACCTCAGCGGCATGACCGATAACTATGCCACCAATCTGGCAAAGCAATTTAACGGCATGGGCAACAGCCGTTAAGCGTGCGTTTGTGCCATCGGGAACAGGACTTTTTATGCTGGCGCATTATTTTGAAAATCACTTTATCAACACACATAAGCTCGGGTGCATCGCTTTTGTTTTGGCAATGCCAGGTTTCACCTCTCTCACGTGGGCGGATGTGCATGACCCACTCGATGCCGACCCATACGTGCGCTATGTGCAGGGGGAGCTGGGGCGAGTGTCGGTGGAGCCGATGAGCCCAGCGGGATCCGTGCCACAGTCTACCGCTTCAGAGTCGGTGTACAGCTTTGGGTTAGTGATTCAGCGGGCCGAACGGCCAGGAACCTTTCAGTACGGCTGGGAAGGTGGCGTTCGCTTGGGTTATGGCAGCAACCGTAGCATGTTCGTGTATTTAGCCGACACGGGCAGCAGCGTGGGGGTGAAAAGCGATTTGTGGACGGCCGATGTCACCTTTGGCGGGTTTGCCAGTGCGAGCCTTGCCGACCGTCTGCGCTTTTACGTTTCCGCCGGTCCGGTTGTGTACTGGGGACGCGCCAGTGGAGCGGATCAAGACACCACCGTCGCCCAAGGCGAAGGCACCGCCGTAACCATCGATTTGACCGATAGCGGCGACGACGTGGGCGCCACCTGGTACGCCCGGGCCGGGGCGGAGTGGATGTTCTCGCCTAACACCCATGTGGGTGTCAGTGTGCGCAAAGTGGACGCGCGTCTGGACTTTGGTCAGCGCGGTCGAGTGCACATGGATGAGCCATCCTATCTGCTGACTTTGGGGTATGTTTATTGATGCCGGTTACGGTGCAGAACAGCCTCAGCGATTCCTGGCTTGCCTGGTTTTGGCATCAACGCCGCTTTTGGCTGTTGGCCCCATTGCTGGTTGCCTTCCCGCTGTTTTTTATCGGCGGCCCCCAGTGGCAGGCGCCGCCCCTTTATCGGGAGCTGTGGAGCCAGGGGCACATGGTGTTTTTTGCCCTGCTGTCGGTTTGGCTCACCAGTGCGGTGCCGATGCACCGCCCGCGCCGTTGGCTGCTGTTGAGCGCGGCGATCATCCTCGTCGGGGCGGTCATTGAAGGCATTCAAGCCCAGATTGGTCGCACCGCCAGCTGGGAGGATGGACTGCGCAATTTAATCGGTGTTTGGTTTGGCCTGTTTTGGAGCTTGCCGGCGGGCCGGGGCGTATACATAGGTCGGTTGTTCGCAAGTGTCTTAGTGCTCTGGCAGCTCTCGGGTTTGGTTCCCCACGCAACCAACCATTTGTATCGGGTTCAGCAGTTTCCCGTGTTATCGAATTTTGAAAGCTCGCGGGATCTCGCCATTTGGAACGGCAACATCGAGCGCGTAACAGAGCCGGTGCGCGAAGGGCGGTACAGCCTGGCCATGCATTTTGGCACCCAGCGTTATTCCGCCGTCGGCAGTTACGCGCTGCCGAGGGACTGGCGGGGATACCATGAGCTGGTCTTCCTTTTACATAATCTATATGGCGAAGCGCTGCCCATCGTTTTACGTATTAATGACCGTCAGCACGAACAGGCCGGCCCCCGTTACGCGGACCGATTCAACCGCGGTTTGATCGTGCAGCCGGGGTGGAACGAATACCGAATAGCCCTTGACGAGGTGCGCCAGGCACCGGAGGGAAGGGCCATGAACATGGCGGAAATTCAGCAGGTGCAATTGTTTGTTCAGGCGCTGGAGCAGCCGCGCACCCTGTATCTGGATTATATGCGGTTAGAGATCGTCACACAGCGCGATTGATGCGTTACACATAATGCTCTGCCAGCTCTAGGACGCCTCCCGCACGAGCGCGGATGTGAATAATAAATATACGCGGACACAGTCACACAGGATGTCCCATGAATAATAAAGCTGAACTCATGTCCCAATTGCGGATTGATCGGGACGATGAATCACGTAATACCCACAAATGGTACGACAGCCGCAAATGGCCCGGCATGCTCTCCGCTATGCGACCGTCTCTTCGAAAGTGACCGCCAAAATACTGGAAGTGTTGGTCGAATGAAGGCATGACTGTGGAGGAAGGTCAGGTGGTAGCGCGTCTGGACGACTCGAACCATCGCCACCACCTCGCCGTGGACGAAGCCGGCTTGGCTCTGGCGCAAGCGCAATTAGATGAAACCCGCACCAGCACTGAGAAGGCATTGCTCGAATCATTTATGCGTCAGTTCGGTGATATAGGCACGATCACTACACTGATTTTAGGCGCGGGTTTTTTACCATGTTATTGGTGGCCGCTAACACCATGTCCCAGGCCGTCCGTGAACGCATTTCGGAAATGGCGATTTTGAAAACTCTGGGTTTTTCCAACCAGTCGGTGCTGTTGATGATTTTAGCCGAATCCCTGCTAATAGTAAGGAGGTCCACCCATGATGGCACCCGTCGTTATGGGTGGGCGATGCCTTTGGAATCATCGGATCAGGCACGTAATGAGGATATTCGTAGAGGCGTCTTATTTGGGGTGATGCCCCAGATGTTGTTACCATCTAGCCATTCCAAATTGTCGCGGTTGCGATCGGGGCAGCCAAGCCTGGGTCGTGGTTGCCAACCACAGGAGAGTGAGTGTGAACAACCAAGAACTACAGGCTCTGAAAGAGCGCTATGTTGCAGCAGGCGCTGCCAGTCCCAACAATCAATTTGCCGACCGGGCGGAAAATGCTGAGATTTGGGATGCGGACGGCCGGCGCATGATCGATTTCGCCGGGGGTATCGGGGTGATGAACATCGGCCACCGTCACCCGAAGGTAGTGGCGGCGGTCAAAGCCCAAACCGACAAACTCATGCACACATGCCAGACCGTGATGCCCTACGCGGGTTATGTCCAGGTGGCGCAAAAGTTGGCCGAGATCACGCCGGTGCGTGGCGATGCCAAAGTTATGCTGGCCAATTCCGGTGCCGAGGCGTTGGAAAATGCCGTAAAAATCGCGCGCGCGGCGACCGGTCGCACGAATGTGATTTGCTTCGACGGCGGCTACCACGGCCGTACGTTTATGACCATGGCGATGAACGGCAAGGTTTATCCCTACCAGGGCGATTTTGGGCCCATGCCTGGCATGGTGTTTCGAGCGCCGTTTCCCGTGCCGTATCACGGCGTGAGCGAAGCCGAAGCGCTGCGGGGTTTGAACATGACCCTGAAAACCGATTCGGGGCCCCAGCACACCGCGGCCATTGTGATAGAGCCCATTATTGGTGAAGGTGGCTTTTACGCCGCGCCGCCGTCGTTTCTCAAGGCAATCCGCGAGCTGTGTGACAAGCACGGCATTTTGATGATTGTGGATGAAGTGCAAAGTGGCTTTGGCCGCAGCGGTAAAATGTTTGCCATCGAGCACAGTGGCGTTGAGCCAGATATTATTACCGTCGCCAAAAGTATGGCGGATGGAATGCCCATCTCCGGTGTGGTGGGTACCGACACCATCATGGACAGCTCCGGCCCCAACTCCCTGGGGGGCACATATACCGGTAATCCCGTTGCCTGTGCCGCTACCTTAGCGGTACTGAAAGTGTTTGAAGAGGAAAATATTCTGGTTCGGGGGCTCGCCTTGGGTGAAAAACTGGCGCGGCGCATGGCTCAGTGGCAGGAGCGTTTCTCTTATGTGGATAACGCCCGGCATATGGGCCCCATGGCGGCCTTTGAGCTGGTTGAGGACAAACAGAGCCGCAAAGCTCGTCCGGATCTGGCGGCCGCACTCACTCAAAAAGCCAAAGAAAAAGGCCTGATCTTGCTCAGTTGTGGCATGTACGGAAACTCCATTCGTTTCCTAATGCCCATAACCATCGAAGATGAGGTGCTGGCGGAGGGGTTGGATATCGTCGAGGCGGGGCTAGAGGAGCTCGCCTAACGCCTTGGGGCATCTTGTTGGGGGGCATCTTACCGAATGGCCTATGCCGCGCGGCGCCCTGTTGGCGCCAGCGCGGCATAAAGTTTCATGCTAACGGTTACCGCCCGGCAATTTCTTCCAGCCGGCTTTGAATATCACTTTCTGAAAACCATTTTCCGCGCACCATTACCCCCGCCCGCTGCTGGACAGCACTGATGTCTTGCAGCGGGTTTGCGTCCAGCAAAATTAAGTCCGCCCGGTGCCCGGGCGCCACTAAACCAGATTCATCGGCGGCGTCAAAGTATTGGGCAGCATTGCGCGTGCCCGTGACCAAAACCTCATAAGGTGTCATGCCAGCGGCGACCATCATGGCCAGCTCGTGGTGGATAGAGAAGCCGGGCACATTGAAAAACTGCGGTGCATCCGAGCCCAGGACAATCGGTGCGCCCCCGTCGTGCAGGGCCATCAGAATCTCTTGGCGAATTTCCACCAACCGCTGAGCCGCCTCGGGTTGAAAGTCCTCTCGCTGTTGAAAGTCGTGCTTGGCCTTCACCCAGCCGTTGACCACGTCATCGGGCAAGTAGCGCATCTCGGGCCAGCGGGCCATGCTCTCGGGATCTTCCTCGGACGCCAAATGCTCCACTAAGCTGAGCGTCGGTACGTTCCAGGTGCCGGCTTCAAGAGTGAGCGTCACCGAGTCCGGCAAGCGGTTCATGTCCACATCCTCCACCAGCGCGCTGCCGAAAAACCCGGTGTCGGTGATGGAAGAATCTACATTCTTTGCGGCCAGAAATTCCACGTAGCGGTCCAGGTGATCAATGGAGTCCTGCCCAGCCTCGAGCGCTTGCTCCAAAGACACTCCCGGCGGAATGTGTCCGGCGAAAGGAATGCCCAGGCCCTGCGCTTCCTCCACCATAATTGGGTACTGATCCGCCGGCAGATTGCCCACCTTCAATAAATCAAAGCCCGCCTCATAATGTTCCCGCACCGTGGCGCGTGTCTGCTCTTCGGAACCGGCATTGTGTGGCCCAAGCCAGGGGCCAGCTGCATAAAGCGTTGGACCGTCCAGCTCGCCTTCAAGTAGTCGTTGGCGCAGCTCGATATGGGACGGGCTACCGGCCATGCCTCGAACCAAAGTGACGCCATTGGAGATGTATAAAAACAGGGTGTCCTCCACGTACTGCGAGTTGTCGCCGCCCGGAACATGACCGTGCATTTCCGCCAGGCCGGGCATTAAGTAGCGACCGCTGCCGTCGATCAATGTGGCGCCTTCGGGAAGCCCGTGACCGGCGGGTTGAATCGATTCGATGTGGCCATCGCGCACGACGACTGTCTGGTTGTTCAGTACGTGCTCCCGGTCCATTGGGATGACGTTGACGTTTTCGAACGCGTACAGGCCCGCTTGGGTCTCCAGGGTCGGAGCGGTTTCGGTGATCTCTGTGTCGGGGCTGCAAGCGCTGAGCAGCAGGCTAGTTAAAGCGCTAAATGTGAGTATTGATCGGGCGCGAAAAAGTGCGAACATGGAACTCACCTCCAAGTGTATTGTTTTTGGAATTAAAAAATGCCATTAGCAAAACCGGGGCACGGGGTACCTTACACTTGGGTGTCGATTCGCCTCAAGTACAGAATCATCGGCTGGTGTGGGGGAATAAGCGGTGCAGCGGCGCTGCACCGCGACAGGTTAACGTTTGAGATCAGAAGTGGGCGTTCAAACCGACGGTGAAGTTATGGTTCTCCAGAGAGCGATCCGTGGGGCCTATGTCCGCTTCGGTATACAGCCACTCTCCGGTCACACTCCAGGTAGGGGAGAGCAAAAACTCTACACCCAGGCCGCCGTGTAGCCCTTCGCCGTCGTCATCGACATCGCTTCGTCCTTCGAGCCGACCGGCACCCAATTTACCGTAATACATGGCGGGGCCAGCGACATAACCGAGCTTGCCACTGATCCCGTAGGCATGGGTGCCCACTCGTAGATCGTCGCCGTCGAGAGCATCTTCGATGAAATCCGGCGTGTGGTCGGCTGAGGCGTTGTAGTCGTAAAAGAGGTTAGCGCCGACCATCCAACCGTAGCGTAGGGCCCAGTTATGGCCGACCTCTGCGCCGACGGTCCAGGCTTCATTACTGTCTGCGTCATCAAGGGAGGTTCGACTTACACCCGTCTTTGCACCGATGTACCAACCGGATAGTTCCTGTGCCACAGCGGGTGGTTCTTGTTGCGCGTTAACCGCTGCTGGCAGCGCCAGCAAACTGGCCATTAACGTCCCTAGAAAAAGTGGTTTCATGAGTCACCTCCAGCAGAAAATGGGTTCAGTACAACTGCCCTTTTGGGGCTCCGTCCCTAGCCGTTTCCCGCCTCCTAATGTGCCGAAGGCGAGATGTAAACTCATAACTCGGACGGTAGTTGAGATGCCCGCGTGCCGTCAACGGCCGGGCGAAGGGAAGTGATGGGGGTCCGCATTTTTTGGGGAAAGTGAACAAACCGTCCTAACGTACCGGCATGAGAAGGTCGGATCAGTTGCCGTTTGATGACGCTTGGAATCGCCTCTTCATAGTTTGGAGCCAGGCCTAAGGCATTGTTCCGAGCGCGGCGGGAATATGGCTGGGGACCGCATCCGGCCCACAGGTTGGGGCGACGATCCGCTTTTGTTGTTCTGGTTATTGCCCGGCATTGCTGAAACCGATCGCTTCTGCCTGTTTTGCCAGATTCTTCATGCTCGAGTGATCCAAACGAATCAGGCGGCGCTCATGGAAGATTTTCGCACCAATCGCTCTGGTGAGCTTGCGTTCGTGGGTCAGATCGTTGGCGATTGTGCTGTCGATTTGTGTGCAGCCTAGCTCCAACGCCACTGAGCAAAGGCACGCCAGCAAAGCCCTCCCCATACCCTGATTGCGGTGCTCTGGGTAGACGTAGACATCGTCCAGCCAAATGCTGGGTTGATTCATAAACGTGGAGTAGCTCTCGCAATAGGTTGCCAAGCCCACAACAACACCGTCGGTTTCCGCAAGCAAAGCATAAACCTTTGGATTGGCGGAAAATAATGCCCGTTGGATGTCGAGACGTTTCGACTGTAATACGTGGGAGGGGGCGTCGAGCCGTGCTTTGGCCTGGATCAGCGAAAGGATTGCGTCAATATCCGCTTCTCTGGCTTTTCGAACAGTAAAAATGGTGGTTCTCCGGTGTATAAGCAGTAATCAAGGTGCTCGGCGCGGCTTAGCCAACGCGCTTGTTCTGAGCTATTTTTTAATGGCCTCCAGCGAGCCGGTGTGTCGTCTCAGTTTGGTCTTGGCAGTGGCGCAGGTGGGTACGAATCTTTTCACAATACAGGCACCAGTCTCTTTGCAATGCCACCCGCTTAAGGCGATTTTCATTACCGTGTTTCTGCAGCGCTTCGGCTTCCAGATCTAAAATGGTCTGCAGCTCATCGAGGCCGTTCAATAAGTCCATCGGTGTTAGGTGTTGCTCGTTGGCCCAATCAATGAAATGGCCCAGTGAGTAATCCGGCGATAGGCCAAACTGACAGACACGCCCCCTCAATGTATCCCTTAACGACATCATCATCCTTACTCCTTTGTCGGGTGATCAGAAAGCGTCAATCCATAGGTAAAATAGCGCGTGGCGCAAGAGTCACGGTATCACTTTTAAAGGCATCCCACCCTGCCTGAAGTTTCGTCATCGTGCAACACTTCAGGCGCCTTTCATTGAGCTGAAAATGCGCTCGGCGTTCCCTGAGAAAGGGGCGGTTCGGTGATGCATCTAAATCGCTACCCGGGACGGCGGGCGGAGCCATAAAATGGTTGCGCTGTACGTCACAGATGCTCCCGCAGAATTTGCGATTTAAGTATATCGTCGCGTAATTAGTGTGTTCAAAGCATATTACCCTTGGCGTTGTTAGGCGCCGATTTCTAACGAGCGTCATGCCAATTTTTTGTGGCCCAATGGCAACTATTTTTGCTGAGGCGCCTTGTCGCCGCGCCGTTTTGTCCAGTTGGTGGCAATTAGAGCTTGGAGACGATGCCGAGACAGCGGTACGGACACGCTAAGGATCGACCCTTGTGTTGATTTTTCTGCCATCTGGCCGCTCGTAATTGGTAAGAGGCGCTTCACACGGTTGACGAACGGGCACGGATGGAATGAGGCTCGATACCAGTAAAATTTTCAAATCCGGGGGTGAGTTTTACACGGTGCGATGAGCTGTAGAAGGTCCATCGGCGGGAGTGGGGCTTTACGGCGGTCATAACGGCATCGGTTTGGGCGGCAGGGATTTTGCATTTGCAATAGCTGACTGGCACATCGATGTTTCCGCTGCTGATTCGGTAGCAACGATTGCCGTCACTAACTCGGGGCCAGGAGGCTGGCGCCCGTGTCAGCACGAAAGGGACCAGCCCGCCGCCGAGCGGCACCCAAAGGAGGACCGTGATGACAGAAGGTTATACCGAAGGGCGCCCACGCAAGCCAAGCGAAAACACGCTAGGACTAATTAGCGGGAAAAAAAGCTCGACCAACGGCGCAGTGTTCCCATCTGAGGCCGTGGGGGCTGATCCTCTGCCGGGCAAAGCTTACCCGGTTGAGATGGCGTTGGACCAAGCACGGGTGGTGATTGACCAAATCTCGCCAAGGGTTGACGGTGGCCGTTACCCGGCTAAAGCGGTGGTGGGCCAGGCGTTGAAGGTGCACGCACGAATTTTTACCGATGGGCACAACCGGCTCGCCGCTCAGGTTCTCTGGCGGGTGCGCGGAGCCGATCGCTGGCACAGCAGCCCGTTATCATTGCTAGGCAATGACCATTGGGCCGCGCAATTCACCCCAGCAAAAACCGGACCCCATGAATTTATTATCGAAGCTTGGCTGGACCGGTGGCAGAGCTATCACCATGAGTTGCAGCAAAAGTTCTACGCAAATATTCCTGTTGGCCTTGAGGTGGAAGAGGGGCTGATCCTACTCAAAGAAGTACACAGCTACGCCCAGGATACGAAACGGCAGTCTGCCGCCGCGAACGTGATCTCCCACCGGGTTATGGCCCACAATCATGCGCTGCAGTATCTCAGTGACTGTCTCGAGCAGTTGCAACGGGACGAGAGTATTGAGCAGCAAGCACAGCGGTTATTGGATCCGGCGTTAGCCGAGGCGGTGGAAGTGCTGGAGCCGCGCCCGTTTTTGACGTGCTCTGACCCCGTGCTGGTGGATGTGGAGCGAACCGCAGCCGGCTACAGCGCGTGGTATGAGCTTTTCCCGCGCTCGATTACCGACTCGGTCGATCGTCACGGCACGTTTGATGATGTAATTAAGCGCCTGCCGGCAATTCAGGCGATGGGGTTTGATGTTCTGTACTTCCCGCCCATCCATCCCATTGGTGAGCGCAACCGCAAAGGCCGCAACAATACTTTGACGGCTGAGCCTGGCGATCCTGGTAGTCCTTATGCCATTGGCAGTGCCGAAGGAGGGCACGATACGGTGTACTCGGCGCTGGGCGGGCTGGAGAGTTTTCGTCGGTTGCGGGTCGCGGCCGCTGAGCATGGGTTGGAGCTCGCTTTGGATTTTGCCATTCAATGCGCACCGGACCACCCTTGGTTAAAGGAGCACCCTGAGTGGTTTAACTGGCGGCCCGATGGTTCCATTCGCTACGCGGAAAATCCTCCTAAAAAATATCAGGACATTGTCAATGTGGAATTTTATGCGCCCAAGGCGATGCCGGGTCTCTGGTTGGCTTGGCGAGATATCATCCTCTACTGGATCTCTGAAGGGGTAAAGATTTTCCGGGTGGACAATCCGCATACTAAACCGCTGCCTTTCTGGCAATGGTTGATTGCCGATGTGCGCGAGCGTCATCCCGATACCATCTTTCTCTCGGAAGCATTTACGCGTCCAGCCATGATGTACGCCTTGGCTAAAATCGGCTTTTCCCAAAGCTATACCTATTTTATCTGGCGTAACTCCCGGCAAGAGTTAACGGATTACCTCAACGAACTTAGCACCAGCGAAGTAAAAGATTATTTTCGGCCCAATTTTTTTGTTAACACGCCGGATATTAACCCCATATTCTTGCAAACCTCGGGGCGGGCCGGGTTTTTGATCCGCGCTGCGGCCGCGGCCACTTTATCCGGCCTTTGGGGTGTGTACAGCGGTTTTGAACTGTGTGAATCCGAGCCGCTGCCTGGTAGAGAGGAATATTTGAACTCTGAAAAATACGAAATCCGTCCGCGAGATTTCAACGCACCGGGCAATATCGTGGCAGAAATCAGTCGACTGAACGCCATACGCAAACAAAACCCGGCTCTGCATACGCACCTGAATGTACAGTTTTATCCCACCTCAAATGATCAGGTGCTGTACTTCAGCAAGGCCACACCCGATCGTAAAAACTTTGTTCTGGTTGCCATTAGCCTCGATCCCCACCACGGCCAGGACGCGTACTTTGAAGTGCCGGTGGATCAGTTTGATCTGGGTGCCCCGGCCCTGTTCGACGTAACTGAACTGATGCGCGACCAACATTTTCAATGGCGCGGCGAGCGCCAACACTGGTATTTCAATCCTCACGAAATACCCTTTGCCATTTGGCGGCTTCAGCCTCGGAGGGCATAACCGGTGTTGAATATGGAGCAATCAAAAGAAGGCAGGGCCAGAGGTATGGACACGCGATCCCATGCGGCGATCACACCGGAGGCCACGTGGTACAAAGATGCGATTATTTATCAATTGCACGTAAAGTCATTCTTCGATTCAAACAATGATGGCATTGGCGACTTTCCGGGCCTTATCAGTAAACTGGATTACATCGCTTCACTGGGTGTAAATACGATTTGGTTGCTGCCGTTTTATCCCAGCCCGCTACGCGATGATGGCTATGACATCGCCGATTATTACGGTGTACATCCGGACTATGGCACCATCGAAGACGTGCAGCGTTTTATCGACGAAGCTCATGAGCGCGGGCTGCGTATCATTACCGAGCTGGTGATCAACCACACCTCCGATCAGCATCCGTGGTTTCAGCGCGCGCGCAAGGCCCCGCCTGGCTCACCGGAACGGGAGTTTTATGTCTGGTCCGACGACGACAAAAAGTACGCCGGCACGCGCATTATTTTCCTCGATACCGAAAAGTCCAACTGGAGTTGGGATAACGAAGCCAATGCCTATTTTTGGCACCGGTTTTACTCCCATCAGCCAGACCTTAACTTCGACAACCCCGAAGTGCTCAAAGCCATGCTCGACGTCATGAACTATTGGCTGGCCATGGGCGTCGATGGGTTGCGCCTGGACGCGGTGCCGTACCTGGTCGAGCGCGAGGGCACCAACAACGAGAATCTGCCGGAAACCCACGAGGTGCTAAAGCGCATCCGTGCCGAAGTGGATGAAAAGTTTCCGGGCCGGTTACTGTTAGCCGAAGCCAACCAATGGCCGGAGGACACGCAAGAATATTTTGGCGACGGTGATGAGTGCCACATGGCGTTTCACTTTCCGCTGATGCCGCGTATGTATATGGCGCTGGCGCAGGAGGATCGTTTTCCGATCACCGATATCCTCCGACAGACACCGGTGATTCCCGAGACCTGCCAGTGGGCCATCTTCTTGCGCAATCACGATGAGCTGACGCTGGAAATGGTCACCGACCGGGAGCGAGATTACCTGTGGGATCAATACGCATCCGAAGGCCGCGCCCGATTAAACCTCGGAATTCGCCGCCGCCTGGCACCGCTGGTGCAGCGAGACCGGCGTCGCATCGAACTGCTCAACTCACTGCTGTTTTCGATGCCGGGCACCCCGGTGATTTACTATGGCGATGAGCTGTGCATGGGAGACAATATTTACCTGGGGGATCGCGATGGTGTGCGTACGCCTATGCAGTGGTCCCCGGACCGTAACGGTGGCTTTTCCCGAGCCGACCCGTCGCGTTTAGTACTGCCCGCCATTATGGATCCGCTTTACGGTTACAGTGCCATTAATGTGGAGGCCCAGGCGCGGGATACACACTCGGTGCTTAACTGGATGCGATTGATGCTCGATGTGCGAAAACAGCATCTGGCCTTCGGGCGCGGCAGTTTTAAAATGCTCTACCCCGCCAATCGACGCATACTGACGTACATTCGGGAATATACCTACCCCGACACCGGTGAGACCGAAACCATACTGTGTCTGGCGAATATGGCACGCAGTGCTCAAGCGGTGGAGCTGGAGCTGTCGGCTTACAACGGTCTGGTTCCATTGGAGATGACTGGCGGCAGCACCTTCCCGCCCATTGGCGAGCTAAATTACCTTCTGACTTTGCCACCGTACGGGTTTTACTGGTTCCTGCTTGCCCACGAAACGAAATACCCAGAATGGTACACCCCGCCACCCGAGCCCATGCCAGATTTCGTCACGCTCGTACTTCGCACCGGAGTACTCGAGGCATTGCAGCCGCCGCTGCAAACTCAGCTTGAGCAGGACATACTCCCAGCGTATTTGGCCAAGCGGCGCTGGTTTGGCGCCAAGGGAAAAAACATTGATCAAGTGCGCCTGTTGCACCAGAGCGCTTTACTGCCACCGGTAGACTCCGCTCACACGGACGCTGAGGGTGCGGTATTGACGGAGCTTGAAGTCCAGATGGGCGGGGAGACTCACTGGTATCAGATTCCGCTGGTGATTCTCTTTGAGGAGGAGCGAGTCTCGGCGCTGGTCCATCAGTTAACCCTGGCCCGAGTGAGACGACGGGATAGGGTGGGGGTGCTGACAGATGCGGTGGCCTCGGATGATTTGACCAGAAGCATCATTGCGTTGCTCTATGCGGGCTTAGACACGCCCGAAGGTCAAGCGCTGTCTCAGGTAAGCTCGCTGCCGAGCGACCATGCGGATGTCATCTTCAGACCGACGAACGAACTGCGCAAGTTATCACTGGATAAGCCCGATTTAGAAGTTCGCACTCTGTCGGTGGAGCAATCCAACAGCTCGGTCATTATTGGCGAAACAGCGGTGCTGAAATTGTATCGACGTCTGTTCCCCGGCCCCCACCCAGAGGTGGAAATGGGCAACGTCCTCACCGAAGGTGGCTTTTCCAATACCGCCCCAATGCTCGGCCACGTTTGCCGGGTTGATGCCCAGGGTGAGGTGACTGCACTGGCGGTACTACAGGGCTATATACCCAACCAAGGGAATGGTTGGGAGTGGATGCTGGAGCACTTGGACAGGCTCAATGAAGATCGCGCGTCGCTGGCATCGCCTGAGTTGTCCGAAGCGGATATCGACGCGGACATCAGCACCCAAGAAGGTGACATGTTGGCAGACCTGGAGCGTTTCTCCAGCGCCATCGGCAAGCGTTTGGGGCAGATGCATCAAGTGCTGGCCCAGGCCAACGAACGCCCGGATTTTGCGCCGGAAGAGGCGGACGATTCCATCTGTAATCAATGGATAACGGAAGTGCACCAACAGCTGGATCAGGCGTTAGGGTATTTACAAAGGCTGGATCGCGCGGCGTTATTGCCCAAGGATCAGCGTCGCTTGGAAGCGCTGTTACAACATCGCGATGGGGTGTTTCAACTGGTTCGGCAACTGGCGGACATGGGTAAGGGCTCGTTGGTCTTTCGCATCCATGGCGATTTGCATCTGGGCCAAATTCTGGTGGCTCAGGACGATGCGTATTTTATTGATTTTGAAGGCGAGCCCGCGCGGCCATTGCACGATCGGCTGGGCAAGTCGAGTCCGTTTCGGGATGTCGCCGGTGTGCTGCGTTCGTTGCAGTACGTGGCGGCCACAGCCGCGGAGCATACCAGTGTGGTGGATAACGACCGGGCGTTCGAGCAACACCAAGCATTTCTTGAGCGCTTTCATGAGAGCACCACAAAGGCTTTCAGCGGTGCCTATCAGGAAGCCGCCCACGAAATACCGCACAACTGGCACAACGCGTCTGGCCGTCAGGCTCTGATGGATTTGTTCTGCCTGGAAAAGGCCGCGTACGAAGTGGTCTACGAGGCCACCAACCGGCCCGACTGGATTCATATACCGCTGCATGGGTTATTGGATATCGCCCAGAGCCAGGGCATACCGATCGACTCATCGAAGTTGCATTGATCGGGCCATGCCATAGCGGCATCGGGAATCGGGTGGTGAACAGCCAAGCGGGCGGAATGTTTTTCCTCGTTCACCGTGCATGGCGAGACATGAGACCGTGAAACGTGAACGGAACCGTAAATGCGTGACGTGGCATAGCACGTGAATGGAATGGAAAAGGGGAGCGTTATGATGCAAGCCGGGCGCGAATCAGGCTCACATTTTCCTCAATGGGGCGCAAGAGCGCTGGACTCGGGTACCCTCAGCGATCCATTCAGTCTGCTGGGCCCGCACCGGGCCGATCAAACGATTGAAATTCGCACCTACCAGCCCAACGCCCAGCGGGTGTACGCGGTGACTGTCGACAGCGGCGAAGTCATCACCGAGTTGTATCCCAGCGAGGCATCCCCCAACGTGTTTGTGGGGGTTTTACCTGAAGCCCAAGAGTACAAGCTGCGTATCGATTGGGGGGAGGCGCTGCAAGAAACTGAAGATCCCTATGCGTTTGGCCTGCTGCTCGGCGATATGGATTTACACCTAATCGGCGAAGGTCGCCATTACCAAGTCAATCGCACCCTGGGCGCCCATGTAATGACCATTGACCAGGTGCGTGGCACCCGCTTTGCGGTGTGGGCACCGAACGCCCAACGGGTGTCGGTGGTGGGAGATTTTAACTTGTGGGACGGCCGCCGCCACCCTATGCGCCTTCGCGGGCTTTCGGGCATATGGGAAATTTTTATTCCTCAAGTCGAGGCGGGGGCCTATTACAAATACGAGATTTTAGGCCCCAACGGCCTGCTGCCGCTTAAATCCGACCCGGTGGGTTGGCAGGCTGAGGCCGCGCCAGGTAACGCATCCATTGTGCCTGAGCCGGAACCTTTCGAGTGGCACGATGAGCATTGGATGCACACCCGGCACGAGCGACACTCCCACCATGCGCCCATCAGTATCTACGAAGTGCACGCCATGTCCTGGCGGCGTCGCGACGACGACTATCATCGACCTTTCAATTGGGATGAGCTGGCCGATGAGCTTATACCCTACGTGCAGGAGATGAATTTTACACACATCGAGCTGCTGCCGATCACCGCCCATCCCTACTCGGGATCCTGGGGGTACCAACCCATCGGCATGTTTGCGCCAATCGCCGAATGTGGCACACCCCGTCAGTTTGCGCGCTTTGTGGATCGTTGCCACCAAGCGGGCATTGGCGTCATTACCGACTGGGTGCCCGCGCACTTTCCGGCTGACGTCCACGGTTTGGCGCGCTTTGATGGTACCGCCCTGTACGAGCACGAAGACCTGCGGGAAGGCTTTCATCAGGATTGGAATACGTTCATTTATAACTTGGGGCGCAATGAGGTGCGCGGTTTTTTACTGGCCAATGCCTTGCACTGGCTGGAAACCTATCACATTGATGGTTTGCGGGTGGATGCGGTGGCGTCCATGTTGTACCGGGACTATTCCCGTGAGCCGGGGGAATGGGTGCCGAATATTTACGGTGGCCGGGAGAATTTGGAAAGTATCGAGTTTTTACGTCACCTCAACTGCATCGTCGCTGAGCGGGTGCCCGGCGCGGTGATGATCGCTGAGGAGTCCACAGCCTGGCCAGGGGTCACCCATGACATTGAGGAAGGCGGTTTGGGTTTTTCGTTTAAGTGGAATATGGGCTGGATGCACGACACGCTCAGATACATAAGCCAGGATCCGATTTACCGCTCCCACCATCACGGGCAAATGACCTTCGGCTTGCTGTACGCTTTTTCTGAACATTTTGTTTTGCCGCTCTCCCATGATGAAGTAGTGCATGGCAAAGGCTCCATGCTCGGTAAAATGCCCGGTGATCGCTGGCAACAATTTGCGAATCTGCGCAGTTACTACGGCTTTATGTGGGGACACCCCGGAAAAAAACTGCTGTTTATGGGCGGCGAGATTGGTCAACTTCAAGAATGGAATGAAAACGAGCAAGTAGCATGGGAGGCGCTAAGTGATTCATTTCATCTGGGCGTACAACGATGGCTGGGAGATTTGAACAGGCTCTATCGGCAGCAGCCCGCCCTTCATAGCGGCGATTGTGACAGCGCCGGTTTTAACTGGCTGGTGGGTGATGATCGCAACAACAGCGTGTTCGCCTTTTGCCGAAACGGCGTGGAGGAGAGCATGCCGCCGGTACTGGTGGTCAGTAATTTTACGCCCGTACCGCGCCACAACTATCGCGTCGGCGTGCCCCGGGTTGGTCATTGGCGAGAGGCTCTTAATAGTGACGCCGAATGTTACGGGGGTTCCAACCTGGGGAACAATGGCGGGGTGCAAGCGCAATACGAGCCGCATCACGGGCAGGCATTCTCGGTGGAGCTCACGGTGCCGCCTTTGGCCACCGTCCTATTCGTTTACGACGAGCCGATGTCTGAGCCGGCCTTGAGCCCCAACGGACCACTTACAAGCTAAATTCATTTCGCGCGTCGCAGCCGGTAACGAGTACGCATTTCCTCAATGGCGGCGCCGTTAACGTATTCCTGCCACTCCCCATACAGTTCATCGGCAGAGGCGGCCCCCATAATGCGCGAGTGCATGTAGCGATCTTTCTTCGGGTCGAATCCTGAGCCGCCGGAGAAGGAGAACTCCACCTGGTTGGGCTCAAACGCCACCGAGTGCATACGCGGTTGATTGCCAAGGGAGCAGTAGTGGGTGAGGGCGATTTGGTCTTGATCGCGGTGAAACACCGTCACCATCTCATAGGGTTGATCCACAAATATGGATTCAATGACTGTCGACCGATTGGCGGTTGCGCGATAGCTTACCGCTACTTCATCCTGCATACCCAAACTGCCGTCCACGTCGATCCAGTCGCCCTCGAAAGAAAGCAGCAGATCAAATGCCTGAGCAGGTAAAACTTGGGTATCCGCATGGCCAGAAACCGCGGTAAAGGGTAAGAATACCAACAAAAGCCTCAGCCAAAGTGCATGGCGTCGATTCATAATGAATTTCCTTCTCAATCCAATTGAACGTGATCCGATTGCGTGAACAGCATCAGCCGCGGATAGACACTCGGTTGCTCCGGCACCTGGCCTGCGGCCAGCATGGGGTTGAGTATGTCCATGCGCAGGGCGCCGGTAATAATGTCCAGCCGGCCGTTGCCGGTAACATCCACCAGCTCAATGGGCACCAGGCCGTTGATATTACCGCTGATCGGACGGGGGCGGAAGTTTTGTTTACCGTCGTTCTCGAACCAGATCAATGATTGGCGTTTAGGGTCATCCCAGTGATTGGCCCATGAGCTGACCACCACATCCAGATGCCCGTTGCCCGTTAAATCGCCCACAGCCAGGTTGGCGGCACCGTAAAAACGGCCGATGTCGTGGTAGGCAAACTGCAGCTCGCCCAAGTTCTCCAGCCACTGCACACCGTGATACGGCTTGGGTTCACTTTGCGTATCAAACGCGTCGCCATTGGTGAAGATAAGGTCCGGTCGTCCATCCTGATTCAGGTCCACCACCTGCAAACTGGTCATGCCAAACATAGGGTTGCCAGCGTTGGCGATGGTAACTTGCTTAAACCCATTGTCACCTTGATTGACGAACGCGACCACTTCCTCTCGCTCTTGAGCAATGAGTGTGACCAAGTCCATTTTGCCGTCGTTGGTGAGGTCCACGGGTAGAAGAGTCAGTGCGCCACTCAGTTGTAGTAAAGAGTGCTTTTTGAACCGACCTTCATCGAGATTTTCCAGCCAAAACAGCTCGCCTACCTGACCGCCCCCGAAAACCGCAACGGCCAGGTCCAGGCGCCCGTTGTTGTTGAGGTCCACCGCGCGAACATCGCTAACCCGACCCAGCCCGTCGATGATCAGGTGCGGGGTAAAATCCCCGTTTTCCTCCTGGATGAGCACAAAGACCTTTCCCGCCAGCGCCTCCATGGGCGGCAGAATGCCCAGATCCGCCACCAAAATATCCATCCGCCCGTCGCCGTTGAAATCAACCGCTTGGGTGGATACCGGAAAGGTGAGCTCGGCCAGCGTCGTTTCTTGCCATTGCACTGCGCCGCCATCGCCTTTTCTATGGGCCTCAAGCAGTATCACCTTACCGGTCTCGCCATCACTGACCAGAAAGTTAAATTCGCCCGCGCCGAAATCGACCGGTTGAATGTGCGCGATCTGCGGCAGCTCCGAGGGCGCACCAATCGTACTGGCCTCAAAACGGACTTGGGGGTGGGCTTGATCAATATAGGGCAGCCGGGGCAGTTCCGTCGGGCTGCTACCGTAATACAGGGCCTTGATGTGATGGGCATGCTCAGCCGGTATGAACTCACTGCCGGTTTGGCGGCGCGCCAGCTCGACCATGGCGTCAATGACATGGGGCCAGCTGTGCTTAGGCAGGAGAGAGGGCGAGGGCACCGCGTGGCAGGCGCCACAGTACTGCTGGACCAGGGCCATGATCTTTTCGGCGCTCATCTGTTCTGGCGGGCGCTCTGAACCTCCGCCTGTTCCCCCATTGGCCCCCGAGGCCCAAGCGCCCGGAGTCGCTGAGAGGAAACTCAGAAGAAGTCCGAAACAAAGGTGTGCGGTGATTCTCATGGCCCCGCCAGTGTCGCTAATGGATAGCGCCCGATTCTGTCGGAATGAACGACGGAAATCAAACCGCGTGTGGGTTCCATTTTTATCACGGGGCGCGTGGGCGCAGGTCCCGATACTGCAGGAAAAGCCAATAGCTCACCGCCACCAGCGCGGTCAAAACACACGGCACCAGCATGGCGGAGAAGTGATACCGGTTAAAAAGCAGCGCACCCACGATACCGCCGATGAGAAAGCCGGCGATGAGGGTGATGTACAGGATAAATTTTCGGACGTCGATTTTCTGGCCGCGAAACCTGAGCCCCAGCTCCACGCCAAGGTCGGTAAATAGGCCGGTGACGTGCGTCGTTCTCACCACTGCGCCGCTGTAGGTGGTGGTCATGGCATTTTGCAGGCCACAAGCGGCCGCCGCAAAAAAGTGGCCAGCCATCATCCCATTGGATAGCAGGAGCAGCGATACCAGCAGCAGTACCGATTCGCTCAGCAGCGCCACGCTGTAACTGCGACCGAGCTTGAGCGCGGTATTGCCAATGACCAGCCCGCTATAGGCGGCGCCAACCATGAAACTGATAATGACCAGTATCAGATGGATGATATCCTGGGTATTGGCGCTGACGATCTCTACTGATAAGAATGTGGATACGCCCGTCAGATGAGATACGACCTGGTGCGCTAATCCGAGCACACCCACAGCGTTAATAAAGCCCGCATTCAGCGCCAGTAAAAAACCTCCGGCTTCAACCCATTTTGGCAGTCTATTGATCATATAATCGCTTATTGCCCGTTCATAACCCACGATGCCGAATAGGAATCTCCTATACAGCGCCGCCGGCGATTGGTTTGTTGTGAACGCGTTACGCCGGCGCCGCGACGATTTAACGCTTTGATAGCGCTATGAAAGAATAACCCGAACTTTGTGAAACCCGCCCACGGGTGCCGTCTCGCGCTCAAGGCTTTGGCTTTCGGCAAATGACAAGGAGGACGCGCCCGCAAGCAGTGCTCGGGTCGCAATGCGCAATTGCCAGGTGGCTAACAGTCGGCCGGGGCATACGTGCTTGCCGATACCATAAACGAGATTGTTTTTAGCGTGTGCCACCGGATCAAACGTGTTGTGGTTAAAGACGTTCTCGTCGCGGTTGGCGGAGGTCCAGTTCAGTTTCACCGTGGCGCCGCTGGGAATGTTCTGGCCGCCGATGTTGACTGGGCAAGTTGTGATCCGTCGGTTGGATATAAATGGATTATCCAGGCGAAGAATTTCGTCGATGGCCGCCTCCACCTCAGCATCTGAGGCGATGCGTAAGTGCCGGGCGTAGTCCGGGTGGCGCACCAGGTACTCTACGATTACACCCACACACAGGGCGATGGAGCCCAGATCTCCGCCGGTCCAGTTGCGCAGAATTGATACCAGCTCAGCCTCGCTGAGTAAGCGATCATGGATGCGGTCGCGACACAGTTGTGTAGTGACATCGTCCGGGGCTTGGTCGCCAGCGGCTCGGCGCGGCGCAATGACAGAGCGGATAATCGCATCAAATGTCTCGGCCACCTGGGCCATCTGCTCGTGCTCTCCTGAGCGTGTCGCACGATGATTGGCCGACATCCATGCCAAAAGCTCGGGCTCCAGTTGCGCGGGCCAGCCCAGCCAGGCGCATTGGGCCCGTACCGCGAACACCGCGCCGATATCATGCACCGCGTCCACGGGCTCGCCTCTGGGTAGCTCATCAACCAAGTGCCGGGCAATTTGTTCAAACGTAGTCACATAGGGTGTTAGCGCTTCGCGGCTTAGGTAGCGATCGATGATCGCCCGGTATTGGGTATGCTCTTCGCCGTCCAGGCCGTTGGGGATCTGTAAATAACGGGACACATTGCTGGAGAAATGCTCATGATTCTGTGCCGCTTGCACTACCTCGGCGTGGCGGAGTAACACCCAATCGCCAGCGCTATTTTTAACGATGGGGTATTTGGGGCGCAGCTGATCGGTGTAAGCACGAAGGTCGCGACCGGCGGCGGTGAGATCATCAGGCATATGGTCGGTCATGGGTGTTCCTGTTATTTAGAACTAAGAGCGAATTGTATTAAGCGCTACGAGCGGTATGGATATATTACCCGGCGCCCATCGGGTTCACGTTGCGGCGCGCAGCAGCTCCCGGCGAATTTTACCGATCGCGCCCATGGGGTTAAGGCCTTTCGGACACACCCAGGCACAGTTGCCGATACTGCGGCAGCGAAACAGACTGAAAGGGTCCTGCAGAGCGTTGAGCCGTTCGGCGCGGGCCTGATCGCGGCTGTCCAGAATGAAGCGCAGCGATTGTAATAACGCCGCTGGACCCAGGTATTTTTCCGGGTTCCACCACCAAGAAGGGCATTGCGATGTACAGCAGCCACATAGAATGCACTCGTACAAACCGTTGAGTTTGTCGCGCTCTTGGGGCGATTGCAAATATTCAATGGTGGGCGCCTGGTCGCGGTTGACTAGCCACGGTTGGACGCGTTTGTACTGTTTGAAAAACAGCGTTTGATCCACCACCAGATCGCGGATCACCGGCATGCCCGGCAACGGCCGAATAACCAGAAGGTTCGAGCGCCCAATCGCTTCGCCAATGGGCTTTATGCACGCCAGCCAGTTTTTGCCGTTGATATTCATACCGTCGGAGCCGCACACGCCTTCGGCGCAGGAGCGCCGATAACTCAGCGTTGGGTCATTTTCCCGCAGGTACTCCAGTGCATCCAGCACCATGCGCTTACGAAAATCGTCGGGAAGTGCCAGCGCCTGCATGTACGGTGCTTTGTCTCGATCGGGGTTATACCGATAGATCTGTACGTTAATCATCGACTGTGCCCTTTGTTCCGTTGACGGTTAAAGAACTGCTCGAACGATGTGTACGCAGGCGCGGCCTGTTCAACCGATAGTAGAAAATCGCCGAATGAAAGTCTATTCGCTTGTGTTTTGAACCGTTTTCAGCGCTTGCTCAACAATGGGCTGTAGACGCTCATAGGGGACAAAACCGGGCACGACCTGGTTGCCCACCAGAAGCGTTGGTGTGCCGCGAAAGCCCAAACGGCGAAAGGTTTGCTGGTTGCGCTCGATGGCCTCGCTGGCCGTGTCGTCCACCTTGAGCAGCGCCGCTGTGCCGGTGTCCTTGGCAATACGGTTAAGGGAGCGCCCCGTGTGATTGCCCCGGTGCGCCATCAAACGGGAGTGCACTTCAGGGTACTTCTGCGGCGCGGCGCGCCATACTTGCAGCGCATAGAGAGCCGAGTTTGTGTCCAAGCCCTGGGCCCGTTGTTGGCGCAGGGATAAATTAATATTGACGACCTGCACCTGTGGGTATTCGGCGCGAACTTGTTCTAACACGGATTCCAGCCGTTTACAAAAAGGGCAGTTGTAGTCGGTGAAGTTGACGATGGTCAGTTGCGGCTGCTCGGTGCCCAACCACGGATGCACCGGGTTATCGATGAGCCATTCTTGTTCGGCGGCCCCCAGGCTACCGCCGGCTTCTTTCTCGGCCACATAAAGCAGTAAACTGTCGTACAGGCCGTCGATTACCTCTGGATTGCTCTGGAGCAATTCCATTATTTCCTGAACTCGCTCTTGCTGGGTAGGGGTCGGCTGTTGCGCGTACGCGCCCAGAGTTAATAACAAACCGATCGATGCGATTAAAATACGTTGCATAAACATAGTTGGGTTTCCTTAATCGTTGAACGAGAGTGCGTGCCACTGCAGGCGCAACCACATGCCCACAGGCGTGGTGATGCCCGTGGTGCTAGAGACGACTTCGCCGTGTTTGAGAATCAATAATGTAGGGGTGGCGCGGATGCCCCAGGCTTGAGCGAGGGTGTTGCGCGGGTCGTTAATGGTATTGAAGCGATAGTTTTTGGCTTGCTGATACGCGTGCACCCGCTCGCTCTCGCCGGAGGCAATAGCGATGGATACGACGGTGTGATCGCCACCGGCGAGCCGGCTCACACTCGGGGACACAAAGCGGCAGACACCACACCAGGTAGCCCAGAAGTAGACCAGAACCGGTTGCTCATAGCTTAGGGCCAATAAATCCACATGGGTACCATCCAGTAGCGTCATCGGCTCTGCTGACACAACCTGATGCGGTATTGTGCGGCTGCGCCACTGATCCACTAGCGCACTGATCAGAACAAACACCAATAAGAAGACCAAGAGTTGACGCAAAGCGTTGAACCAGCGCTGTTGGCGTATCTTCATCACTGCCCCCGTGCCCGTTGAAGTGCCGCCATAACGTCTCGCTCCCGTAATAGCACCGGCAGGCGGAGGCCCTCGGGCGCACCGGGGCCGTAGACCACATTAAATGGCACCCCAGCTCGGCCATGGGATTGCAAGTAACCCGTAATGGCCGGGCTAGGTGTGGTCCAGTCGGCCCGTTGAAGAACGATATCCTCGGCGTGCAGCGCGTCGTAGACGGGCTGCTGCAATAACACGCCCATTTCATTGGCTTTACAGGTGATGCACCAATCGGCGGTGACATCTACGAATACGACCTTGCCAGCCTCGACGTGCTCGTTAATAGCGGCTTGCTCGAAGCGTTGCCATGGATGGCTCTCAGGAAGGCTGAAGCGACCGCTGCCAATGGTGCTGAGCAAGACAA
>Ga0209487_1000879_pt1 | contig 26450 bp, 26 predicted proteins | sample Poulit2012_FD_187524 | JGI IMG/M metagenome (GOLD analysis project Ga0209487, IMG submission 187524) | Agricultural soil microbial communities from Georgia to study Nitrogen management - Poultry litter 2012 (SPAdes) (version 2) | ecosystem: Environmental > Terrestrial > Soil > Agricultural land...
AACGCCTGCAGTAAGTGCAGCAGCTATCATAGCCACAATCACGTTTACACGAAACAAGCTCAGTATTGTCAAAACCAATACCGAGACAATAACAACCCATTCCATTCGTATCTTTCCCCTCTATGTAAAAATTCTCTCTCTATATATAAATAACGCTTTAGCACTTCACTTTGATAAAACATTAAGGCGAAAAATGCAACCTTCCTTAATATAAAAAAGAACTGATGCCTTTTTAAAAGACTCAGTTCCTTTCTCGGCTATTTTAAATGAAATGAAAATGATAAGTGGTCATGAATCGGAATCCATGCACCAATACCTTGTTTGGTTACGTTTTTTACAATCAGAGATTTTTTTGTACCTTTTAATTGAATGTATACTTCGCCAAAGGTTACATGTCCTTTTTCATTAACGGCGGGTGCATAAGCTTGCAATTCTCCTTGCTTTTTCACTGGCACATTGTATACATTATCTTTTTTCGTATCTTGCCCGATGACAGCTTGGTATGCCAAAGGTAAGTCTGTTTCTTCTTGTGCATTAAGAAGCATCATCTTTTTGACATCATCCGAATTAGAAATTTTATTCGTTAAAGCACCTGTGATTTTTTTCTGTTCAGTCTGATTATACTGAAGTGTCTGGTCTTTATCGCCACCAATATTGTCCAGTTCATTCTGATTTACAGGTTGATATTCCCAATTGATTGTCGTTGCTTCAGACTCATAGTTAAGTGGCCAACGACCAAGGTATACCATGCCACGATATCCTATCCCAATCGGTGAAGGTTTGATGGATGTTTCATTCAACATTTTAATAAGTTTGGGATTATCAATCGGTGTATCGCTTCCTTTTACGAGACTTTTTGTTAGTTTGCTCGGCTCAACAACTTCCTGATCCTCAGTGGCATTCGGAAATGTATTTTCTTTGGAGATATTTAACACATGATCCGGGATTGCATATTGTTCTTTGAGTGGTTCTTTTTCTTTACCGAGACTCGCTACTGGTATCATGCATATAAAGACTAATGTCATCAAGCCAATAATATATTTATGTGTTGTTTTTTTCATCTGCCCAATCCTTTCCTTTTAAGATAGTTTCATCAAGCAGATGAATTTTATACATATTTCTTATTCTAAAACTTCAATTGTATCTTGGATGTCAATGCTATCTTCTACTGAACGGACCATCGCACAGTTTTTTCGAGCTATTTTTAAAGTTTTTTCTAATTTAGTTTGCTCTAAATTTGGACCTTTAATAAAGAAATTTATGGACAGCTGCTCAATACGGTTCGCTTCTTCTGGGTTTCTTTGCGCGTCTGCTTCAACTGTCAACTCAGTTACTTCCATACGTTGTTTGTCTAGTATCTTTGTTAAAACCAAGCTGCTACAGCCAACAATTGACGCAATCATTAATTGAAAAGGCCGAAATCCTTTTGTTTCATCACTTGAAATAGACAATTGTCCATAGTCCACATCTGTTTGTACGCCATTTTCTACCATATTAAATTTCATATTATTGCCTCCCATATACAAGTTAATGCGTATGTTACAGGATTTACGGAAAAATTTCTCATAAAATGCTTACAAACAACCTATGGCAATATCATCAATTCAATCTAAAGATACATAACGACTGTATCGTTCTTCTAAATAGCCTTGTAAGAAACCAATTACAATACAGAAAGACCAGTAAATCAGTGCAACAAGCACATACATCGTCATTGCATCATATTCCCGTCCGGCAACAATTTGGGTTTTTTGAAATAGTTCTGGAACAGTAATGACTGCCGCTAGTGATGTCGCTTTCAGTACATCCATAAAGACACTCGTTAATGAAGGAACAGCAATACGAATTGCTTGTGGGATAATGATTTTCTGCATCGTTTGCCAGTAGGTCATGTTCAATGCTTTGGCTGACTCCCATTGTCCATGATCAATACTATTTAAAGCACCACGATTAATTTCAGCGATATATGCAGCACTATTTAGTCCAAAACCGATACATGCTGCTGTGATTGCAGATAGTTTTATCCCCATCATAGGCAAACCAAAATATAAAATAAACAAAAAGACGAGCATCGGCGTACCACGCATAAATGAAATATATATACGCGCTGGCCACCGTAATATAATCCGTTTTGAACTTCGCCATAACGCTAAAAATAAACCTATGACCATACCTAAGACCATACTTACCATTGTGACAATGAGCATAGCGGGAATACCACTTAATATAAAAGGTAAATTTTCAAGAGCCAACTGTACATCAAAAAAACCATTGAAATCCAAATCATTTATATTGATCATATGTGACTCCTATATATCTAAGCCATCAATTTCAACAATATCTTTGTCTGGTTTAACCGAAGCATCTTCTTCATAAAACTGTTCCGCTAATTCTGATAAAGTCCCATCATCATGCATATCCTGAATGGCTTCATTAATTTTCTCTCTTAATGTGTCTTCACCTTTTGGCATCATCACAGCAGATTCTGTTAAATGAAAGTTTAAAGTTGGATGTAAGTGTATGTCAAATTCCGGAAACGCAGCTACACCAAATTTTGTTAAATAATAATCATTGATGACGACATCTGTTGTTCCATCATTAACATCACGTAAATAGGCCTCGTTTGGTGCATTACCATATGTTACAACCTCAGCCCCAAATTGTTCAGCGATTTGACTGTAAATCGTTGTGCCACCGCCACCTGCTTTTTTGCCTTCTAAATCTTCAAGTGTTTCAATCCCCGAATTGTCGCCCTCACGTACAGCCATTGTAATGTACGAGTATTTGATTGTGTCACTAAAATGCACTTCATCTTTTCTGTTGTCTGTTACGGTACCAGTTGATAAATCGATTCGACCACTCTTTAAGCCTGACATGACATTATCAACGCCTATAATTTCGAATTTTACGTCTAATCCGAGACGATCGACAATTTCACGCATTGTTTCGACTTCAAAGCCGGTTAATTCATCGTCATCATCATAATAGGAGGCAGCAATGAGTGTGCCCGATGTTCCAACAACGATTTCACCCGCTTCTTGAATCTCCTGCCAACGTTCATCTTTTGTTTCAGTATCCTCCCCACCACTACAAGCTCCGAGTAACAATACAACAACAAATAAAACAGTACATACTTTCCACTTTTCCAATATTAAAATCCTCCTAATTAAATATTGTTACATATATTTAGTAAAATTGATTATAACAGTTAAAACTCATTATATCAATACTATATTAAACTGTTACCACTAAAAATGCACACTGTACCATGAATAACCCTCAAAAAAAACTGCTACCCATATAGGTGGCAGTTCATCTACAGAAGTGACCCTTTCGATATGAGGTCACTTCATATTTGGTATTCAATTTTTAATGATCAATTGTTAATCATTTTTTACCTTCGCTCTTTTTAAATGTAGTGCGTTAATCACACCACCCGTATTGATAATAATGCCTGAGATATAAAACCAAATCATAAGAATAATTACTGTTCCTAAGCTGCCGTATGTAGCAGAGTAATTTCCTAGTGTGTTCACATAATAAGAGAATCCTAGTGAAACGAGCTGCCAACCAATGGTTGCAAAAACCGCACCCCAAATAACATATTTTATTTTAATTCTAATATTAGGCGCGAGTGAATATAGCGCAATCAATACGATAAAAAATACAGCTGAGGAAATAACCCAACGTAACATAGTCCATAACTCTAAAAATCGATCAGACATATTAATAATTGAAAATACATAAACACCAATTTTTTCACCAAAAATCGGCAATAACAATGCAACAATAATAACAAGTACCATGGCCATTGTAAGTGCAATTGCGATCAAGCGAGATACTAAAAATGGCCGGTCTTCTTCGACTTCATACGCCTTGTTAAAGGACTTCGTAATCGCATTAACGCCATTTGATGCAGACCAGAGTGTCCCGATAATACCAATCGATAAGAGTCCGCTATTTTGCGAATTAATAATTTGTCTAATATTTGTGCTAATAAGATTGGTAATATCAGCAGGCGCATATGTTGCAATGAAATTCATAAGCATATCTTCATCAATTGGAAAATGCCCTAGCAATGTAATTAAAAATAATAGAAAAGGAAATAATGAAAGCAAGAAGAAATAGGCCAATTGAGCAGATAATCCAAATACATCTGCATCGCCTATTTGCTTCATCAATTGTTTTACATATTGTTTGACGTGTGTCATAAAGGCCCCCCAATATCACAAATCGAGTTTTAATTATCAATAATTATTTATTATTTGTAAGCTTTCCAATCGTTTGTTCAACTTGTTCTAAAGCATTAATCGCTTGATCGGCGCCTTTTGTAAATTCAGTTTGAAATTGGTTGACATAATTTTGTGCATGTCTCACGGCTAGCGATGGATGTTTCGCATAATAATTCACTTGTGACTTTGTAACAAGATACTGTCCTTTTACATAACGCCGTGTTTTACCATTTAATAAACTAACAAGCCCACCAACAACAGCGCCGATCGCAATGCCGGTCAATAGTCTACTTTTTCCCATTTATCTCTCTCCTTATCTGTTATATGTCATGACGTTTTCTGATATGATTTAATATACCATGACACCCTCGTGAAATCAGTTCATACGTATAGTCAAAATCACCTGTATAATATGGATCTGGCACATCTGCTTCAGGTGGATGATCAATATAATCCGTTAATCTTGTAATTTTACCATCAGCATCTGTACCGACAATACATTCTAGATCCTTGATATTTTGTGCATCCATCGCAATGATATAATCAAATTCAGCAAAATCTTCACTTCGGACTCGTCGCGCTGTTTGACCTTTATAGGAAATATCATACCTATCGAGTAATGTCCGTGTTCCTTCATGTGGTGGCTGATTCGTATGCCAGCCTCCAGTGCCTGCCGAATCAACACTTATCTTATGTTCTAAGTTATTTCGTTGCACTTGGTCTCTTAAAACAGCCTCAGCCATTGGCGAACGACAAATATTACCTAAACAAACAAATAACACTTTCTTCAATATCATAACACCTTCCATAGATTTTACTCCATTATAGAGAACTTCCCTAATTTTTATAAGATAAAACTTTATTCTCCACTTTCCTCAACCTCAAATGTCGGTTAACCCATTCTTGATTTTTAACACAAAAAAGATCAACCCCTTATAGGAGCTGATCTGTGATCAATCTATCAATATTTTAATTTCCAGTAAACATTTGTGTCCAATGATTGCCTTGTTCAACATACCCAACACCAATGTGTGTGAAATCGCCATTTAAAATGTTAGCACGGTGTCCAGAACTGTTCATCCATGCATTCACAACTTCCTCTGGTGTTTGTTGGCCTTTCGCAATGTTTTCGCCAGCTGTACGATAATCAATACCATATGACTGCATCATATCAAATGGTGAACCATATGTAGGACTATTATGATCGAAGTAACCTACTTCTGCCATGTTGTTCGATTTTTCTCTAGCAACTCTACTTAACTCTTTATCTGCTTTTAGTGGTTCCAAACCATTTTTTTCTCTCTCAACATTCGTTAAATCGACGACTTCTTGTTCAAATTGACTAAGCTGTTCTACCTGGCCATCTGTTTGGTCTTGCTCAGGTTGTTCAGTTGGTTGTTCTACTGGTTGCTCTGCTTCTGGTTGCTCTGTCTCTGGCTGCTCTGTCTCTGGCTGCTCTGTCTCTGGCTGCTCAACATCTGTTTGGTCTTGCTCAGGTTGTTCAACTTCAGGTTCTTGGGGCGCTTCTTCTGATGCATCACCATTCTCTTCCTGTACCTGTTCCTGATTGAATAACTCATGGAAATAATCACTTAAATGATCGCATGATAGATTTTTAAATCCATCATTCATAGACCAATAGATATTGCTATATACTTGAACTGGCTTCGCTTCGTTTGTAACGGAAGCGTCCGCCGAGACACTAGATAAACCTCCAAACATTAACGTTGTTGACAATAAAAGTACAGCACTTACTTTTTTCCACATGCTTTGCACATCTCCCTTGTTGTATTTTCAATTTTATATTACCACGGCTTTTTTGTAACAATTGTGCCAGCGTTTTCCATCCTAGAATGAGAGATTGGCAGCAGTTGGTAATGCCTTACTGGGATTGATTATTTCAAATGCAACATAGGTTACACTTAGGAAAAAAGTGATCACATTGGTAAAAACTACAAACAAATGTCTATTGACATGCCTTTATAACAAGGCTTTATGTTACAAAACGCAAAAATATGTAACACGTTTGTGACTTGACTTTTTCGGTAATTTTATGATGATTAAAGGTGTATATTACATATGTTTAACACTTTTTCTGAATTGGGGACATACCCCCAAAAACAAAGCGCATTTTTAGTACTGTATAAGAAAGCAGACAAGCTTTAATTTCTCAAATTTGTTTTTATCATTATGTAATATATATTATTGATCATCATTGGAGGCGCAAATATGTTTTCAAAAAGCGAAATAGGTATCGATTTAGGTACAGCAAATATTTTAATTTATTCCAAATCTAAAGGCATTGTTTTAAATGAACCAGCTATAGTTGCTGTTGATATGAATACAAAAGATGTCATCGCAGTAGGAACAGAAGCTAAAGACATGGTCGGTAAAACGCCACAAAACATTGTCGCCATTCGTCCTTTAAGGGGTGGCGTGATCGCTGATTATGAGGTGACAACGCAAATGTTAAAAGCGTTGCTTAATAAGGCAGGTAAAAAACTTGGTGCCTCGATCCGAAAACCAACCGTTGTCATCTGTACGCCAACAGGTAGTACATCTGTTGAGCGACGCGCCATTCATAATGCGATCATGAGTTATGGCGCCAAACAAGTTCATCTCATTGAAGAGCCTGTTGCAGCTGCAATTGGTGCAGATTTACCTGTTGAAGAACCCATCGCCAACGTCATTGTCGATATTGGTGGCGGTACAACCGAAATTGGAATTATTTCATTTGGTGGGGTTGTCTCAAGTCATGCAGTAAGAATTGGTGGTGATAATATTGATCACGACATTACACAATACGTTCGTAAACAGTACAATATTTTAATTGGTGAGCGAACGGCTGAAAATATTAAAATAGAAATTGGTTTTGCCCTTGCAGAGCACGAAGAACAGGTCATGTCCGTTCGGGGACGTGATATGGTCACAGGTTTACCTAACACAATTGAAATGACCTCAACTGAGATATACAAGGCTATTAAACCATCATTAGACAAAATACTTGAGGGCATCCGTCTTACATTAGAAAATTGTCCGCCAGAACTTAGTGGTGACATTGTTGACCAAGGCATTATTATTACGGGTGGCGGTGCGCTTTTGAACAGTTTGAAGGATTGGTTATCAGAGGAAATTGTTGTGCCCGTTACAATTGCAGAAAATCCGCTTGAATCTGTCGCTATCGGAACTGGTCGCGCACTCAAAATGATCAGCCAATTACAGAAAGCTACAACATAATGCAACACTTTATTTAATAGCAGGGTTGAACATGTAATATTAAAAATATAGGGCTGGTCCTTACAACACGTTGTACACCAGCCCTACATTCTTAAAAACAATACATATTCATGACAATAATTTCTTGTGTAGATGCTGGTACCATGTAGTCAATAACCTTTAACGAGGAAGAAATGTGTTCTATTTTTCTAAGAAGTTTTGAATCTATAGAGGTTATCCGATCGAAATGGAATTCTAGTTCATGCCAAGGGTGTTTTTCAGACGCTGAATATCTGCTCTGTTTTTCCATGATTCATCACGAAGCATATCAAAGTGGATCATAAACTTATCCATATGTTCTCTCAAGGCACTCATTTCTCCCGCACTGGCAATTTCCATACCTTCTTGCTCTGCCTTCAGATGTTCCTGCCCTGTCCGTAAGGCTGACAGAATTTGACCATGCTCACGCAATGTCGCCGTATGATTGTCATGTTTTTTAGAATGATCTGTCAGTATTTTAGTATGTTCCTGTAACATCGTTGTATGACTATCATGCTTTTTTGAATGCTCAGCAAGTATTTCGGAATGTTCAGCAAGTATCTCAGAATGTTTCTGCAACATTGCTGTGTGACTATCATGTTTTTTTGAATGATTCGCAAGTATTTCAGAATGATCTGCCAATATTTCCGAATGGCCATCAAGCTTCACGTTCATTTCTTCTAGCATATCGATAATTTTATCGGCTTTTTCCAATGGTCTCACCTCCCTTTTGCCATCTAGTATAGCACAAAACCAAACGCATTTTTCATCATTATTTAAGTTTTATCTACATATTTTTCTTATGCGTCATATAAAGCCTTGAAAACGAAAAAATATAGCATGCCCATTTTTTTGATATGGGCATGCTGTCATGATTGATTCCCGATCATCTCAATACGTAAGGAGAGCTCTTCCCAACGTTCCATTTTATGTTCTAACTGTTGCTCTAATTGTTCTTGCTCTGAAAATAGTAATTGCACCTTTTCAACATCACTGCCAGCTACAGAGATTTTTTCGCTCATGTTTTCTAATGCCTCTTCTAAAGCAGTAATATCATCTTCTATATGTTCCCATTCTCTTTGTTCGTTATATGATAAACGCTGTTTCCGTTTCGTAGGCTTACGTGGTTTCCTTTCTCGTGGTTGTTTTGTTTCTTTTGCTGGTTGGACTGCCAAAAATTCACTGTAATTTCCGTAAAACAATTCAATATGTTGCTCAGATTGGAAAACAAGCAATTGATCAACAACCCGATCCAGGAAATAGCGATCATGTGAAACAGTAATAACAACACCAGGAAACGCGTGTAAATACTCTTCAAGAATACTTAATGTTTGTGTGTCTAAATCATTTGTAGGTTCATCCAAAAAGAGGACATTTGGCTCGGTCATCAATATTTTAAGCAAGTATAAACGGCGTTTTTCCCCACCAGATAATTTCCTGATATACGTCCATTGCATGGGACGAGAAAACAGGAAATGCTCCAACATTTGTTCGGCGGTGATTGTTTCCCCGTTTTTAGTATGGATGACTTCGGCAATATTACGAATATAATCAATAATACGTTGATCACCATCAAGATCAGAATCATCTTGTGCATAATAGCCAATTTTAACCGTCTCACCAACAGTAACTTGACCGGTGTCTGGCTTCATGCGCCCTGCCATCATATTGAGAAGTGTTGTTTTCCCAGAGCCATTCGGACCGATGATACCCACTTTATCACCGCGTTTAAAAAGATGACTAAATCCTGTTAAAATTCGCTTACCAGCAAATGACTTAGAGATATTTTCAAGTTCTAATACTTGCTTACCAAGTCGTGTCGCCCCAACTTTCATATCCAATGATCGATGTGTTTGGTGATGTTTCTTCTCCTGCAATGCCTCAACCCGTTCAACACGTGCCCTTTGTTTCGTTGACCGGGCTCTAGCACCGCGGCGTATCCAAGCCAGTTCTCGTCTCAATAGGTTTTCATGTTTTTGCTGTTTGCTTACTTCTAGGGCCTCTCGTTCAACCTTTTTCTCTAAAAATACTTCATAATTGCCTTCATACCTATAAAAGTTCCCTTGATCCAACTCAAAAATAATCGTCGTCACCCGATTGAGAAAATAACGATCATGTGTAACAAGCAAAATTGCCCCTTCATATGAAGCGAGGTATATTTCAAGCCAAGCAATTGTATCATTATCCAAATGGTTTGTCGGTTCATCTAAAATCAGTAAATCTGCCGGTTGAATAAGCGCCTTCGCAAGTGCAACACGTTTTTGTTGGCCACCGGACAATTCCGAAACAGGTTTCTCAAAATCAGTAACACCCAGTTTGGTCAAAATCGTTTTGGCCTCTGTATTTGCCTCCCATGCACCTGTCTTATCCATTTCCTCTTGCATCTTGAGCAAATGTTTTTGGGCCGCTTCATTCTGACTATCTTTCTCTAAATGGCTTAACGCTTGCTCATACTGACGCATTGTTTTCATAATCACTGAATCGCCTGCATAGATTTGATCAATCACAGATTCACTGGTCTGCAGTTCTGGTTCTTGATCTAAATATTCGATCACATAATCATCTGCATGTTTAATATGACCCTTTTCAGGTTTATCGATTTGAGCGATGACTTTTAAAAAACTTGACTTCCCAGTACCATTCACCCCAATAAGCCCAATACGATCATAAGGCTCTATTGTGCAGTTGATATCTGCAAAAAGAACCTTATCCCCATATGATTGATATAAGTTTTCAACTGTTAACATTGGTAACCTTCCTTAATGAATCAATTTCATAATACTTAATATGAACTGGTTTTATTCTTGTTTCTTTGTTTTTTCTTGTCGTTCTCTAATAAACTGTTTGACAAATAAGACAATCAAAAACAAGAGCCATGATGTTACAACGTAAAATATAATCCGACCAGAATCATATAATTCATTATAGAAAAATAAAATCCCTGTCCAAATAATCCCCACCGCTAATATTTGATAAAGTAAAAATCGAATGAAAATCTCCCCCTAACAACTTTCCATCCCCATTTTACTACAAAAGCTAATGAATTGCATAGGTGATCATACGCCTGCCGTTACAACCATACACACGGAAAAACGAAGAGCGCTATAAGGCTCTTCGTTCATTGTTTGATTATGATTATTCGGCAATCACTTTAGAAACTGAAATCCGATCAGCAGAAATCCAGTTTTTAATAAATGTGTTTGCTTCCTCAACAGTCAGTGCTTGAATTTCTGGAATCATTTCAAAGAAATCAATATCACTTGTATAATAATGGACATATTCACTTGCGATATATTCAAGAGAATTCATCGCTCGTAGTAATTGACCAATCCGTTTTTTCTTCATCCGTTCAAAGGTTTCTGTTGTTAATTCAACTTCCGCTGTTGATAATAACAGCTCTTTTATTCTTTTTTCGAATGCTTCGGTATCATTTGTATTTCCACCCAGCAATGTGTAACCATGATCATCTTCGACCACAGTTTGTAGAGAAAATGAGCGATCAATAAGCCCTTCATCGTACAATGCTTTGTAAAACGGTCCACTCGCACCAAAGAAATGTTCAAGAATCATACCTTGTAATAAATTGCGTTCCAAGAGTTCAGTCTTATCTATTTCTTGACTATATTCTTTAATACCGACAACACATTTTGCTGTTGTTACCGGCATTTTAATTGTAAATTCTTTCATACTTACTGTTTCAGGTTCATCTGGCATAAAACGCTGGATATCTTCCATTGGCGCAAAATCTTTATTAGCTTGATTGTCTTTAACCAATGACATCATGGCTTCTACATCAAAATTCCCGGTTATAAATAATGTCATATTTTCTGGATGATAAAATGTATAATAGGATGTTAATAAATCTTCCTTCGTGATGGCATAGATCGATTCTTTTGATCCTAAGATTTCATTTCTAACCGGATGGTTTTTAAACATGGCTTGCACACAACCCATAAATGCACGGCGATCAGGTTCATCCAAATACATCTGGAGCTCTTGATCGATAATTGACTTTTCTCTTTCTACCGATTCCTCAGTGAAAAAAGGTGCCTGAACGAAATCAAGTAAAGTTGTCACATTTTGCTGAATGTTTTGGGTCGCTGAAAATAAATAAGCTGTTTCGGTAAATGATGTGTAAGCATTGGCAGAAGCACCTTGTTTTCCAAAATCGTCAAACGCATCGCTGCCATCTTCTTTTTCAAATAGTTTATGTTCTAAAAAGTGTGCAACACCTTCAGGAACAGTTACTTTTTCATCTTTACCAATTGGTATAAACGTATGGTCAATCGATCCATATTTTGTCGAAAAGAATCCATACGTTTTTGACATTTCTAACCGTGGCAACAAAAAGACAGTAAGACCATTTGGTAATATTTCCTTATAAATCGTTTCATCAACATTTTCATAAACTAACTTTTCCATGGTTATGCCTCCTCACGCGTTAGTAAATAAACTGTATCTTCTGTAACGTTAGCTGCTATTTTTGTAATATCTTCTTTTTCTACCTGTTGAATATCTTCAATTAGTGTTTCTAAGGATGTCTCTCTACCACCAAGCGTGTTCTGGTAAAGTAGTTCAATCAATCCTTGTGCACTATCCATTGATTCTAAGACTTGGTTCACAATCATCGCCTTTGTTTCTGCGATATCAGCCTCGGTAAATTCACCTGCACGCATGTCGACAAATTGTTCCGCAATAATTTGTTTCGCCTTTTCATAATCTTCAGCTGCAACACCACTATAAACATACAGTAAACCAGTATAACTTTCTACGCCTGATGCGACATAATAGGCAAGTCCATGCTTTTCACGCACATTTAAGAACAGCTTCGAACCAGGGAAACCACCTAATATGCCATTGTATATCAGTAAGGCCGGATAATCAGCGTCTCTATACACAATCCCAGTTCGGTAACCGATGTGTAATTTGGCTTGCTGAATATCTTCTCTTTCGATAACTTCTTCTGATTCTCCGGTCTGTTTCTGGGTTAATTTTGCACGAACGTTCGCTTGTTCAGGGGCTGTCTTTGACTTTGTAATCGTCGTTTCAATCATTTGCTTAACAGCTTCATGATCGAAATCGCCTAGAACATACAGATCCATTACATCTTCATCTAAAATAGCCTGATATGCTTCCATTAGGTTTTTGCGATTAATATTTTCAAGATCTGTTTCATAACCTTGGGAATGAATTTGAAATGTCTCTCCTGCACACATTTCATCAATGAGTCGTTGCTGAGCATAATTCACTTTATCATCTTTAATCGAGCGTAATTGCTGTTTCAATGATTGTAATTCACGATTTACAATCGTTTCGTCAAATCCACGTTCATCTGTCAATGGATTAAAAATGACTTCATGTAACAATTCAAGTGACTCTTTTAAAATAGATGATTCATTTTCGATATATTTTTGGTTGGCTACTTCCATACGCACACTAATGACATGATCGAGTCCAGCTTTTCCAGCATCAAGCGACAATGATGCGCCATATAAGTCATCAAGTTTATGCTGTAATTTTTCCCGTGTTGGGTATGCTTTTGTTCCTTGTCGTAGAACAAATGGGAGCAAAGCACGCTTTGTAACGCTGTCGCGGTTGAGTTGACCTCTTAATTTAGCAACAATTGTAATTGTCTTATACTTTTTACTTGGTACGAGATGTAAATTTAAACCGTTTATATGTACAACTTGTTCCATATCAAACCCTCCGTTATTTGATAGTTAGGTTCTTTAAACATAAGAAATGCAGATGATGCTTTTGGTAGCACCATCTGCAGAACCATCTTTTAAAGTACAGCTTCAATTTCCTTAGTGAGTTCTTCTTTAGATTGACCACCTAAAAGAGACGATACCACTTCTCCATCTTTAAAGATCAAAATAGTTGGAAAGCCCATAACGTCATATTTTCGAGACACTTTATTGTTATTTTCAAGAACTTCGTCTATAGAAACATAAAATTTAAAAATATTTAATTTACCTTCGTAATCCGCTGATAATTCCTCCAAAACAGGATTCAAAGCTTCACATGGACCGCATCCGTCTGTATAGAAATCAACTAATACAGGTTGATCAGCTTTAATAACTTGTTCTTCAAAATTATTTTGATTTGTTTCTGCTAAAGTTGACATATTCCAATCTCCTCTACGACCATTGTATTTCTCTAATAAATGAAACGATACATCATTTGAGATCCCGTATATCGCAGTGTATGAACTATATTCAGTATAGTTGTTCTATAGGCGTTCTTCAATATATTGAACTTATTTTTGGTAAACTGTTCACTTCTTTGATTATCCTGTACGTATGACTGACTATAGTCATTGTATATTATAACTTTTCAAAATACCTATCCATCTACCAAGCGAGTCGTTGTTCTTTAGCAAATTGAATCTCTACTAAATTACGATAGAGATCATTATCTTTGATTAATTCTTTGTGTGTGCCAAGTCCATTTACTTTACCTTGGTCAATGACAATAATTTGTTCTGCATTCTGTACAGTTGATAAATTATGCGCCACAACAATTGTTGTCCGGCCTGCCATCAAAACATCTAACGCCTCCTGAACTTTACTTGCCGTTTCAACATCGAGGCTCGATGTTGCTTCATCAAGTAAAAGATAATCTGGGTCTTTTATAATGGCACGTGCAATCGCAATACGCTGTCTCTGCCCACCAGATAACTTGGCTCCCATTTCTCCGACTTCAGTATCCAACCCTTCAGGGAATGCTTCAATGAATTCTAAAGCATTTGCCTTAGCAGCTGCTTCCATCACTTGTTCATCCGTAATATTATCATTTCCACCGTAAATAATATTATCCCGGATTGTACCAGATAAAAGTGGACTCCCCTGAGATACGTAAGAAAATGCGTTACGCCATTCGTCAAGGTGTATTTTTTCTGCCGGTGTATGACCTAGAATAATTCTCCCTACATTTGGATCATAAAATCGTTCAATAAGAGACAAAATGGTTGTTTTTCCACCACCACTCGGACCAACGATGGCTGTTACTTTACCTTCTGGGATGTTAAAGTTGACATCCTTCAGGACATCTTGAGTTTCATATTGAAATGCAAGATGCTCTAAACGAATATCACCATCTGATGCTTCAACAACTTCAGCAAAGGACTTTTCACTTTTATATGTTTCACTATCTGAATAAACGACATCCGATATCTTGTGGGCCGCCCCTTTGGCCGCCTTTAAATTCTGATAAAAAACACCATAGCTTTGAACATGGTTATGAATATTAGCTGCATATAAATAAAAAGCAACCAATGAACCAATGTCAAGTTCACCTGTCGTCGTTAAATAACCACCATACACTAAAATGAGCCCCATAATAACACCTTGAACACTTTGTATTAAAGGTTCTCCGTATAAATCTACAAAGGCTCTTTTTACATCGGCCTGATACTGGTCATCAATCACTCTGTCACCCTGTTCAATTTCTTGTTGTTCTTTACCAAATGATTTAATGAGACGAATTTTCGGCAATCTTTCCGCTAAAAAAGCCGTCATACCAGAGTACCGTGTTTGAACTTGATCCTGTGTTTTTTGTGTAAAATGACCAACTAATAACGATACAATGAGTATATATGGAATAACGGGTAATAATACCAATGTTAATTTAACATTCATCGTCCACATAATAATAATCGACCCAACAAGTCCATATGTTGACATTAGAATTGAGATAAAATGATTCACTGCACCATTAATATGCTGTGGATCGTGTGTTAAACGACTGATCAATAATAAGGACGGTTCTTTATTAAAAAAGGGTAATGGGACACGAATATATTTCGACCAAACTGTATTTTGGATGTTTCTCGTTCCCTGTGACGTTGCAAACACCCTTACTAAACCAGCCAGACTAACCGTAATCGCCGTTGCAATAGATAGGCCGATATATTTATATACAAGGGGTTGGTTAAATATTTCACCGTCCAAAATACGTTGCATGATTTTGGGTGACATAAGGGAAAATGTACTTGTCAGAAACATGACAATAAAGGTTAAACCATATAATCCCCAGGGTAACTTGGCTTTACGAATTAAACTAAAAAACGGTTTCCAACTTTTTTTACTTTGATCTGGCAATGTTCTCCCTCCTCTCTAAAGGATGTTATATCGCTGGATGTCCTAAATGTAGTTGTACAAATTTACGATACATCTCATTCTTTTCCACTAATTCTTCATGTTTTCCAGTGCCTGTAACCGTACCACCGTCAACAACAATAATTTGATCTGCATCACGAACAATTGAGAGATCGTGTGCAATAATAATCGTCGTACGGCCTTGCATTAATTTACTAAGCGCTTCCTGAACGGACTGTTCAGATTTCGTATCGAGATTTGATGTCGCTTCGTCAAGTAATAGAAACTGTGGATTTCTTAAAATAACGCGTGCAATTGCTATTCTTTGGCGTTGACCACCAGATAGTTTTTTACCACTTTCGCCAATATAAGCATCAAATCCACCAGGTAAATGACGAATGAATTCCAACGCATTTGCCTGCTTAGCAGCCTCTGTTAATTCAGTTTTACTGACATCTCGATCTACACCATATAATATATTTTCCCGTACGGTACCTGTTAAAAGCGGGATATCTTGTGCCACATATCCAAAAGCATTTCTCCAATCATCTAAATGATAATTTTCAATTGGTGTATCCCCAAGTCGAATTGACCGTGGATCAGCCTGATAAAATTGTTCTATAAGTGATAATATGGTCGTTTTACCACTCCCACTTGGCCCGACAATTGCCGACACTTTTCCATGTGGGATCGCAAAACTAACATTTGATAACACCTTTTCATCGCCATAACTAAAGCTAACATCATCAAATACTATATCCTCTTTGACATCTGTTAATGGGAACTCTCTTTTATATACCTCTTCTGGATGTTCGATAAGTTGTGCAAGACGTGATGTTGCACCTTGACTAACCTTTAATTCAATAAACAAATAACCAAACGTGCCAAGGACACCATAAAGTAAATCAACATAAAGAAAATAAGCTACCCAAACATCAATCGTAATATCACCACGAGAAACAAAATACACACCGAGCCCAATAACTAACACGGACTGCAAAACACCAAATAAACCAGTCATCGGATGTTCAATCCAATTCGCAAGCCCTTTTTTAACGGATGCTTTGTAGTAGGACTGGATGTTTTCCTTTCCTCGCTCATCTTCCTTCTTTTCGGTTACAAACATTTTAATAAGTGGAATGTTAACAAGTAGCTCGGATAAAAACTGTGTTAAGGTTGCCAGTTTATTTTGAAGTAGCTTATTAACACGATAACTCCAACGGCCATACCAAAGATAAAAACCGAAATACATCGGTATAAAGATAGCTTGAGCCAAGCCCAGTCGCCAATCATACCCAAATAATACGGTCACTGTACCAACAGACATATAAATAATTGAAATGAATGTCGGCACCACATAGGAAAAAACCGTACTTATTTTTGCGGTATCCGTCGATGTCCGACTAACCATTTCATTTGCCTTCACTTTATCAAATAAACGCACTGGAGATACCATCAATTGTTTCCAAATTAAACGACGATAGCTTTTATCAATTTTATACATCGTAACCTTAGAGATAAAACGAATAATACCTGTAAGCATAATTTTCCCGATAATAACAGCAATTGCTCCAAAAATAATTTTATTCGTTATGTTGCCACCAACAATATATTTTGTTAAATCTGGAAGCATTAGCGTCAGAGTTGATTCACTCAGCGTGAGTATCGTAATTAGAATAATCCAAACATACGGCAGTCTCGCTTTAAATAACAATTTAATAAATGGCTTCCAAATAGGTTGTTTTCCTGTTTGTAGTTTTGTCTGTTCGGCATTTTCCATAATTATCCCCCTTTCTCGCATATTAAAAAACTCAGCATTTACCAATCTCTTTGGCAATGCCTGAGTCAAACGTAACTTTGTGTATAAAAAAACACAAAAAGATCGGATCGATGCTTGGATCCCACCCCGCATTTTATTCTTAGAATAAACAATACGTATTTAACTAATAATCAATGCTAGTGCATATTCATCATGCACTAGCACCATTAAGTAAAGTCATAGTACTAAAACGCTTCTAAGTATTCTACCATTTCGTCGCCAGCAACATGATATTCGTAATCAAAGATACCGTATCCATCATGGACAAATATCGAGAGCTCGGCATCTTGACCTTCAAAATCTATTGTAATTGTATTATTGTCAAGTGCTTCTTGATATTCATCACTTTCTTGATCTTCAAAATAGTACATTTGAACATCAATACCTTCTATTGGAACAATAATGACATAAGCCGCATTAATAATTTCCGCACCTTCTGGGTCTCCTGCTTCTGCTTCACCAACATCTAGCCCTTCTTCCTCAAAGTGGCTTAGTAAGTCTTCAAAAGCTGCAATACTTTCTTCAGCATCTACCGCTGTCTCGGCATCTTCATTCCCTTGAGCATCATTATTGTTTTCTTCTGTATTATTGTCCTGCTCATCATTGTTCGCTTCCGTATTACTGTTTGCTTGTTCAGCATTCTCGTTGTTGTCATTGCCATTATCTTCTTTATCTGTATCACCACATGCCGTGATGAAGGCCGCTAATATAAGAACGAGTAATAATGAAAGTACTTTTTTCATGTTTGTATATCCCCCTTTTTTATTTGATAACCCTTTCCAGACAGTGATTTGTCAATGATTATTCACTTCATCATGGTGCGATTTCAGAAAATGAATTTGAATAATTATGCATATTGTTTGAATAACACAAATACACAATAACTCATATTTCTTGTTGAAGACCTATGATTATTATGAACTTGATCATTCTTAAACGATGCATGACATATGAATAGTCTGAAAACAATGGCTCTATTATCTCTCTTTTGTAGACATACCACAATAGCTTTTGACGCATATGGCTGTTTAGATGTCAAATTAATACGTTATTGCGTTTTTCCTGTATACTTTTGAAACATACCTTTTGTGACCATTGTACCCTTATGGTATAATTTCCTATATTATGCGTCAGATTATAGGTGATCAAATGGACTGGTTTTCACAAATCGGTGTATATTCGATTTTAAGTATAGGTGTTATCATCAGTACAAGTCTTCTGATCGGTTTTTCTTTAGTAGAAGTGAATATTAAACAGAAAACTAAGAAAATTGTACTTTTGAGTTATATAGCTAGCTTGATCTATTACCTTTCAACATTTTTATTAGATGATACCCTTATTTTAATTGCACTCTATTTGGGATTTATCCCAATCGTGATTTATTATTTTAAAGTCCCCTTTTTACAGTCGGTCTTATCTATTCTTCTGGCATTAACATTCAATTTAACAATCATTCATTTATTAGCTTATAATCTCTTTGATATGTCTCTTAAAATAAGTAACGTTCCAAATGATCCCGTCATAACCATAGCTTTTAATACTTTTTTAATATTTACAAATGTGTTTATTTCATTAATCATTTATTATAAAGCGCCGGTTTTATTTCCAAATCGGTGGTTTAATATTAAAATTGTTGAGGAAAGTCAGTCAAACTTGCTTAAATTACATGTGTTTTTTATAACGCTTATTCTTGTTGCTATAGATTTGTTTCTATATTTTACATTTGTTGAATTGCCAGTTTTACGTATGCCATTTCGTATTTTTGTTATGTTATGGGGTATTATCATCTGTTGCATTTTTTTACTTTTTTCAAAAAGAATCGTTGTTTATAATATGGAAAGAATGCAATTTTCACTTGATAAAGTTTATCAAAAAGATTTGCAATCCTTTTATCATATGATTCGTTCACAACGGCATGATTTTAATATTCATTTAAATACAATCTATGGACTGATTCAAGGTAAAAAGTTTAACGAGACGAATGAATATATTCATAAAATCGTTAAAGAGGCACGTGATATTAATGAATTATTACCATTACATCACCCCGAAATTGGTGCGTTACTCTATACGTATAAAGAACTTGCTTTACAAAAAGGGATTCACATCCAATTTCAAATTAAAGATGATTTACGAACGATGCCCTGCAACATTTACGAAATGAATAAAATACTCGGAAACTTGTTACAAAATGCCATTGAAGCTGTAAACAATGGCACAATAGAGGTAACGATTGCCAAAAGATATGACCAAATTACAGTGAGCGTTGCAAATCAAATCAATATGGATCAACTCAAACTTGAGGATATGTTTTCTCATGGTTTTTCAACGAAGGCCACACATGAGGGCATTGGACTACCAACAATTCAAAATATTATTTCTAAATTTAATGGTGTCATGTATCCCGAGATTATCGATGATCGACTTATCATGAACGTTCACATCCCATTAATACAGTAGATATTTTGTACATGTCATTTACGAAAAGAGGTAAGACTTGTGGAAATCAAAACATTATTAGTCGACGATGATCAGGGAGCACTTGAGGTCCTGAAACAATATTTGCAGTCGTTTACTTTTATAGAGGTTATTGGTGAGGTCAATAATGGCCAAGATGCCATCCGTTTCTTATTGGAAAACGAAACAATTGACTTAATACTATTGGATATTGAAATGGCGGATGTCAATGGTATAGAAGTTGCCAATCATGTTCAGGATAGATACCCCAACATATCAATTATTTTCACGACAGGTCATGCTGGGTTTGCTTTAGAGGGATATGCATCTCACCCAGTTGATTTTCTTACTAAACCCATTGATATTATTCGTCTAGAACAGGCACTTAATAAGGTGAAAGAATTAAAATCACACACACGGGCACCAGTTTTTAATCAAAAAATTGGACTTAAGGTCTCTAAAGGGATTCAAATCATCGATATCAATGACATTATTTTCATCGAAAAAAAGGGACGAGCGATTCGTATCATACGTAAAAACGACGAAACAATTAAATCCAGTGATACGATGCAAAATTTAGAGGCCATCTTTGCTCCGTATGAATTTTATCGCTCTCATCAGTCTTTTTTAGTCCCAATCAATCAAATCAAGGCGATTTATCCGGACGACTTCTCCCGTTCATATGTAATTGATCTTATCGATCATCAAACTAAAATTCCGTTAAGCCGAAACCGATATCACGATTTGAAGTCACTTCTAGAGAAACGTGGCATCCACATATACTAAAAAAATAAGCATGGTCTGAATGTTTACTTACAGACCATGCCTTTATTTATTTGGGATGGTAAACCAAAATTTATTTTTCTGGTCTACTTTTTCATAACCAATTTTACCACCTTGATTCATAATGATTTGTTTGGAAATGGCTAACCCTAGGCCGGAACCGCCCGTTTCTCGACTACGTGATACGTCCTGTCGATAAAAACGGTCAAATAGAAGGTCCACTTCTTTTTCTAAAATAGGCGTACTTGGACCTGTTACAGATATTTGATAAACATGATCTAATTGCGCGCCAGTAATCATAATTTGCCCCGGCCCTTCGTAATACCGTATGGCATTATCGATTAAATTGCTTAGCACCTGTTGAATGCCTTCGATATGCACATAGAGCTGCTCATCCTCGATACTTGTTTGGAGTGAAATATCAGCTTGCATCAGTGCCCAATCAAACATTGTGACACATTGCTGTATCTGCTCTTCAATATGGACCTTCTCTTTATGGATAACCGACTGTGCAGTAATCCAATCTAATGATTTCAGCTGTTCTAACTGCTCAATCATTGACGTCATACGCTTAGATTCTGCATAGAGAGATTCATACATATCTGCACTGCCATCAATGACACCACTCTTTAAAGCAAGTAGATATCCGTTTAAATTGGCTAAAGGTGTACGTATCTCATGTGACACATCAGACACAATTTGTTTCCGTTGTTCATCATTGGCTTTTAATTGATCAATCAACGTATTGTACTGGGTTGTCAATTCCCCTAACTCATCCTGCATCGGTGTCGGTATTGGTTCAGGAAAGCGTCCTTTTTGCAATTCTTTCGTTGATTCAATGAGCTGTTTAATTGGTTTAATGATTTTTTTAATTAAGTAAAAGTGAATCAAACTGCCAATTGTAATACCAAGCACACTGAATAACAATAGATATTGGAATAAAGTTGTATCAAATTGCGTTTGTCTCCGCTGTTCGAGTTGACCAATACCCTCGGCAAGGAAACAGGCTGTATGGTATAACGCCCACGTACTCACTGTTATTGTTAATGCAATGATTAAAACATTTAAAAACGTTAAACGCCATAATATCGTCTTAGGCAGGAACGATTTCAAACGATTAAACATGGACAAATTTATACCCCATTCCCCGTACAGTCTGAATTCTTTGTGGGTCTGCTGGAACGTCCTCTATTTTTTCACGTAACTTTTTAATATGTGCGTCAATCGTCCGGTCTAATATTTCCTTTTCATTCTGGGGATATATTTGATTGACCAGCTGTTCACGGGCAAAGACAATATTCGGATGTTGCATAAAATGATACAACATATTAAATTCGTGTTTCGTTAAATCAACTTGCTGGTCATACAACCAAACCTCATATTTGCGCGGCATGATGCAAAGCCCCTCACTTACAATCTTTTGGCAAAATTGCCCCGTACGTCTTAAAACGGCTTCAACTTGTGCGACCAACTCATCTGGATCAAAAGGCTTTGTGATATAGGCATCTGCGCCCATTTGTAAGCCAGATATTTTATTTTCAATTTGCGCTTTTGCTGTAAGCATAATAATTGAAACGTCAGTTGTCTCATCACGTACCCACTCACAAAATGCTTCTCCACTAAGCTTCGGTAACATAAGATCTAAAATAATCAGGCATGGATGATGTTTTAAGTAACTTGCTTGTGCCTCGATGCCGTCCTTCGCTTCAACGACCTCATAGTTCTCTTTTTCTAAATAAAGCTTGACGAGTTCCCGAATCATCCGATCGTCTTCAACTACTAAAATCGTTTCTTTCATCCATCACACCTCGGATTCATGTAGAAATTTTACACTAATTCATCATTTCAAATCCTTGAATCATCATTTCATAATTCAATGCACCTTGAGCCATGTTTTGAATGATGCCATCTTCGTCAATAAGATAAGATGTTGGGATGGGTTTAATGGCATACATTGTCGCAACTTCATTTGTTTCATCTAATAAAACATCAAATGTTAATTCAAATTCCTCTATAAAATCCGTTATATCAGAAGATTTTTTCTCAGTACTTGATAAGTTAACAGCTAAAACAGCAACATCTTCATTATTGTGCAACTTCTCCATATCTGGCATTTCTGCTCGACAAGGACCGCACCACGACGCCCAAAAATTAAGCATTACTTTGTCACCTCGATAATCTGACAGTTGAACTTTTTCACCTGTTTCTAACAATTCTAGCTCAAAATCCGGGGCTAAATCACCCTGCTTCAAACCAACTGTCGGCTCACCATCATTTCCATCTTCATTCTCTTCATTATGATCGAGTCCATTTTCTTCATCTGTTTCATTCACGACTAAATCATCATTGTCATTCTCATTATTTGACTTGTTATTATCATTTTGCTCTGGACCAGTCGCCGTTATCTGATTCGTATTGTCATCACCAGTCGTTGATTTATCACGACCAACAAACTCATAAATGGCATAACCGAACATGGCAACAATGACAATTATAATAATTGCTTTTTTCATTCATTGGTCCCCCTTTATCCTAAATTTTCTAACCATGTACCTTCAATCAAATCAAATAGATAAAGCGTAATCGTTGACCACAGACCAGTAAATAAGCCAATACCCATTACAATCATAATGATACCACCAATTTTCATAATAATACCACTATGACGCACTATCCAACGTGTCGATCCTAAAAAGAACGTTAACACGAGAAAAGGCAATGCAAAACCAATGACGTACATAAGCGTGTAGAAGACACCATGTCCAGGTTGACTGGCCGCTAGCCATAAAATAGAGGCGAATATCGGACCAATACAAGGTGTCCACCCTGCAGCAAAACCGACACCTACAAAAAATGTGCCTAGAAAGCCCATCGGTTTTTTAGTTGATTGGAATCGTTTTTCTTTCATTAATGCAGGAATTTTAATCCACCCAGCTACAAATAAACCCATCACAATAATAAAGATACCTGCAAGCCGTTGAATAAATAGACCTGAATCACCATACAAAAGATTTTGTATCCACTGTCCTAAAAAAGTAGCACCAATACCGAGGCTTATAAAAATAAGTGATACACCTAACAGAAAGAACAATGAATGTGTGAGTAATTTCTTTCTAATTCTTGCATCTCTTTTACCTTGAATTTCCTTAACACTAATACCCGTAATATATGATAAATAGGCTGGAAATATTGGTAAAACACAGGGAGATAAAAATGACAATGCACCTGCACCTAATGCCCAAACCATACCTAAGAGCAAAAACGTATTTCCATCAATCGTCCCCACTAACACACCCTCTTTCTATATAGTAAACCATTATATACACTCAATATGCTAACAATGAGCACAATAAACCAGCTATTAATCATGTAGCCAAAAATAGTTGTAAATGGTAAATACCAGAGAAGCAAAAGCTTACCGATACCCCAACCAAGGACGAGTAAGATCGTTGATAACTCTTCACTAACATGGTCATGAATGAGCATATAGACTAATAATAAACCACCTAATAAGCCAATTTCATGCCACGTAAAACTCATATTCTCCCATACAATTTGCATGAATTCATAAAGAAATGAAGCGGTGAGAAATACCGGGATAAATGCAAACACAAATTGATTCACCGATATTTTTTGGCGCATTCCTTTATAAACGATCGTCGCCAGCGTTAGTATGGTTCCAAAATAGAATGCATTTGAATCTGCTGGATAAGCTAAAATAGCGATTGGATCTTGGATAAAAGTTGATACATTTAATACAATTTTTCCTAACCAAATAAACAAGACAAGGTTAATCAATTGGTTGACCATTTCATTCATTTGTTCTTTTTTCTTTATTTTTGATAATGGACTTGTAAAGTAAAATAAAATAAAGCCACCGACAAAGCTAAAAATGATCATAGCAATCGATGATAAGACTTGAACTGCTACCATAACCGATCCCCCAAAATATCGAATATCACAATCATACAAGGGAATTATGAAAATTTGATGAAAGTGACCTTTAAAATGTTTTATTTTGATTTAATGAAAAATGCGGGTGGTGTTTTAACTTCAAAATGCATGGGCTTTTGTGTTGTTGGATGCATGAATGCTAAGCTTCTCGCATGAAGTCCAAGACGTCCAATCGGATTTTGTGTACTGCCGTATTTTTTATCACCTACAACTGGATACCCAAAATCCTTCATATGAACACGAATTTGATTCTTTCTTCCAGTCTCCAGTTTCACATTGAGTAATGAATAATGATCATTTCCTTGTTCACGAGCAAAATGCGTAACTGCATGTAACCCATCATTCGGTGTATGACTCGAATAAACAACGTGTGTCTTTGTCTCCCGTAACCAAGATGTTATCGTACCATGCTCTTTTTTAACGCGTCCTTCAACAAGCGCCATATAAGAACGTTCTATCACCATGTCTGACCAGTTGTTTTGTAAAGTCTGCTGTACATGTTTATGCTTAGCAAACATCATGACGCCTGATGTCTCTTTATCGAGCCGATGCACAACATATATTTTATTCATGCGATGTTTATCCTTCACATAATGCATCAGTTGTTGATGTGCGGTCATTTGCTTTTCTTTTTTTGAAGCTACTGATAATAAGCCAGCATCCTTTTGTACAACGATCAGATCCTCATCTTCATATAAAATTTTCAAACCTATCAAAGTGCTTTCCCTTTTGGCTGCCTGATTTTTTAATATCGTGACTGTTTGTCCCGGATATAGTACGTAATTAAATTGTGTTACAATATATTCATCTACTGTTACTTGACCACGTGCTAAAATTGATTTAATAGAATTCCGACTGCGATGTGACAATGCTTTTAAAAGAAACGGTAAGAGTGTCATTTCTTTTTCTATTTCAAATACAAACACATCATCAGTTGCTGCGGCTACCCGCTTAAATTCGCCCGACATACAAAAACTCCTTTATTTACATTTCCGTTAAGATAATTTGGACAATGCGCTCATCTTGATACTGAAACTGCAGATGTAATTTCAAATCACGATCGACATAATTTATTGAATCATCTCTTCCCATTTCCGAATTTTTATAGTAATTCGCATCATATGCTGAGAACACCTCTTCAAGATCATCACCAACGCTAATATCCTCTTCTGTTTTTAGTTCCGGATGATCCGTACGCATATAAACAATTTGATCCGCTTCGTTTGCACCGACAAGAATTTGGTCAAATTGTAATAATGTAGCAAAATACATATTATCACGGATTTCATATGAACCATATGCTTCTTTAAAAGTTGTATCTAGCTCGTCCTCTAGAAAAATACCATCTATATTTTCATCGGACAAGTCCGTACTTGAAACAAAATGGTGATTCAGTTCATATACCCACCAGCCAACAATAACGACTGTTACGACAAATGGAATACACAATAATAGAATACCAAGCTTTTTCACCCGAAATAAAAAATATATCCCTAAAACAATAGGCATAATAAACAAGACCAAAACGACCGAAAATACTAAACCCATTTCCATTCCCCTTTACAATTACGCTCTATATATAATGATAAGTCAATCGTCTCGGAATGTGAAATTTTACAAAGGTCAACAAAAGCAACTACTGACTTGACAAAGAGGCTGGGACACAACAAAAAGAGAGACACAAAAGACGAATATTGATTATAAAAGTGTAGAAAATATACGGAGACTCCTACCATGAAAATAAAAGTACTATAATATGGAAAAATGTCAATACTGAAGTAGACGCAGCCCATTCAATTTTTTTAAAAAAGAGGAGAGCGCCAATATCTAAAAACTATAGGAATAGCAATA
>Ga0209487_1000880_pt1 | contig 26425 bp, 20 predicted proteins | sample Poulit2012_FD_187524 | JGI IMG/M metagenome (GOLD analysis project Ga0209487, IMG submission 187524) | Agricultural soil microbial communities from Georgia to study Nitrogen management - Poultry litter 2012 (SPAdes) (version 2) | ecosystem: Environmental > Terrestrial > Soil > Agricultural land...
GTCGAGCAATTCGTGCAAAACAAAACTGATGTCCTGTGTTGGTGCAGTAAATGTCATAATTAGCCTTATTAACTAAAGATTAGCGAAATACGAGGCCGCCAACCTAGCCTAAGCAGAGCCAAAACTGCCTACCCTGCATGGTCAAGCAAACCACAAGACCTCTCGATCTGCTCGATAACGGTAAAGACCTCGGGGTGTTTTTTTAAGCACATCAGCCAAGGTTTCGTCAATGGCTGCTTTTAACTTATCATTTTAGCCATCATAACAGCCATTTTCCCAATCTATTAAGCAAAAAAAGCCTCTCACAATTAGTGAGAGGCTTGGCTAAAGCTAAGCTAAGGGTTTAAGCCTTTACTTATAAAGACTTAGTCGAATAGTACCAGTCGACAGTGTTGTAGCCCTCGTCAGCACGCTTATCGGCAGCAGCACTGGTTTGTGGAGGGGGCACAATCACGTCTTGGCCAGGCTTCCAGCCCTCGGGGGTCGCTACACCGTGCTTATCAGAAGTCTGCAAAGCCTTGAGTAGGCGGACAAACTCCTCGATGCTGCGGCCATTGCTCATGGGGTAATAGACCATGGCCCGCAAAATACCCTCGGGGTCGATAATAAAGGTGGCGCGCACAGCTTGCGTGTCAGCAGCACCGGGGTGCACCATACCGTAGGCCGAGGCCACTTCCATCTTGATATCATCAATAATAGGGAAGGGGATCTCTTGGCCAAACTTTTCCTTGATATTCAGCGCCCACGCCAAATGCGAATATAGGCTATCAATAGACAGACCAATCAATTCACAATTTAGCTCGGCGAACTCAGGGGCAGCCTTGGCAAAGGCAATAAACTCGGTGGTACATACAGGGGTAAAGTCAGCGGGGTGCGAAAATAAAATCAACCACTTACCCCGATAGTCTTGTAGGGATTTCACCCCATGCGTGGTATTGGCAGTAAAATCAGGGGCCGGCTCGTTTAAACGAGGAAAGCTCGATGTTTGTACTTGGTTTTCCATAAAACACTCCTAACTGAATAGGGCTAGATATAAAGGTTGTTGTGTATTGCCTTACCAACCTTTTGCTGATGTTTTTATATTATATCTATTCATATAATATATCCAGTTAATTATCTCTATGGTTACCATAGCTTTTGTTAATCTCGCCGTTGTTGGTTGTTTTCCCCCATCGAGTACCTGTTTGAATACTTACTTATTAATACCCACTCATGCCCTGCAATCAATCTGCCCCTACCCCCTCTCACTCTGCATCCCCCTTTACTTCACCGCCCCACCCACGGGTCGGTGTCTCGGCGTTGGTGCAACGAGACGACAAAATCCTCGTTGTGCGCCGTCGTAACGCCCCCAACCAAGGGCAGTTGGCCTTTCCTGGGGGCAAACTGCATTGGGGGGAGCCCCTGATGCAAGGGGTGGCGCGCGAGCTCAAAGAGGAGACCGGTATCGTCGCTAGCGTTGACCGTCTTTTAGAGGCTGTCGATGTGTTTTTAACTAATGAGCACGAGCAGATTACTCAGCACTTTGTGGTGCTGTGCTACCTATGCCACTGGCAGCAGGGGCAGGCCCGTGCAAACAATGATGCCGAGGCTGTTTATTGGCTTAGCGCCCAAGAGCTATTACAACGCGATGATATTAGCGCCGGTGTGCGGCAGGTATTACGCGGCTTAAGCAATATCAATGACCAAAAGTACTAAACCCCATACAATAAGCGGCGTTTATCAAATAATCGCGCAATACCCCTACCTAAACGAGCTACAGGGCAGTTAGGTAGAGTGAGGGTGTCAATAAACAGTCAAAACTGAAATACAGGGTTTAGCAATGAAAACCATCAATACGGATGTCAGCATCATCGGCGCGGGGCCAACAGGCTTGTGCCTTGCTTACGCCTTGGCCGAGGCTGGCCTAAAGGTAAGCCTAATTGAACGCCAACCATTAGAAAACCTACAAGACCCAGTTTTTGACGGTCGCGAGATCGCCCTCACCCACGAGTCCCGCCGTCTGCTGCAGCAATGGGGGCTGTGGGCGCACCTGCCAACCAAAGAGATCTCTAACCTTCGTCATGCGCGGGTGCTAGACGGCTCATTAACCAAGGGGATGTTTATCGAGGCAGGCCTGGGTGGGCAATCACAACTAGGTTGGTTTGTACCTAACCATTTAATTCGTTGGGCTGGCTACCAACAAATAGCCGAGCACAACAATATCACCCTATTCACCGCTAGCACCACTAAAGAGGTCAGCACCTCAGCTCAGCAGGCCACGGTCGCACTCGAGGACGGTACCCACATTAATAGCCAACTACTGGTGGCCGCCGATAGCCGATTTTCTGCCACACGGCGGGCCTTGGGCATCGCCTCACCCATGATTGATTATGGTAAAAGTATGATGGTCTTTAGGGCCGAGCACACAGTCGCACATGAGCACATCGCTTGGGAGTGGTTTGGTTATGGCCAAACCCGTGCATTATTGCCCCTAAATGGCAACCGCTCATCAGTGGTACTAACCCTGCCCCAACACGAGATGGAGCAGCTCAACGCCCTTGATGATGAGGCTTTTGATAAAAATATCAGCCAGCGCTACGAGTACCGCCTAGGCGAAATGCGTCGTATTAGCAAGCGCAATGTCTACCCCTTGGTGGGTACCTATGCGACGCGTTTTCATGCGCAGCGCTTTGCCCTCATTGGGGATGCCGCAGTGGGCATGCACCCTGTCACTGCCCATGGTTTTAATCTGGGCATCCTGAGTGTTAAACATTTGGCCAACCGCATTACAACAGCGTTGCGCACCGGCCAAGACATTGCTGGGCAATCCGTTTTACGTGGCTATACACGCGATCACCGCCTAAGCAGTCTGCCCCTTTTTGCTGCCACCAATTTTATTGTCAGCCTATATACCAATGACCGTGCCCGCCTGCCCCGACAGGCCTTATTAAAGGCAGCCAACGCCATTACCCCGTTTAAAAAGCTCGTCGCCACACGCCTAACCGGCTAATTAATGACTGCCTAGCTAACTATCCAGCTAAGTATCCCACCACCTAGCAACCCAGTTATCTTGCTACCTGACTACCCAACCAACAGGCTACGTGGTTATCTTGCTACCTAGTTATATGATTTATCTCGCTACGCAGTTACACAGCTACTCAGTTACCCGACAACCTAGTTAAGCAGCCACCTCGGCGGTTATATATTTACGATAAAACCTTTCATAACGATCAACCATTTGCTCAACCCCGTGCTCCTCGCGCACCCAACGATAGGCGGCCTGCACCTTTTCTTGGGCCACCTCAGGCCGCTGCAAAATATCTGCACAGGCATCAGCAATAGCTTGGGCATCACCTATAGGGCACAACCAACCGCGGTTATCGGCAACTATTTCTGGCATCCCACCCGCTGCAGTCGCCACCGCCGGCACCTGGTATAAAAAAGCATCTAATACGCTCCCACTCCAAGCCTCAAATCGGGAGGAAAGCACAAACACATCAAACAACCTATAAACATCTTCTATATGAGCATTGAAGCCCATAAAGCGATACACCTGCTCGAGACCTAACCTTTTTACCTCACGGCGCGCCGCGTCAGCGACATCGCCGTCGGCCCCAAAATGCAAAAAAACCACTCGGGGATGATTTTGATAAAGCAAGTGCACCGCCTGTATGAGTGTTAAAGGGTCTTTTTCTTGGGTCAGTGCAGCACAGGTACCCAACACCTGCGCCCCCTCGGGTAACTGTGCCCGTAACGGCTGCAAACGCTGCTGATTAACCTCGACATAATCTACTGCACTATGAATCACGGTGGGCTCAATACCTAATGATAAGGGAGCTTTGGCAGCGGCAGAGCTGACCGCAGCAAAGGCCTGCACCCGCCCCCATTTACGCTGTACTTGCCATTTTCTTAACCATTTAAAACGTTGATCAGGCCGATATAAAGGGAAAGCCGTACGCCGCGTAAAGGCCAGCACCCCATGTATAAATGGCCGCATGGCGCTAAGCAAAGTCAGGGTATTGGCTGTCTGGGCATGCCAAACATCAAAGTATTTACGATAACGAAAAATATAATACAGCAGGTGCAAGCGGTTACGCGCGGCGATAATACGTACCTTGCCACTGTCGAGCCGCTGGCTAAGGGGCTCGCCTGCCCGCACAATCACCGATACCTGATGGCCTTTGGCAGCCATCCCATGGGCCATTAACAAGGTTTGGCGCTCGCCGCCGCGCCACCCTTTTTCATAATTTAAATAAGCAATTCGCATGATTTCTAGGTATTAAAACCGCCTAATCTTGCCCATAAAGAAAACACAACCATTATCGTAGCGATGTTTGTAATAGATTTAAAGCTAACACCAGAGCCCCGTGCATCATTAGCCCCAAATCAATAGCCAATTGATACCCTAGGCATTGGCGTCAAATTAAAACCAAACGCACAACCCCAAAGCCGGCCACGGCCACGCCCAAACAGCAACGAGCAACGAGAAACTACTAAAACAACTCGCAGCTACTAGATTAATATGGGGTCTGAGGCGGGGTTAAAGTGGCGGGCGATATTGACTACCACCGAGCCCAAGGCACAAATCACCGCTACCCCAATACCAAGCATCGGCCCCCACTCGCCCCCCAAACTAAAGGCAATCGCGACCAAAGCGGTACCAAAACTTTGCCCATAGACCCGCGTGGTCGCCTGCATGCCCCCTGCAGCGGCAGCACGATGGCGGGGCACCCCCGCAAGCAAGGCACGGTTATTGGGGGTTTGAAACAGGCCAAAGCCCGCACCGGCTAAAATCATCGAGGCCGCCACCCAACCGAAATGCGATTGCGCATCTAAAAATAGTAGCCAGGCCATCCCAGCAGCCATGCCCATCGCCCCAACGGCACAAATCTTAGCAATAGAAATACGCCCCGATAAATAACCCGATACGGGCGCCATAATCCCCACACCGAGTGACCACACGCCTAGATATAGCCCCAATTCGCTATAGCTCAACCCCATCACCTGCTGAAAATAAAAAGGCATTGCCACTAACCCTGCCATCTGCGAGGCAAATGAAAAGGCCGAGGCCACCACGGCATAGGCCACCGCAGTGATACGCAACAAATCAACGGGCACCAAAGGCGCAGTCTGCCGACGCGAGCGGCGCAACAAAATACGGGCGCTCAGGGCTGCGACGATAAAACACAGTAAGGAAACCCAGGGCCGCGTGCTAATCAAATCAAGGCCCAAAATAGATAAACCAAAAGCCGGGGCCACCAAAAAACCTGCCCACCAATCAAAGGGTCGCGTACTGCGCGGCCCCGAGGGCAAATAACGCGCCCCCAAAACCAATAAGGCAGAAAGCGGGACAGTCACCAAAAAGATCCAGCGCCAATTACCCAGCTCGAGTATAAAAGCCCCAATAGAAGGCGAGAGCACCGCAGTCATAGATACCGTCATAGCATTGAGGCTCAGCCCCAAGCCAAGTAAACGTAGCGGGTAAATATTGCGCACCAAACCGCCAAATAGACACATCAACATAGATGAGCCCAGCCCTTGAGCAATGCGCGCGCTAAGTAAAAAACTAAAGTCCTGCGCCATCGAGGCCCCAAAAGAGGCGGCCATAAATAACAAGGCCCCCACCGCAAACATGCGCCCTAAACCGACTCGCTCGGCCATAGCCGATAGAGGCAATAAGGTAATCACAATGGTCAGGCTATAGGCGATGGTAATCCATACCACTTGGGCAGGATCGATACTGAGGGTTTGGGCAATAGTGGGCAAAGCCACATTGGCCATGCTCGCATCTAATACTGAGACGATAATAGCCAAGAGCAGTACCCCCGCGGCGGGTATACGACGGGCTCGGGGCAAACCATCGGGCAGTTCATTTGCTGACTGCGCCTGTTGACTGGCTGTTGATGCTTTTTGTGCTGTTGATGCTGTTTGTGCAGCGGACGATTGCTGCGCCGCAGCAGCCGAAGGGGATGCCTTAGCTACGGCAGGGTCAGCAAAATCGTCCATAGGCTCGGGCAAGCTGCCCGGCAACATAGAAGGATCAGATGATATTCGCGGTAAGGGTTTCTCTTGTGCTCGATTATTTTCTTTAGCTATGTTGTTACTCACTAGATGATTCAGTATCCGTTACTTTTTTAGTTGGACGCTGCCATTGTGTATGGGTTTCTTGCGCCGCCCGTGACAGCGTCAGGGCTTGGGCAGGCGCATCGCGCGTGAGGGTGGTACCCGCGCCGATAGTGGCCCCAGCACCGACCGTAACCGGGGCAACCAGCTGTGTGTCCGAGCCAATAAAGGCATCGTCCTCGATGATGGTTAGATGCTTGTGGGCCCCATCATAGTTGCAGGTAATGGTACCGGCACCGATATTGACACGCTGCCCGATATGGGCATCACCGAGATAGCTCAAGTGGCTGGCCTGGGCGTCAGTATCGAGGCGGCTATTTTTGACCTCGACAAAATTACCAATACGCACCCCCTGGCCAAGCTGGGTTCCCGGGCGCAAACGGGCAAAGGGCCCAACCTGAGCCTGCTCTTGCAACTGAGCGCCATCAATGTGGGTAAAGGGGTTAATACGTACGCCAGCCTCGAGCCTGGCATTACGCAGATAACTATGCGGACCCACATGCACCCCATCACCCAAATGCACCTCGCCCTCAAAAATACAGCCTACATCAATAAAAACATCGCGGCCACAATGTAGTTCGCCGCGTAAATCAAAACGTGCCGGGTCGGCAAGACTCACCCCACTTTCTAACAAACTATGCGCCTGAGCAAGCTGCCAAGCACGCTCGCACTGAGCCTGCTGCAAACGGCTGTTTACCCCGATGGTCTCCCAATCGGCATGAGGGTGGGTGGCATAAATGGGCAGCTGATCATGACGCGCAAAGCCTACAATATCGGTCAAATAATATTCCTGCTGAGCATTATCATTGCGCAAGCGCGATAACCAGTCTTTTAAAGCCCCAGTCGGGGCCACCAAGATGCCCGTATTGACCTCTTGGATCTGCAGCTGCTCGGCATTGGCGTCTTTGTGCTCGACAATGGCCTCGATCTGCCCCTGAGCATCGCGCACAATACGACCATAGCCTGTAGGGTCAGACAATATCTCGGTCAAAATCGCCATGCCCTCCTGACTAGAGTCTAGTAAAGCCTGCATGGTTTGGGGCTGAACCAAAGGCACATCGCCATAGAGTACTAAGGTCTTTGATGCCGCCGCGCCGTCATCTAATAATTGCGGGACGGCCTGCTGCACCGCATGGCCCGTGCCTTGTTGTGGGTGTTGCAATACAAAGTGCACATCATCGGCCGAATCGAACTCGGCTTGTACGCGCTCGGCATCGTGACCTACCACCACGATTAAACGATCGGGCTGTAGCTGCCGCGCTGCCTGCAGTACATGGGCCAACATAGGTTGCCCACCAATAGTATGTAACACCTTGGGCAGTGCAGAGTGCATACGTGTACCCTTACCTGCCGCCAACACCACAATATTAAGCATAAGCACAACCCCGTGGGGAAAATATAGTTATTAACTCGTTTCTTGGTTTAAATGTTTGCAACTGCTGTGGCTAACTGGGCCCTTAACTGCTGCCCTTGCTTGCCGATGAGCCTTTTTTGGCGGCCTTTTTGCCTGCTTTTTTAGCAGTTTTTGCACTTGATTTTTTAGCGGCCTTTTTAGTTGCTTGTTTGGCTGTTTTTTTAGCTGTTGCTGCTTTGGCCGCCTGAGCTTTGCTTGCAGAACCTTGTGCTTTGCCGCTGGCAGCTTTGCCCGTGGCCGCCCCAGCCGCTGTCGGGTTACTGCCTGCTGCCCCCTTTTTAGCGTCTGCTTTACCAGCTGTTTTGCTACCAAAGGTAGTATCAGCCGAGGCCGTCGGACTGCTGCCTACGCCACTGCTGCTGCGGAATTGCTCGGCTGCACTTTGTGCCGCCTGCACTGACGACTGTGAGGTCTCGACCAAGGCCTGAAACTGTTGTTGCATGAGATCCCACCAAGCCTGCCCAGCCTGCATCATCGCCTTTTCATCAACCAAACTTGGCCCTTGTGACGAAGACTCATTTGTTGCGCCCGCATCACCCGCAGCATCGGCATCAGCAGCCTTGGCTTGGCTAGCCTTGGCAGCCTGAGCTGCTGCAGCCTTGGCTGCCTCAGCCTGTGCAGCCTCGGTCTGCTGCCCTGCGGCCTGCGACTGGGCCTGTGTCGACGAAGCACCTGCATGCCCTGGGGCTGACTCTTTGGCCGCCCTTGACTGCGTACTGCTGGCATCAGAATCTGCAGCAGCTGAACCGCCCATGCCAGGCCACTGTATTTGGCTAAAGGCCTGAAAAGCACTCAATGTAGAGCGCTGTATTTCTAAAGCCTGAATAGTATTGCGGAGCATCGATAAGTTTAAAGCCAGCCAGTTTTCAACTGCCTGCAGCTCGGCAATACGTTTTTCCAGCTCTTCGGGAGACTGCATCTGCAAAGGGCTCATCGAGGCCATGGGGTTGTTGGGCATACTGCCCCATGCCTTGCGTAAAATCTCCATACTGCTCAGCAAGGGGTTGCTGTCAGCACCAATATTGAATTGTTCAAAAGGGTTTTGTTGCATGCCACCTCCTAAATTTAACTGCGCAGTATGTAAACGAAATAGTCATAACCGCCTGTATCTTGCCTCGACTAACTTAGCCAAGCCACAAATACCAAGTGCAAATGCCAAAGCCTAAGGGGTATCAAGCTAGTTAAAACCTAAGTGCCAGGCCATTGAGCCCCCCACCAAATCATAAGGTCTAGGCTGCCTGCGTACGAGCAGAAAAACGACTACGAATACTGTCAATAATGATTAGCTGAGACTCGATGGTAAATTGGTCGGCCTGAGCCATCTTGTACCACTCATCAATGCTGATCAAGCGAATCTCGCTCACCTCGCCATCTTGGTTTTCGGGCTGCACATCGGGGCCTAGCTGACAATTGCTCACGATGACATTTTCGACCTGATAGCCCTCGGGCAAGCGCCGATGCATGCGCAACAAGGTGCGCAATGGGCCACGCTCGTGTACCTGCTCGGCAGATAGGCCGGCCTCTTCTTCGGTCTCGCGCAGTAGGGAAACCTCGAGGTCTTCGTTGGCTGCAGCCAACCCCCCCACCAAAGTGTCCCAACAGTTGGGGTCAGTGCTTTTGTGGGCTGCACGTTTGGCCACCCAAAGCTTGTCATCGGGCCCCCAAGCATTTAAGTGCACGGCCTGAGTTAAAAAACCCAAGGGGCGCATGACCCCGCGCTCGATAGCGCCGACCACCTGCCCCTCGCCAATCACATCTAAAAGCTCGCCCCGCCACGACCGCACCAAACCTTGCTCGCTAAGTACCTGCGCGATATGCGCCAGCAAATGGTCGACCCGCGGAGAGGGCTCGTCAGCCCAAGCGATATGCACCGCCTCGTCGGTAATTTTGACCCCCGAAAGCTCGGCCAAGCAGGCCAAAGCCTGAGCACTGACCCAACCGCATAAACGGCCGCAGACCGTCACTGGGCGGCTGCCATCGGGTGGGAACTCTTGGGTTTGCGCAAGCAGCCTGTCATAACGCTGCTGAAGCTGCGGTAATAGTTTTTGTATTTGTACTTGATTCATAAGCCCATTGTAATCTAGTTTGGCACGCACCTTATTGAGCAGGTGTACGCAATCACCATCTATTGTAACCACTCACACTAAAGTTTGGGACAGAAACAAAAATGCCCCCAGCAAATAGGGGGCATCATGAAAAAAATCAGACGGGTACTGCGCAACACCCCACCTTAGGCGTGGGCAGTTGGTTGTAGATAATCGCGCATTTTGACTAATGCAGCACGCTCGATTTGGCGAATACGCTCGGCCGAGACGCCGAACTCATCACCCAACTCGTGCAAAGTGGTGGCGCGCCCATCTTGTAGCCAGCGCGAGCGAATAATACGCTGTGACCGCTCATCGAGCTGCTCGATAGCCTGCTCGAGCCCCGCACCCTGTAGTTGTATTTGGTGCGCCTGCTCAAGCATGTTGGAAGGCTCGAGTGCGCCCTCGTCAGACAAATAAGTATTGGGAGCAAAAAACTCATCATCCTCGACAGGGGCCTCAAAACCAACCTCGCCACCCGACATACGGACCTCCATCTCGCTAACGTCCTCGGGGCGAACATCAAGCTCGCGCGCGATTTTCTCGATCTCGTCGGGCTCGAGCGTTTCCATATGCTCGGGGCGCAGTCGACGTAGATTGAAAAACAGCTTGCGCTGCGCCTTGGTTGTCGCGATGCGCACTAAGCGCCAATTGCGAATAATATACTCGTGAATTTCTGCCTTGATCCAGTGGATGGCAAAGGACACCAAACGCACCCCACGGCTGGGGTCAAAACGGCGCACGGCCTTCATCAGGCCAACATTGCCCTCTTGGATGAGATCGGCATGGGGCAGACCATAGCCTAAATACTGTCTAGCGGTTGACACCACCAACCGCAAATGCGACATAATCAGACGCCGAGCGGCGTCTAAATCGCCATTTTTTTGTAAACGTTCGCCTAGGTCGCGCTCCTCGTCGGCACTAAGCATGGGCTGCTGATTAACAGCAGTAATATAAGCCTCGATGGTGCCTAACGCACCCGGGTTGGATACTGCGACAGCCAAAGACTGCGCGGGGGCCAATGCCCCATTTTGCGAACCTTGGGTCATAGATAATCCTTTAGAACTATTCAATAGAACTCCTGTTTAGCAAAATTACTATATCAGTATATAGCTATTACTTTTCTCTTTTTACACTATCTACCTATTTTAGCACTCTATGTCCAAGAGTGCTAATCTTTTTCTACTAAAGTGTAAAGAAAGGAAAAAGCCCAATAAGCCAAACCGCACAAATAATTATAGGCGGCCCCTACCGAGCCGCCTATAGAGAGCTAAACGCATTGATTAGGCAAAGGCTGCACGCTCGCTTGGCCCGCTGTCATCATCGCGTTGTTTTTGGATAAACCAGACAACCACCAACAAGGCCAAGCCCACCAAGCTAATGGTCAAGTCAGGAATAATCAGGCAGATACCCGCAGCAAATAATACCAAGCGCTCATAGGCTCTGGAGTCGCGAATATAAAAGCCTATCATCGCACTACTGACCGCTATCATACCCAGTATTGCCGTCACCACCGCCAAAATGAGGGGGATGGCAGTGACATTTTCCATCACCAAAATAGGGTTGTAGACAAAGATATACGGGATAATAAAGGCCGCAATCGCAAGCTTGACCGCTGTGACCCCACTCTTAAAGGGGTTAGCTCGGGCAATACCCGCCCCAGCATAGGCTGCCAAACATACCGGCGGGGTAATATCAGCCACAATACCAAAGTAAAAGACAAACATATGCACGGCAATGGGCGCCAAATCAAAGCCGTTAATCAAGGCCGGCGCCGCAACCGTAGCCGTAACCACGTAGTTGGCTGTGGTCGGCAAACCCATACCTAACACGAGGCAAGCAATCATGGTAAAGAACAAGGCCAAGAACAAATGCCCCGCTGACAAGGCAATGATACTGGCCGCAAACTTAGAGCCCAAGCCCGTCATGCTCACCACCCCGGCAATAATACCGGCTGTGGCCACCGCAGCAATTACAGGCAATGCAACACGGGCGCCCTGCTCGAGCACGTAAATAAACTTGCGCGGCCCCATACGGGTCTCGCGCCGCACCAAGCTAACTAAAAAGGCCGTAAAAATACCATAAATAGCGGCCCGCTGGGGGGTATAGCCCACCATAACCGTACCGATGATCACAAAAAGCGGCAGCAGCATATAGCCGTAGCGCTTCATCTGCTCTTTGACATTGGGTAACTCAGAAGGGGGCAAACCCAAAATCTTGAGGCGTTTGGCCTCAAAATGCGTACCAATAAAAATGCCAAGGAAATATAGGGTCGCGGGTATCACCGCCGCAGCCATAATAAAGGCATACGAAACGCCCAAATACTCCATCATGATAAAGGCGGCAGCACCCATAATTGGCGGCATAATCTGCCCACCTGTCGATGCCGAGGCCTCGGTGCCGGCAGCAAACTCGGGCTTAAAGCCAGCGTTTTTCATCATGGGGATAGTAAAAGAGCCCGAGGCAACAGTATTGCCAACCGAGCTACCCGAGACCATACCCTGTAGGGTACTGGCCACCACTGCTGCTTTGGCCGTACCGCCAGTAAAGCGCCCCGTCAAACCAAAAGCCAAATCATTAAAAAACTGCCCAATACGGGTGTGGACCAAAATCACCCCAAAAAACAAAAAGAGGAAAATATATTTGGCTGAAATCTGCAAAGGCGTACCAAACACCCCGCTATCGCGATACCACAGACGCGTGGCTACCTCGAAAAAATCATAACCTTGGTGCGACAACATCTGCGTTGGAATATGTGCGCCAAATAAGGCGTAACTCATCATGACCAGAGCAACAATCACAATGGGTACGCCCACCGTGCGCCGCGTGGCCTCGAGTAAAAGTAAAATCCCGGCCACCGACAAATAGGTGTCGTACTCAGAGTAACCCCAAGTCACCCCGCGAATGAGACTGTCAAAATTGATCACCTTGTAATAGGTGACATACATCGAGAAAAAGGCCAGCGCCAAATCATACCAAGGCACTGTCTTTTGAAATAACTGCTGCCCCTTTTTAAAAGGGAAAAGCAAAAATATCAGCCCTAAAGCTGTGCCTAAATGAATGGCACCCTGCTTTTGCGAGGGCAAAGTCCCGTAGTAACCGGTATACACATGGAAAACCGTTAGGGACACCCCTAAAAATGTGACCACCCACGCCCAAACACCGATTTGCTCACGGAAATTACTTTCGCGATCATATTTTTGTAGTAGGGCTTTGGCGTCCTCTTCTGCCTGCCTCGCCTGCTCAGCCGAAGTGAGTGTGCTCTGTTTCTCTACCATAGTTAAGGGTCCTTATTGGGTAAATATGAATATATTTACATACAACAAAAGGTCATCGCCTGACGACACAACTAAATGGTGGAACAAATAAATAACGGCCCAAGGGGGTTGCCCATAAAAAAACAGCGCACAGGCCACAGCTTGGGGCCAACCCATAACAAGAGCAAATTGCCCTTGTTGGGCAAAAAATATCGCTTTGCAGACCGCGATTGCCCTTGCTAATCAAATCGATAAGCAGGTATGGCTAACCGCAGCCCACTAAAGCGACGAACAAAAATAAAACTGCCAGTAAAACTGCCAAGCAAAAAAGGGCACTGAGGCCCTTTTTATGTGATTAATTATTTGGCAATATCATCAAAGCTGTTAATACCAGTAGCTTTGCGGGTGACGATTTGAACAACCTCGGGGTAGACATGGCCAATAAAGGCTACGTTTTCGACCTGATTGCCCTCGAACTCACCCGTACCATTGATAGCATCTAAAGCAGGTACGTGTACGGTCATACCGACGTCCATACGACCACGGTGGATGCTGGCCAAGTTTTCTAGCGATGCACCGGTCTCGACGTTGGTAAAGTTGCCATCGACGTGATTATTCCAAACGTTGGCGATCTCGCCACCTAGGGGGTAGTAGGTACCACCCTGGCTACCCGTACCAAGGGTAAACTCGCGTTTGCGGTCATCGGCCGTAGCGGTGAGCTCAGCAACTGGGCCCTCAATGGTGAGGCCTTGCTCTTCGTAATAACGCTTGGCACCGGGGTGGATGGGAATACCATCTAAACCGTTGAGCGCATTTTCGAGGGTGAGCTGCACCCCTTGGGCGTGCGTGATTTCGTTGGAATTCTCGACCATAGATTTGGCTAGTTGATAGCCGAGCTCTTCGTCAATGGTGTCGGTGTTAGCAACCATGACGGCAAATGCAGCGATGGTCGGTACGTCGGCCTCTAAGAAGGGGTAAGCATCCTTGGAGATCTCGTAGCGCTGATAGCCGCTGGTCTCCTCAGCCTGCTGTATGACTGCATCAGACAGACCAAGCATCACCACATCACCGGTTGAGGCGTGTAGGCTCTCGATACTGCCGGCAGGCACACCTAAAATACCGATAGAGATATCGATGTTGCCGTCTTGGACAAGGTCAGCGGCATTACCAAAGCCCTCTTGGAAAGCCTGATAATCGCCCTCGCCGATGCCATAGGCCTCGAGAATAACGCGCGAAACTGAGTTGGTCTCGCTAGCGGGTGGGCCAATAGCAATTTTGGCTGCCTGGGCTGTGCCAAACACAGCAAACATAGACGCGACGCCAGCAACGGTAAAGCGAGCAAGCGTTTTCTTTGCGTTTTTGATTTTCATTATGTGGTCTCCTTAATTCAAATGTCTAAACGAAATGGATAAACATTTAAATAATGTGGTAAATAATTTGTTTGGTATTAATTAGACAAATTAGCGTATTGATTATAGACCATAACACCCAATCTAAAATCAGTGCTAGTTCTTATTGCAATAAAACTAATAGCCCACCTATGGTAGAGCCTAGCTAAATTGGCGGCTAATTATGCCTTTATTTTTTAGCAGTAAACCTGCCTAAAGTATATTTAACCGCTATTTCATTAGTCAAGATAATGCAAACCCTTTAGGTACTAACACCAATCATTTGCGTGCCTATAGGCCTAGTCTACGGCCTGTAATTGCTTGGCGTGAAACTGCATATGGTCAGACATAAAAGTCATAATAAAATAATAACCATGGTCATAACCCTCGTGGCGACGCAAGGTCAGCGGCTGCTGCACCCGCGCGCAAGCGGCCTCAAAGACCTCGGGGTATAACTCGCGCTCTAAGAACTGATCGGCTAACCCCTGATCGATTAAGATCCCGCCTGGGTAAGGGGCCTGCTCTTGGGCAGCCATCAGGGCACTGGCATCGTACTGTTGCCAGCTATCGGTATCGGCGCCCAAATACCCCCTAAACGCCTTTTGGCCCCAAGGGCACTGTGTCGGTGCGGCGATCGGGGCAAAGGCCGATACAGACTGAAATACGCCCGGGTGGCGCTGCGCTAACACCAATGCACCATGCCCCCCCATAGAGTGCCCACAAATGCCCACCCGTTGCGCATCGGCCCCGCCAAAACCCTCGGTAATCAATGGGTAGAGCTCGCGCACAATATAGCTTTCCATGCGGTAGTGCTGGCTCCAGGGGGCCTGAGTGGCATCTAAATAAAAGCCTGCACCAGTGCCAAAATCCCAATCATCATCCTCGCCCGCAACACCCGCCCCACGCGGACTGGTATCGGGGGTCACTAAGATCATGCCCTGCTCGGCCGCAAAGCGCTGCGCGGCGGCCTTGATCATAAAGGTCTCTTCGGTGCAGGTCAGCCCCGCCAAGAAAAACAACACTGGGCAAGGGCTCTGCCCCAGGCGTCGGGGGTCGTCAGGGTGCTCAACCGCTGACATGGCCTGAGCCTGCGGGGGCAAATAAATAGAAAAGCGCATGGGCAGGCCAATCACTGACGATGGGTGCTCGTAATAACGTTGCCACCCGTCATAACAGCGGTGTTCGCTTTTTAACTCTAATTTATTGAGCATGCATCCTCCAAAACAATCAATATTAAATGGCAGCTGCAGCGCAGCCACCGCCTTGGTATTTAGTCATACATCACGACCGAGCGTATCGACTCGCCGCGTTTCATCATCTCGAAACCCTCGTTGATATCCTCTAAACACAGATGATGGGTAATGAGGTCATCGATATTGATCTTGCCCTCCATATACCAATCGACGATCTTAGGCACATCAGTGCGCCCACGGGCGCCCCCAAAAGCAGTGCCCTTCCAGACACGGCCCGTCACCAGTTGAAAAGGCCGCGTAGCAATCTCAGCCCCGGCCTCGGCCACCCCTATGATAATTGACTGCCCCCAACCCCGATGACAGCACTCAAGTGCCTGACGCATGACCTTGGTATTGCCAATGCACTCAAAGGAATAATCGACCCCACCATCAGTGAGCTGAATAATATGATCGACCACATCCTCAACCTCGTTAGGGTTAATAAAATCGGTCATGCCAAACTTGCGCCCTAAGGCCTCGCGCTCGGGGTTAATATCAATACCGATAATCTTGTCGGCACCAACCATCTTGGCCCCTTGGATGACATTTAGGCCAATGCCCCCCAAGCCAAAAACCGCCACATTGGCCCCGGCCTCGACCCCCGCGGTAAACAAAACCGCGCCAATACCCGTCGTCACCCCACAGCCTATGTAGCACACCTTGTCAAAGGGCGCATCAGAGCGAATCTTGGCCAAAGCAATCTCGGGCACAACAATATAGTTAGAAAAGGTAGAGGTCCCCATATAGTGGTGCAGCATCTTGCCATCGAGGCTAAAACGCGAGCTCCCGTCGGGCATCAAACCCTGCCCTTGGGTCGCCCGTATGGCAGTGCAAAGATTGGTTTTTTGTGATAGGCACGATTTGCATTGACGGCATTCGGGCGTATAAAGCGGGATCACATGATCACCGGGCTTGAGACTACTGACCCCTGGCCCAACCTCTTGTACGATACCGGCCCCCTCATGACCCAAAATGGCCGGAAACAACCCCTCGGGGTCAGCCCCCGACAAAGTGTATAAATCGGTATGGCACAGACCTGTAGCCTTGATCTCGACCAAGACCTCGCCCGCCCGTGGCCCCTCGAGTGTGACCTCTTCTATAGTTAAAGGCGCCCCTGCCTGCCACGCTACTGCTGCTTTGGTTTTCATTTTGCCCCCCTTTGGTTTGCTTGAAATATATAGCAGCTAGTGTAAACGCTTTTATCTGCACAAACAGTTAGCACAAACACTCATTAAGGGCTTTAACAGCTAAATTGTTGATTACAAAGCAACCGCACAAGTAAGTAAGGGCGAAAGAAGCCAAGAAGCCCCGAAAGAGGTCAATAAGGGCTGAAAGCAGCTAAGAGAGAATAGCAAGACTGAAAGAAACTGAAAAAGCTGAGCGGCGCTGATAGAGACTGTTAGATGCTAAAAGGCCAAAAACGGGCAACATCAGGGCAGCTCTAATTCGGTAAATAAGGGCGCGTGGTCAGAGATCTGCCGCCAAGGGCTACCCTGCAGCACCCGTGCAGTGCGCACGGCAAAACCACGTTGATAAATACGATCTAAACGCAACCATGGAAAAATAGCCGGAAAGGTACGGGGCGGTGGGGTCACCCGTGCGCCGCGGCCAGCACCCAGCTCGGGTATGTTGGGCGGGCCTTGGGCAACTGCTGCCGCACCTGCTGGCTGCCACCAACGCAAAGCGCGATGGCGAAACTTTTGCTCATCGGGGGCCTGATGAGCAAAGGAAAAAACCTCGTACAGGTCAAGCTCCTCGATCAAAATCGGGCTTAAACGATTTTTCCAATCATTAAAATCGCCGGCAATGATCAACGGCTCGTGTGCGGGCACCACACTCTTGATACGGTCGACCAACGCCTGGGCCTGCCGCTCGCGCCCCCCGGCAAATAAACCCAAATGCACGACCAAACAGTGTACGGGCCGATCTTTGATCTCGACCACCGCATGCAGCAAACCGCGCTGCTCGAGGCGATGGTCAGAGACGTCTTGGTTTTCGTACTGCAAAATAGGGTAACGCGACAGCAAAGCATTGCCATGGTCAGTATGCTGACGCATGGCATTGCAACCATAGGCCATATACATACCCATCACAGCCGCCAACGACTCGTGCTGGGCATCGAGGGTGGCCTCGCGCTCGTTACGGCCCTGTACCTCTTGCAAAAAAAGCAAGTCAGGGGCCAAGTTATACAAACCAAGACGCAGCTCGTCTAAGGACTCGCGTGCCCCTGTCGCCGAGCGGCCCTTGTGTATGTTGTAGCTAACAACCCGTATGGTCGACACCTTAACTCCTAAGTACTAGGCGCCTTGTCGACTGGTCGTAAACGTAAATGCAGCTCTTGTAATTGTTTGTTATCGACGGTAGTAGGCGCATGGGTTAATAAACACTGTGCCCGTTGTGTCTTGGGGAAGGCAATCACATCGCGTATCGAGTCTGCCTCGGCCAATAGCGCGACGAGGCGATCCAGACCAAAGGCAATACCACCATGTGGTGGCGCCCCATATTGTAGCGCATCAAGCAAAAAGCCAAACTTATCCTCGGCCTGCTCGGGGCTAATATTGAGCGCCGCAAATACCTGACTTTGTACCTCTGCCTGATGAATACGAATCGAGCCCCCACCAACCTCCCAGCCATTGATGACCATATCGTAAGCACGCGCCAAAGCCTTTTCGGGCTCGGTAGATAAAAGCTTTTCGTGACCAACCTTGGGGCTGGTAAAGGGGTGATGCGCGGCCACATAACGCTTGGCCTCGTCATCATACTCAAACATGGGGAAATCAATTACCCACAAAGGACGCCAGCCAGCCGTAAAGAGACCGTTTTCGCGCCCAAACTCGCTTTGACCCAGCTTGATACGCAAAGCCCCCATTGCATCGTTGACGATTTGGGTTTTGTCGGCGCCAAAGAAAATCAGATCGCCATCTTGGGCGCCTGTGCGAGCAATCAGCTCGGTCAACGCCTCATCGTGAATGTTTTTCACAATGGGCGACTGTAAACCAGCAGGAATATTAGCCGCCTCATTGACCCGAATATAAGCCAAACCCTTGGCCCCATAAACCCCGACAAATTTGGTGTAGGCATCGATCTCGCCGCGGCTCAGTGCCCCGCCATTGGGTACCCGCATCGCCACCACCCGACTGCCCTCATCATTGGCTGGGCCAGAAAACACCTTAAACTGCACATCGCGCATCAAATCGTCAACATCGGTCAACTCGAGCGAAACACGCAAATCGGGGCGATCAGAGCCAAAACGACGCATAGCCTCTTGCCAACTCATGGTCGGGAAAGGCTCAGGCAAGCTAATGTCTTTGGCCTGCAAGAAAATCTCGCGCACCATTTGCTCAAAAATAGCTCGAATCTGCTCCTCGTCTAAAAAGGACACCTCGCAGTCAATCTGCGTAAACTCGGGCTGCCTATCGGCACGTAAATCTTCATCGCGAAAACACTTGGTAATCTGATAATAGCGGTCAAAGCCAGAAATCATCAGCATCTGCTTAAATAGCTGCGGCGACTGCGGTAGAGCGAAAAAATGCCCCGGATGCACCCGCGACGGCACCAAGTAGTCACGCGCCCCCTCAGGGGTGCTCTTGGTGAGCATAGGCGTCTCGATATCGACAAAGCCCAAATCATCAAGATAATTGCGCACCGTACGCGTCACCTGATGACGCAGCAACAGGTTTTTTTGCATAAAGGGGCGACGTAAATCAAGCACCCGATGCGTCAAGCGCGTCGTCTCGGATAAGTTTTCATCATCTAATTGGAAAGCTGGCGTGACCGAAGGGTTGAGTATCTCGATCTCTTGGCACAACACCTCGACCTCGCCCGAAGGCAAGTCAGGGTTTACCGTACCCTCGGGACGCTCGCGCACCAAGCCGGTAATACGCAAACAAAACTCATTGCGAATACGCTCAGCCGTGGCAAAGGTATCTTGGGACTCGGGGTCGGCAACAATCTGCGCAATGCCAGTGCGATCGCGTAGGTCGATAAAAATCACCCCACCGTGGTCGCGGCGCCGATGCACCCACCCATATAAAGTAACAGTTTGGCCCAAATGCTGGGCATTGACCTCGCCGGTATAGCAGGTACGCATTGAGGAGTACTCCAAAACTAAATTCTTGAATAAATAATCTGTGCTAGGCTGCCCGACACCACAATCTATAGAGCAGCCCTAGCTAAAATCTACCACATGGACTTGAACTAAACAGGCAGCAAAAACATACCTGCTGCGACCAATGTGGGCACGGCTGCCGAAATGAGCAGACGCAGTGGCGAAATAGCCCCATCAGGGAAGGTACCCTTGAGGATGGAAAAACCAGCCGGGTTAGGTGCGTTGGCAATTACAGTTAAACCACCACCCGTAACCGACCCCGCAACCAACATATAGCGCCACAACTCATTGGTACCCTCGACCAGAGAGCCCAAATAAGTCAACGCCGCGTTGTCGGTAATAGCGGTCAAAGCGGTAGAGCCCCAAAAGAGTACAAAGGGCGGCAAATTGCCCAATAAGGTTTGTAGCCACCACTTTTGCAGACCACCCAAAATAACCAAACCGGCCAAGAAAAAGCCCACCATCAACCCCTCGCGAATAAGCAATGGGTTTTGGTGTTTGGAATAGGCATGGGCATAGCCAACAAACATCATCAGCATACCCAAAAACATCACGGGATGATGGGCCGACAATACAATGCCCAGCAAAAACAGCACATGAATGGCAATCACCAAGGGGGGCACCGGTGGGCGCTCGCGTCGTGAGGTAGGTGGTGTGCGGTCGGCATCCTCAACCAAAGCGCTACGCACCACAAAGGTCACCAAGGTGGCGTTAATGAAAACAGCAATAGCTGCCCGCCAACCAAAGTGCGTCAACATATATAAGGTGTCCCACTCAAAAGTGGCCGCCACCATAAGCACCGGCGGGGCAGCATAAGACGTCAACACCCCACCTACAGAAATATTGACAAACAACACCCCAATAGTCAGGTATTTAAAGCCTGCCTGCCCCGAATGCCTAAAATATGCATCACGCAAAAGCAAGGCCGCCAAAGTCATCGCGGCGGGCTCGGTGATCAACGAGCCAAACAACGGCACCACAGACATAATAACAAAGTACATACTGTACTCATTACGCAGCGGCATAAGCTTGGCCAAAGCCTTGACCAGCCAAGTCACCAGCTCGAGTATGGGGCGGCTTGCCGCCACCACCATAATGGCAAAAACAAAAGCCGGCTCAGTAAAGTTACGGGTATCCATATACTCTACCGCCGGCCCAATGCCAATAAAGATTGCGATAAAACAGATTAAGACAAAGGCCCAAACCCCGAAAACAGCCTCAACCTCGGAAAGCATATTCCACATACCAGCATGTGGACCGCCACGGTTTGCCAGCCGGGCAAAAACAGGGACCGAAAAAGTATGAACAATTGCGGTTGCAAACAATATGGTTGCAACTAATTCCATTGTCGTTGGCATGCATCAACCTTTTTAGTTTTAATGTACAGCTTACGTGGCCACAAAGTGACGTGCTAAAGGATACCAAAAAAAATCCCCACGTGCTTGTGTTTATACACCCACGCAGTTGCATTTAGCTTGTATTTAAATAGGGGTTATTTTACACCTCTGGGCAAGAACCGATAGCCCTTACACCAAACTTTGACCCGAGTATCAAGGCAAATTACAAAACCGTACCTGCCAAAGAAGCCACCACGAGCAGCACCCCCACCGTCATGTTGGCACGAAACAAACCCAGACCAAACTCGGGTCGATGCGGGTCAAAACGCATGATCTGCCAGGCAAAATGCCCCGCAATCACCGCCATCACGATAAAATAACCCACCCCAAACGACAGGGCATAACCCGCCCACAACCACAATAAAATCGTGGCCAAATAAAAACCGCCGATCCATTGCTTACCCTTATCGCCAAAACGAATGGGGGCTGACTTAAGACCCAAACGCAGGTCATCTTCGATATCGATATAGCCATAGATGGCATCGTAGCCAATTTGCCAGGCCACCGCCCCCAACCACATCGCTATCGCCGCCAAAGGCACAGTATTTTGGGTATCTGACCAAGCCATCAACATACCCCAATTAAAGGCAATGCCCAGCACCGCCTGAGGCCAATGGGTAAAGCGCTTGCACAACGGGTAAATCACCACAAAGGGCAACAAAGCCACCGCTAACCAACGGCTGTATTCATTTAGGGCAAAAAGCAACGAGCCCGCCACCAGCAACTGAGCAAAAGTAAACCACAAGGCATTTTTAAGACTCAGCTGCCCACTAGTTAGCGGGCGAAAGCGCGTACGCTCGACCTGATGATCGAAATCACGGTCAAAAATATCATTAAAACTGCAGCCAATGCCACGCATTAACAATGCCCCGAGGGCAAAAATAAAAACCCGCCACAGGCTGGGCCACCCCCCTGCCGCTTGCACCAAAGCAGCCATAGCAGGCAACAAGGTCAACCAAGTGCCCACCGGCCGATCAAGCCGACACAAACGCGCATAAGGCCCCCACGAGGCAGGCAAATAGCGCTGCACCCAATCATCATGGCGCATATCAGACAAATCAGGACGCCCCGCCGTCACGGGCCCATGCTGACTATATGGCTCTTTATTAATACGTCGCCCCCATTAATACAAATAAGCAGATAAACAAATATGTAAGCAAAAAAACAAAGCATAAGCGCCCAAATAAATGAGCGCTGTACGCTGTAGGTACCTAGCCCGACCTAGGCAAGCACCGAGCTAAGCACACATCGGCATAAGTAAGCATCAAGCGCTCAGTTTGCCTAATTGCTCGGCCTGCTCGCGAATCAAACGCCCCAAAATGGCAATACCCTCGCGGATACGGGCCTCGCTCACCGTGACAAAACTCAGCCTCAAAGTATTTTTGTGCTCATCGGCCCCTGCTGCGGTAGGGTAAAAAGGCGTACCGGGCACAAAGGCCACATGCTCATCAATGGCCTTTAACAACAAAGCCTCGGCATCGAGCCCCTTGGGCAAGGTAACCCAAATAAACATCCCCCCCTCGGGCCGTGTCCAACGCACCTCTTGGGGAAAGTGCTCATCCATCGCATCAAGCATGTAATAACACTGCTCTTTATATAGATCACGCACAGCGGGCAAATGCTGCTTGATAAAGCCATCTTTGATCGCCTGATGAACGGCCATTTGCGACAAAGTAGTGGTATGCAGATCAGTCGCCTGCTTGATTTGCACGAGCTTGTCGATAATTGGGCGTGGGGCGACGATATAGCCCAAGCGCAAACCAGGGGCCAATACCTTTGAAAACGAGCCCAAATGCACCACCGGCACCCCCGCCTGACGACCCAGCGACAACAATGTGGGCTGGGTTTCACCCGCATAGCGCAGCTCGCCATAAGGGTCATCCTCGACAATCAAAATATTCTCGGCCGCGCAACGCTCGATAAGCTCTTGGCGCCGAGCCTTGTCTAAGGTCAGACCAGTAGGGTTATGGAAATTGGGCAATACATAAATAAAACGCGCCCCCTTGGCCTTGGGCAATGACACCTCGGCCGGTATCAACCCCTCGTCATCCGTCTCGACCGCCACATACTCGGGCTCAAAAACCGAAAAGGACTGCAACGCGCCCAAATAGGTGGGCGACTCGACCAAAACCTTGCTGCCTGGGTCAACAAAAAGCTTGCCCAACATATCAAGGGCCTGCTGCGAGCCCGTGACGATCAACACCTCGTCAGGGCTAATAGGGGCATCGGGTCGGCTCAGATAGTCGGCCACCCACTCGCGCAAAGGCTGATAGCCCTCGGTTGGGCCATATTGCAAGGCTGACTGCCCCTGATGGGTAAACACATAATCATAGGCCTGCTGCAACTGCTTGACAGGAAACCCCTGAGGCGAGGGCAACCCCCCGGCAAAAGAAATCACCTCGGGCCGAGTGGTCACCTTTAGGATCTCGCGAATAGCCGAGCTAGTAAGTTGGAGCGCACGCTGAGAGAACTGAAAAGAAGAATGTTGAGAATCCATGATGCGATGGTGATCCTGATTAAAAACAAATAATGAAACCACCCCAAAACGCTAGGCGGTGCGAGCCTCTTGCTCGGCACGAATGCGCTCTTGGGTGCGCTTGCGAAAACGTAACGCGGCAGCATCAGAAGGCAAACTCAAACGGGCACCGTGGGCATCCATGCCCTTTTGTACCGCCTCTAATACCGCCTTATCCTCTAGAAAAGCAGCGCGAACATCCCGATTGAAAATCTGCGAAACCTGCTCATCATCGGGACTAAAGTTGCGCAACTGAAACCAAAAATAGCGCGTGTTTTTTTCATCTATAGGGGTTAAAAAGTTATAAGAATCCATCAAAAACACATCAGGATGAAAGGGTGGCTCATCTGAGGCTGTGCCGGCGGGGGTAAAAACTGCACGGATCACAGCATGCGCGGGGTATCGCATCTCGTAATGTTGTTTGCGATCGCAATGCCCCTGAAAACGTACAAACTGCTGGTAAAAAGGCGCCACCTCGATGTTGTGCAACCATCGTGATGCGGTTACGCCTGTGGGCTGCTCGGTCACGGTAAGTGGCTGCCCGATAAGGTCAGCACTACCAAACGATGTCTGATGCACCCACGACACATGGGTGGGGTCGAGCAAATTGTCAGTAATAAACAAATAATTGCAGGCCACATCCATCGCGTCGCCGCGGTTGACCCCCCAAGCGGGGTCACCCCACTGGGCAATATGAATAATATCGTCAGCATTGGCCAGCTCGGGCGCGCCTAGCCAAACCCAGACCAAGCCATAGCGCTCGACGCAGGGGTAATGCTGCACCACCGCACGAGCAGGTATGTCAACACATGCGGGGGCCCGTACGCACTGCCCACTACCATCAAAGGCAAGACCATGATAACCGCATTCTACCGTGTCGCCCACCAAACGCCCCATCGATAAGGGCAAACGACGATGCGGACAAGAGTCATGCAAGGCCACAGGCGTACCATCTTGCTGCCGATAAAGCAGCACATCAGTGCCCAACATACGCACAGTGCTTAAGTGTCGCCCGACCTCTGAGGCCAAGGCCGCCACATACCATGCATTATAAATAAACATAACCGACTACCAAACAGCTAAATTTTAAAAAGCACAGCGCAGCGCCACCGCCCGTACCGAGTCACGAGACGCTACGCCCAATACAGCTAATAATCAAACTACCTGCGCAAGCGATCGGGCAAAGTAGTCCACATTTTGATTATTGAGCCCGGCCACACAAACCCGCCCAGAGGCCAACAAATAAATACCAAACTCATCGCGCAGGCGATCGACCTGCTCGGGCGTTAGCCCGGTATAGCTAAACATACCGTTTTGCTCAAGCCAATACGAAGCATCGTACTGCGGCGCATAATGAGCAAGCTTTTTGGTAACCGCCTCGCGCATCGCACGAATGCGCTCACGCATTTTGGCCACCTCGGCCTCCCACTTGCCGCGCCACTCGGGGTTAGTGAGCACCGCAGCCACCACCTGAGCACCATGGGCAGGCGGGTTGGAATACAACCGACGCACAATCAACTCGAGCAGACCGCGCACATGCTGGGCCGCGCTAGGCTGCGAACAAACCACCGACAAAGCCCCACAGCGCTCGCTATAGTAAGAAAAGTTTTTAGAAAAAGAGTTAGCCACCAAAAAGGTCAGCTTGGCATCATACATGGCCCGCAATACGTAAACATCCTCATCGATGCCCTCGGCAAAACCCTGATAAGCCAAATCTAAAAAGGGAATCAACTGCCGCTCTTTGAGCACCATAATCAACTGCTGCCACTGCGCCTGACTAAGATCGACGCCCGTTGGGTTATGACAACAGGGGTGCAACAACACAATGCTACGCGCAGGCAACTGCATGATATCGCTAAGCATACCGTCAAAATCAACCTTTTTGGTTTGCGGATCAAAATAACGATAGGTATGAACCGGTATGCCACAACTACTAAATATCGCCTCGTGGTTGGCCCAGTTGGGGTCGCTGACCCAAATCTCGCTATCGGGAAAGGCATCATGCAATAGCTCACCGCCCACCCGCAAGGCACCGGTGCCGCCAATACTTTGGATGGTAGCAATACGCCCCTCGTCTGCTGCCTGCTCACCAAAAAGCAAGCCTTGCACCGCCGTACAATAGTCGGGCAGCCCCGCCATGGGTAAATAAATACGGGGCTCATTGCGCTCGGCCCACGAACGCTCGACCTCATGCACCACATCGAGCACAGGCACCTTGCCGTTCTCATCAAAATACAACCCAATAGAAAGGTTAACCTTGTCCTTGCGGGGGTCGTCATGAAAGGCCTGAGCCACTTTAAAAATAGGATCGCCTGCGTAGGCTTGTAAATGATTAAACATTGGTCGATACAATTCCGTATAGAATAAAGGACAAAAACGGTCGTCACCCGAAGCTTAACTGGCCATTATTAATATATTATTGACATTTTATTAACAGCAAGCACACTTAATCATAAAAGAACCCGCAACGATTAAAAAGGGCTAAACAAAAAAAAGCCAGTCAAAAGCTAAATTAAGTGCATCACTAATATTGAACCACAAGCTTCGCGCATGCGCCCAACCCTACAGCCTGATGCGCGAACCCAAAAAACAAAAGCCAAACTAAAACCCAAGCCAAAACCTCATATAGGAGAAAAACCCCGTGGTCCGTGGTAGCATCAAGCATCTGAGCAGGCACAGTTGCACCCCACCTCTAACATAATCTATCAATACGATTAAAATAATGAAAACGGCCCCCTCCCGCTCTGACTTTTATCGCTTGGCGACTGACAAGACGCCTGCCGCTATTTGTATTAGCGGTAGCTGGACGCTGGCCAACTATATGCCTTTAAAGCAGGCCTTGGCGCGCTTTCCTAGCCAACAGCGCAGCGCCGAGACCATTTTTGATTTTACCGACCTACAACAGCTTGACACCGCCGGGGCCAAACG
>Ga0209487_1000881_pt1 | contig 26415 bp, 28 predicted proteins | sample Poulit2012_FD_187524 | JGI IMG/M metagenome (GOLD analysis project Ga0209487, IMG submission 187524) | Agricultural soil microbial communities from Georgia to study Nitrogen management - Poultry litter 2012 (SPAdes) (version 2) | ecosystem: Environmental > Terrestrial > Soil > Agricultural land...
TTACTTATAAAATTTAATGAGGTGTCATGTATGGGGTTTAAAGAAGTCATTAATAAATACTTTAACAATCATTCAGAATCGAGTGATAATCACTGGGATCCAGAACTAAGAACGAAATACTTTAAGACAAATAAAGATAAAGCATTTGATTATGTCTTGCGTTATTTTAGACAGCATCCAAATGCTGAGATTCATGGATCGTCAGAACCACATGGAGAAATTAGCATTAACTTTAAAGGAAAACGTCGTGCGTTTATCGTTGTGACAGTCATAATGGTTAGACCACAACGAACAGCAATCGACTTTTCAATTATGACAGAAGGAGGGATTTTTGATCTGGGCTTCAGTCATAACTTGATTAAAAAATTATACGATTCATTTATGCAGGATTTACAGGTTGTCGATACGAAAAATCATCCTTAAAAAAATATGATGGGAATGAAGTAGATGAGGTGTTCGAACTGTCAAAATAAAAACACACGCGTCTTAGATTCTCGCCCAATTGAAGAGGGTGACGTGATCAGAAGGCGCCGAGAATGTGAAGAATGTAGCCACCGCTTTACAACGTTTGAACGAGTTGAAGAGATGCCATTGATCGTCGTTAAAAAAGAAGGCGTTCGTGAAGCTTTCAGCAGGGATAAGCTCATTCGAGGTCTGATTAAAGCTTGTGAAAAGAGACCTGTCTCACACGAACAATTGAAACAAATTGCGATCGACGTCGAAAGAGAATTAAGAAGTCGAGGTTCAGCAGAAGTTGAGAGTAAAGATATTGGTGAACTGGTGATGGACCATCTAGCACAAGTTGATGAAGTAGCCTATGTACGATTTGCATCTGTCTATCGTCAATTCAAAGATATTAATGTCTTCCTTGATGAGTTGAAAGAAATCATGGATTATAACAATAAAAACGACAAATGAGCCATCTAGGCTCTTTTTGTTTGTGTTATAATAGAATAAATTGAAAAGGGGGGGCAAACCATGCATCAATCAATTGGGAAAATACTGCCATCTGATCACTTTAGTGTGATCAAACATAGCTCATTTACTGAAGAGCATTATCAAGCACTTTACCAGTTTTACCAACCAATTATTGGCGTGGTTGCAACTGGATTATACTTAACTCTACAACATCAATTTCACCCTTATCAAAAAAAATCCCATCATCAATTGATGCAAACGTTAAATCTACCTTTAGATACGATATATGAAGCACGTCAAGCATGTGAAGCAATCGGCTTAATCAAAACATATAAAAAAAAGATTGATCATCTATCAATCTATCATTATGAACTCAAAACGCCACTGACAAGTCATGAATTTTTAAAAAATGATCTATTAAATCAGTTACTCTTACATCAAATCGGTCATCGTAAGCACCAGGAAATGCAGGAGTCAGTTAGTTCTATTGGGTTTCAACAAGGTAAAGGTGAATTAGGCGATGACATATCAGCTGCGTTTCCAGAGGTATTTAATTATAGCGGAGCAAGCGCAGGATTGACAGAGGTTGAAGTGAGTAAAGCAGAGACAGAAGCAACACCTGTCTTGGAAAATTATCCAATCGATTGGAAATGGCTTGAGAAGAGCCTAGATGACCGCATGTTGCCAGCTAAAAAAATTCTCACAGATGAAAATAACAGGTTGATTCGGCAGATGGCTAGTCTCTACCAATTAACAACGACTCAATTAGATAAAGCCATTCAATGGGCGATAACAAGTGACCATGAATTAAATCGAACAGAGTTCAAAGCGGCTTGCTTAGATATGGTAGAAACATTGCCTAAGCGTCTTCACCTTGTCGATCAGCGGGAAAAGCTAAAGCAGGATGATCAAGATGAAAAATCGCAAAAAGAGCTCTTTATAGAACGGATGGAAACGATTAGTCCGAAAGAATTACTTGAAGATTTATCAAATGGCAATCAAGCATCACAGCAAGACTTAAAAATGATTGCGAACGTTATGGATGCACAAGGGATTGAACCCGGTGTTATGAATGTCTTAATCCATTATGTTATGCTAAAAACAGATATGAAATTAACTCGATCATACTTAGAAAAAATCGCCAGTCATTGGGCAAGGAAAAATGTTAAAACCGTCCATCAAGCGATGACATTAGCTAGATCAGAAAACAATAAATATCAACAATGGGATAAAAAAAGAAGCACATATTCCAGAGGGAAGAAAAACCAAGATATTGTTCCTGATTGGTTTGAAAAGCGAAAGAAAAAAGCACCACAGAAAGTAACGAAATCAGATCAAGATATCAATGAAATTTTACGTGAATTTAAAAAATAAAAGTGAGTAGAGGTGAATGAAATCATGGAATCAATTCAAGCATCGTTAAAAAAATGGATGAGAGATAAAGAGTCATTCCAAGATGTTTACCAACAGATGCGAAAAGACATCATGAGCGACCCGGATATTCAAGAACTTTTAAAAGAAAACCCACAGTTAGATGATCAAGCAGTGGATCGCCAGTTAATTAAACTATATGAGTATCAATCACAAAATAAAGACTGCAAAAACTGCAAAAAAGGTGGCGGGTGCTCCAAAAACATTTTACCTGGTTATAAACCGCGAATTGACGTTGATGGCGTGAACATTCACCTCAGTTATGAAAAATGTCAGCACATGATTTTACGTGAAAAGCAACAGGAACGATCAGAGCGAATTAAAAGTTTATCAATGCCAAAAGAAATTTTAAATGCATCGATGGCAGATATCCATGGATCAGATCCAGCAAGACATGAAGCCATTGTCGCTATTTCACAATTTCTTAACGCAACGAAAGAAAAACTACCTGAGAAGGGACTGTACTTTCATGGTCCATTTGGTGTGGGGAAGACATATTTTCTTGGAGCCATTGCAAATGAGTTAGCTGATAGAAAAATTGATTCCATGTTAATTTACATGCCGGAGTTTGTTCGAGAAATGAATGCCTCGATCAAAAATGATTCTGTCAATGAAAAGGTTGAGGAATTTAAACAAATATCTGTTTTGATGATAGACGATATCGGAGCTGAATCTATTTCTGCTTGGTTTAGGGATGAAATACTCGGATCCATCTTGCAATATCGAATGATGGAGGGGTTACCGACTTTCTTTAGTTCGAATTATTCACTCGACCAACTAGAAAAGCATTTAGCAACAACAACGCGAGGCGATATTGAACGATTAAAAGCGGGACGAATCATTGAACGGATTAATCAAGTCAGTGATCCAGTGGAAGTGAACGGAGAAAGTCAACGTTAAAGAGTTTACGTCCCACTCAGAAGAAATAATCATTTTTTCAAAAAAACATCCATAGAATATAACAGTGTTATAGAAGATGGATGTGATTAAATGGTGAAAATTAAATTTGATCATACGCTTGACCAAAAGATGCTCAAAGAGAAATTGACAGAACAACAACTGGTATGGCGAGTGTTAAATGATTATGAGTTAGAAATTCTCGATTCAGATCGGGAAAAAACGGCCCAAATCTTAAGTGAACTCTTTTATTATCTGGACTTAAAACCGATGATTATAGAGCAGTTGATTAAGAAATTTTACTATTATGATATTGATGAAATGAATAATATTCTAACTTATGCTGCTCAGATGCTATTAACGAATAACTATAAGGACGTTGCTCTCCTTTCAGATTTACGTGCTACGATCAAACAGTACTTTAAACTAGATAAAGATCAAATTTTATTTAATTATGACGAACAAAAAGAGAAATTTTTGAATCAAGCAGGCTGGTTAATCGATGAAGTAACGATCTGTGCAATTGATGAGAAGAAACAAGATGAACAGTATCAAATCTTTTTACAATCGATTAGGGATTATCTTAAAACGAGAGCTAGAGGACCTATTTGTTATGTGAAATGGACAAAATATAACGTGTCTATTTGTGATAAACATGGCGACTTTTATTCTGAACAAGAATTGGAAAAAAAGTTGTTGGAAACGCCGATCCATATTTATCAATTTAGTCATAATGAACACAAAGTCAGTCCGTTTCTTGCCCTTAATCCACAACAAATATTAATCTATCCAGATGACGAAGCGGATCCAGTACTTGCATCGTTAGAAAATATTTTTGATGAACGCCTTATTATCATTCGAAATCATCCATTTCCTTTCGAGTATCATTGATATTTGGCGCTTGATTTTTACGTCATGAAGTTATATAATACTTACAATCTTAAATTTACTAAAAGTTTTGATAAGGACACGATTATCTGTCTGATGTTCTAAAAGAGAGGGAAGTCTTGCTGAAATCTTCCTGTTCATTCAACTGATAATTACCACCTTTGAACTCCATTTTTGAAAAACTGATTAGAAAATGGCGTTACTCTACGTTACAGAGTCATGAGAACCAAATGGTTATTCTATTTGGAAACTAGGGTGGAACCACGAGCGAACGCTTGTCCCTTTGCGAATCACGCAGAGAGACGGGCTTTTTTTATTGAAAAAAGTATTCTATTAACAAAGGAGAGAACAAAAAATGGAAAAACAAATCGTTATTACATTTCCTGATGGGGCGAAGAAGGAATTCCCACAAGGAACAACGGGAGAAGATATTGCCCAATCGATTTCACCAGGTTTAAGAAAACAAGCATTGGCTGTCACACTAGATGGAAAATTTTATGATTTAAAAACAGAATTACCCTGTGACGGGGAAATTGCCATCATTACCAACAAAAATCCAGAGGGCTTAGAAATCATGCGTCATTCAACAGCACACGTGATGGCACAAGCGATCAAACGTCTATATGGCCATGATGTTAATTTAGGTGTGGGGCCAACGATAGAAGATGGTTTTTATTACGATATTGATATGGACCACTCCTTAACGCCAGAAGATTTACCAAAAATCGAAAAAGAAATGCAACGTATAATTGATGAAAATCTTGAGTTCCGCCGGATAGAAGTAAGCCGTGCTGAAGCCGAGAAAGTTTTCAAAGAAGCAGGGGATGACTTAAAACTTGAATTGCTTGAAGCGATTCCTGAAGACGAGACAGTGACAATTTACGAACAAGGTGAATTCTTTGATCTTTGTCGAGGCGTCCATGTGCCATCAACGAGCAAAATTAAAGTCTTTAAATTATTGAGTATTTCAGGTGCTTATTGGCGTGGTGATAGTGATAATCAGATGCTTCAGCGTATCTATGGAACGGTATTCAATAAAAAGTCGGAGTTGGACGAGTATTTACGACTCCGTCAAGAAGCTAAAGAACGCGATCACCGTAAGTTAGGAAAAGAATTAGATCTATTCACAGTATCGCAAAAAGTGGGTCAAGGGCTACCTATTTGGTTACCTAAAGGTGCAACAATTCGCCGTATTGTCGAGCGCTATATTGTGGATCTTGAAGAAAAATTAGGTTATGACCATGTTTATACACCTGTTTTAGGTAATATTGATTTATATAAAACAAGTGGCCACTTAGATCATTACCAGGATGATATGTTCCCGACATTAGAAATGGACAACGAAGATCTGGTCTTGCGTCCGATGAACTGTCCACATCACTACATGGTCTATAAAGATAAAATGTATAGCTATCGCCACTTGCCTGTCCGAATTGCAGAGCTTGGAACGATGCACCGTCATGAAATGTCTGGAGCATTAGCTGGTTTGCAACGTGTGCGTGCGATGACACTAAACGATGCCCATATTTTTGCGCGTCCAGATCAGTTGAAAGAAGAGTTTATTCGCGTTGTTGAGCTCGTGCAAAATGTCTATCGTGATTTCGGGATTGAAGACTTTTATTTCCGATTATCTTATCGTGACCCAGAAGATAAGGAAAAGTATATTGATAATGATGAGATGTGGGAAATGGCGGAAGCGACGCTAAAAGAAACAATGGAAGACATGAATTTAGACTATGTTGAAGCGATTGGTGAAGCGGCTTTTTATGGTCCAAAACTAGATGTACAAGTGAAAACAGCATTAGGAAAAGATGAAACACTCTCAACGGTTCAACTTGATTACCAAGCTGCCGAACGATTTGACTTAACATATGTTGGAGAAGATGGGGCTGAACATCGACCAGTTGTCATTCACCGCGGAATCGTTGGAACAATGGAACGTTTTGTTGCTTTCTTAATTGAAGAGTATAAAGGTGCATTTCCAACATGGTTAGCACCAGTTCAAGCACGAATTATCCCTGTTTCGAATGATGCTCATGCGGATTATGCGAAAAAGATCGAGGATGAGTTACGTCTAGCTGGTATGCGAGTTGAAGTTGATTTAAGAGATGAAAAAATGGGCTATAAGATTCGTGAAGCTCAAACTGAAAAACTACCATTTGCATTAGTTGTCGGTGACAATGAAGTTGAAGCAGGCGCCGTAAATGTCAGACGCTATGGTCAGAAAAAATCTGAAACACTAAGTTTGGAAGATTTTAAAACAATGGTTGCTCGAGAAATTGAAGCGAAGTCGAGAAAAGAATAAATAATGAGAGAACTGTCCGTTAATCTAGGGCAGTTCTTTTTCATTTCAAAAAAAAGGAAAATTGGTCTTGTCTATCAGTTAGATCTTTGCTATCATAAAATGAAGACGTTTTCTTTTTTTGTAGTAAGAGTTAGAGTTAATCATCGAAGAAGGTGCAGGCAAATGAAACGTATTTTTATAATACTCTTGTTTCTATTACTTGTCGTGGGTTGTGAAATGCGAGAATCAACATTGAGCTTAGCAGATGTTACTGAGTATCTAGATTCGCAGGGGATTGAATTAACTGAAGTTGAAGAAGCTGATATTCATGACGATTTTGCTTTTAATAAAACATTGATGGATGTCGACCCAACTTTATATTGGGTTAATGAAGAAGAAAAATTGAGCATTTATGTGTTCTCCTCAAGTTCAGAGATGGAAGAAGGTATTGAAGATTTTGAAAATAAAACGGCTACTGCATCGCTTGTTCCACATGAGATGTATGCGATAAATAATCTATTGATTTTTTATGTTTATTCAGGCGGGACACAAGATCCTGATATTGATGCTGTGATAAGAGGAATTGAGGAGTGAGCCAGTTAATTTACAACTAAGGTGAAACGATTATGTAAAGAGTACAATATTATTGTTGACGTTGTGCTCTTTTAATAGCTATTTCTTATCAAAGACTATTAAAAAGATTAAACAACTTAAGGAGGGAAATACATGATAAGAAAGAGAAAACAACAATTTCTATTAATCTTAAGTTTATGTTTTTTACTTGTATCTTGCTCAAATCAAGCAGAAGAAACAGATTCTCAATCAATCGCCATGCCAATTACACAATTAGGTATTAGTGAAGAGGGGATTTTAACGGTTATTGACGATGTTTTATGGTTTCATGATTTTGAAAGCGGTAACAAAGTTGTGCTTTGTAATCAACCAAATTGTACACATCAACCGTATTCATGGGATAAAAACCCCAATCCAATATGTCATGCGGTTTTACCTAATGGTGCTCCATTCGATGCAGTAGGTATGTACAATGATCACGTATATATCTTTTCTGAGGATAGTCTAAATCATTCAATAGTATATCAGGAAAATTTAGATGGCAGTGGTAGAGAGAGTATTGCTGAATTTGACTGGAAGGTCTATGAGTTTGATAGGGTGATTTTTAAAGATAATCAAGCATTTTTTATCGCTATTCAGGAGATATATGATGAGGAGGGCGCAAGTTCAAGTCAAGATAGAAACTATATCGTTATGAGTCTGGATTTAGATACAGGAAAAACGACTGAGTTGACTGAACTTAAACATGATCATTATGGACAAATGGGAAATCTAAGAGTTTATGATGATAACCTTTATTATTATTATATTTATTATGATGAGGCAATGGATTGGTCAGATGAGGATGCGATAGAAAAGGCAGATGATTACATCCATTACTTCCTTTATGAGGTGGATCTTTCTACTCATCAGGAAAAACTAGTCATGGATTTAGGCAATGCAGAAGAGGGAATATTTACAGATATGGATGAGGATAGTCTGTATTTTGTATCTTCAGATCGAACAAAAGTGTCATCAGTTAGTTTAGAAAATTTGACTTCTGAGACTTTGTTTGAGGGAGTTGATATCAGTTTAGCACCTAAAGTAGGGGATGGACTGCTATATTCAGAGAATAATATTCAAGATGGGACTCATTATTATTATGATTTGAATACTAAAAAAACTGTTACAATCGAACGACCAAATGGAGAAACCCAACCTTCCTTAACATATGGAGATTGGCTCATTACTACTGCTGAATTGGAAGGTGGAGAGTATCAAACAGTAGGAATAAAAACAGATGATTATTTAGCTGGGGAAAGTGAATATAACTTTATCAATCAAAATTGATTAATTTGATCGCTAGTAAATTTTCGTTCTTAATAGAAATCGACATACAGTCTGTTATATTCATACATATTGAGAGGAGAGGTTGAGTTGAAAAAGGGATTGTTTTTAACAGTTTTAGCTTGTTTTTTAATTTTAAGTGCCTGTCAGGAAGATAAACTTCCAGAGACCGAGGTCGAACATGTTGATGACGGGGAAGATTCTCAAGAACCAGATGAGACAACAGAAACCCTAACTGGTCCCTTGACAGCATCGGACTATGATGAACTCTGGCCAGATACAACAAAGCTTGTCTGGATTGTGAGTGAGGGAGCAACATCTGGTGTAGACCCGGAAATATTTAAGCAATTTAATGACCTACTCATTGAAAAGGGTGCTAATTTTGTCGTTGAATTTATCGGTAAAGATACTCTCGATGTGGAAAATTATCAAAAAGAAATCAGAGAAATGAAAGCAACTGGAGAGCAAGTCGATTTATTGGATACCGGATTTGGTACTGAGACCTTTTATACGAATATTGCGGCTGTTGAAGATGACCTGTTGGAACCTCTTGATTCTTATTTCCAAACTGATGACGGAGAAAAATTATTTAACCAGTTTGATGAGAAAGCCTGGGAGAGCGCGAGTGTAGAGGGTAGTCATTATGGTCTGAATCCTTATCCTATTTTGAGTAATTCAATCTATCTATTTTTTAATCAAAAAATGGCTGATACTTATGATATTAAATTACCTGATGAATTGGAGCACTTGGGACAGGCAGAGGATGTTTTAAAATTGTTATCTGCCAATAAGGATCAGGATGAAGTTGTTCCCTTATATATTGGTCATTTAGATTACAAAGAGTTAAGCGGCTATGACTTTTTAGAAAATGGAATTGCTGCTGGATATAATGACAATGGGAATCCTTATGTTTTTAATCCATTTGAACAATCAAATGTCACTAACCTGATGGAAACGCTGGCTCATTATGCTCAGCAAGGGTACCTGCTGAAAGATGAAGAAGACGAAGAAGAAGTAGAAGAGATGATTTCCCAAGGGAATTTCTTTGCATATGTATCTCAAGCATCTCCAATGTCTTATTCAAGTGATGTACTGGATATGGGAAGTTACTCTTTCGAGGTCGTCGGATATAAGCTAGCGGATGATTTTGTTACTAAGCGTCTAAATTGGATCAATGCTATTGCCTCATGGTCGGAACATAAGGATGAAGCCTTTCAGTTATTCACGCTCTTAAATACAGACCATGAATTATCGAATTTGCTTTATCATGGAATTAAGGGCAAACATTATACGCTTGTTGACGGTAAGATAGCACCAGGTGATGATGATAGTCAACGTACCCCTGGATATTACTCACCAGCTAATGAAATGTTAACCTATCCAGTAGGGCATGAACCATTAAATAAGGAAGAAGTATATAAAGAATGGAACAAAAACTCTAGAATGTCTCCGATTGCCGGTTTCGAATTAGACGATTCTGAAATATCAATTGACCTTGAAGCGATTAAGAGTATCTATGAAAAATATGACAGCTTATGGACCGGTGATGAGCTAGATGTGGAGAATCAACTGGTGAAAGCAAACGAAGAACTTCAAGAAGCGGGAATTGATCAAGCCTTGGATGAAATCAATCAACAGCTGAAGAACTGGTGGGACTCCAAGGATTAGGGGGGAATGTAATGGGAGTCGTTCTGGAGATGAAAGAATTACAGAAGAGTTATGGACAAAAACATGCACTGAGCCAATTTTCCTAAGAAAGGGAGGAGAAGTTAAATTGAAAAAGAGCTTTATTCTATCGATTTTAGCTTGCTTTTTAATATTAAGTGCCTGCAAGGCAGAGGACCTTCCAGAGACCGAGGTCGAACATGTTGATGCCGGTGAAGATTCAGAAGAACCAGATGAGACAACAGAGACCCTAACTGGTCCCTTGACAGCAGCGGACTATGATGAACTCTGGCCAGATGTAACAAAACTTGTCTGGATTGTGAGTGAAGGGGCAACATCTGGTGTAGATCCCGAAATATATAAGCAATTTAATGACTTACTGCTTGAAAAAGGTGCTGATTTTGTCGTTGAATTTAAAGGAATGGATGTAGGAGATCCAGAAATTTATCAAAAAGAACTTAGGGATATGAAAGCAAATGGAGATCAAATTGATTTATTAGAAACTGGATTTGGAACAGAGACCATGGATACGAATATTGCGGCTGTAGAAGGAGACTTGCTAGACCCTCTTACCCCTTATTTACAAACTGATGACGGACAAAAACTATTTAATCAGTTTGATGAGAAAGCCTGGGAGAGCACGAGTGTCGAGGGTACTCATTATGGTCCGAATACTTCCCCTATTTTGAGTAATTCAATCTATCTATTTTTTAATCAAAAAATGACTGATACTTATGATATTCAATTACCTGATGAATTGGAGCACTTGCGGCAGGTAGAGGATGTTCTAAAATTGTTATCTGCCAATAAGGATCAGGATGAAGTTGTCCCCTTATATATTGATCTTGTAGATTACAAAGCGTTAAGTGGCTATGACTTTTTAGAAAACGGTCTTGCTGCTGGGTATGATGATGATGGGAATCCTTATGTATTTAATCCGTTTGAACAATCAAATATCACTAGCCTGATGGATACGCTGGCTCATTATTCTCATCAAGGGTATCTACTGAAGGACGAAGAAGACGAAGAAGAAGTAGAAGAGATGATTTCTCAAGGGAATTTCTTTGCGCTTGTAACTAGTGGATCGCCAATGCATTATTCAGATGGTGTACTGGATATGGGGAGCTATTCTTTAGAAGTTGTCGGATATAAGCTAGTAGACACATTTGTTGTAAGTCGTCCAAATGGAATTCATGGGATTGCCTCATGGTCTGAACATAAGGATGAGGCGTTTCAATTACTTATGCTCTTAAATACAGATCGTGAATTATCGAATTTGCTTTATCATGGAATTGAGGGCAAACATTATACACTTGTTGACGGTAAGATCGCACCAGGTGATGATGAGAGTCAACGCGCCCCTTCATTTCATTCACCTGCCAATGAAATGTTTGCCTTTCCAAAAAAGCTCGAACCTTCTAATAAGGAACAAGTGTATAAAGAATGGAATGAAAATCTCCAAATGTCTCCGATTGCCGGTTTCGATTTAGACGATTCCGAGATATCAATTGACCTTGAAGCGATTGAGAGTATTTATGTAAAATATGATAGCTTATGGACCGGTGATGAACAAGATGTGGAAAGTCAATTGGCGAAAGCAAACAAAGAACTTCAAGAAGCGGGCATTGATAAAGCCTTGGATGAAATCAATCAACAGCTGAAGAACTGGTGGGAATCGAAGGATAAGGGGGGAATGTAATGAGAGTCGTTCTGGAGATGAAAGAATTACAGAAGAGTTATGGACAAAACCATGCACTGAATCAATTTTCATATACATTGACAGAAGGTATTTATGGTTTATTGGGCCCAAATGGGGCAGGAAAGTCAACGCTTATGAACATCATTACCGATAATCTCTTGCCTGATAGTGGCGATATCCTTTTTAATGGGGAACAGACTAAGACCATGGGCAAAGATTATCTAAGAGTACTTGGTTATATGCCTCAACACCAAGGTTTATATAACTCTTTCACAGCTTCTAGATTTCTCTTTTACATGTCTGCTTTAAAAGGAATGACTAAGAAAGAGGCAGAAGAACAAATTCCAAGGTTGCTAAAATTCGTGAATTTAGAAGATCATATGTATAAGCGCCTTGGACATTTTTCTGGAGGAATGAAGCAACGGATATTGATTGCACAAGCGTTACTTGGGGACCCAAAATTGATTATTTTAGATGAGCCTACAGCTGGACTTGATCCGAAAGAACGTATTCGAATCCGTAATCTTATTTCTGAAATAAGTTTTAATAAAATTATTCTGATTGCAACACATGTTGTCTCAGATATTGAATTTATCGCCAAGGAAATTTTACTCCTTGATAAAGGAGTTCTTATTGACAGCGGTAGTTCACATCATCTAACGGAAAAGTTGGAAGGCTCTGTCTTTGAAATCAAAACAACACCAAATAAGCTACCTTCCATTACGAATCAATATAAGGTTGGAAATATCTCAAAGGACACTGAGCATGTCTATGTGCGTGTTATTACTGAGAAAGAACCGATCGATCATGAGTTTGTTAAGGTCAGGCCGACATTAGAAGATGTTTATTTACACTGGTTTGACATGGAGGAGCGAAAATGAGGATTGCCATCAATGAGTTTTTTAAAGTATATCTTAATAAGAACTTATTGTTTGTGTTTGTTGGACTCATTTTATTAAATGCAGTGTTGCTTTATGTTAATGAAAATGATCGAACGAGTTACTTTTCTTCAGATGCATACAAAGAAATCTTTTTAAGTATTGAAGATATGTCGAACGATGAAGCATTAATAATGCTCCAAAATGAAAATGAGGAATTAAACGTACTAATAGATTTGTCCAGTAATGACAGGATGATCTCAGTAGAGTCACTAAGCGAGACGTATCAATCTTTGGATATTCCTGCTTTGATCGACAAGTTTACTGAGGGAGATTTTTTAAACTATACAGATAGCTTATGGGCTGAAAAATATCTTTATGAACATGTAATTGAGGAAGTTAAAAATGTCAATCACTATGCCAATTATTTAGAGAAAATTGATACTGATGCTGAGATGATGCAATCAGTGTCTATTTTCGCTAAACCAAACACTTTTCCATATCGTAATATTACAAAAACCCCAGAAGATTTCAAGCATTTAAAAGGAAATGAACTTGCTGTTGCGCCTTCTAGAGGCGTTATTATGGCAACGCAATTTTTTCCTACAGATATAATTGCTATCATTTTGATTATGCTTGTAGTGATTCAACTGATTACTAAAGAAAAAGAGCAGCAACGTTTAGGTCTCGTTAAGACAACTTATAAAGGGAGACTTACTCTCATTGTCTCTAAGCTTTCTGTACTGATATCCTCCTGTTTTATAATCTTGATTCTGCTTTATTCAATTAATTTTTCTATGGCGGTCGCAACGTATGGCTTTGGAGATGTCAGTCGATATATTCAATCAGTTACGGGTTATTTAGGGTCTTCACTTGGAATTTCTGTCTTACAGTACTTAATTCTTTTTCTGCTTGCAAAATTATTTGTCTATCTATTGATTGCACTTATCCTTTTTACAGTAAGTATTGTTGTGAGAACATCCGTTGAGGTTTATATTGCATTAGCTCTGTTGTTTGGTATGAGTGCGATTTTATATCTATCAATCCCACTGACATCAATTTTATCTATTTTTAAATATTTGAATTTAGTTCATTTTTTGCAAACGCATACGCTTTTTTCAGATTATTTGAATTTGAATATTGGCGGATATCCATTTCAATATCTTTATTGTTTTATTATTACTATCACCTTACTGATTATCATCTTAAGTGTGACCTCTACTCTGGTATTTTGTAGACAAAGACAAGTGTCTTCCTCATTAAACATAACTGCATATATACAAGAAAAAATAAGTAAAATAAAATGGTTTAGAGGGCACAGACATGTTGGTGTATTTAGACACGAGTCATATAAGATACTGGTTGTTAATAAAGTCTTGCTCATACTCATGGGGTTTATTACGTTACAATTTATTTTTTATCAACCCGTGGAGGAAACATTCGTTGATTTTAATGATGTTTATTATAAACGTTATATGCTCCAGTTAGAAGGAGAAAACACTCCATCTAAAGAGGCGTTTCTTGTTGAGGAACAACAACGTTTTGATGAATTAAACGATGAGATAGCCCTGCTTATTCAATCTGGTGATAACACAATGAAAATGAATGAGTTATCTGATCTTCTTATGCCACAAGATGCTTTTTACAGGGTTGTTGAACATGCGGATTATTTAAAGGATTTAGAGGAAGAAGATCAATTAAATGGATGGTTTTTATATGATGTAGGTTATCAAAAATTAACCGCTGGCGATGGTAATACGAGAGATTTACAGCTTGCTCTATTGTTTATGATTGTACTTATCATATGTCTGGCACAAGTGTTCACATATGAAACGCAATCAGGAATGGTGCATATAGTCACACCAACAAAACATGGTAGAAGTAAGTCCTTTTATTCGAAGTTATTTTTGTCATTAATACTGGGTGTTTTTATTTATTTTATTGTCTATCTGCCCGAATTAATCAGTGTTTTAAATGCATATGGGACCAGAGCGTTGGATGCTCCAATTTATAGTCTGCCACACATGTCTAATCTAAAGGTGGATCTATCAATACAGGACTATTTATGGTTGATAAGTACCGTTAGATTAGTGGGGATGTTACTGGCAATCACCGTCATTTTTGTTCTTTCTGTTAAATTATCAAGTTTAATTTCGGTTTTTATGGCTGCGACAGGAGTTTTAATATTGCCTTTATTGTTAGCTTTATTTGAAATAAACTTATTCAATTATTTATTGATAACGCCACTCCTTTCAGGGAACATCATGTTCAAAGAGTATAGCTTTTCACTTCTGCAAAACAACCGTATTTTATGGTATGTATTTATATTAATTAGCGTCATTCTCTCTCTATGGCTTCTGTACCAACATTTCAAAAAGAGCTATATTCGATACAGAGAGTAAATGAACTAATTTGAATAGAGGTTAATGAGAGATGAATAACATCTTATGCTAACCTTTATTTATTAGCTATAACTTGCTATACTAAATGGTAATAAGGGGGAGTTAGAATGAAGCAAAGAAAAGTCATTTGTGAATATTGTAATGGGATCATAGAAAATAATGATGATTTAATCACGTGCTTTTTAATCTATTATGTTGTTGCTTACCATGAAAAATGCTTTGCCGATCATATCAGTAATAAAGAAGGTTTAATACTGCCGGACATGCCGTTAAATGGAAGACTTTTTAATATTAGCACGTTTATTGCGACAACATTTGCAGCGGTAGGCTTACTTTTTACTACACCAACTGAATTCATTTTTTTGATTTTTTTAATTCCAATTCTAATTCGTCTTTATTCCTATTTTACTTATGAACGACGGCTCATGAACTGACGAGATGACTTTCATAGTGAACAACTAAATGGCGTCTGTTACTTATTACTAAGGAGAAAATAAATGGTTGAATTTCAATGGTTTGAATGGCTTGTTTTAATCATCACAGGGTTAGGAATTGGTTTTGCTAAGACGGGCATTCAGGGTTCAACAATTCCCGTTGTTGTGTTAATGGCGATTACATTTGGCGGTCAAGTATCAGCTGGTATGATGCTCTTGTTTTTATTAGTTGGTGATTCATTTGCGATTAAACATTACGGTAAGGAAGTAAGTATCAAGGGAATTTGGCATCTCTTACCTTCTACTGTTGTTGGTGTAATTCTGGGTGTGATTTATGGTAACGTGATCAATGATAATCAATTTAAAATGACTATAGGTGTTATTGTCTTGATTTGTCTAGCATTATTAATTCATAAAGAAGTTAAAAACTCAACGATCAGGATTCCAAATCATTCTTTTGTCTCAGCTCTAGTAGGAATCTTAAGTGGTTTTAGCTCGATGGTTGGTAATGCGGCTGGACCGATTTTTTCAGTCTACATATTAAGTAAATCGATAGATAAACGCAAGATGATCAGCACAACTGCTTGGTTTTTTCTTGTAACGAACTTAGTTAAGTTACCCTTTCATATCTTTGTTTGGGAAACAATTGATGTGTCAAATGCCATTTTAGCTCTCATCCTATTGCCAATTATTTTTATTGGTACACGAGTGGGCATATTTGTTATTCATCACATTAAAGAAACGACCTATCGAAAATTAATTTTTATTACCACGATTATCTCAGCTTTTTATTTGTTTTTAAGTTAGACGCAGTTTGGACGGCGTCAAATAAAGGTTGACAATAGACTTATACAATGGTATTATAATTAAGTGTGAAATTAAATATGATCAATTGACAAGTAGAGGCACCCGCTTCTCGCCTGTTCGACACAATTTTGTAGTTGCCAGGTTATCTAAATTTAAATTATTCTGAGGATAAACAGGATAAGTGTGGGTGCATGTGCGCCGACGCTTTTTTTATGCTCTTTTTGCTAAAAAAGAAGTGTTAAATACATTCGTCTATTAGATTGAAAGATGACGCTGTGAAGCTAAATCTTTCGCGGTGAATAACTGTCAATCGTTCATACGCTTTTCAAATTTATTCGGAGGTGGATGGCTATTAGCAAAGAAATGAATGTTAATGAGGGGATTCGTGCACGTGAAGTCAGACTGATTGATCACAATGGTGACCAATTAGGTGTTAAATCTCGTCAAGAGGCTTTGGAAATTGCAGCAACACGAAATCTAGATTTAGTATTAGTTGCAGCAAAAGCAAAGCCACCCGTATGTCGAATCATGGACTACGGTAAGTATCGTTTTGAACAACAGAAGAAAGAAAAAGAAGCACGTAAAAAACAAAAAGTCATTAATGTTAAAGAGGTTCGTTTGAGCCCAGGCATTGAAGATCATGACTTTAATACGAAGCTTCGTAATGCACGCAAGTTTTTAGAAAATGGGGATAAGGTCAAGGCCTCAATTCGATTCCGTGGACGTGCAATTACCCATAAGGAACTAGGACGTGACGTTCTGGAGCGTATGGCAGAAGAATGTAAAGATATTTCAACTGTTGAACAAAAGGCGAAAATGGATGGCAGAAGCATGTTCTTAATGCTTGCACCAATCGCTGAGAAGTAATTTTTGATTTTAAAGTTGTTAAGGAGGAATACTCATGGCTAAAATGAAAACACATAAGGGTACTCAAAAACGTTTTAAGAGAACGGCTTCAGGAAAATTAAAACGTTCACACGCTTATACAAGTCACTTATTTGCAAATAAATCACAAAAACAAAAAAGAAAATTACGTAAAAGTGCACTGGTTTCAAAGGGCGATCAAAAACGAATCGACCAAATGTTACCACGTTAATAGACTTTTTAGGTTATATATAGGAGGGAATTATTATGGCACGTGTTAAAGGTGGAACAGTCACACGTAAACGTCGTAAACGCATATTAAAATTAGCAAAAGGTTACTATGGTGCTAAACATAGTTTATTTAAAACAGCAAAACAACAAGTTTGGAAATCAGGTCAATATGCATATCGAGACCGAAAGCAGAGAAAGCGCGACTTCCGTAAATTATGGATTTCACGTATTAATGCTGCTGCGCGTCTAAACGATATTTCATATAGCCGTTTGATGCATGGTTTGAAATTAGCTGGCATTGAAGTTAACCGTAAGATGCTAGCAGAACTAGCTGTCAATGATGCAGAAGGATTTGCTCAAATAGCTGACCAAGCAAAAACAGCATTAGAAAAATAATTAACAAATTGAAGAGTTGTTTTCTTGAATAGGAGACAACTCTTTTCTTTATACCTACTTAAAATATCGGTTCAGAGTGAGGATTGGGATGGTTTATTTTTATAGTTACATAGTTTTAATTAACTTGTTTGGTTTTGTCGTAATGAAAATAGATAAAAGGCGTGCACGAAAAAGAAAGTGGCGGATTTCTGAAGTTCAGATTTGGTTGATCAGTCTAATTGGTGGGGCTCTAGGTTCGACATTAGGCATGTTCGCATTTCGGCATAAAACGAAACACTTGAAGTTTCGTCTTGGATTACCTTTTTTATCTTTTGTTCAATTGATTGCTTTCTCTATGCTATAATAGGTTTTAGACCATCATATTGGCTCATTTTTATTCATAAGTTAGAGAGAGGGAAAGGAGGCCAAAACGAATTGGAAGATATCGAGTATTATGTAGGCTTTTTAACAAACACACACTTAATGATTGCACCAATACTTTTTATCTTACTCCACGGTTTGCGTTCAATTTTACTTATTCCGGTTATTGTGATCTGTATCGCTGGTGGATTGATTTTTGGCGTTATTCCTGGAATTATATTATCAATTATTGGTCTTTTACTTTCAAGTAGTCTATTTTTTTATTTTGCAGAAAAGATACCGTTTATCACAAAGCGATTATCTAAAATGAAAGATAAAATAATCAATAGAGACACGCCAATAACAACGTCACAAATTATGATTTTAAGAATGTTTCCATTTATTAATTATCATTTATTATCATTTTTAATCTATGAGTCATCAGAGGACTTTCGAACATATATGATCTCATCTTTTTACACGATTATTCCCATGGCTGTTGTCTATACGTCGATTGGTCAAACAGTGACAAGTTTTCCGCCAATTGTATCGCTTGGTCTGCTTGTCGGATTAGTCGGTCTACTTTTTGTGGTTCGCAAAAAGACAGATAATATTACAGTTGAAGAATTTTTAAGATAAGAAGGAGCGAAATGAATTGAACTGGAAATCACTTTATAATATGCAAGAACAATTAGACCAATACATCAAAGATAATCATCAATTAACATCAGATGAACTTTTTGAGAAAAAAATTCTCGCCCTATTTGTTGAGCTTGGCGAACTAGCAAATGAAACACGTTGCTTTAAATTCTGGAGCCTTAAAGATCCAAGTCCACGTGAAACGATCTTGGAAGAGTATGTCGATGGGATCCATTTTATTCTATCGCTAGGATTAGATGCAGGCTTTGAAGTAGAAGAAGTCAAACATCAGCCATTTAAAGGTGAATTAACGGATTTGTTTAATCAGCTTTATCGAGCGATCGATTACTATCGGGATGACCGATCGATAGAGACATATCTAACTGTTTTCGGACTGTTTTTAACCCTTGGTTCTGAGCTTGGATTTACCGATAAAGAGGTTCAAACTGCGTATATAGATAAAAATGAAGAAAATTTCAAACGCCAAGACGAGCAGTATTAAACTGTGCTCGTCTTTCTGTCTATTTATGCTTAAATTCGTTATAATAAAGAGAGATATAAGGGAGGCATTACATAATGAATGAAAAATTTACAATGTTTAAGGAATTAACAGAGGCAAAAGGGATTTCTGGAAATGAAAAAGAAGCGCGTGAAGTGATGAAAAAACATATTTCACCTTACGCAACAGAAGTTTTCACGGATAACTTGGGAAGTTTAATTGCGAAGAAAGTTGGCCAAGAGGATGGCCCCAAAGTGATGGTTGCAGGTCACTTAGATGAGATCGGCTTAATGGTGACACGAATTGATGATAATGGTTTTCTCTATTTCCAAACGATCGGTGGTTGGTGGAGCCAAGTCATGCTCGCACAACGTGTCACGGTATGTACTGAACAAGGCGATTTAGTTGGAGTGATTGGATCAAAACCACCTCATATTATGCCAGCTGCAGCTCGCAAGAAACCATATGAGATTAAAGATATGTTTATCGATATTGGTGCAACAAGCAAAGAGGAAGCTGAATCATTTGGTGTAAGACCTGGCGATTCTGTTGTACCGTATTTTGAATTCCAACCGATGAAAAATGAAAAGCTCTTACTGGCAAAAGCCTGGGATAACCGAATTGGCTGTGCCATTGCCATTGAAGTATTGAAGCAATTAAAAGATGTCGATCATCCGAACATTGTTTACGGTGTCGGGACAGTACAAGAAGAAGTTGGTTTACGTGGCGCAAAAACATCGACAAACATGATCGAGCCGGATATCGGTTTTGCGGTTGATACTGGAATTGCTGGAGACACGCCGGGGATTTCTGCAAATGATGCGGATAGTAAGATCGGTGAGGGTCCACAGGTTATTATTTATGATGCCTCGATGGTTTCGCATAAAGGCTTACGTGACTTCGTCTTGAAGACAGCTGATGATAATGAGATTCCATATCAATATGCATCGATCGCTGCTGGTGGGACAGATAGTGGGTCAATTCACCTCACTGCTAACGGGGTACCGGCACTATCAATTGGCATCGCAACACGCTATATCCATTCACACGCGGGAATTATTCACGAAGATGATTTTGATAACGCTGTTAAATTGATTGTCGAAGTCATCAAGCAGTTAGATAAGGATACCGTTCACAAGATTACATTTGATTAATTTTAATATGAATAATGAACCCTTAGGAGCATTTGCTCTTAGGGTTTTTTATTTTGCGGAAAATAGGCTAAAGAATTAAAGGCAATGAAACCCCTTGAATTTTTTCAAGAAATGATTTATCATTAATCAAACTATTCCGATTAATTAACTCAAGATTATAAAAGCAGGTGAAGTGGATGATTAAATTTGAAGACGTTCATAAAATATATCAAAAGAAAAACATTCAAATTCATGCATTAAATGAGATCAACTTGCAGATAGATCAAGGGGATATTTTTGGCGTGATTGGACTGAGTGGAGCGGGGAAAAGCACGCTGTTAAGGATGGCTAATTTTTTAGAAAAGCCAACAAGTGGAGAGGTGACCGTTGACGGTAGAAACCTATCTGATTGCTCAGCTCAAGAACTAAGAGTGATAAAAAAGGATATTGGCATGATCTTTCAACATTTTAATTTATTAGAATCAAAGACGATTGCTCAAAATGTGGCAATGCCGCTTATTTTAGCTAAAAGGCCTAAAGCAGAAATTAATGAGCGCGTCAGTGAACTGTTATCCTATGTTGGATTGTCAGATAAAAAAAACAGCTATCCAGATGAATTATCAGGTGGGCAAAAACAGCGCGTAGGGATTGCACGAGCTTTGGCTTTAAGTCCTAAAATACTCCTTTGTGATGAAGCAACATCAGCGTTAGACCCTCAGACAACGCAATCAATCCTAGCATTATTAAAAAAGATCAATGAGGAGTATGGCATTACGATCATGTTAATTACGCATGAAATGTCAGTGATTCAGAAGATTTGTAACAAAGTCGCTGTTATTGAACAAGGCGAATTGATTGAGCAAGGTTCTGTCCTTGATGTGTTTGGTCATCCGAAGCATCCAATCACAAAAAGTTTTGTTCAAACTGTTGTGAGAACAGAAATTCCAGATAATATTAATCGCAACCTAAAAATTCAGAATATTAAATCATTAACACGTCTTGAAGTGGTTGGGAGCCATGCGACAGAACCGATTTTGGCAACATTAGTCAATGCATTCAACCTCGAGGTCAGTGTCGTTTTTACCAATATGACAGAAATTCAAGATACCACTCTAGCAATCTGGTATATCGAAATGATTGGAGATGAGTCCGATAAACAGGCGGCGATCAAATTTTTAGAAGAGAAAAAAGTCCGTTATAAGGAGGTGGCTGTGACGTGATTGATACAAATATAACATTAAATCAATTTTTGGAAGCGATTGGCGACACATTGTATATGGTTGGTGCATCACTTTTTATTGGTACAATTTTTGGTGGACTACTAGGAATATTAATTGTAATCACCCGACCTGGGGGGATCAAACCGATTCCGTTGATTTATCAATTGCTGAACCCAGTGATTAATCTAGTTCGGTCCGTTCCTTTTATTATTTTAATTGTTGCACTTATTCCATTTACACGTTCAATTGTCGGGACCTCTATTGGAACAAATGCGGCCATCGTTCCTTTGATTATATTTATTACACCGTTTATTGCTCGATTAGTGGAAAATTCGTTATTAGAAGTTAATCCAGGGATCATTGAAGCGGCTGAATCGATGGGAGCGACGCCATATCAGATGATACGCTACTTTATTTTTCCAGAAGCATTTGGATCACTCATTTTATCCATCACAACAGCGACAATTAGTTTGATTGGTGCAACAGCTATGGCTGGTACAGTTGGGGGCGGAGGAGTTGGAGATATTGCAATTATTTACGGCTATCAACGATTTGATACGTTTGCGATGATCGCGACGGTTATAATCCTTGTGATTCTAGTTCAATTAATTCAAACAATAGGCATTAGATTAGCACGTTTTTTCAGAAGAAACTAAAAAATAAGTAGGGGGAATTTTTATGAAAAAGGTATTAGTAGCATCTTTACTCATGTTACTTCTTTTAACGGCTTGTGGGTCAAATCAGGATGCTGGCGCAGATGGTGAAAAAACGACCATTGTGGCTGGCTTTGTTGTCGGGACGTATGAAGAACAATTTAGTGCTGGGATTAAACCGATTTTGGAGGAAATGGGTTATAAGGTTGAAGTGACTGTTTTCTCACAAAATATGCAAGTTAATCCAGCGATGGCAGAAGGTGCAATTGATCTGAGTGTGTTTCAAAGTACTGCCTACATGGAAGTGATCAATGAAGAGCTTGGGATTGAAATGGCAGGTTTAACATTTTCTCCATCTGCACCACAGAGTATTCATTCTGTTCGTCATGATTCACTTGATGCAGTTGAAGATGGATCGACAGTTGCATTACCTAACGATCCAGTCAATCAGGAGCGCGCGGTTCGAATCTTGGAAGACTTGGGTTGGGTGACAGTAGCGGAAGATGCAGGAACGATTGATTTTAATATTAATAGTGTGTCTCCAGCTGATTATGAGATTGACTTTCAAATTCTAGACCCTGCTCAAATTTTAGTCTCATTACCTGACGTTGATTTTGGGATTATTAATGGTAATTATATATCAGAAGCGGGTATGAGAATTGCGGATGGTTTGGCGATTGAAGATACGCCGAGGGAGCACCGTGTGATTGTATCTATTTTAGAAGAAGAACTTGAGAGCCAGTGGGCTCAAGATGTGAAGGCAGCATATGAATCAGAAGAATTTGAAGACTTTATCTTGTCTGAATCGAAATATGATGGTTTTATTTTGCCCTATGCTTGGGAAGAAAGATAACGGATTTAATTTAGAGATGAGAAATTATCAAAGCGGGGGGCTTTAGTCCCTCGCTTTGTTAATTTTGTCTGTGTGATATTATTTTTTTGACAAAACTTTCTTTAGAATTTGTATATTCTTCGATGCCTTCATCATTCTTATTGACAAAGTCTAACTTAATTCGTTCGTATGCTAGTCTTGCAGTTTTATTTCTGTTCAGATAGTCTCTGAAGAAAATTAAATTATTCCAGAGTTCATCTTCAAGTTTCACTAGATGAATATAGTGTGTTTTAACATTAAAAGTTTGATCAGTAAATTTAGCAAAGACGATTTCATTTGGTTGTTCAACTTTTAAACGGTAAAAATTGACCATTCTCAATTCCTTTTCCAATTCAGCTAAATCGACATTAATTGATGGAACCCCAACTAAAAGATCAATAATAGGTTTTGCTTTGATTTCTTTAATCGCCGTGCTTCCAATATGTTCAATTTGGTTTTTATTTAAGGACGTTTGTTCTATGAGGTTTTGCCTGACTTTGTTAAATTCAGTTTGCCACTGATCATCATGCATGGCTAATCGAACTTCATTTTTATTTAATCCTAATTGCATGAATGCCCGCCTCCAATTTATTTGATAAACTAAGTATAAAGCGTATTTTATAAAAATTGAAGTCTAATAATGAGAACTCAGATATGCTATAATATAAGTAGACAAACGCATTAATAAGATTATTCTCTTAAGGCTTGAAGAATGAACACCCATTCTTCAAGCTTTTTTATGTAAAGAAAGCCAACTGTTAAAAAAAGAGGTCGATCATCAGTGATCGACCCCCATTTTTTGTAACATTAATTCATAATATCCATATTTACTTTACCATCTTTAAGGTCAATAATCCGATCGGCTAGCTGTGCAACTTTTTGATCGTGTGTGATCAAAATAAAGGTTGATTTAAAATCATCATTAATTTTTTTCAATAAGTCAAAGACGATTTTGGTTGTTTCACTGTCTAGGTTACCTGTTGGTTCATCGCCTAAGATAATTTTTGGCCGATTGATCAGTGAACGAGCGATTGCTGCACGTTGTTGTTGACCACCAGATAAGTCAGTCGCCTTATTATTTTTAACTTTTGATAAGCCGACTGTTTCAATCAATTCATCTGCTAATTCCAAAGCTTCTTTTGTCACTTTATTGTGCATAATTCGGTAAGGCATCAAGACATTTTCACGCAAGGTAAATTCAGGTAGTAAGTGATGGAATTGAAAGATAAAGCCGATTGTTTCATTTCTCAAAATGGCTAATTCATCTTTGTTCATCGATGATGTGTTCGTACCATCGATGATCACTTCACCGCTTGTCTGTGTGTCGAGTGTCCCGATTATATTCATCAACGTGGATTTTCCACTACCTGATGTTCCGATAATCGAATTGAAGGACGACTCTTCAAAATCTAGATTAATATCAAATAAGACTTGATTCTTTACTTTTTCTCCATAAACTTTTGTTATATCTTTAAGTTGTAATAGTTTAGCCATTTTTAATCACCTCAATTGGATTCAACTTAGACGAGTTTTTAGCCGGAATAACTGCAGCCACGGTTGTAGCGATCACCGCGATTACAAAAGATAACACAATGAACTGGGTATCAAGTAAGAACGGAACTAGCGCAGTACCGTCTGGGTTTTTGACAAAGACTGAAAAGGCATAAGATAAGCCGATGCCTAAACCAACGCCAATGAGACTTCCGACTACACCCAACATAAATCCTTGGAAAAGAAAGATTAAGCTCGCTGTCCGGTCTTTAATTCCCATCGCTTTTAAAATGCCCAGCTGTTTTGATTTTTGGACAACCGAGATGGCCAAAACTGAGGCGATCCCCAAAAGTACGGCCAAGAGGACAAAGACTTGAATCATATAGCTAGAAATCGATTGACCAGTTAAACCAGAGAGTAATTGTTCATTTTGTTCTTTCCAATTGGTGATCAGTAAATCATCTGACAAACTGCCGTCAATATCTTCTGCAATTAAATCTGCCTCAAAGACATCTTCAATTTGCATTTCAATCGCCGAGAGCTGATTTTCTTCTCCAAATAACATTTGGGCGCTACTTAGTCGATTCACAACCCATGTTTCGTTGATATTCGCGACACCTAAGTCAAATATACCAACAATCTCTAATTCTTCTTCATTTAAATTGGCTGTGAGAAAAGAGATTGAATCATTTAAGGTTAACTCTAAATCTTCTGCTAGATTTTTACCAACGATAATCTCATAATCTCCGCTAGGCATTTCACCTTCAATGAGGGAATTTTCAAGATCATAGATTTGATTCGCTTGATCGAACTGGAATCCACGCATCAAAACGGTATATGTTTCATCTTCATCAAGTACGATAAATCCAGAACCATCGAATGATTCAGACACAACAGAGAGTCTATCATCTTGTTCAAGTTCGTCAATCAAGCTCTCGTCTTGGTCAAAATAATTTTCTGTGCCAGATACTTCAATGGTGACTTGTGATGAATTACCAATCGTGGTATCAACAAGTGATGATTGCAAGCCCGTAATAAGTGAGCCAATGAATATCTGAACGGAGACGCCAATCACAATACCGATTAGTATAAGTGCTGTTTGTCCTTTGCTAGATAATAAAAAACGTTTCGCGATACTAAATGCTAGTTTCATTTTAGAGCACCTCCTTATGAAGATTATTTATATCTTCATAAGTATGAAGCAAAAAATCTCCTCCAACATGGCGGTAGGCATCTGGATTGGGAATAAATGCGCTACCCCCAAGTAAAAAGCGAATATTATCGTCAGTGTGATTTTTCACTGCTTCGATTGTTCTTTTTGTCGTTGTCAAATTGTATGTATTTGTGACACTCAGACAAAGGTACTTAGGTTTTTTGATATCAATCGCTTTTAAAAGTGTTTTTATCGGCGTCATTGCTCCGATAAAGACAGAGTCATAGCCAGAGATTGTAAAGAAGTCTGAAACGATGCGTGCACCTAATTCATGTTTTTCATACTCTGGACACATCACAATCACACTGCCTTTGCTTTCATCTTTTTCCGCCTCAGCAATCACATAGGGATAACAGGACTCAATAATTGTCCTGACGATGCTACTCCTGACATGTTCGCGCCAGATTAATTCATCAGGGTCCTTGTATTCAACAATGATATGATTGAGTGCGGGGGTTAAGATCTGTTCATATAACTCAACGACTGTTACTTTTTTCTCTTCTAATAAATTAAGACAATAACGCACAGCTTTTTCTTTGTTCTCTTCTTGGAATAATTTAAGTAATTCCGAATAGTATTCTTTCACGATCAACCTCTCCTTTTACTGATTAAAAACGCGCCCCACCTAGTGTAAATAGATTCTGTAACTATCTACCCTAAAGGG
>Ga0209487_1000882_pt1 | contig 26394 bp, 22 predicted proteins | sample Poulit2012_FD_187524 | JGI IMG/M metagenome (GOLD analysis project Ga0209487, IMG submission 187524) | Agricultural soil microbial communities from Georgia to study Nitrogen management - Poultry litter 2012 (SPAdes) (version 2) | ecosystem: Environmental > Terrestrial > Soil > Agricultural land...
TTTTATTTGTTGCTACCATTCTAAACATCTATTTTTGGGCAGTATAAATTTCACACAAAATCTCAAAATAAATGTCAACTTACGTAGTAGTAGGTCTCCAGTTTGGAGATGAAGGAAAAGGGAAAATCACAGATGTTTTATCGGCCAAATCTGATTATGTCGTTCGATACCAAGGTGGAAATAATGCCGGACATACAGTTTATGTAGGTGAAGATAAATTTGTTCTCCATCTATTGCCTTCTGGTGTTTTACAGTCTCAAGGAAAATGTATCATAGGAAGTGGAGTGGTGGTCAATCCTCAAAGCTTTTTGGATGAAGTAGCTGCTTTGGAAAGTAGAGGTCTGTCAAGTGACCATATTTTTATCGATAGACGTGCGCACATCATCATGCCTTATCATATATTACTGGATACTTATCGAGAAGAAGCTGCAGGTAAAGATTCTATCGGAACTACCAAAAGAGGAATTGGACCTTGCTATGAAGATAAGGTGGCAAGGGTCGGAATTCGAGCCATCGATTTGTTGAACCCTGAAGTTTTAAAAGAAAAACTTAAAATCAACATAGAAATAAAAAATACTTTATTTGAAAAGTTGTTCGATAAACCTGCTTTGGATTTTGATGAAATTTATCAAGACTATTTAGAATACGGTGAAAAAATAAAACATCGCATCATGGATGCGGTGGTTGAAGTCAATGATGCAATTGACGAAGGGAAAAATGTTCTTTTCGAAGGAGCACAAGCATTGATGTTGGACATCGATTACGGTACTTATCCATTTGTTACTTCTTCTTCGCCTTCGACTGGAGGTGTTTGTATAGGAGCTGGAATTCCACCCACTAAATTACACAACTTGATCGGAGTTTCTAAAGCTTATTGCACAAGGGTTGGTAATGGGCCATTTCCGACGGAATTGGACGATGAGATAGGAGAAAAAATCAGAGAAGTTGGTCAAGAATTCGGCGCTTCAACGGGAAGACCGAGAAGAACAGGTTGGTTGGATTTGGTGATGCTTCGCCATGCATGTAGAATCAACGGGATTACACATTTGGTGATTACAAAATTGGATGTACTTACAGGATTTGATACCATAAAAGTTTGTACAGCTTACAAAACTGAAGATGGTGAAATCAAACAAAATTTCACAGCTTCTACAACCAAGTTGGATAGTTATGAACCGGTTTATGAAGAACTGAAAGGCTGGAGTGAAGATATTTGTGGAATCAATGCTTTTGATGATTTACCAAAAAATGCACAAGATTATATTCGCTTTATTGAAGAATATTTAGGCATTGAAATTTATTTAGTATCAGTAGGTCCAGATCGTTCACAAAATATAATTAGAAAAGAATTGTTTTAATTCTATAGCAATCGAATGTAAAAGAGGACGGATTTCGTCCTCTTTTTGTTTGAGGTTTTCAATTCAAATTTATTTCTTAAATCATTAGATTTGTAAATCAAATATTTCAAAAATGCACACAAAATATCAAAATCCATTGGCTTCTCGTTACAGTAGCGATGAAATGTTGTATAACTTTTCTCCTCAAATGAAATTTACAACTTGGAGGAAATTATGGTTGGCCCTGGCTGAAATTCAAAAAGATTTAGGCTTGGATATCAGTGAAGTGCAGTTGGAAGAAATTCGAAAAAATATCGATAATATAGATTTTGAAGTTGCTGCGAAATATGAAAAGAAATTCCGTCACGATGTGATGGCACATGTGCATACTCTAGGTGAAGTTGCTCCCAAAGCTATGCCGATTTTGCATTTAGGAGTTACTTCTGCATTTGTTCAGGACAATACCGATTTGGTGCAAATTAGAGAAGGTTTGTTGTTGGTGAAAAAGAAATTGATCAATGTTATACAAGCTTTACATGATTTCGCTTTGGAATACAAAGATTTGCCAACGCTTGGATTTACACATTTTCAAGCAGCACAACTTACAACTGTAGGTAAGCGCGCTACACTTTGGTTACAATCGGTTTTATTGGATTTTGAAGAATTGGAATTCAGAATCGATAATCTTCGCTTTAGAGGAGTGAAAGGAACTACGGGTACTGCGGCGAGTTTCAAAGAATTGTTTGATGGTGATTATGAAAAAGTAAAGGCTTTGGATCAAAGACTGTCAGAACGTTTTGGATTTAAAAAGGTTTTAGGTGTAACTGGCCAAACGTATGATAGAAAAATTGACGCAGAAGTTTTGGCAACTTTGTCCAATATAGCTCAGACTGCACATAAATTTTCAAATGATATCCGTTTGCTTCAAAGTCTAAAAGAAATTGAAGAACCTTTCGGCAAATCTCAAATCGGATCTTCTGCCATGGCTTATAAAAGAAATCCGATGAGAAGTGAACGCATGTCAGCTTTGTCGAAATTTGTAATTTCATTGGCGAGTAGTCCGGCCATGGTTGCAGCTACACAATGGTTTGAAAGAACTCTTGATGATTCTGCCAATAAGCGATTGAGCATTCCACAAGCATTTTTAGCTATAGACGCAATTCTAATTATTTGGAACAATGTTTTGGATGGATTGGTTGTTTATCCAAAAGTAATCGAAAAGCATATAGAAGAAGAACTACCTTTTATGGCAACAGAATACATCATTATGGAAGGAGTGAAAAATGGAGGCGATAGACAGATGTTGCATGAATTGATTCGTGTTCATAGTATGGAAGCTGGAAAGCAAGTGAAAATAGAAGGGAAAACCAATGATTTAGTCGAGAGGATTTCGGCTGATGAAAGGTTTAAAATCGATAAGCAAAAACTAACAGAAGTATTAGATCCAAAGAACTTTATTGGTTTTGCACCCATTCAAACAGAAGAATTTTTAAGAGAATATGTCCGTCCGATTTTAGATGCAAATAAGGATTTGATAGGTTTAGATTCTGAACTAAAGGTCTAAATGTTGAATAAATTATTCAACAAATGTGATTTATCATTTTTTAACTTTCGGCTGGCCACTACTAACTCAATAAATTGTCGTAATTTTGCAGCCATTGAACCAAAAATCAATGAAATCAAAAACAGCTAAATACATTTTTGTAACAGGAGGTGTAACTTCTTCCCTCGGAAAAGGGATTGTAGCATCTTCACTTGGGATGTTACTACAAGCAAGAGGGTATTCTGTTACTATCCAGAAACTCGATCCTTATCTGAATGTTGATCCAGGGACTTTGAATCCATATGAACATGGTGAGTGTTATGTAACTGAGGATGGAGCAGAGACGGATTTAGATTTGGGACATTATGAAAGATATTTAAACAGTCCAACTTCTCAAGCCAACAGTGTTACAACTGGTAGAATTTATCAAACAGTCATAGAAAAAGAGCGCAGAGGTGATTATTTAGGGAAAACTGTTCAAATCGTTCCTCATATCACCAATGAAATCAAAAGGCGAATCAAATTGTTGGGAAGCAGTGGGAAATATGACATCATTATCACCGAAATTGGTGGTACCGTTGGTGATATAGAATCTCTTCCTTACATAGAAAGTGTTCGTCAAATGATTTGGGATTTGGGTGAAAATAACACCATGGTGATTCATCTAACTTTAATTCCATACTTAGCTGCTAGCGGTGAATTAAAAACGAAACCCACACAGCATTCTGTGCGACTTTTGATGGAAAGTGGAATCAGAGCCGATGTTTTAGTGACTCGAACTGAACATACTTTACCTAAAGAAGTAAAAGAAAAATTGGCTTTGTTTTGCAATGTGAAAAAAGGTCATGTGATTGAAAGCAAAGATGCGGATTCGATTTATGAGGTACCTTTTTTATTGCACGAACAAGATTTCGATGAAGTCGTTTTAAAAAGTTTGAATTTACCAACGGATCAAAAACCCGATTTAAGTGCTTGGGAGAACTTTTTAGATAGACATAAAAATCCTAAAAACTCTGTAGAAATAGCATTGGTTGGAAAATACACAGCCTTGCCAGATTCATATAAATCAATTTCAGAAGCTTTTACACATGCTGGAGCTCAAACAGAAACTGAAGTGAAAATCAGATGGGTATATTCTGGAGATTTATCAACTGAAAATATAGATTCAGTTTTAAAAGGAGTTGATGGAGTTTTGATTGCTCCAGGATTTGGAGATAGAGGAATCGATGGGAAAATTCTTGCAGCGAATTATGCAAGAAGAAATAAAATACCAACTTTCGGAATTTGCTTAGGACTTCAAATGATGGTCATAGAATTCGCAAGAAATGTATTGGGCTTAGAAGACGCAGACACTACTGAAATTAACAATATGACACAACATCCAGTAATTAACTTGATGGAAGGTCAGAAAAACATTACCCATAAAGGAGGAACTATGAGATTGGGTAATTGGAAATGTCAAATTGACAAAAACTCAGCTGTATATAAAGCTTATGGTGAAGAAATGATAGAAGAGCGCCACCGTCATCGTTATGAATTTAACAATGAATATTTGGAAGCTTTTGAAAAAGAAAATTTTATGGCAGTTGGAACAAATCCAGATACTGCACTGGTAGAAATAATGGAGTACAAAGAGTTACCGTTTTATATGGGCGTTCAATTTCACCCTGAATACAAAAGTACAGTAGCCAATCCACATCCATTATTTGTACAATTCGTGGGAGCAGTATTGATGTATAAACAAAACAAAAAAATTCATGCAACAAGATAGAGGTTTTGATAAAAACGTTTTACTTGCAATGCTCTTGATGGGAGCGTTGATGATGGGATACTTCTATATGAGTATGCCATCCAAAGAAGACTTAAAGGAAAGAGAAAGACAAGAGCAATTAGCATTAGAAACAGCTCAAGAAAATGCAGTTGCTGATGTAGCTGTAGTTGATAGTGCACAAGTAGAAAATGGTTCGGCTCCAATTGAAGTCGTAGCTAAGGATTATGAGGTGGAAAGCGAAAAGTTTGTCGTGAAGTTTTCTGGTCAAGGTGGTTATATTTCTGAGTTAAGATTGAAAGAATATACCGCTTTTGACGAACATAGTGAGGACAAAAGAACCCCTTTGTATTTGATCAATAGTGGAAATAATAATTTCAATTTAAAGATCAAAGACAAAGAAGGTAGAGTTATCAATACTGCACATTTGCCATTTACACCAAGTGTTAAAGAGTCAGGTGATAAAACCATTGTGACTATGAAAACTGGTATAGGCAATGCTCAATTGGAGTATATCTATACAATTGCTGCAGATTATACGATTAACTTTGATGTAAAATCCAATGGATTGCAGAACTTGACCAATGAAAGTGCTCTTGGTTTGGACTGGAATTTAAAAGCGAGTTCCATCGAAAAAGGAAAACAACAAGAGGCTTATTGGTCACAAACTTATTATCGATTCAAAGGTACAAATGATGTAGAATATAAATTGTTTGGATCCGACCGATGGAATGAGAAAAAACCTATTGACTGGATTGCATTCAAACAACAATTCTTCGCATCGATTTTATCATTTGACGAAGGATTTGAAGCACCTGAAGGTGGTTCTGAACCGATCGATGAAGATTTAGATCCGAAACATAGTAGAGATTATTTCTTTGCTGCCAATATGCCGATTGCTGGTAATGAATTGGATTTAAAAATGAGATGGGACTTTGTTCCTTTGGATTATAAATTGTTGGCGTATAATCAATACGAAGCAACTGATTTCGGAAGAATCATTCCTTTTGGTTGGGGATTCTTAGGTTGGATCAATAGAAATTTCTTCCTATTTATTTTCCAATGGTTAGCAAAAACAGGTGTTTCATATGGTTGGGTAATTTTGTTGATGACCATAGTTGTTAAATTGGTATTGTCGCCAATTATGTACAAACAATTCCGTCAAAGTGCAATGATGAGGATTTTACGTCCTGAATTGAATGAAATCAACGAAAAATACAAAGGAAAAGACAATGCGCTTAAGCGTCAACAAAAGACCATGGAGTTATACAGAAAAGCCGGTGCAAATCCACTTTCAGGATGTTTACCAGCTTTGCTTCAAATTCCGATATTCTATGCATTGTTTAGGTTTTTCCCGAACGTAATTGACCTAAGAGGAAAATCTTTCCTTTGGGCAGATGATTTAACCGCTTTTGACTCGCCAATTCTCATACCAGAATGGATTCCATTCATGAATGGACATATCAGTATTTTCGCATTGTTGTATATCATTGCGATGGTAATTTACTTTAGAGTTTCAGGTTCGATGGATAGCTTCAATCAACCGCCACAAGAAGGTATGCCGGATATGAGAATGATGAAATACATGATGTATGTGATGCCAGTTTTCTTCTTTGTTTTCTTAAACAATTACGCATCCGGACTTTCATTGTATTATTTAGCTTCAAACTTTATTAACATAGGAATTGTTTTGGTCATTAAAAACGTCTTATTGGACGATCAAAAGATCAAAGCTAAAATTCAAGAAAATAAAGCCAAGCCTAAAAAGAAGAGCAAATGGAGTGCGAAAATGCAGGAAATAATGGAGCAAGCTCAAGAGCAACAAAAATTAAGAGAACAACAAAAACTTAAAGAAGAAAAGAAAAGAAAAAAATAATGTTTCTGATTTTTTCATAATTAAATTAAAACCGACCTTCAATAGGTCGGTTTTTTTTCGATTGTATAACTTTAAAAGTATAACTTTGAGATTTAAACTTTAATACAATTACACATGATGATTCATTTGACAGAAATATTGATTTTAATAATGCTGGGCATAGTTTTTTTGCAATCAGGAATTGATAAAGTAGTAGATAGAAAAGGAAATTTGGAATGGTTGCGAAGTCATTTTTCTCAATCTATTTTTAAAAACATAGTCGATTTAAATTTCAATATTATCACCGTTTTGGAAATAATTTCTGGAACTTTGGCTTTAGTTGGAGCAATTGTTTTAGCGTTGAACGGGAATGCAATGATAGCCTTGATAGCTGCTATTTTGTCGGCAGTAACTTTTCTATGTCTTTTTTTGGGACAAAGAATTGCAAAGGATTATGCAGGTGCTCAAACCATAGTTATATATTTAATTCCAACATTTTTTTTAATTTATTTATTGACAATGAATTAAAAAATCAATTCAACTTATGATTTCAAGACAAACTATCGATAGAATTTTTTCAGCGGCACGTGTAGAAGATGTGATTGGTGATTTTGTGAGTTTGAAAAGGGCGGGGAGTAATTTGAAAGGATTTTCACCTTTTACAGATGAGAAAACTCCATCTTTTATGGTTTCACCAGCCAAACAAATTTGGAAGGATTTTTCTACAGGCAAGGGTGGGAATGTCGTGACTTTTTTGATGGAGCATGAGCAATTCAATTACCCAGAAGCTTTGCGATGGTTGGCAAAGAAATACAATATTGAAATTGAAGAAGAAGGTGAGCGAACAGAAGAACAAAAAGAAGAATTAAAACTTAGAGAAAGTTTATTCATCGTTTCTGAATTTGCGAAAAAGTTCTTTGTCGATCAATTGCATACATCAGAAGAAGGGAAAAATATCGGTTTGACCTATTTCAAAGAAAGAGGATATACGCTCGAAACGATTAAGAAATTTGAATTGGGTTATTCGCCTCAACAAAGAAATGCTTTTACGACTTTTGCAGAGAACAAAGGTTATGGAAAAAGCATTTTAGAAGCTTCAGGTTTATCGATATATAGAGAAAATAGCGATTATGGATTTGATCGTTTTCGTGAAAGAGTGATTTTTCCAATCCATAGTTTTTCTGGAAGAACTTTGGGCTTTGGTGCGAGAATTTTGCGAAGCGATGTCAAAGCTGCTAAATATTTAAATTCACCTGAATCTGAAATTTACCAAAAAAGTAAAATCCTTTATGGAATTTTTCAATCAAAACAAGCGATTTTACGTCAGGATGAATGCTTGTTGGTCGAAGGTTATACCGATGTTATTTCTTTGCATCAAGCAGGAGTCGAAAATGTAGTTTCGAGTTCAGGAACGGCTTTGACTCCAGAGCAAATTCGTTTGATCAAAAGGTTGACGCCCAATGTGATTTTGCTTTATGATGGTGATAAAGCTGGAATACAAGCTTCATTTCGAGGGATTGATTTGATCCTGGAACAAGAATTAAATGTAAAAGTTTTATTGCTTCCAGAAGGAGAAGATCCTGATTCATTTGCTCAAAAACATACTTCCGAAGAAATTCAAGAATACATCAAAGAAAATGCTACAGATTTCATACGATTCAAATCCAATGTTCTTTTAGAAGAAGCTCAGAATGATCCTGTAAAAAAGGCCGAATTGGTTAGAGACATCATCCAGAGCATCGCTTTGATTCCAAACATTATCCAAAGAGAATTGTACATTCAAGAAGCTTCAAAGTTGATGGAGGTAAGGGAAGAAGTGATGTTCAAAGAATTGGAGCAAGCGCTTCAAAGAAAGCAGAGTGAAACCCAAAAGAAAAGTCAAACTCCTAAGGAAAGCTCGACTTTGGAAGTTGTCAAAACCGAAAAGGTAAGTATAAATCAGAAAGCGTTTATCGAGGAAGAGTTGATTCGTTTGATTATGCAATACGGAGATTTGATCATCGAATTGAAAGACGAGCAAGGTGAAACTTATCAAACTACAGTAGTCGAAGAAATTATCGCTCATTTTGAAATCAACGATTTCAGAATGTCGAATGAAGTTTATCAATCGATTTTGGAAGATGTAAAAATGGGAATCGAATCAAACGAGTTGAGGGTTGGAGATTTTTTTATAAAATTATTTGATCAAGATAAAACGGGTGTAGCTTCAGAGGCAATGATAGAGAAGTATTCCATCAGTGAAAATTGGAAAAATAAATTGGAAATTTACATCAAACCCAAAGAGCAAAACATAGCAAAAGATGTAACTGATACAATTTTGAGATTTAAGAGTTTGCATATAGATAACTTTATCAAGGAATATTCAGAGATTTTAAAGGCTGAAGATATTTCAGGTGATTTGCGAACTGAGCATTTGGATAAGATTATGAAATTGACGAAAACCAGATCTGATATTTTCAAAGCATTGAATCGTGTGGTTTAGTGTTTAGAAAGATTTAATTTATAAAAAAAAGCGATTGATGATTATGAGTTATCAATCGCTTTTTTAATTCATTGATTAAATATTAAATGGCTTTTCTACACCAAATTCTCCATTGTACTGCAAATGCTGTCGGATAAGTTCTTTTAATTCTTCTAAGATCATCGCTTGCTGAAGCTCTGGTGAAATAATCGCCCACCAAAACTCTATAATCAGGACTTGCGTAAATGAGCTCAGGAGTTAAGTTTGGAAATTTCTTACTGAAATCATCTCTCACCTTTTCTGCGGCGCTTCTATCTTTGGTGTAGAAGATTTGAATTTTATAGCCCATAATTTTTTGTTGCTTCGCACATTTTTCGTCTGGGGTCAATTCACGAGGAGGTTTCAGAGCTTCGTTGAGACAAATGCTTTGCTCTTTAGCTTTGACTATATTTTCTAATTTTTTATCTAAGATTATATTGGCTTCACCACCGCTGATAGAATCTTTGTAGCTCCATTGACTATAGTTTCCATTGTTGATTTGAGCGTTCAATTGAAAGCTGAGGATTGATAATAAAATAATGAAGTATTTATTCATGATTTAAATTTCAAATTTCTACAAATATAAGTTAGAATATAAATATGAAGTTATATTTTTATAAAAAGAAAAGTTAAGAGCTATATGTCCTATAAAACTAATAGGATTGATATACTGATAGTTCTGTAAATCTTTATTTAGAAACATTTTAAATTAACAAAAAATGACAAGTTCATTGCTGCATTTTTGTGTTTTTATTAAGGTTTGAACCTATTTTTGTGCAGTTAAATAGAAAATTTAACATTTTGTAACCGAATACAATGTTTAGTAAATGAATTCACGAATACTTTACAAATCGAAATTATTGAGTTTGGCTATATTCTTAGCCTTATTTTCATTTTCTTATTCTCAAGATGAGATCAATGGTGATGTTGGAAACGGATATGACTTGTTTCAGGCGAATTGTACAGCTTGTCACCAAATTGATGGGCAGTTAGTAGGGCCGGAGTTAAGAAACGTAGTTGACCGAGTTAGAGAAGAAGCAGGAGTAGGTCGAGAGTGGCTTCATGCTTGGATTAAGGACAATAAGGCGCTTCGTGAGTCGGGAGATGCTTATGCTATCGAAGTGTTCGAAAGACATAACCAATTGCCGATGAATGCTTTTCCAGCTTTGAGTGAGCAGGATATTGATGATATCTTGGCATATACGAGCGATCCAGAGGGTGGTCTTGTTGCATTTGAAGAGATGAAAGCAGAAAAGGCGAGACTGGCAGAGGCTGAGGCTGCTGCGAAACAAGCATCGGGTTCAGGAGTAAACGGTGTTATCATCGTTGGTTTCTTCATCTTGGCAGCTATGCTGGTTTGGATTCTTTTCAGATTGCATCAGTTAGAAAAACTGTCAAAAGGATTGGATGCTGAAGAGGGCGAGCCTATTACTTTGGCTGGCTTGATTGATAAATACAACAATGCATTTAAATTAGGTTTGGCTGCTTTTGTGTTGTTAGCGTTTTATGGACTTTGGAATTTCATGTTTGGAATCGGAGTTGATAAAGGTTATCAGCCGGAACAACCAATTTATTTCTCACACCATATTCACGCAGGAATTCAAGGCATAGACTGTCAGTTGTGTCACAGTGATGCGAAATATGGAAAAGTTTCAGGGATACCTTCGCCTAATTTATGTATGAATTGTCACAGAACAGTGAACGAATACAAAGGGGATTATTATGAAGAAGAGCTAGTTGCAAGTGGTAAGTTCTCAAATGGAGAGGAAGTGAAAGCTTTCTATACAGAGCAAATCCACAAAATGTATGATGCTATCGGATGGGATCCTCAGAAAAATGAATATACAGGTGAGCAAAAACCTATTGAGTGGGTTAGAATTCACAATATGCCTGATTTCGTTTATTTCAGTCACCAACAACACGTTGTTGCTGGAGAGAAGGCGATTTTAAAAGCAATAGCTGAAGGTACTATACCTAATGCTGAGGAGTTGGATTTACCAATGGATAGTCAAGTTTGTTACGCATGTCACGGAGATGTGAGTAAGATGGAAGAAGTAGAAATGGCTAACGACTTTACTATGGGTTGGTGTATTGAATGTCACCGTACAACTGAGGTTGATATGACGAATGAGTACAATAGTCAGTATTATGCTGATCTTCATGAGAAGTTAAAGCAAGAGTATGGTGAGGGTACGAAGATTACGGTAGATGCTATCGGAGGTATGGAATGTGCAAAATGTCATTATTAAGAATTTAATTTAAGAGCGATATAAATGGCTTCTAAAAAAACATATTGGAGAAGTATTGAAGAGTTAAATAATCCAGATTTAACTAAACAATTGGCCTCGAAAGAGTTTCCAGAAGAACTTCCTGTGGAAGATCTTTTGGGTAATTCAAAGGCGATGGAAGGAACGTCGACAAGCCGTCGAGACTTTTTGAAACTATTAGGTTTTAGTACAGCTGCAGTTACTTTAGCTGCTTGTGAGCAACCTATCATAAAGTCGATTCCTTATGTAGTTAAACCAGAATCTATTAAACCTGGAGTACCTACTTGGTACGCTTCCACTTATTTTGATGGGTATGATTACGCAAACGTATTGATCAAAACAAGAGAGGGACGTCCAATTCGTATTACTCCGAATAAGTCAGCTAAGTATTATGGAACCACAAATGCGAGAGTACAGGCATCTGTATTGTCGTTGTATGATTCCGATAAAGTTAGAGGACCTTTAGAAAATGGTGAAAATGGATTTAGATCTTTACCATGGTCAAGCTTAGATGAGCAAGTACTTTCTAAATTAAAGACAGTGGGTGGAAAAAAAGTAGTTATTTTAACTTCTTCTTTGCCAAGTCCTACAACCAAAAAGTTAATTGAAGATTTTAAAGCAAAGTATCCAACGACTGAACATGTTGTATATGATGCTGTTGATTATTCTCCAGCATTAGATGCTGCAGAATCTATATACGGACAAAGAGTTTTACCTTATTATGATTTATCAAACACTGAATTAGTAGTTGGATTTAACGCTGATTTCTTAGGTGATTATAATGGCGGTGGAATGGAAAAATCTTATTCTCAAGCGCGTAAGCCTGGCAATAAGATGATGCGCCATATCCAAGTTGAAACTAACTTGTCTTTAACAGGAGCTAATGCGGATACACGTTATCCAATGAAGCCTACTGAAGTACTGAAAACTTTGGCTGAAGTTTACAAAGGATTGACTTCTTCTACTTCAAATGAAGTAGCAAAAGCTATAGTGGATGAACTAAAAGCAAAAGGAAGTAAAGCTGTTGTTATGGCAGACGGAAATAAGGAAGCGTTTGAATTGTGTTTTGCAATCAATCAAATCCTTGCTTCTCAAGCTGTTTCTAAAGATAAAGTGAACTTGTTGAAAGAAGGAAATAATACAAACTTCGATCAATTCTTAAACGATGCTAAAGCTGGCAACGTAGGAGTTTTGTTTACTTTCCAAGCAAATCCAATTTACAACCATCCAAAAGCAAGTGAATTAGAAGCTGCTTTCGGAAAGATTGGATTAAAAGTAGCTATGTCTGAGAAATTGGATGAAACTGCTCGTTTGATGGATTTGATAGCACCAGTTCCACATGCTTTAGAATCATGGAATGATATCAATCCATTGACAGGCGTTTATTCATTACAACAACCTACGATTCAAAGAATATTCTTTACTCGTCAATTCCAAGATTCATTATTGGCTTGGTTAAAGGATTCTCTAGAAGAGAATGTAGATGATATAGAGTCATTGAATCAAGACCCGAATACAGTTGAATTGCTGATGCCAAAAGACTCTTATCAACAACCAGCAACTGATTTCTATAAATATTTGAAAGATAATTGGGAAGCTAATATTTTGCCTAATATGGGATATAGCTTCAACCAAGCTTTATATAACGGATACAATGAAACCAATGAAACGGTTAGTTTAAATGGTTCTACAGATGCAAGTGCAGCTGCAGACAAATTATCAAAACTAACTGTTTCAGAATGGGAATTACAATTATACACTTCAAATGGAGTTGGAGATGGTACTCAAGCCAACAACCCTTGGTTACAAGAATTGCCAGATCCAATTACAAGAACTTCATGGGACAACTTCCTAACCTTGAATCCGCTTGATGCTGAGAAGTTAGGAATTAAGACCGAAGACAACGCCAACGTTAAGAATGGTCGTTTTCAATTTGATGGTGATTACGTAAGTATCACTGCCAATGGAGTTACCATTGAAGAGGTACCTGTATTTGTTCAACCAGGACAAGCAGTTGGAACTATTGGTTTAGCTGTGGGTTATGGTCGTACGAAAGGAGGGAAAGTATGTAATGAGCTTGGTGTAAATGCTTACCCATTGATGAATGGAAATGGATTTAGCATTGGTCAAGTAGAAATTTCACAAGCGATCAAGGGCAAGAAGCATGAGTTTGCAACTATGCAAATGCAAAATACTTTGATGGGTCGATATGAAATTGCTCGCCAAGCATCATTGGACGACTTTTTAAACAAACCAGCTGACGAATGGAATGATCCATCTGTTATGCCTACTTGGAGAGGGATTTCACCAGAAACAGAGGTGGATTTATGGAGGGGATTCGATCGTTCGACTGGTCCACACTTTAATTTGTCTATCGACTTGAACGCATGTACTGGATGTGGAGCATGTATAGTTGCATGTCAAGCAGAGAACAACACTGCGGTAGTTGGTAAACAAGAGATGAGAATGTCTCGTGATATGTATTGGTTAAGAATTGACCGTTACTATTCGGATACTACCAATAACTTAAGAACTCAGAAAGTAGCATTAGAAGGTGAGGCTGGACTTCCAGATTATGCAACTTCGGATCATGCAAAAGCAATCGCTCAACCGATGACTGAAGCTGCACAGTATAAATTATTGATTAAACCAGCTGAAGAAAATCCAGATGTTATTTTCCAACCAATGTTATGTCAGCATTGTAACCACGCACCATGTGAGACTGTATGTCCAGTAGCGGCTACTTCACACGGTCGTCAAGGACAAAACATGATGGCATACAACCGTTGTGTAGGAACACGTTACTGTGCAAACAACTGTCCTTACAAAGTAAGAAGATTCAATTGGTTTGAATATGCTTTGAACGATAAGTTCGACTTCCATATGAATGATGACCTTGGACGTATGGTGCTGAACCCAGATGTAGTTGTTCGTTCAAGAGGTGTTATGGAGAAATGTTCATTCTGTATTCAAAATACTCAGGCAGCAATTCTAAAAGCTAAAAAAGAAGGCCGTAGAGTTACAGATGATGAATTCAAAGATTCAGTTGCTTGTGCTGCTGCTTGTCCATCTGATGCAATGATATTTGGTGACATCAATGATAAAGACAGTGAAGTAAAAGAATTGAGTGAGGATAAAAGAGTTTATCGTGTATTGGAAGAATTAGGTACAAAACCGAATGTATTCTATCACGTAAAAATCAAGAACAGAATAGAACAGGCTTAAGTTTAATAAAGAAATAGATATAAAGAGATATGTCACATTACGAATCACCAATTAGACCACCTTTAGTTACCGGGCATAAAACCTACCATGATATAACGGTAGATATTGCTTATCCGATTGAGAATAAATCGGGTAAATTATGGTGGTTGGCTTTTAGTATTGCATTGGTTACTTTCCTATATGGAGTTGGATCTATAGCATATACAATTGGAACTGGAATTGGAGTTTGGGGGCTTAACCGTACGATTGGTTGGGCTTGGGATATTACAAACTTCGTATGGTGGGTAGGTATTGGTCACGCGGGTACTTTGATTTCCGCAGTACTATTATTGTTCCGCCAAAAATGGAGAATGGCCGTTAACCGTTCTGCAGAAGCGATGACGATTTTTGCTGTTGTTCAGGCAGCAATTTTCCCCGTAATTCACATGGGACGTCCATGGGTTGGATATTGGGTTTTCCCGATTCCTAACCAATATGGTTCATTTTGGATCAACTTCAACTCTGCATTATTATGGGACGTTTTCGCGATATCTACTTATTTCTCAGTTTCTGTAGTTTTCTGGTATATGGGATTACTGCCTGACTTTGCTATGATTCGTGACCGTGCTAAAAAGCCTTTTTCAAAAAGAATATACAGTATTTTAAGTTTAGGATGGGGTGGTAAAGCAAAACACTGGCAAAGACACGAAGAGTTAGAGTTGGTTTTGGCTGGTTTAGCTACACCACTTGTATTCTCTGTACACACCATCGTATCTTTTGACTTTGCTACTTCATTGATCAAAGGATGGCACTCCACTGTATATCCACCTTATTTCGTAGCTGGAGCGATTTTCTCAGGTTTCGCCATGGTACAAACACTATTGAGTGTGATGCGTAAGGTGATGCATTTAGAGGATTATATCACAAGAGATCATATTGAGGTAATGAATATCATTATTATAGTTACTGGTGGTATGGTAGCCGTAGCTTATGGTTCAGAGTTCTGGGTCGGATGGTATTCGGGAAGTAGATATGAAGACTTCATGTATTTTTCACCAGGTGCTGCAGTAGGACCTTATTGGTGGGCGTTCTGGGCGTTGATTTTATGTAACATATTGATACCTGCACTATTGTGGATTAGAAAAATTAGAAGAAGCTTCTTTTGGACATTTATTATTTCGATAGTAGTAAACGTAGGAATGTGGTTTGAGCGTTTCGATATTATCGTAGTAAACTTATCAAGAGACTATTTACCAGGTGGATGGACGATGTTCATGCCGACTGTAATAGATGTTGGTATTTTTATTGGATCCAATGGATTCTTCTTTGTGTTATTCTTGTTGTACGCACGTACATTCCCAGTAATTTCACAAGCATCCATGAAATCTATATTGAAATCATCAGGAGAGAGTTATAAAAAACATCATAAAGAAGAGGAGCATTAAAATGAGTACTAAAACTATATACGGCCTTTACGCTGACGATGATGAATTATTGGACGCAATCGATGTGTTCAATAAAGAAGGAATTGCAATTAAAGAAGTTTATACACCTTTCCCAGTACATGGATTGGACAAAGCCTTAGGACTGAAAAAGACCAGAATTTCTGATGCTGCCTTTTTCTATGGTTTGTATGGTGTGACTTTGGCTTCAGTGATGACATGGTTTATGATGAATCATGACTGGCCACAAGATATTGGAGGTAAACCATCGTTTACTTGGTTTGAAAACCTTCCTGCATTTATACCTGTAATGTTTGAGTTAACTGTATTCTGTGCAGCTCACTTTATGTCATTGACTTTTTTGGCTCGAAGTGGATTGTACCCAGGTGCTAAAGCTCAAAATCCTGATCCAAGAACAACAGACGATAAATTCCTTATGGAAATTGAATCTAATGACGTGGATAGAGTAAAAGATGCTTTTATAAAAACAGGAGCAGAAGAAGTAACTGTAAGAGATTTAACACCGGATAAAAAGTAAGAAGATGAAAAAAGGACTAATATATATATTACTTGCAGGATTTATAATTACATTAAGTTCTTGTTCAGGTAAAAAAAGAAAACCAAGCATAGTGTTTATGCCCGATATGTATTATTCGGTTGCGTACGAGCCTTTTTCTGATGCTAATTTTGGTTATTGGCCAGAAAGAGATGCTGAAGAATCAGATATCCCATTGTTGGCTCAATATTCAAATATGACAGCTATTTGGCCTGCTGAAGGTACTGTGCCAAGAACTGATGAACAAATGATATTGCCTTGGGAATTTAAAAATACTAACGAAGGTTATAGACAATCTTTAAATATCACTGTATCTCCTTTGGATCCTGAAAATCGTGAAAAAGATTTGGAGATTGGAGAAAAGTTATATGGACAGACTTGTCTTGTATGTCATGGTAGTCAAGGTGACGGACAAGGACCTATAGTTCAAACAAGAGCTTATTCGGGTGTACCTACTTACGCTGAGAGAGATATCACCGTTGGATCAGTTTATCATGTGATAATGTATGGACGTGGAACCATGGGGTCTTATGCGCCACAATTGACTCCAGTTGATAGATGGAGAGTAGCAGAATATGTTATGAGTTTGAAAGGAGTTGATACATTGGCTGGTGTTGACACTGTAGATAATCAAGAAACAGCTGAAACTGAAAATAATCAATAATAAAGGAAATAAAAGATCATGCAATATACTTTTTCTCCAAGATTGAAAATGGCTTCACTTGTCTTAATTGTGATAGGTGTAGTAGCTTATGGAATTGGATTGTTCATTAATCTACAAAATCAAGCAGATCCTAATTACATAGACGATATGGTAGCTGCTAATCCTACTGTGTTCTATGGAGAGTATCAAACAGCCGAATATCAAGAATTGAATCAAACCCATCTTACAGGTGATGATAACCCACAAATGGCTATGTGGAAAAACCACGTGAGCAACAGACCATGGGCTGCTTTCTTAGTGCCTATTTATTATGCATTCGGTATAGCAGGTGCTGCTTTGTTCTTTTTGAGCATACAGTTCGCTTCAAACTCAGGTTGGTCTATGGTTGTAACCAGAGTTATGGAAGGTGTTGCAAGCTTTATACCTGTTGGTGGTGTACTAATCTTAATCATCATCTTAAGTTCTGCTTTTGGTTTGAATCATTTATACCATTGGATGGACCCGACACTCATTGATCCTACAAGTGAACATTACGATATCTACATGGCTTCTAAATCAAAAATCTGGTTAAACATTCCAGGTTGGCTCATTAGAAGTATTCTATATGTAGTTTTATGGACGGCATTTTTGATTTGGATCAAGAGAACTACTAAGAGGTTAGATGAAACCAATGGCGATAGAAAAGTTTACTCAAAACTATACACGCGTTCAGTACTTTTCATCGTTACTTTTGCATTGACTTCAGCAACTATGTCTTGGGACTGGATCATGGCTTTAGAACCTCACTGGTATTCTACAATTTTCATGTGGTACGGAATGGTTAGTTACTTAGTAGCTGCTGTTTCTATCATGGCTATGATTTCAATTTATCTGAAAAGAAAAGGTTCTTTACCTTTATTCAACGATAATCACCAACACGATTTAGCGAAGTATATGTTTGGATTTAGCTTGTTGTGGGGATATTTATGGTTCGACCAATTTATGCTTCAATGGTATGCAAACATTCCTGAAGAAGTTCAATATTTCCAACAAAGAGAAGCTCAATATCCTGGTTACTACTGGATGCTGATTACAAATATTTTCGCAGTTCTTGTGATTATGATGAGCTCAAGTATTAAGAGAGTTCCACAGTTGGTATTTGGTATGGGTATTTTGATTATTATCGGTCACTACTGGGATTTCTATAATCAAATCATGCCAGGTGCAGTTGGAGGATTCCATGGGTTTGGACCGATGGAAATTGGTGCGCTATTATTCGTAACAGGATTATTCCTATACGTTGTGTTTACTGCAATTAGCAAACTTAATTTGGAACCAAAAGGTCATCCATATTTCCATGAATCTAAGATTTATGAATATCCTTTCTAATTAATTTTAGAAGATAAAATACAAAGGGGATTTCTAATTAGATTTCCCCTTTTTTGATAATATTAAACGGTTTTATTTGAATTAATTTTTTTTGTAATCAAAAGTTAATGCCTATTTCAATACTTAGAGTTTCAGAAATATTTATATATTGCATTTGCTTAAAGTTCAATCGAATAGTTCAAATATTAATCATTACAAACATTTAGCTTGACAAGAATACTTGAAAAGCTATATATTTATGAAAAAATAGAGTCTTGATGAAATGTAAGTTATTGTTTGTTGTAGTTTTTTCATTTTTAATTGTTTCTTGTAAGGACAAAAGTCAAGTAACAACTGATGAATCTATAGAAAATTATCAACAAGATGACCAAAAATCTGAGGAGTTAAAATCTCCAAATGAGGATTTAGTCAATTTAAACGATATAGTGCTAAACCTCAGTCAAGCCAATCGATTGGCATCATTACCACTGAATTGTATCACCAAAGAATATCCCAACAAAACCGGACAAGTATTGAGCGACTCAACTGATTTGGGTACGCCAAAAGTATTGCATCCTGCGTTTTATGGATGTTTCGATTGGCATTCTTCGGTACATGGACATTGGACTTTGGTCAAATTGATAAAATCTTTCCCTGAATTAGATCATAGAGATTCAATTTTGATGATGATCGAAAACAATCTTAATAAAGCCAACATTCGTGAAGAAATCAAATATTTCCAAAGAGAGCAAGAGTATTCGTATGAACGTATGTATGGATGGGCTTGGCTACTGAAATTACAAATGGAATTAGATACTTGGGACGATGAAAAAGGAAAAGCTTTGGCAGAAAATTTACAACCATTATCAGATTTAATCATCGATCGATACATAGAGTTTTTACCAAAATTGAAATATCCAATTCGTGTAGGAACTCATACAAACAGTGCTTTCGGGATGAGTTTTGCTTATGATTATGCGAAACATGCAAAGAATGATAGCTTGATTTTGGTGATAGAAGATACAGCGAACCGACTTTATTCAAGAGATAAAAAGTGTCCAATAGGATGGGAACCGAGTGGATATGATTTCCTTTCGCCTTGTTTGGCAGAAGTTGAATTGATGAACAAAATTTTACCAAGAGATGCATTTTCTTATTGGATCAATGATTTTATGCCTGATTTGAAAAGCAATCGTTTCTCTATGCAAGTGGCTGAAGTTTCAGATAGAGAAGATGGACATTTAGTACATTTGGATGGATTGAACTTTTCAAGAGCTTGGGTTTTCTATCATTTGGCGAATAGCAATCCAAACGAATATGGACATTTGAAAAAAGAAGGTGATAAACATTTGGCACATTCATTATCAGCAATAGTAGATGGAAGTTATGAAGGTGAACATTGGTTAGCGAGTTTTGCTTTATATGCTTTATCACAAAGATAAAATTCAGTTTTTTTAACAACTCAAAATTCAGTACATTTGCTGAATTAAAAAAAATATAAATGGCAGTTTTAGTAAATAAAGATTCAAAAGTAATCGTACAGGGATTTACAGGTAAGGAAGGAACCTTCCATGCAGAACAAATGATTGAGTATGGAACCAAAGTAGTTGGAGGTGTTACACCAGGAAAGGGTGGGACCACTCACTTAGACAAACCAGTTTTTAACACAGTTGAAGATGCTGTAAAAGAAACAGGAGCAGACGTAAGTATTATATTTGTTCCTCCTGCATTTGCTGCAGATGCAATCATGGAAGCTGCTGAAGCAGGAATCCGCGTAATTATTTGTATTACTGAAGGAATCCCAGTTGCAGATATGGTTAATGTCCAAGCATATATCGATAATAGAGATGTGACTTTGATCGGTCCGAATTGTCCAGGTGTGATTACAGCTGATGAAGCAAAAGTAGGAATCATGCCAGGTTTTGTATTTAAGAAAGGTAAAGTTGGAATCGTTTCTAAATCAGGAACTTTGACTTATGAAGCAGCTGACCAAGTGGTTAAAGCTGGATACGGAATTTCAACTGCGATTGGAATCGGTGGTGACCCAATCATTGGTACAACAACTAAACAAGCTTTAGAAATGTTTATCAATGACCCAGAAACTGAAGCAGTGGTTATGATTGGGGAAATTGGTGGCCAGTTAGAAGCTGAAGCTGCAAGATGGTACAAAGAAACAGGCTCTAAAAAACCAGTCGTTGGATTTATCGCAGGCCAAACCGCACCAGCTGGACGTACTATGGGACATGCAGGTGCAATTGTTGGAGGTAAAGATGATACAGCTCAAGCTAAAATGGAAATCATGAGAGAATGTGGAATCCACGTAGCTGAATCACCCGCTGAAATAGGTGAAACTATTGCAAATGCTTTAAATTAAATAAACTCTATAAAATTAGTAATTATGAAAGTAAAGGTAATAATAGCTACCATTTTATTTTTAGTGTTTGCTCAATTTGGGCTCTCACAAATTAAATATGGTGCGAGAATTAGTGGAGGAATGACAAATATTACAAAAGTCAATGACTATTCTGTTGCTCGAGCTGGCTTTCAGTTGGGTGCAATGGTTCAAATTCCTTTGACTTCATCTGGTAATATCTGGTTTTTCCAACCAGAAATCAATTATTCTATGCAAGGTGAATTGAACAATACAAGGTATCAAGACGGTTCCAGACAAAAGCATAAGAGATTTCTGAACTATTTAAACATTCCTTTGAATGCTAAACTTTATTTCACTGATTCAGAAACAGAATTCTTTGCTTTGGCAGGTCCATATATCGGATTTAAAGTAGGTGATAATTTCGAAGATTACGATGCTGCAGATTTAGCGAGTTTCGATTTTGGATTAAATACTGGTATTGGTTATAGTATCAACAGACAATATGAATTCTCTTTGAGATATTCTTATGGACTTGTAGATCAAGTAAAAAATGATTGGGGAGATAAAACCAATAGCAACTCAGTATTGAACTTAGGCTTTGCTTATTTCTTTTAAATAAGAATGTGAAAATATTTAGTAAAACCGTCTATTTAAGGCGGTTTTTCTTTTTATAAAACTATGAGTAAATTAAATTATCTATTGAAATAACATTTAACTACTTTTGTAAATTATAACCAACTATTTATAAAATGAAAAACAAAGTTTTTTTATCAATTTTATTGACTGTAGTCGTATTTGAATTAGGATTTTCACAAGTTCGTTTCGGTCTTCGTGGAAGCGCAGGAATTACCAATATTACCAACGTTCATCAAGAATCAAAATCAAGAACTGGTTTCCAAATCGGAGTTTCAGCCTTGATTCCTATTTTAAATAACGATATTTTGTACTTTGAACCGGAAATCAATTATTCTGCTCAAGGTGAATTCTATGTGCCAAGTAAAATTTATCCTGGAGCCGATAAGCAGAAAATATTTATGGATTATATAAATATTCCTTTGAATGCTAAATTGTATTTCTCAGATGCCGAAAATGAACTTTTTGCCGTCTTAGGTCCATATGTTGGATTCAAAGTAGGTGATACAATTGAAAGAATCGATAAGCCTACAGAAATGGATGATTATAAATACAATAGTTTCGATATGGGTGCGACCATTGGATTTGGATATAGTTTCAATAGAAGTTTAGAAATATCTGTTAGGTATTATTATGGATTTGTTGATCAAGTGGAAAATGATGCAGTCGATAAAAATAATTCTACTTCAAATTTGAACTTCGGAGTAAGTTATATTTTCCCTTAATTTTAACTGATTAGGAACGAATTTTGTTGTAATTTAGACTAAAATAATTTTTGATATGAAGTCTTATTCCCTTTTCACACTTTTATTATTTTCTATAATCTTAGCTTCGTGTAGTACTGTCAACGTCTCTCATGATTTTGATAGAAATACATATTTTAATGTTTATAAAACCTATAACTTTCATCAGAAAGGTATCGATAAATTAGAACTCAATGATTTAGATAAACGCAGGATTTTATCTGCTATCGAAAATAATCTCAACGCCAAAGGTTTTGTAAAATCTGAAACTCCAGATTTATACATCAACGTTTTGGCAAGTTCAAAAGAAAAAATCAATATAGACCATGGTTATTATGGTGGATATTGGGGGCCTTATTACGGAGGACCTTCAAGAGTTTATCAATACACCTCCGGAACTATAATTATTGATATAGTAGATGATAAGAGAAATATTTTGATTTGGCAAGGTGCTGGAAGTGGTTTAGATGTTTCAAACTTAAATACAAAAGCGGAAGATATTCCAAAAGCTATTGATGAAATTTTGAAAAACTTTCCACCTCAAGCGAAATAAAACAATTTATATAATAAAAAATCTGACTTTAAGTCGGATTTTTTTGTATTTAATTTTAACTGATAACTCCAGAACCAATCAATTCATCGCCTATGTACCACACTGCAAATTGCCCTTCTGTAATGGCTTTTTGAGGAACTTCAAACGAAATGTACATTCCACTTTCAGCTTTGTGCAAAGTTGCTTTTTGTAAAGCTTGTCGATATCGAATTCTCACCATTACATCCAAAGTTTCATCTATATTTAATTCTAAATCTTCCCTTACCCAATGAATTTCACTTTCTTCTATAAAAAGTGCTTCCTTCATTAAGCCTGGATGATTTTCACCTTGACCTGTGTAAATGATGTTTTCATCGACATTGGTATCTATGACAAATAAGGGCTCAGGCGTACCTCCAACCCTTAGACCTTTTCTTTGGCCTTTGGTGAAATAATGTGCACCGTCATGTTGACCTACAACTTTTCCAAAAGACTTTTCATATCGTCTATTTTCAGCTTTGTAAGATAATTCGTCCCATTTTGAGTTAAATGTTGGAATTTCTTGGTTGTAAACAGAATGTTCTTTTGAAATTTCTATGATTTCTCCAGATTTTGGCTTCAATTGTTGTTGTAAAAATTCAGGTAAACTAACTTTTCCTATAAAACACAGTCCTTGGGAATCTTTTTTATCCGCAGTGACTAAATCTTGTTCTTTAGCAATTTTTCTCACCTCTGATTTCTCTAATTCCCCAATCGGAAAAAGAGATTTGCTCAATTGTTCTTGATTCAATTGACATAAAAAATATGATTGATCTTTGTTTTTATCTTTTCCAGCCAATAGTCGATAAACTTTTTGACCATCGACTTCGATCTCTTCTTTCCTTGCATAATGACCAGTTGCGACATAATCCGCACCTAAATCCATAGCTGTTTTTAAGAAAATATCGAATTTGATCTCACGATTGCACAAAACATCAGGATTAGGCGTTCTGCCTTTTTCATATTCCGCAAACATATAATCTACGATACGCTCTTTATAGATTTCACTTAAATCTATGACTTGAAATGGAATTCCCAACTTTTCAGCCACCATCAATGCATCTGCACTGTCTTCAATCCACGGACATTCATCTTCTAAAGTTACTGATGCATCATTCCAATTTCGCATAAATAACCCTATGACATTATAGCCTTGCTCCTTGAGTAAATAAGCAGCAACGCTCGAATCAACTCCACCAGAAAGTCCGATTACTACTGTTTTCATTTGTTTGAATTTATTATACACTTGTAGTGTTTTGAACATTTAGTGTTCAATTTGCAAAGTTAAGGAAAGACTTTTAAAAATAGGATTTATGGTTTTGAATTCTTATCAATGGCTTTTATGGCCAAACGAATTCAACTATTTTCTTCACATCTTCGCTCAAACTTAAATAAACTGGACAAGTTATCGCTGCGTGTTCCAAAATTGTTTTTTGCTTCTCTGTATATTGATCTTGCCCTTTGATAGTCATTTTGATAGAGATCTCACCGATTCTTCTTGGACTGGAATGCATGACTTTATTGACTTCAACCTCAGTTCCTTCAATCTGGATTTCATGAGTGTTTGAAGCAATGCCCATAATGGTAAGCATACAACTCCCCAAAGCCGATGCCACTAAATCAGTAGGAGAGAAGCGCTCTCCATTTCCTTGATTGTCAATTGGAGCATCTGTTTCAACCGAACTTCCCGATTGATTGTGGATCATTTCAGTTCTTAGATTCCCTTTGTAAACGATTTTTGAAGTCATAGTTAAAAAATTATTTGTTAAAGGCTGAAGCTAATTTGATTTGAGTCAAAATTTTCTTGGTATATCCAGGGAAATCTGCATTTTGAATCCAACTATAATAACCTAAATCTTTCTCGAATACATCAATTACTTTTTTTCCTTTGTGCTTTCCGAAATTGAAAATTTCATCACCATCCTTATCATATCCTATAAATCCTGCCAAATCAGCTGTTCTTTTCTGAGTGGTGAACTCGCTTAAAAAACGAATGTCATTTTCTAAATCATCGTATTTTTTGATCTGTGCTTTGAAAATTTCATAAGTAGCTTCTACATCAGCTTTGGCTGAATGTGCGTTTTCTAAGGTTTTGTCGCAATAAAATTTATAAGCCGAACTCAAATCTCTCGGTTCTTTTTTGAAAAATATAACCTGAACATCAACAAATCGATGATTCTTTAAATCGAATTCTATATTGTTGCGAATAAATTCTTCGACCAACAATGGTATGTCAAATCGATTTGAATTATAACCCGCCAAATCAGAATCTTTCATCATTTCCCAAATTTGAGGAGCAATTTCACCAAAAGTAGGCTCATTTGCTACATCTTCATTGGAAATACCATGAACTGAGGTTGCTTCAGCCGAAATAGGAATTTCAGGGTTGACTCTAATGGTCTTGCTTTCCTTATTTCCGTTGGGGAAAACTTTCAAAATTGAAATTTCTACTATACGATCTTTAGCAACATTGATTCCTGTGGTTTCTAAATCAAAGAAACAAAGCGGTTTGTGTAATTTAAGCATGAATGATTTTTTTTCTGAAAATAATTGAAATGATTATATATGTAAGTATTATAAACGGTATAGATGCTATTTTGAATAAAATTAATAAAATGAGACATATAATGAGAAATATATATATGAAATCATTGTCATTCCATGAAAAGCCTTTTAATTTAAAAGAAAATAAAGGTAAATTGGCAATTAACAATAAACTGGTCACGAAAGTGATAATCAACAGAAATAAATTATCAAACTTTTCGCTGAATATGATACCATTGTTTTGAATCAACCAATAAAAAGAAAAAATCAATAAAGTATTTGCTGGTGTAGCTAAACCTTTAAAATAGGATGATTGCTCAGTGTCAACATTAAATTTAGCCAATCTCAAGGCAGAAAACAAAGTGATCAATAAGCCAAATAATTCCAATTCGCTGAATGAATGAACATTGGTCTCTCCAAGTATTTGAACCATCATAAAACCAGGAACGACTCCAAAGCTCACCATGTCCGCTAAAGAATCGAGCTGAACTCCTATATCAGAGCTAATTTTCATTAACCTCGCTACCATGCCGTCCAATAGGTCAAAAACCAAACTAATGATCATAAGTATCATTACTGCAGTGCTGATCATTTTCGGATCTTCCCCAAAAAAACCTGTTATATATAATATGGATAAGCATCCAGCAAATAGGTTTCCAAGTGTTAAAAAATTAGGTATAGTAAATAGCTTCATAACTTCAGACTATTCTTCTATTTGTTAAGTTAAAATTTATCCTTTCAAATCGGATAAATCAAAGAATAGTTTGCTAAGATAATAAGAATTGAAATGCAATAAAAAACCAAATTTTGTGTTTTAAACAAAAGGTTCCATTTTTGCAAAATAATTAAACTTCCAAATTGGAAAATATACACTTAGACTGAAAAGCTTTGAAACTGAAAATTAATATTTTAGTATTTTTATTAACTACCTCTGTTTATTCACAAATCACTCGTAAATATTCTAACGAGTTTCTAAATATAGGGGTAGATGCAAGAGCATTTGCGATGGGAAATGCGGTAGTTGCAAGTGTTGATGATGTAAATTC
>Ga0209487_1000883_pt1 | contig 26383 bp, 30 predicted proteins | sample Poulit2012_FD_187524 | JGI IMG/M metagenome (GOLD analysis project Ga0209487, IMG submission 187524) | Agricultural soil microbial communities from Georgia to study Nitrogen management - Poultry litter 2012 (SPAdes) (version 2) | ecosystem: Environmental > Terrestrial > Soil > Agricultural land...
ATTATTTTCAGAAGAAACTTCTGTTTGTAATGCACGTTCAAAATTATCCAAGGCTGGTAATAATTCTGTTGCCAAGTCTTGGGATTTATATTTTCTCTCTGCTGATTTCTCTTTAACTGTTCGTTTTTTATAATTATCAAATTCAGCATGTGTTCTTAGTAATTTTTCTTCAATTTCGGATTTTTCCTGTTTTAACTTTGTTACTAACTGCTCTAGTTCTTCTATACGATCATTGTCTTGATTTTTCTCCGAAGTTTCCTCATCAATTATTTCGACGGACTCGATTGTTTCATTTTCCGTTTCCAATTGTTTGTCAACTTCCATGTCGTTAAGTTCCTCATTAGACTTTGTTTTATCTTCCAACAAATACACCCCCATAAAAATACCATGTATAACATTATCATGAAATAAAATTTTGTAAACTATATTACTTTTAATTAATTGTTTTTATCTGATTCTTTATATAATATACTTGATAACTCTTCTGACAATCCTTTTAATAAACGAATCACTTTACGGTATTCCATTCTTGTTGGCCCAATTAAACCTATCGTACCAAATTGATTCAAACCTGATTTATATGAAGAGGTTATTAAGCTTAAATGTTTAATTGCTTCAAGTTCATTTTCATTTCCGATAGTAACATGTATACCGTTTTTATGATTACTTAATAAATGTATCATTGCTTCCTCATTTTCCAACAATGTGTAAAAATCATATATTTTTTCTATATCATTAAATTCTGGTTGCATTAATAAATTAGATTGTCCTCCAATATACAGCTTCGCCGATGTTTCATATGATAAAATATTTTGTAAGTAATGATAAATCGAATTAAAATCTTTGACATATTTTTGTAATAAATCAAATACTTCTGTTTCTAATTTGTACGATAGTTGTAAAATAGACACACCTGTCAAACGGTCATTCAATATGTTAACAATTGTTTCTAGTTCAGATTCATTTATTATCGCTGAACTAGAGAAAGTTTTATGCTCAACATGACCGGTATTTGTTACTAAAATTGCAACCGCTGTATAAGGGGATAACTTTAAAATTTGTATTTCCTTTAATGTTGCATCATCCACTTGTGGTCCTAAAATGATCGCTGTATAATTTGTCAAATGCGATAATACTTCTGCAGAAGTTTGCACAATATGCTCGAATTCAACAATGTTATCAGAAATCATTTCTCCTATAATATCCATTTCTAATTCTCTTAGAGTGGGACCTATGACGTGATCAACATAAAAACGGTATGCCTTCTCTGATGGTATTCTACCTGAGGAAGAATGGGTTTTTTCCAAAAAACCCATTTCCTCTAAATCCGCCATCACATTACGAACAGTTGCTGCACTTAAATTAACTTTTTCTTTTTTCGAAATGGCTCTTGACCCAATAGGCTTAGCTTCAATAATAAAGTCATCAATGATTGACTGTAGGATAAACAACTGTCTTTTTGATAACAATTTCATCACCTCTATTAGCACTCAACTGAACCGAGTGCTAATGCTATTTATAAATTATCAAATCCGGCTTTTTTTGTCAACGAACTAAGCTTAAAAATGTTAATCATTTTTTCATTATTAATTCCAATTTACTTTAAACTATAAAAATAAAAAGAATGAGAACTATGTTCTCAATTCCAAACAGCCCTTTTATCATTTTAATCATTGTTTAATTCTAATACAGACATAAATGCTTCTTGCGGAATTTCAACAGATCCAACCATTTTCATTCGTTTTTTACCAGCTTTTTGTTTTTCAAGTAATTTTCTTTTTCGAGTCACATCCCCACCATACAATTTAGCTGTGACATCCTTCCTTACCGCTTTAATGTTTGAACGTGCAATAATATGATTTCCTATTGCAGCTTGAACAGGAACCTCAAATTGTTGTCTTGGAATTAATTCTTTTAACTTTTCAACAATTTGCCTTCCACGACTATAACTAAAATCTTTATGAACGATGATTGATAATGCATCTATTGCATCACCATGTAATAAAATATCCATTTTCACTAAATCAGATGCTCGGTTACCTATAAACTCATAGTCTAATGATGCATAACCTTTTGTTTGTGATTTTAATTGATCAAAGAAATCAAAGACAATTTCAGATAATGGCAATTCGTAAATGACATTAACACGAATATCATCTAAATATTGCATATCAATAAACTGTCCACGTTTACGTTGACATATTTCCATCACAGCCCCGACAAAATCGTTCGGCACCATTACCATTGCCTTTACATATGGTTCTAAAACTTCCTCAATGGTCGCTGGATCTGGCATAAACGACGGGTTTTCAATATGAAGAACTTCACCATCAGTTTTTCTTATTTCATAAATAACGCTCGGTGCTGTCGTTATTAAATCAATATTAAATTCTCGCTCGATTCGTTCTTGAACAATTTCCATATGGAGAAGACCTAAAAAACCTGTCCTAAAACCAAAACCTAATGCTTGGGATGTTTCGGGCTCATACTGTAATGAAGCATCATTTAATTCCAATCGTTCCAAAGCTTCTCTTAATGGATTATAATCTTCAGAGTTGACAGGATATAGCCCACAAAAAACCATTGGATTTAGTCTTCGATAACCTGGTAATGGTTCAGCAGCAGGATTTTCCGCTAACGTGACCGTATCCCCGACCCTTGTATCCTTCACTTCTTTCATTGATGCTGTTAAATAACCAACATCTCCAACAGTTAAGATATCTTTGTCCACCGGTTTAGGTGTTAAAACCCCTAACTCTAAAACTTCATACTCTGAATCTGTAGCCATCATTTTAATTTTATCGCCAACACGAACTTGTCCTTCCTTAATACAAATAGAAGCGACAACACCACGGTATGCATCATAAACTGAATCGAAAATCAATGCTTTTAGTGGCTCATTTTCATTTCCAGATGGGGCAGGAATATTATGAACGATACTTTCCAAAATTTCATCAATTCCAATATTATCTTTTGCAGAAGCTAAAATAACATCATCTGGGTCTATTCCAATGATATCAACTAACTCTTGTGTAACCCTTTCAGGGTCAGCATTTGGTAAATCGATTTTATTAATGACTGGAATAATTTCTAAGTTATTATCTAATGCTAAATAAACGTTTGCTAATGTTTGCGCCTCAATCCCTTGAGCAGCATCAACAACTAAAATTGCCCCTTCACAAGCAGCGAGACTCCTCGAAACTTCGTAGGTAAAATCGACGTGACCAGGAGTATCTATTAAATGAAATATATACTCTTCACCATTTTTACTTTCGTATGCTAAATGAACCGCATTTAGTTTTATCGTAATACCTCTTTCTCTTTCTAAATCCATTGCATCCAAAATTTGCTCTTTCATTTCTCTCTCTGCAAGTGCTTTAGTATTTTCCAATATCCGATCAGCTAATGTTGATTTACCATGATCAATATGGGCAATAATTGAAAAATTTCTTACATTTCTATTGTTATTCATAAAAATTGTCCACTCCTACTATGCTTCATCCATTTGAAACATATATTGCTAGCATAAATTATAACAATAGAGCCCTTTTGTTTCAATCAAGTGTCATTTCAATTGTGAGATTTTTGCGAATATTGGTTGTGTAAATTGTACTTATGCTACATTTTCCCTTAGAGAATTTGTTAGTGCGACTACTTAGCGTTGTGAGTGATTAATAATGTAAAGCTATTTAATCTGATAAAAAGATAGAGTTTTTGGACAATAATGAATTAATGATAAAATTTTACCGAAAAAAAGAATTAGCAATTGAATACAAAAACGATATGATTACGTCAAAGGCATATACAGTCACTTTTTCAAAAGTTGACGCTATTTTTTGGATAAATACTGGTTTTTCATCTAACGTCAATTCTTCTTCAATATCTTGACGGTCTGTTAATTCTGTAATTTCTTCTTCTATTTTTACTCCTAGTTCTAGACTTTCCGCTGATTTTATATCTCCATACATTACACCACTTAAGAAAAATATAGTTATTAGCAAAATAACGATGATAAATCGAGACATAATGTCCTCCCCTATTTACTAACCTTTTCGGCATCCCAATACAATTGACTAAACACCTCTGCCAAAACATCTACAGTTTGATACATTTCTTCCAACGTATTTTCATGACCACCTATTTCAATTAAAATAGCATTTTCACTTAAATCTTGATTATAAACCCCATTAACGCCAGCACCTTCCTTCGTAACTACCCCTCTACTTATATTAGGAAGAACATCATTCAATGAATCATGCAGTTGTTTTGCTAAAGCTAAGTTTTTCTTGTAATTTTCATTTTCCTTGCCAATAACAAATAATGTTTTAGCATATTTTTTCCCATCGATTTTTTTTGTGGACAAGTTTCGTGAAATGCTATCTCTGTGAATATCAAAAATGTATTGAATATCTTTATTGCCCGCTAATGCTTCTTCAACTACTTTCCGAGACGCTTTATATGACTGTCCATAAGACCAACTGTTTTTATTTAAAATATTCATTATATCCGTTGTATCTGCTTGAGATCCTATACCATAGTCCTCCAGTTTATTAGCTAATCTCTCACTTACTTTTGTAATATTTACCTCTGCGTGATGAGCATTGTTCGCATTTTCTTCATCAGGTAAGTGAGGTAAAAATGATTCTCGATTATGTGTATTATAAAGAAATACAACTTTCTTATCGCCGGTAGTCAATTCGGATTTTATCTGTTCTTTTTCATTTCCTTCACTCTCTTCGTCATTTGACAAATCTACCGCCTTTCTATTCTCTAAAACATTTTCCAATGGAGGACCAGATTCTTCTACAACGAAAGATGTATGATCAAGTTGGTGATTTGCTAATAAACTTTTTTTTTCATAAACAGCGTAACTCGGTATTTCTAACCGAATAAAAGAACTAAAATCTGACAAAGACATGCTCGTTACTCGATCAAAAAGGGTTTTCGATAAAATTTGCTCTTTCTCTCTTGATTTAAAAAATAAGGAAAAAGAATTATTTTCGAGGCTAAACAATTGTAAATAAACAGAATCATCTATCTTATTAATTTGATGAGAGAAAAGATAATGAGACAAACGTTTTACTGGGTCAATGGTTGTCAATATACCAATAAATAAAAAAAGGGTAAAAGTGATAGATATGATAAATAATATTTTTTTTAAATGAGATAATATGGATTGTCGTAAGTAGTATTGACGATTCATTTGGACACCTTCTAACATCTATTCAAAGTTACTTTCTATATAATCTATGAATGATAATGTTAAAATAGAACATGGAAGATTATCTTGTATATGTTCCTTCTCCACCAATTTCTACATGACTATGTAGCGATGAATTAATGCCTTCAGCAACAAGGTGTGCCATATCTTTCATAAAACCATCTACTTCTTTCGGTGTCACAATTAAATTTCTTTCAAGTGGGCTAAGCACTTCTGCAAACAGTGTCCTTTTTTCTTCTTCTGATAAATTTCCTATTAAACCTAGAAATTCTTTACGCTTTTCCTCACTAGGCAAATCCTGTTCAGTTAAATTTTCATGGGATATCGGCATGTTTTCAGATAACAAAGCTGTTCTTGGCTGATCCTTTTCCTCCCATTCCCTACCAATATGCATGAGTAAGTAATCTAATGTATCACTAACAATAGTTACTGCATCAACAACAGTAGGAACGCCGATTGCAAATACGGGTATACCTAATGTTTCTATGCTTAACTCTTTTCGTTTATTTCCAACACCTGAACCTGGATGAATGCCCGTGTCTGTTAGTTGAATTGTTTCATTAATTCTATCAATTGATCGTGAAGCTAGTGCATCAATGACGATGACAAATTTAGGTTTAAATGATTGGATAACACTTAACACAATGTCACTCGTTTCCATTCCGGTTACCCCCATCACACCAGGCGAAATTGCTGCAACCGGTCGATAACCTTTTGCTACCGTTTCATAATTTAATTCAAACAAATGATTAGTAACAAGGGTCTTTTCAACTGTCATTGGGCCCAATGCATCTGGTGTTACATTCCAATTACCTAAACCAACAATTAAACCTTTATCACCTTTAGAAATTTTGTTTTTTTTCATTAAATTGTTTATCTCTTTTGATAATATTTCTGCAGCATAACTTTGTTTTTTTGTATCTTGTTTTTTCACTCCATCAGCAAAAATCGTTATATATGTACCACTCTTTTTATTTAATAACTGTTCCCCTTTTTCTGTAATATCTATACTTGTCACTTTAATGCCTTTTCTCGTATAATTTTTTGTCATCACACCATCAATATCTTTTTGTTCCTGTTCTTCCTTTACATACATTTCCTTTGCTTCTACAGCTAGGTCAGTGCGCACTGTTTTATGACGATCATCCATATCCATTCTCCTTTTAAAATCATTTAATTGTATTTTGTTCGAAAATACAAAAATGATGTAAAATTTGCTTACAATGTCGATATTTGATATTATATTTTTGTCCATATTTTATAAATTTAATCTATTATGTATTGTGAAATATGAACCTTTAGATGGCATTGTTGATTTTTCAATCATTTTGGGAGGTGAATAGAAAATGGCAAACTTAAAGACTTCAAAAAAACGAGTTTTAATTAATAATAAAAAGCGTGATCAAAACAAAACAGTTAAAACAAATATGAGAACACATATTAAAGAAACAGAAAGCTTTATTGATGCAAAAGATATTGAGAATGCAACTTCTTCATTTAAAAAATCATCACAAGTTATTGATAAAGCCGTTCAAAAAAAGGTGATACACAAAAATACCGGTAATCGTTATAAAAAAAGATTAGCAGAAAAAATTAAAGAGATTAGTGCATAAGAAAAACGAACAAACTATACGATAGTTAGTTCTTTTAAAAAAATAATATATAAATTGAATTGAACATCAAATTGCTAAGAGCATTTGATGTTTTTTTGTTTTTATATGATCATTAATTAACTTTACACCGTCAATAAGACATAAATTATATATTTGAATTAATTTCATAATTACACTTTTTAAAAAGTTACAGTTTAACAGAATTCTTAAATGTAAATTTAAAAATTATTGTTTTCTGTGTTTACCGGCTTCACTTCGCTTTCCACAGGCAACTTCTCAACTAATTTAATACGTTTGGTAAACGTATTAAATGGATTTTCGGCTGTTGGGACTGCGCTAAATGCTCGTCCCACCGAAAACATTTGCTTTTCCTGTAGGAGTTTACGTGAAGCCGGTGTTCACACAGACCTTATTCTTTTACCATTATGCAACCTGAGTTTGGCTTTGTAATACTTTATTTAAACGATCTACTGCTAACTTTGAAGCATTGTAAACAAGTGTGACGATATCAAAATGTATCTTAGCTCTTTTTCCAGTTCGATAACGAACATTATTTAATTGAAAAAATTCTTTTAAATAAGCATTGACCCTTTCAACTGCAGTACATTGATTGTAAATCTTTTTCCAAGCTTTATAACCCCTTGCTGGTGCTGTATATTTTCTTAGATCTTTGGTAATTTTCATTTTAAATACTTTCTGGCAGATGCCTTCATTGGCCAAGGGACAGTCAATGCATTCTTTAGGGCTTGTGTATTTTATTGTAATATATACTAACTTGTTGCTCCAACAGATAGGTGGCCTTTATAGCCATACCAGAATTCACTTTTACCTTCTGAATTTTTCTTAATAACCCATTCAGGATCCCGTGGAACTTCAGAACGTAACTCGGATAAATCAGTGTCAAGTTGGTCAACGATTTTCTTTTCGTATATTGATTTGTTTGCTTCTATTTCAGCCTGTTCTTGTAACCATTGATCACGCTCAGCTTTGGATTTTCTACCACGTTTCTTTGGTTGCTTTGGTGCCTCTTCTTTTTTCTTAGTTGGTGCTTTATCACGAGCTTCGAAATGTATGGCATCAATGGCAACAGTATTGTCGATAATAAAGCCTTCTTTTATTGCTTGAACAATCAGTTGTTCTTGAACTTTCTCTAAGATGTTTGAGTCAGCTAGTTTAGTCACTAATCTTGAATAAGTAGGCTCTGATGGAATATGATGCAGGTTTTTTTGATGGAATAATGCATCGAGGTCGTGGCGAAACGATTTATGTTCGGATAACCTTTCATTTGTTATTTTATTGAGCACTATTATTGTCGTAATAAAAGAACATCGAATGTTAGCATTTTCATCATTTGCAACTATTAATTAAATTATATAAAAGTAACTCAAAAGCAATGTGCATATTCATTTCACCACGTTTTATTCTTTCATCAGTGAGAGCAAATTCATGCATCATTTGAATTAATTGACGATGAGTAAATTGATTACTTCGTTTTAAAGCCAATTTAACAACGTATGGATGGGCATTCATTTCTCTATTTATTTGTTCTTCTGAATAATTTTTATCCCTTAGTAACTTTGCTTGATAAATTGTTCGAAATTGAAATGCTAATAAGCTAATTAACCCTATAGGATTATCATCTGTTTTCATTAAATCACTATAAATAGCAACTGCTTTTGGTAAATTTTTGTTTATAACGACATCAACTAATTGTAACGCGTTTGTTGTGGTAGAAGCAGACATCAATTGTAATACGGTATCTACAGTAACTACCTCTCCTTCATCAACATACAAGGCCAATTTTTTCATTTCATTTTCCAATATAAATAAATTTGCTCCTAACTCTGATCTTAATAATAAAGATGCATCTTCATCGATTTTTAAATTGTACTTGTTCATAAAAAAATTTATCCATTTAGCCATTTCAAACTCTTTAATAGGGTGACAATTCACCACTTCATGTTTATTCAATAATTTTCCAACTTTTTTTCTTCCATCTATTTTTTCATAAGGGGCTATAAATACAATCGTCGTTGCTAATGTACTTAAATCTTTTTGTAAAAAATCTTCTAGCACAGATATATCATGATCGATTGATGAGTGTTTAGGTTTGTTCAACAGAAAGCTAGGGTTAGAAACAAATATCAGTTTATGTTCACTTAAAAAAGGTAACGTTTCGGCATCAAATACAACTTCTTGAATGGGAGTTTCCAATAAATCAAAATGATTAATTTCATCATAAACTTGATCCTTTAATGCTAACTGAATAGCTTTTTTGAACTGTTCAATGAAAAACATCTCTTCACCTAATAGTAAATATACATTTGCTACTTTATTTTGTTTCATTTGTTTTATTGCTTGATCTGTATCAATCATTACTATAGTCCCCTCGTAAAAAAGTAATTATGACGTATAATAATCATAGCAAAATTTTTAAATATTTGATATAATTTGTATGAATTTAATAATTAATACTTAAAATATGCAATTATTAGCTTTATTATAGTTTGTAGCTTATAATAACCGTAGGTACAGGAGGGATTTTAATGAATGAATTCGAAAAAGATCCAAATGATAAAGGAAATGATATAGTACACGCAGTAAAAGGATTTACATTTTCTTTTTTATTTTTCGCCTTTATTTTTGCATTGGGAGTAGTTATTAGCACGATTAACTAATTAAAAACTGTTTATTAAAAACAAAAATGTAAGGTACTGCTTTTATACAAGCAGTACTTTATTTATTTTTATACAACTTTATTTATATTTGATGGTGAAACAAATGGGAATCAACGATATTATTATTTTTATAGTAGCTGGATTTGTCATTTTAGGAGCAATCGATAAGCTGCTTGGAAATAAATTAGGCTATGGAGAACATTTTACTGATGGGTTTAAGGCAATGGCGCCTTTGACATTATCAATGGTTGGTATTATTTCTTTAGCTCCAGTAATAGCCTCTATTCTTACACCTATTATCTCCCCTATATATCGATTGATCGGAGCAGATCCAGCTGCTTTCGCCAATACTATTTTAGCGATTGATATGGGTGGATACTCGCTTGCACAACAAATGGCAGATACGCCAGAAGCTGCTCTTTTTTCTTGGGTTTTTTTAGGTACATTGATGGGACCGACTTTTGTATTCACTATCCCTGTTGCACTTGGCATCATTGAAAAAGAAGATCGTAAACTTTTTGCGAAAGGTATTTTGATAGGTCTAGTGACAGTCCCTATTGGTGCTGTCGCTGGAGGCCTTATAGGTGGATTTAATTTTGAAATGATTATCATAAATTTACTACCAACTTTTATATTTTCTATACTCATCGTCATAGGCTTATGGAAAATTCCTAATAAAATGATTGTCGGGTTTTCTTATTTCGGTCGTCTAATAGAAATTATCGCCATTGCAGGGCTTACGGCTATTATATTTGAAACTTTAACAGGTATCGTCATTATTCCTAATATGGCTTCTATTGATGAGGGGATTTTAATCGTTGGTTCAATCGTCATATTACTAGCTGGTGCATTTCCTATGGTATTTTTTATTTCAAAAGTTTTTACAAAACCTTTACAATTTATTGGTTCTAAACTTGGAATTAACAATACTTCAACTGCCGGGTTGATTGCTTCAATGGCACATCTAATTCCGATGCTTTCTATTGTTAAAGACATGAACAATAGAGGCAAAGTGATTAATGTCGCCTTTTCAGTTAGTGGAGCATCAGTTTTAGGAGCCCATCTCGGTTTTGTTGCCGGTATTCATAAGGAGCTCGTATTTGCATTAATCATTGCTAAATTTATAAGTGGATTTAGTGCCATTACTTTGGCGATGATTGTTGAACGATAGTAATTTAACTTCATTTCCAGTTTGAAAATTTAAATATTTTCATTTTATTAACATATTTTATTAGAATAAAGTGGTAGGTAAATTATGCCTGTTTATCTATTCACCACTTCATTTTAAAAAGTGATGAAATTGGCCCTGTTCCTTCCTGAAACGGTATTGAACTGCACCATGTTCATCAGAACGATAAATAGTAATGCCATTTTCCTCTAATAGCTCAATAACTTCTTTACTAGGATGGTTATATCGATTATTTCTGCCTACTGGTACAAGAGAATATGCTGGATTAACTGATTCTAGTAAAGATAAGCCAGTCGATGTATCGCTTCCATGATGACCAATCTTTAATACGTCAACATCAAATGAATCAATGCTTCGTAACATTTCATGTTCGGCTTTTTTACCAGCATCTCCTGTAAACAACCAAGTCAATCCGCCAATAGAAGTGAGTAAAATCATCGAATTTTCATTTGCATCATTAAAATCAATACGTGGCGATAAAACATGGAAGTTGTGCTCTTTACTAGCCACAACATCTCCAAAATTCGTTCTTTCAATGCTTGCCCCATTGTTAGCCCACTTTTGTGCAAATTGATCTTCCAAATTATATAAATTACTTAATACGATATGATCGACGGAAAAATCATCTAATATAAATGCCACACTTCCATAATGGTCAACATGTTCATGACTGATAAAAATAGTATCTACCTTTTGAATTCCCCTACCATATAAATATGGTTTTATGACTTGTTCATATACCCTGTTTGATGTTTCTCCTTCGTCAAATTGAACCATAGCTCCAGCGTCGATCATGATGACACCTTTTCGATAAGGAAGTTCAATGATGAAAGCATCTCCTTGACCAATATCAAGCATTGTTACTATCCCCTCATTTGACATATACGGCCGTAATTTTAATATCATCATAAATATACAAATAATGAACGTCCATCGCATTACTTTTTGCTTATTCATTTTTTCAAATGACATCATTAGTAAAATTAACAAACAATAATATACGAGAGAAACATAAACAGGAAAATGACCAACAACATATGGATAATATAATTTTTCATCAATAAAATGAAGAAACATAAACATATAATGATTCATCTGTTCAAAAAATATTTCAGTTATATGAATAATGAAGGAAGGGAGAAAATAGATGGTAATTTGTAAACTAAACATTAAGGGGATAACGATAAGCGTGTAGTAAGGTACAACAATAACATTTAAAATAATTGAGAGTGGTTGAAATATATGAAAATAATTAATTTGTAATGGTAATATAATCATTTGCGAAATAAAACTTATTTTTAATAATTGAATTAATTTATTGTTTGATTGTATAAGCCAGTTTCTAGAAATAATGATCCCGAATGTGACAAGAAATGATAGTTGAAAACCAATATGATAAATAATCAATGGGTCAACTAATATAAATATTATATACAATATACTGACGACATCAGTATAACTAACATTCCATTTTAGTTTCTGGATTAATACAAAACATACGACCATTAAACTTGCACGCCAGACAGACGGTTCACTTCCAGCTAAAATAGCATAGATAGGCAGGAATATAATGATAAACCATTGGGCTTTTTCCTTAGTTAATATCGAAAATCTAATGAGGATGTAATAAATGATAGCAGCAATAATGCCTACATGTAAGCCTGAAATGGCTAAAATATGGGACAAACTCCACCGCTGAAATAATTGAATTGTTTGCTCATCAATATGACTTTTGTCACCTAATACAAGTGCTTGTACCCACTGTAATGTATTTGGATTTAACTTTAGAGTTAATGTTTGTATTAATTGATTTCTTACATAATGAATTGGTTGTATTGGGGAAGAACCGTCACAAGAAATATGAGATAAGGAAGAAATCATCAATTGGTGAGTGATCTTTTTTTTCAATAAATATTGTTGATAATCAAATTGAAAAGGGTTTGTTGCTCTATCAGGTAATTCCAAATTTCCTTTTACAAAACAATTTGCCCCACTTTTTATTGTTTCTATTTGATGTGATTCTAAATTTTTTCCTTGGATAAAATAAATGACTTGAAATTTTCCATCCATATCAATTGGTTGGAATGTAAATTGAACAATTTTTTCTGTCTGTTCTAAAGAACCCGTTACAGTTCCGTAAAATTCGGTTTGCTTCATATCAACCTGATGTGCTAATGATGTTAACTTTGATAAGGTCGGAATGTAATATATAGAGAAAACTGAAAAAATAATCGTTAAAAATATTACTAAAACAGGAACATGTTGATAAACATATAAATAAATTAACCAAGCAATTAATAATAATAGTAAAAAATATAATTGATGCCATTGAATAACGATAGCAATTGTCATACCAATTGCAATTATATGAAAATAACCTTTTATCATTCTCTTATGAATCTTTCACAAAATATGGAAACAAAAAGTTTCCTTATTTATTTGCCTCTATTTTAATATCATATAAAGAAACTTGTTGAACTTTTACTTTCGTTTCTTCAAATAGTTGAATCGCTAACTCATTATTACGATAATCATGTTCATAATATATTTCCCTAATTCCTGCTTGAATAATTTGTTTAGCACATTGTAAACACGGAAAATGTGTCACATACAATGTAGTACCTTCCGTTGGAACGCCAAATCTTGCACATTGCAATAGTGCATTTGCTTCAGCATGTACTGTTCTAACACAATGATTATCGACAATGTAACAGCCTTCATCAATACAATGATCACCGTCAGAGATGCTACCGTTATAACCACTTGCAATCATACGATTATCTTTCACAATTAGTGCACCTACCATTAATCTCGTACAAGTACTACGCAAAGAAATGACATTCGCTTGTGCAATAAAATATTGTTCCCAAGAAACTCTAGCCATTGTAATCCCCCTATAAAGTTATATTTATTTAACCGTTACATCATCTTTAAATGAGTCAAAAGTTTTTTCACCAATTCCCGTTACATTCATAATATCTTCAACTTGTTGAAAAGGCCCATTCTCTTCTCTGTAATCAATGATCACTTGAGCTTTTTTTGGACCAATCCCATTTAATGTTGATAATTCATCTACAGTTGCCATATTCAAATTAATTTGATTCGTATCTCCCCCACCATTAAAAAAAGTAAATTCTTCTGTTTCTTCGTCACCTATTTTAGGAACGACAACGACCATTTCATCAACAACTTTTTGTGCCAAGTTTATTTTTGATTCATCCGCTTCAGTTGTCAAACCACCAGCTGTATTAATAATATCAATCACCCTAAACGTATCATCTACTTCATAAACCCCTGGCTTATTTACTTCACCTTTCACATCGACTTTTATCATCATATCAACTGATTCAGCCATAAGTTCCGCATCATTTTCCAAAAAAGGTGTAAGTTCATTGTCAATCTTTATTTCCTTAGTTTTAGATGAGCGTTCTTTAAATATGAATACAGCTAACACAACACAAAATACGATGATGATCATAAAGAATATATGTCTTTTAATAAATGAATACAATAACAAGTCCACCTTTTTAATAAACATTATATGGTGGATATTTTATTTTGTAAAATGTGTAAAATTAAAAAAACAATCGAGAAAAGTTACTTTTCCCCATTATTTTTTAGCAACAATAAAAATTCGCTCAGCTTCATTTCCCAAAATTGAATTTTCAATTTTAAAATCACTATGAAATTCAATTTTACTAAAACCAATATTTTTCAACATTTCTTCATATTGTTCAATTTCTAATGTTTTTTGATGGTGCTTTTCAGTAAATTTCTCATAATGATTATCAGCTATTTTAACAAAAAATGTGATATGGTGGTACATTTCACCAGTTTTATCACCTTCAATACAATCCCAAATATAAGCAAATTCATCGGATGTAAAAGAAAAACTTTTACCAGTTAACCTTTTATTGACATGCTCAATATGATGGACATCGAAAATAAAATATCCTCCAACTTCCAAACCGTCAAATACATTTTGAAAAGTGCCTAATAAATCTTCTTTTGCAATGATATAGTTCATCACATCAAAGAGGCTAATAAATAATGACTCATTTGCAAATCCTGTTAGTTTTTTTACATCTTGTTGTAACCACAAAACTGGTAAATTGTCATCAATAGATTTCTGTGAAGCGACAGCCAACATATGTGATGATATGTCCACACCTGTCATTTGAAATCCCTTTTTAGCTAATTGAATCGTTATTTCACCAGTACCACAACCTAAATCAACAATATTACTCGGATTAATTTCCTTTTTTTCAAAAATATTTATTAGAAAATTTGTCCATTGTTCATAATTAATATGGTTCATTGCTTCATCATATATGAGTGCTAGCTGATGATAACTTGACATTTAATGACCTTCTCCTATTGAGATTTTCGTTGCATCTCCCCATAATCTTTCTAAATGGTAATAATCTCGTTCTTCTTTATGAAAAACATGACAAACAATGGCACCTAAATCAATTAATACCCAACGGCCATTTTCAAGTCCTTCAATTTTTATATTATCCACCTGATGTTCTTCAGCTGTTTCTTTTACAGCTTTTGCGATTGCTTGCACTTGACGTTCATTATTACCGTGACAAATGACATAATAATCAGCTACTGGCGTTATATTTGCCATATTTAACACAATACAATTTTCACCTTTTCGGTCTTCACACGTATTAACAATTTCTTCTAACAATTTCTCACCTTTTACCAAAAAACGACCACTCCTTTATAATTTTATATTGCGAAACTTCCTTTAGTAGGGATTTTTGACGCACAGGACGTGCTAGTGCAACCGTTGTAACAGGACTTTACAAACTTAGGTTGCCTATCCTCCCCCACTGAAGGTTAGTTAAATAATTCGGGCTGTTACTGACTGTTGGAACTCCCTTTTATAAATATATTAGTTTCCTTCATTTCTTGAAATGGGAGTCTTACAGCCAGTTACACTGAGATATAATAATTATAGGCATAAAATGAATCAGGATAAATTTTTTCATTTTTTTTCATTAAATAAATTATCGTGTTTCGTAACGTATGGAAAACAGCTTTATCTAAATCTGTGGTGGCTAGCTCTCTTACTTCATCTAAACCTGGGAAATTTCGTTGTGGTTCAATATAATCAGCTACATAAATAATTTTCTCTACCATCCCCATATTTGCTCTAGCTGAAGTATGATAATATATAGCATCAATTATCGCATTATCTTTAATATTAAATTTTTCTCTTACTTTTATTGCGGCTACAGGACCATGCCATAACTCTTTATTAAAGTGTAACAAATTTTCTGGTAAATCGTCATTTATGATTGCTTGTCTTAAATCTTCTTCCGAATCATTTTTACTATAATCATGGAGAATGGCAGCTAATTCAACTTGTTGAATCGGTCCATTAAAAATCTTAGCTATCTTCACTGCCTCCTCATATACTCTCATTGTATGTTCAAAACGATTAGATGTTAATTTATTTCTAATGATATCAATTGCATCATTCACCTTCATATAGTTGATGCTCCTTTATATACTCATAAACATCATTACTTAATAAATATTTTACTGGATGAGACTGTTTAAATCTACATCTTATGTTTGTTGAAGAAATCTCTATCGTTGGAATTGGTACTTCGATAATTGGATAAGTAGTATCCAATGTATAGTTCGTTCTTTTAACACCGACAAATTTTATTAGTTCTGTTAATTGATTGATATTTTTCCAGTGCGGCAAATACTCAACCATATCTGCCCCAATAATAAAATAAAATTGATTTTCTGGATGAGTTCTTTTTAATTGTTTTATCGTATCAATCGTGTAAGAAGTTTGATGAAGATTAACCTCTATCGGATTAACATAAAAACTATCATTATCTTTAGTAGCTAACCTAACCATTTCTAATCGATGTTGGGCTGAAGATGTTGCTTTGTTTTTATGTGGTGGTACATTTGTTGGAATAAACCAAATAGCATCAAATTTTAACTGATGTTTCACCTCATCCGCGATGATCAAATGTCCAATATGGGGTGGATCAAAAGTACCGCCCAAAATACCGACTTTTTTCAAGGTAATCACCTAATTCCATTTTCATTATCTTTAGGCAAATGAATCGTTTGATTTTCATTAGATTGTTTATACAAAATGATTTGATTACCAATAATTTGTACTATTTCTGATTCTGTTCCTTTAGCAAGCTCTTGTGCTATTTCTTCTTTTCCTAGAGAACTATTTTGTAATACTTTTACTTTTAACAATTCTCTTTTTTCTAATGCATCATTTAATTGTTTCACCATGTTTTCCGTGACATCTGATTTACCTACTTGAAAAATAGCTTTTTCATGATGAGCTAATTTTTTCAAGTAACGTTTTTGTTTATTCGTTAACATAAAATCAACCTTCCAATATTTGCTTTAATTTTAGTTCCATATCTGTAATATCAACAGTTTCTTTTGTCCAAATTTCAAAGGCATTTAATGCTTGATACAATAACATCGTATGGCCAAAATGAATATTAGCCCCTAATCTCTTCGCTTGAGCTAAAAAAGTTGTCATTAATGGTTGATAGACGATATCACTAACTACTGCATCAGCTTTTAATTTATTTAAAGATATAATTTGTTTGTCTACATTAGGTTTCATCCCAACCGTAGACGTTTGAATAATAACATCAAATTGTTCTATCTCTTCTTCAGCTGTTTTTAATGAAATCGCACGTGAGTTTGTTGCCGATAAATTATTACTAATGATTTCATTTGCTTTTTCAATAGTTCTATTCGCAATTGTAATATGACTAAAACCAGATTTTATTAAAGCATTGAATATTCCTTTTGCTGCCCCACCAGCTCCCAAAATCATAATTTGAATATTTTTCATTGCCTTTATTTCAGGATAATAATCTAATAATGATCGAATATAACCGATACCATCCGTATTATACCCAATCCATTTACCTTGCTTACATAAAACTGTATTTACTGCCCCAACTCGTTCCGCTAATTCATCTAATTCGTCAATGTATGGAATTATTTTTTCTTTAAAAGGTACTGTTACATTAAAACCATTTAAATTTTGTTTCTTTAATTGTGTCATTGCATTAGAAAAGGAATCATGCGGATTTATTTCTAATAATGAATAGTTTCCATTCAATTGGGATCTTTTTAGAAAATTTTCATGAATCCACGGGGAGAGTGAATGTTTAATTGGAAAACCAATTAATCCTAATTGATAATTCATCATCATCATCTCCTTATTTAAATGATTTTCTTAACGATACCGCTATCCCTTTTGGATGATAAATTTCAATTGATGCATTACCATCAATAATAGTGATCCATCCAAGTCCAGGGAAAACAATGTCTGTATAGGCTTCTTCAATACGGAAAGTACTTCTCGTTAATTCCGGTAAAATTTTTAATGTCTCATTATCTGGAGGAAGTAATAGTTTTCCAACTTGTTGTTCATATAATTCATCTGCTTTATCAAGTTTTGTCCGATGAATTTTTAATCTGTTGGAAAAATAACAAACGAAAGTTTGTTTCTCTCCTTTTAAGTAATCTACTCTTGCTAACCCACCGACAAATAATGTTTGTTTCGGATTTAATTGATAATTTATTGGTTTTATTTCTTTATTTGGTGTCACTAATTTTAAATCTCTATTAGACAAATAATGTGCCATTTGTTGCTTATTAACAATTCCTGGTGTATCAATGACAGTTGAATTTGTATCTATAGGAATATGAATGAACCCTAACGTTGTTCCTGGAAAATAGGACGTTGTAATCGCATTTTTTTCTTTCGTTGTTCTTTCAATTAGTCGATTAACGAAAGTTGATTTCCCGACATTCGTGACACCAACAATATAAATGTCTTTATTGTTACGCTCTACTTCCATTTTCTTTAACAATTCATCAAAACCATGACCTTTAGCAGATGAAATTAAAAATACATCAAGGATTGAAATACCGCTTGCCTTTGCCAATCGAAAAAGCCAATGGGTTAATTTAGTTCGATTAGTTGACTTCGGTAGGAGATCTAATTTATTTCCTACCAATATAACATCGTTGTTGCCTACAATTCTAGGCAAGTGATGTAATAATGTACCATTTACATCAAATATGTCAATAAGATGAACAACTAAACTTTTCGTATCTCCAATAGAGCTAACCATTTGTAAGAAATCATCATCTTCAAGAGAAACAGCCTGATTTTTATTATAATGTCTTAGTTGAAAACACCGTTGACAATAAACATCATCATCTGACAAGGCAGATTTAGGAATATAGCCTATTTGACTTTTTTCCTCTGACTGTAATATTGCCCCACAACCGATACATGTTTTATTCAAAATCTTCTCTCCTTTTCAACTTCCCTTTACGATAAAAATGGTTTAGGATAAAACGTTCAGTTTTCCGATTAAATTTTGTGATTAGTGCATCTGATTGAACAATCGGAACGACTAATATAGTATAAAAGCCGATTCGGTTTCCACCTAAAATGTCTGTTAACAGTTGATCGCCTATAACGACAATTTCATCTTTTTTTAATCCCATCATTTCTTGTGCTTTTTTAAAAGCTTTTTTTAATGGCTTTTTTGCTCTGGAAACGTACGGCCTTTTAATAGGATTAGCAAATAACGATACTCTTTCTTCATTATTATTAGAAAAAATAATCACTTGTATGTTCGCTTCTTCCAACTTACTTAGCCATTCTTTTATTTTTTCTGTCGCATGTTTTTCATTCCAAGGGATTAGCGTATTATCTAAATCAACAATAATCCCTTTTTTATGAATCGATTGTAAAAATTCTGGTGTAATTACAAAAACATCTTTTACATGTTTATTTGGCAAAAATAAATGTAACACTTATCCACCTCAAATTGTTCTTTTCTTTTTATCTTACTACATATTCGCATATTTTGTATTTATTTGTCCATTTAATAATGAAAATTTATTGAATTATAATTTACTAGAAACACTTTTTAAATGGTAAAAAATTTCAGCTTGAAATTTCCTTTTATTCTTTAATGTCTAAATAATATACCAACATTTGAGTTTTAAACACGTCATAACTCTCACGCAAGGACGTTGATCTCCTCAGTCTCATCTCATCAAACATCAAAACTTTAACGCAAGAACTTCTAACTTATGTTTTGTCAAAATTAAATATAAGCTTGAATCAAAATAAACATTTAATAAATGGAGATGAAATTTCTCCATTTTATTTAGTAAACGCTTTATTTTTAAACAGTTACACCTTATAATAGTGATAATTATCATTTTTAATCGTTAGAAAGAATGGAGAATTTAAATGATTTATGCTGTTTTAGCCCCACTAGTTATCGCTTTTTTTATTCCAATGATTAGTAAAATGAAACATAAAATACATACGGGAATTTTTGTATTACTAGTACCATTACTTATCTTTACATATTTCATACAGTTTGTAGGTAAAGGATTTTCTCCGGTGAACCACTCATATAATTGGATACCCTCCCTATCAATCCAATTTGATTTCTTCTTAGATGGACTTAGCTTATTATTTGTTCTATTAATCAGTGGAATCGGCTCATTAGTTGTTTTATATTCCATTTATTATTTAGATACCTCAGAAAGATTAAATCATTTTTATGTCTACTTATTATTATTTATGACTGCAATGTTAGGGATTGTTTTATCCGATAATATCTTTGTCTTATACACGTTTTGGGAATTAACTTCCATTTCATCCTTTTTGCTTATCGGTTATTGGCATACAAGGGAAAAATCCCGAAACGGTGCGTTAAAATCTTTACTTATCACTATATTCGGTGGTTTAAGTATGTTTGGTGGCTTCATTCTTTTGTCAGTGATTACGGGAACGACAAGTATACAAGCGATGTTTGCTATGTCCGAGGCCGTTATTACTAATAAATATTTCCCACTCGTTTTAATTTTTATTTTATTAGGAGCATTTACTAAATCAGCTCAGTTTCCATTCCATATATGGTTACCTGATGCAATGGAAGCACCAACACCTGTTAGTGCTTATTTACACTCAGCAACAATGGTAAAAGCAGGCTTATATTTAGTTGCGAGATTTTTTCCGCTATTTTCCGATCATGTTGCCTTCTTTGTTGTCGTTAGCTTATTCGGGATTATCACTTTATGTTGGGGATCGTATATGGCCGTTCGCCAAACAGACTTAAAGGCCATTTTAGCTTTTTCAACAGTAAGTCAATTAGGTATGATTATGGCGATGCTTGGTTTTGGAACTGAAATAGCTATCTTTGCTGCAGTATTTCATATTTTAAACCATGCTACGTTCAAGGGTAGTCTGTTTATGGTGGCTGGAATCGTTGATTTACAGACGGGAACAAGGGATATCCGTAAATTAGGTCAATTATACACTTTTTTACCGATGACAGCGACATTAGCTTTATTTGGAACCTTTTCTATGGCGGGAGTACCGCTACCATTTTTAAATGGATTTTACAGTAAAGAAATGTTTTTTGAGGGTACATTAATGTTACAAGAAGGTTCTTCGGGAATCATGGCCTTCTTCGTTCAAATGATCCCTATTTTAGCTGTTATAGGTAGTATTTTTACATTTGTCTATTCTATGTACTTATTTTTTGGCACTTTTATTAAAAAACGTGACATTGACAATGAATTAAATGAACCCATTAAAGAAGCACCTATTGGAATGATCATTGCACCAACTATTTTAGTTTTCGGTGTCATCATCATTGGTTTAATGCCTAATTTATTTAATAGTGCATTACTAAGTCATACAGCACAAAGTATTTTATCTACTGCCTCTGTAAATTCTATTAACTTCTGGCATGGATTTAATACACCATTCATCATGTCAATGGTTGTTGTGATTGTTGGGGCATTACTTGCGTATACAAAGAAATATTGGGATGTTATTTATCAGTACTTCCCCGGAAATCAAAGCTTTAATCGTGTATATAATGCTTCATTGCGTTCTCTTGACAGTTCAAGCAAAAAACTGACGGACTCTTACATGACAGGCTCTGTAAGGCACTATATGATGCTTATACTAGGTACAATGACTGCTGTAACATTTTTATTTATGTTCCTTACAGACGGTTTTAAAATTGACTTTTCTGATTTAGCGAATATAACCATCTTAGAAGCTACGCTTGTTTTTGCTATTATCGTTTCAGCTATTGGTACTATTTTCTCAAATCAAAAAGTAACTGCGATTTTAATTTTAGGAATTACTGGGTACAGTGTTGCAATTTTATTTGTCATCTATCGTGCACCAGATTTAGCATTAACTCAACTAGTTATAGAAACAATTACATTAGTTCTGTTTTTACTTTGTTTCTACCATTTTCCTAAACTTAGAAGACGTGAGGAAACAAAAGGAACAATTATTTCTAACTTAATTATTTCGGTTAGTTTTGGCTTACTAATGACGATGATTGGTATATCTGCATTTAGTAGTAGTGCTTTTGATAAAATTTCAGATTATTTTATTAAAACTGCACTCCCTATTGGTGGCGGAAAAAATATTGTTAACGTTATATTAGTAGATATGCGTGGATTTGATACCTTATTCGAAATTGCAGTACTCGGTATATCTGGTTTAGCAGTTTTTGCCCTTATAAAATTAAGAGATGATAAGGAGGCAAAATAAATGGAGTTTATTATTAGTATTTTAGCAGGAGTCTTGTTTGCAACAGGAGTATATAACATTTTACAAAAACAACTATTGCGAATTGCCATTGGCACAGGGTTAATTTCCCATGCAGCACACTTATTTATCTTAACGATGGGGAAATTAAAACGTGGTCAACCTCCAATTATTCGTGATGATGTAACACAATATACTGATCCTTTACCACACGCACTTATTTTAACTTCAATTGTTATTAGTTTTGGTGTAACAGCTGTTGTACTGGTGTTAGCTTATAGAACTGCAACAGAGAACGAAACAGATAATATGGAATTATTAAGGGGTACTGATAATGAATAATCTCGCTATATTACCAATCATATTACCGCTCATAGCGGGGTTTACTGTCGCATTTTTTAACAAATCTGTTATGATGTCCAGATTTTTAACAAAACTATTTATTTTATTAAATTTATTTTCTGTTATTTACATTACATACATTGTTTTCCATGATGGCTCGATAATACTCGAAGCAGGTAATTGGGTTGCTCCTTACGGTATCGTTTTTGTCGCCGATCCACTTTCTATCATCATCGTGTTAACGACAAATATTTTGGCAACTGCATGTGCATTTATTGCTCCTAAGTTAATGACTGAAAGAAAAGAAAAGTTTTACTTTTATGCATTCTTTTTCTTCTTAATTAGTGGTGTTTCAGGTGCGTTTCTAACTGGTGATTTATTTAACTTATTCGTATTTTTCGAAGTGTTATTAATGGCATCGTATGGACTAATTATTTTAGGTGGTAATAAAGTACAATTACGTGAATCAATGAAATATATATTAATTAACTTGTTTTCATCTGTGATTTTTGTAACGACAGTTGCTTTTCTATATGCAGTTGTTGGTACAGTCAATATGGCTCAAATTGCAGAACGGGTCCATGAAGTAGAACAGCAAGGAGTCCTAACTACGATTGCTATCGTTCTATTTTTCGTATTTGCAACGAAGGCAGCATTATTTCCACTTTATTATTGGATGCCTAAATCGTATGTTGTTCCAAACCCTGTCATTTCTGCATTATTCGGTGCTCTATTAACAAAGGTTGGTATTTATTCGATTATACGTATATTTACATTAATTTTCTCAATGGAACACATTTATACGAAGAACCTCTTTTTAATCATTGCAGGTTTGTCAATGTTATTCGGTGTCATTGGAGCCCTATCGACCAATGATGTTAAATTAATTATCGCTTATAATGTCATTCCATCAATTGGATTTATTTTGTTTGGCTTAGCAATATTCAATGAAGCATCGTTAAGTGGTTCTGTCTATTATTTAGTCCATGACATGCTCATTAAAGCCGCTCTGTTTCTTATTGTAGGTGTCATCGTTTATGTAGCAGGTACATCTGATTTAAAGAAAATGGGAGGATTAATTCATCAATATCCGTATTTAGGTTGGGCATTGTTTTTTGCGGCATTTATTTTAGCAGGAATCCCACCTTTTAGTGGCTTTATTGGTAAAATACTATTGTTACAAGGATCATTTGAGGCGGAACATATACCTTTAATAATTATCGGACTATTAACAAGTTTGCTCATTTTATATTCCGTTACTAAAATTTTCATTCACGGCTTTTGGGGTGAAAAGCAAGTAAATATCAAAGTTAAATCTACCAAAGGAATGTTATATCCAATCGTTGGAATTTTAGCTTGTTCTGTTATCCTTGGAGTTGGCGCAGAATGGTTTTATCCAAGTATTGAATCTGTTGCTAGTTACTTATTAGATCCTGAAATTTACATACAATCAGTGTTAAAGGAGTAGTGGTTGAATATGGCCTTTCAAATTGTCATTCATATTGCTATTGCATTTTTATGGATGTTCTTAAGTGAAAGTTATACGATTTTATCATTATTATTCGGATTTATTATTGGGGCGTTACTACTCCTATTATTTAACCGATTTTTTACAGGTGCATTTTATTTAAAACGTTTGTATAAAATATTTATTTTAGTACTTATTTTTGCCAGAGAACTTATACTATCAAATATTGAGATAGTTAAACACGTTTATCGTAGAAACCCTACTTTTGAACCTGGTATTTTCGCTATGCCTATCGAAGTAAAAGAAAAGTGGGAAATTACATTGTTAGCCAATTTAATCACTTTAACCCCGGGAACGTTGACTGTCGCTGTATCTGATGATGAAAAACAACTTTTTATACATGCGATGGATATGGATACAAAGGAAGAAGCAATAAAAGATATTAAAAATTCATTTGAAAAAGCTATTATGGAGGTAACGAAATGATAGAATGGCTTGAAACTGTTGAAAACATTTTAAAGATAACTACCCAAGTTTGTTTAGTAGGTATTGCTTTGTCGCTTCTATTACTAATTAGACGGGTAATTATTGGCCCTTCAATTCCAGACCGTGCAACAGCATTAGATGTGATAGGTGTTTGTTTAATGGCAACGGCTGCACTCAGTTCTGTCCTTATCGTTACAGATAAATTAAACGACGTTATTTTATTAATTGCCATTTTATCATTTCTTGGAACGTTAGCATTAGCTAAATATATTGAAATGGGTGTTATTATTGACCATGACCGTGATTAGTATTATTATGCATATTATCATTATATTACTCCTTCTAATTGGTACTTTCTTTATATTTTCAAGTGCAGTTGGAATCATTCGATTTCCCGGTGTTTTCACACGATTACATGCAGCAACAAAAGCACCAACTTTGGGAATTATTAGTATATTGATTGGAACATTTTTATATTTATATGGGACACATCAAATTGTCAGTGGAAAACTATTATTAGCGATTCTTTTTATTATGTTGTCCTCCCCTGTTGCCGGTCATATGCTTTCAAGGGCTGCCCATAAAAGTGGTATTAAACCATATTTAAGACATAAACAAGATGAATATGAAGAGTATATGAAAAATAAATAGTTTTATCATAATCCCGTTTTTATAACGGGATTTTTTTTTAATAAGACAGACACTTTTTTATCACCTCCAGCATATAATAATCATTAAATGTCGATTTTTCGGAGGTGATTCATTTGTCATCTTTTTTAACATTGTTTACTTTGTTTATGAAAGAAACGATGTTTTTTGTTGCTTACATTAAAAATAATGCCTTTCCGCAACCACTCTCCATTAAAGAAGAAATTAAATATATTGAAGAAAAAGAACGAGGAAGCCAAGAGGCAAGAAATAAATTAATTGAGCATAATTTACGTCTTGTTGCACATATTGTAAAAAAATTTAATCATACTGGTGAGAGTACTGAAGATTTAATATCTATAGGAACAATTGGATTGATTAAAGGAGTAGAAAGTTATCAGACTGGTAAAGGAACAAAATTAGCTACTTATGCAGCAAGATGTATTGAAAATGAAATTTTAATGTATTTAAGAACTCTTAAAAAAACTCAAAAAGACATTTCGCTACATAGCCCGATTGGTAGTGATTATGAAGGAAATGAAATTAATCTTATCGATGTTATTGAGGCCGATAATGAAAATATTTTTGAAAAAGTACAACTACAGATGGATATTATTGAACTAAGTGAACATTTTTATGTGTTGGATGAAAGGGAGTTCCTAGTAATCACCGATCGTTTTGGCCTAAATAACTCTGAGGAATTAACACAACGGGAAATTGCGAAAAAACTAAATATTTCGCGCAGTTATGTTTCAAGAATTGAAAAAAGAGCCTTAATGAAAGTTTTAAGATCCTACATTCAACAACATCAAAAAACTTACTAATGACTCTTTTTGTTATCTTTTTTGCAACTTTTTGCTAAAAGAAATTATTCAATTGATAAAAATTGTTCAATCACTTTAGCAATTGATTGAGCTGCTAAATCAATAAACTTTTGAAAAGTAATTGGTGATTCTTCACCTGCAATATCCGAAATGGCTCTTATTAAAATATATGGCACATCATATTGATAACACACTTGGGCAATGGCAGCACCTTCCATTTCAACAGCTACTATTTTAGGAAAATATTTTTTTAATTCTTTTATTTTTTCATCATTATTCATA
>Ga0209487_1000884_pt1 | contig 26334 bp, 21 predicted proteins | sample Poulit2012_FD_187524 | JGI IMG/M metagenome (GOLD analysis project Ga0209487, IMG submission 187524) | Agricultural soil microbial communities from Georgia to study Nitrogen management - Poultry litter 2012 (SPAdes) (version 2) | ecosystem: Environmental > Terrestrial > Soil > Agricultural land...
CTGGAGTTTGATCAACATATAGTTTATGATTATCTGGCATATGATCACGGACAGTGGATAATTGACCAAACTTTCCATATAATCGTTTATGAGAAGCTATCCTCATAATGGTTCACACCCAAAAAGGGTAGAAACATTTCAAAATCAATCCAATATCCATTATAATAGAAATACATCATACATTTTAAAAGGCTGGTGGATTCATTATGTTTAAACACGGTAAAAAGGAACATCAAAAAACTCTTTTTGATCTCTATATTTTAGGACCCTCTTCGATGACGGAAAGACTTCAAAAGACTTGGGCTGAAAGTTTCTTTCATTCCGTGTTTTTAACAATTAATGAAGACCGTTTTGCCGTGTTATACAGCGATAAAATAAGCCGCCCCAATAAACCTTTCAATATTTTGGTGAGTCTTTTAGTTTAAAAAGAGCTCAACGATTTAACGGATGAAGAATTGATTGATTCCTACTTTTTCGATTATCGATTTCAACATGCTAGGCTTTAGTGATCTTTCTGAAGAAGGGCTCTGTATTAATACGTTGGCCAATTTCCGCAGTCGCCTTGTGTCCTATGAAGCGCGGACTGGCATTGATTTGCTTCATGAGGAGATGTTGCTGAACATATGAATTTAAATAAAAATATGGCTCGTATGGATTCCCTAATGGTCGCTAGTTCTTGTAAGAAAATGAGTCGTCTGGAACTTGTTTACACCGTGATTCGCAACATGGTTCGTACGCTGGATCAAATGAAAAATATTGTTATTCCTGAATCCTTTACTGGATACCTTGAGGACAGTCATGAAAAGGAAGTACTATACCGTACCAAGTCAGATCAAGCAGAATCGAAATTAGACATCCTTATTAAACAGGCTTCTACCTTGTTTCATTTTGTACAAGATCAAACAAGTGAACAAGAAACAGAGGGTTTCGAACACTTGAATCGCCTGTTAAACGAGCAATGTGTTCAAATGGAAGATGGCTCAGCTCATTCATTGCCATTGAAGGCAAAGAAATTGCGCCTCACAGTCTACAAAACTCTTCTGATCCCGATGCCATGTATCGAAAAAAAGGTGGCAAGAAGCATGTTGGCTATTCTCTAAACCTTGTCGAAGATCATTCCCTTTCGAACGAGATTGAGACTTTAAGTGTTGATGGTGCCTATTACCGCGTAGAAACGGTTGAGAAAGCAAAAGAAAAAGATATCGAAATGAATTTTTCCCAGTTAACTGGACGTTCTGTGCAGAAAGACCAAATCGGTGTGGATCAATTTACAATTGATACGGAAACCAATCAAATCGTCCAATGTCCAGCTGGCCAATCCCCAGTAGAAACAAAATATAATGAAGAGAAAGATGTTTGCGGCTAAATTTCAATAGACTAGTTGTAGTAACTGCCCGCTTCAAGTACATTGCCCGATTCAAGAAAAAAAGAAATTTAACAATGTTCGCTTTACAGGTAACAAACTTCAAACTGATATAGTGCGCAGCCGATTAGGAACGGAGCGCCATAAAGAACTTTCCAATTACAGAGCTGGTATTGAAGGGATCCCATCGATTCTTCGTAGGGTCTTTCAAATTGAACATATACCTGTAAGGGGATTTGTGCGCTCAAAAATCTGGGTAAATACCAAAATTATGGCATATAACTTCAAAATGTACTGGAAACAAGGACTAAAGGTGGCGTAATGTCACCAATTTTTAAATTCTTAATAGAATATCTTCCATAATATTGGAATTTGAAGCGATATTTTTTAAAAATATGCTTTTATAACTTGTGTTTTTAAGAAGTCCCCGTTTTTGGGGGCTAACCATTTAATCAATTTCATAATCCAGAATTAACGCCATTAAGATGCAACATATAGTTATTTTGGATCGTTGTCAACTACATGCTGGTACGATATGGCTCATAAATGTAATTGTGAAATTGATTCTATTCATTACTGTTTTTATTAAGTAGTTGTGATGGAGGATAGCCCAATATCTTTTTAAATAATGCTGAAAAATAAGCAGGATTTTCAAAACCCACACCATCAGCTACTTCATAGATCATGTAATTGCCAGTCAGTAGCATTTTCCGTGCCTTATTAATGCGGGTATTGGTTAAATACTCTTTAAAAGAGACATCCATATTATCTTTGAAAATTTTCCCTAAGTAATTTCGTGATATATACAATTCCTCAGATATTTGATTTAAAGTAATTGGTTTATGAAGATTCTTTTCAATATATTTTAGAACGTCATCAATTAATTTAGAATGGCGTATATTTTCTTGAAAAATAGGTTCATGTTCAAGGGTGTTCGCTAGATTTTGAAAGAAATCATATAACTCTTTCCATGAATGAAGCTGAGTTAACTGTTGATAAGGATTAGATAATTTGTCGCACTGATCTAGCGTGTTCACCCCAGTATTTTCAAGTTCGTATTTGAATGTGCTCCATAATTCTATTCCAATACGCATAGCAATTGAGGGAATAAAGACATTGTCCATGATTTGATTAAAAAAGTTATCTAATGTTTTTTTGATTGATTCAATGTTAGTTGATCGGATTGTTCTTGATAATTCCCTTTGTATAGGTCTTATTTCAATAATATTTTCTCTTGTTTGATTATTGTTAGCTGGAGACATTAATAGTTTATGAATGATTGATACTGTCTCTTGCCAAGTAGAGGTTAGGTCACCTGTTTCGTAATTTATCTCAATGGATAATAGGCGAGATAAGTTATTTTTAATTTTATTTATAATCAGAGAATATTGTGAACTTAATAGTGATTTTTTATATTCAGATACATATAGACATAAAACGCTATTTATTTGATCTATTTCAATGTAAAAATAGTCTAACTCAAAATCATACATGGTATCTTCTATAATGTTTGTTATGGCAAAGTGGACCAATTGATGGTCATCGTCTCGAGCATTTTGATTAGAAATAGAAAAATATAATCTAATTGGTAAATGCAAATGAGATGACCATTCATTAATGATTTTCTGTTTATTTCCTTGTAGAGCTGTCAAATTCAGTTGTCCCTTAATGGCTGAATCTATTAATTCTTCAGTCAAATACTTCTTATACTTCTTTACTTTCATTTTATATTGTTGGTAGTCACGCTGACTTCTTTGTTGCTCTTCTAGTTGATCTAACACATTTTCAACAGTTTGAATAATGGTTGCTCGTGAAGCAGGTTTAGATAAATAATCTTCAATTTTTAATTTTAAAGCTTGTTGAGCATGTTTGAATTCGGAATAACCGCTTAAAATGATAATTTTTTGTTGTAATTTATTTTCTCGTAATGAACGAATCATTTCAATGCCGTTCATTTTTGGCATATAAATATCGGTTATAACAAGGTCAGGCTGTTTGTTAATTATCATTTCTAAGCCTTCTTCGCCATTTGACGCCATGCCAACAACTTCACATGGTAAGTCTGAGTGGGAAAATATTGTTTTAATGCCATTCAATACATGTTTATCATCATCAACGATTACAATTGACCAGATCATAGATTTTCCTCCCTTTTTTGCGAGCATACTTTAAAGAACTTTGTTTATAAGAAAGAAAATTTATTCTTATCAACAATTTTCGGAATGATAAGTAATACTTCAACACCGCCCTCAGGTCTGTTCACAAGACATATCTTCACATTGTAGCTATAATAATTATTTAATCTGTCTTTCACATTTTCAATTCCATAACCACCAGTTTTAATATTATTATCATTTTTTGAGAATGAATCAGCACCAACACCATTATCTTTTATTGAGATATGGATTTGTTCGTCTTTTTCATCTATTGAGATTGTAATACAGCCATCTTCGGCTTCTTGAAGACCATGAATAATAGCATTTTCTACAAATGGTTGAAGTGTTAGTTTAGGAATAAAAGCATGACTTACTTGTTCATTTAGATCAATTTGATAACAAAAGGTTCCTTGCATTCTGATGACTTGCAGTTTTAGGTATTTTTTAACGTACTCAACCTCATCTTCAATTGTTAAGAGATTTTCGCCATTTGACAGTCCGGTTCTTAACATATCACCCAATAGTTCGAGTATTTCACTCATATCATCATCACCACGTTCAATCGCTCTCCAATTAAGCTGATCAAGTGTGTTATACAAGAAATGCGGATTAATATTAGCCTGCAATGCTCTTATATCTGCGCGTTTATGTCTTTTATATTGTTCAATGAGTGAATTGTACAAATTTTCACTTCGAGTAATTAAATTTTTATAACCTACGAATAAATGACCAAATTCATTTTTATAATCATCAGGTACTACTTGGATTGTTCTATTTAATTGATAATTATTCATTAAATGAGTCAATTGACGAATAGGTTTTGTTAGTTGTTTTATTAAAAGATAAACTACTATTAAAACGAAAATGGTGATGATTAAACTAAATAATAATAATTCTTTTGCTACTTGTTTACTGGATACAGTGATCTGCTCATAGGGGGTAGTAGCAACCAATTCCCAATTATAATTAAGAAGATCAGCTGTAACGACTAACTCATCCTTATTAATGAGATATGGCTCATTTTGATCAGGGGAATTTTTAAAATCACCTGAAGATATATAATTTTCGCCAATCCCAGTATGATCGGTGCTCGCCAAGATATGTGATTGTTCATTAATTAAATAGAGTGTTGAATCATTAGGATGAGATCGTAACCAGTTCTCAGTGATAAGTGGATCCAGGTTTAAGCTAAGAATAGCTTGTGTTTGTCCGCGTGAATTTAAAATTTTTCGTGTGTGACTAATAACGTGTTCTTCACCTGCGAACATTTCTATGCTTCGAATACCAATCCAAGCGGCATTTTTATTGGCTAATAGATGAATCCAATTGGATTGCTCAGCTTCTTCTAAAGAATAATAACGAACAGGATTATGAATGTTGCTAGTCGGTGGGTTGTTCATAAATACTTCAATAGAATGTAAATCACCATTACTATAAACTGAATTAGAGAAATCGATTGTTAGTGAATTCCCTAGATAATCACCAGTATGATTATTGATGACTTTATTTAGACTGCTTTGTCTTGACAAAACAACTGCATTCGCTTCAAGTGAACGTAACTTTTGTTCAATATTTTGCTTAATTAAATCTAGGTTGGTTTTCTGTTGAGTTGCTGATAAATGGACAATTTCATTTATTGAAACTCGATAATTAACGTATATAATTGTTGAGAGAATAACGATGAAAAACACTGATAGACTTACAAATAAAACAAGTTTGAACGAATACTTATTTAAAAAATCCACACACAAACCTCCCCCAAAATTAGTTTCTTATAAAGAAAATAGGCCTTTTATATAGAATAGAATAGTCAATTTCATAATTGGCCTTTTTAAAAATATGCAGCTTGTTGCTGTTTTATATAGTACATTGATACGATCACTCGCTAATATTATTATGTAATAAACAATAACGCACATTGTTGAATTGAAAAAATCCTTAAGACAAGCATTCGCAAGCTCTACAGTAGCCAGCTTTTAAATATTCTTTTCGTTATGTATATTTCATTTTTTCATTCTTAGCGTCAAACTGTCATAACGATAGGAATGTATTCTGAAACATGTCGGGGAAAGTTCTTATTGTGAGTGATGACATATCAGTGCCAATTCGATGAACTTGCTCATAAATTAGTGCGTAGTCATAATCAGCATTCATCGTTTGATACCTTAATGATGAACGGGGCAGATGTTCATCAATACCCTTTATTAAAGGGATCGCAGCCTTTCCATCATTTAAATTCTCAGATGAAAAAATTGACTGAAAAATATATCGATCTGATGTACTACCAGCTAAACAGGTTTGTAACCGCATCCAAAATGTTTTTCCCTTCATTATTCTTTTTTAGGTCCTATGGAACTTCGGTGCGAAGGATATCCAATGAAGAATCTATTTTCCTTCCGTATATAGGAAGTTTCGGATTCCTTTTTACTTGCTCCTTTAGCCATTGTTTGTTTTCTGACTTGGGTTTTATGCCCGCATTTTTAGGATCAGTTTTAGCCTTTTCTCTTTTTGGATGGCGCTTGATCAAGTGCTTTAAAATGAGTGGCATCAATAGCGACGGTATCATCAATGATGCATCCTTCTTCAATGGCTCGGAACACAACTTTTAAGGGCATTTTCTATTATACTAGATTCACTTCATTTAGTTGAAAGTTTAAAATAGGCTACTTAGGAAGGCATATTGCAATTTACAAGAAAACCACAATTTAGTTTGAGTACAAAGTCATAATTTAGACGTTTAATTAAATATTTAATCGTCGGATTACGCTCGACATAACGAATGAAAATAGAGATACTCATTGCTGCATAATTAAATTTTACTGGTGCATCAAGCTGAAACTTTTCATTAACTGCATAATAGATTGAATCCAGATCAAAGGAAAATGTAACTGCTTCAAACTTTAGAGTAAATTCCATTTCATATAATTCTTGGATGTCAAATAAACTATCTTGTCGTATGAGAGTCATTAGGAAGTAACTCCTACAGTCTGTCTGGATATTTTTGGTCCAGTATATTTTAATCTAAAATTGAACTACCAGTATGTAATAACCAGTATACAAGACTTGGTGTAGTAATTCTATTTTCACGTCTGAAACCCCAATGAGGTTATGGATTAGGATTTCTGACTTTGATCGCATGACTGATGATAGTTACTTCTTTCTTTCAAGACTACGAAAAAATGCATTTATACGAGTAGTTGATGAGTTTAAATTACCTAAAGATTCAACTGTTCTATCGGATCAGATGGTGTTGATTGGCACGACGCAAAATCGTGCTGAGAATTATTTTCGACTTGTTAAGGTTGAAGATACTAAAGGAAACGAACTTCAACTAATCACAAACCGTTTTGATTTAAGTGCCGAAGAAATTTCTGAGATGTATAAATCACGTTGGGCTGTTGAATTATTTTTTAAATGGATGAAACAACACGTCAACATCAAAAAGTTCTACGGTCAAAGTGAGTCTGCAGTTTACAATCAAGTATTTATTGCCCTTATTGTATTTTGTTTAAATGTACTCGTTCAAATTAAGACAAACAGTAAACGAACCCTCTTGCAAATCAGCCGTTATTTAAGAGCTTCCTTGCTGCCTTATGGAAAGCAGGTTATATCTGGTTGCGAAAAATTGAAGGGAAAGGTGCTTCTTAATTATTTTAATAAAACGTAGCTGTCACTCAAGTCTAATTGTAAATTTTTAAAAAATGGAAGGAGCCATCTTTAGTTGGGTATCAATTTTTTGGCTCTATTAGAAAAAATATTAAAACTGAAAATTTTGCCGATATTTATGCAACGCTAGTGAAATAAAGTCTAACATAAAACTGGGTTCTATTGGAAAAGTCTTTAACAAGTAATTAAAATCCTGATTTTGGGGTATTAACCATCATTCATCTTTGTACGTACTAATTCTCCAACTTCTAAAATCCATTTTTAGCGTTTGAGAAAATCACTGTCCGCATAGTATTATCTATGTACTATCCTTCGATGATTGATATTTTTTGATTTTTTTGAATTTAAAACAGTTTATTACTAGTATAATCAACAGATAATCTCTAATCGTAAGGTTTTTCTTGATTTATCAGATAGATGACTCTGTGCTATACTAAAAATTTCAACATTTGTATTGTTTTTCAATAGTTTTTTAACTTTTTATATCTATTAATGGGTTTTTTTTAGATTACAATAGTATGTGTAAGCGATTGCAATATTATTAGGTGGGAGGAAAAAGAAATGAAAAAAAGGTTATTATTATTATTATTATTTTCTGCACTTCTTTTGATTGTGGCTTGTGGGGATAGTGAAGATGAGCCTACATCAAATGAGGGTGGTGAGCAAGCAGAAGAAACGACAATCCGGGTAGCATGGTGGGGCGATCAAGAACGCCATGATATGACACTGGAAGTAATTGAATTGTTTGAGGAATTAAATCCTGGTATAAAAGTTCAACCGGAATATACGGGATGGGATGGATATTGGGAGCGCTTAAATACACAGGCAGCAGGGCTTAACTTGCCTGACGTTATTGCGATGGATGTTGCATACTTAAATGAATACAACAATAATGGTTTAGTGGTAGATTTGGCACCATTAATTGATGAGGGATTGATTGATTTAAGTGATGTGGATGATGTGTATCAAGAAATGAACCATGATGGTGATCGAGTTTTAGCTATTTCATCAGGAGCTAACGCAGTGTCATTAGTGTATAACGAAGAATTATTAGCCGAACATGGTTTTGATCTCGAACCAGGCTTTACGTATGATGATTTGTATAAAATGAATTTAGAAATTAAAGAGGCCATCGAAGCTGAAGGTGGAGAGAATTTTGGCTTTGATTTCTCCAACTCTGAATATGAACTATTCCAAAATTTTGCTAGACAACATGATATGTCTTTCTACAATGCGGAAGGAAACAGTTTAGGATTTGATGAGGATGTACTCGTTGCTTATTTCGAATGGATACAAAAGATGGTTGAAGATGGAGCTGCTCCTTCACACGACATTATGATGTCTTATATTGAGGGTGCTAACTCTATGGTACAAGAAGGAACATCAGCGGCAAAAATCGGTGCAAGTAACCAAATTATTGGTGATCAACAAGGGACTGAACATGAATTAGGTTTGGCTATTCTACCTTCATTAGATGATGTTGATGTACACACTAACTTTATTCGACCAAGTATGTCTTTTTTAATCACAGAGCATTCGGATAATCAGGAGATTGGAGCCAAATTTATTGATTTTATGACAAACAACCTAGAAGCAAATGAGATATTGCAAGCAGAACGAGGTGTGCCTATTTCCTCGGTTGTACGTGAGCATTTAAGTGATAAAGTATCAGAGCCAGTTGAAAAGACGTTTGATTTTTTAGAATTAGTTACTGAATATACAAAAGAAGCAGATCCACTTTCTCCACCAGGGGAAACAGAAGTGCGTGGTGCCTTCAGTCGAATTCTTGAAATGTTAAAATATAGCCAAATTACACCAGAAGAAGCTGCGAGTCAGTTTATGGATGAAGCGGAAAATATACTAAATTAATTAAGAAAATGCGACTATTAAAAAATTGAGATTTTAAATAGTCGCTTTAAAAACCAGTTAAATATTGAAAAAGATCAAGCTCGTGTAGTTACTAACAATTTGGTGGTGAAAAAGGTATGACAAAGGAAAAAACAAGTGCTCCATCCAGTTTAAAGTTGGAGTCTCGTAATATAAAATCAAATAATTTATCTGGTTATTTAAGTATATCGCCATGGTTGATTGGTTTTATACTAATGATTGTTGGTCCAATGATCGCTTCATTATATTTATCATTTACCGATTATAACTTATTGTCCTCACCTAATTGGGTAGGTTTAGATAATTATATAAGTTTGTTTAATGATGGACGATTTTTAAAATCCTTGGAAGTAACATTCAAGTTTGTCTTTATTTCTGTTCCGGCGAAGCTCATTTTTGCATTGGCTATCGCCATGCTCTTTAACACGGGGAGAAAAGGAAGCTCAATGTTTTCAACTGTTTATTATATTCCTTCGATTATTGGGGGAAGTGTAGCAATAGCGGTTGTTTGGAAGCAACTTTTTGGGCGTCAGGGTGCAATAACAGAAATTTTATCGATGTTAAATATTACAGATGGAAATTTAATTGGTAATCCAAACACAGCTTTATTTGTGCTTGTTTTACTGATTATCTGGCAATTTGGTTCACCAATGATTATATTTTTGGCTGGGCTACGACAAATACCTAAAGAGTTATATGAGGCAGCTAGCGTTGATGGTTCGAATAAAATAAGACAGTTTTTTCACATTACGTTGCCGATGTTAACACCTGTTATATTTTTTAATTTAGTTATGCAAACAATTAATGGTTTTATGACGTTTACACAAGCTTATTTAATTACAGGTGGAGGACCTTTAGATGAAACTCTTTTCTATGCGGTTTATCTCTATGAAACAGCCTTTGAGTATTTGAGAATGGGTTATGCTTCTGCGATGGCGTGGGTCTTGCTCGTTATTATCGCTGTAATTACGGTAATTTTCTTTGCTACATCTAAATATTGGGTTTTCTACCAAGATGGGAGTGAAGGTTAATAATGAAGAAAAACAAGCGTCTTTTAAATAATATTATTTTTTATGTGTTTGTAATTGGTTTAGGTGTGGCGATGATTTATCCGATTTTATGGATGTTTGCGAGTTCCTTAAAACCAGCGACCGAAATATTTAACAATGCAATATCACTATGGCCAAGTGAATTTATCTGGGAAAATTATGTTGAAGGTTGGGCTGGTTTTGGCGGGATTGGCTTTGCCACTTTCTTTAAAAACTCCATTATTGTGACAGCGATCGTCGTTGTTGGGACTTTATTAACGGGAAGTCTTGTTGCTTATGGCTTTGCAAGAATTAATTTTAAATTCAGTAATATATTGTTTGCTTGTTTAATGGCGACGATCATGTTACCTGTGCAAGTCACATTGATTCCGCAATACATCATTTTCAATGAAATTGGTTGGGTAAATACATTTTATCCACTACTCATACCTGGATTAATGGGTGGGCAGCCTTTCTTTATCTTCTTACTGATTCAGTTTATTCGTGGTATTCCACGTGAATTGGACGAGGCAGCCTTCATGGATGGGGCAAACAAGTTTGATATTTACTGGCAGATTATTTTACCTTTATTAAAGCCTGCACTTGTATCTGTTGCTTTATTCTGTTTCATGTGGACATGGGATGACTTCTTAGCGCCACTGATTTACTTAAATGATGCAAGTCTTCATACTGTGACGATTGCGTTAAGAAACTTTATGGATTCAACAGGAGCTACGTCTTGGGGACCATTATTAGCGATGGCATCCTTATCTCTTGTACCACAGGTATTAATTTTTGCTTTCTTCCAGAAAAATTTAGTAGAAGGTATTTCGACAACAGGATTAAAATAATATCATTATAGTATAGTGGATAGGATGAATAAAATGAATGGTGCGAATACTCGTGATGGCTTTTATCGCATATTAGAATGGATTATGGTATTAGCGTGGTTAAATATTTTATGGGTTATCTTTACATTGCTAGGATTCGTCATATTTGGTTGGGCTCCTGCGACTGTTTCTTTGTTAAGTATGTTAAGAAAAATTCACAAAGAAAAGAACCTACGCTTACCCAAATTTAAAGAGTTCTATCACCATTATAAAGCGAACTTTATGAAGGCGAATGGAGTTGGGTTAATCTTAATTATAACGATATTTGTTCTTGGTTATGGTTTTATGACGTTACCTTATTTACCTGGATTATCATTCTATGTGATGTTTAATTTTTATGTTGTGATGACAAGTTTATTCATGGTGATGTCTATCTTTGTTTTCCCAACTTTGACTCATTATCAAGCTACATTTATAAACTATTTTAAATATGCCTTGTTGATCGGATTGTCAAATCTTCATTATGGTTTGTTGTGTGTAATTAGTTTAGCATTAACCTATATATTATTCAGAGCTTTCCCGGGGCTAATCCTGTTTTTCCCAATTAGTGTTCCTTGTGCTATTCTAATGTTTATTACATTAAAAGCATTTAACAGAATTGAGAACAAAATAGTAATTGCTAAGTAAATTGGGAGAGGGGAATAATTGGCGAGTAAAATTTATTGTGATGTGCCAATATATCCTGAAGGATTCATTGACAAGGGAACTATGATCCAAAATAGAGAGGCATTATTTCAACTTAGAATGAGTAACAAAATTGATGTTGTGGCAGGCGATTTTTAACGGTGATTTTGTTGATCGTGCAGATGACTTAGCTAGAATCTTTGATACAGCACCTCCTTTACCTAGACCAGATGGAGTACAACTAGCAGCGTTCTATGGAGGCGCAGCAGATGGTTTCTTTGCGATCACAAATAAAGCATCTGAAGAATAACAGACTAAAGCAATCCAACTAGCAGATTATCATTATACTAAAGTATGAGGGAGTGTTAAAATTGAAACAAACTAAAAGTGGTGAAAATAAACTGATATTAAGTTACCCTACCTCATGGTGGAAAAACATGTGGAGAGAGGCATTACCTTCTGGGAATGGAAAAATTGGCGCCTCTGTGTATGGTGGAATAAAAAATGAAACCATTTTAATGAATCATGGAGATTTATGGCACTTGGGAATAAAAGATGATGTACCAGATGTTAGCCATACCCTCCAAGAAACGCGAGACCTGATGTCTGACAAAAAGTATCTAGAAGCAAGTTGGCATTTAACAAATGCATTAAAAGATAAAGAATACAATACTCAGCTAGCAGCCAGTTTACCACTTGGCGCACTTAATCTTTCTATGCCATCTGAGAGTGCATTTCGAAATTACCATAGGACATTAGATATGGAAACTGGGGAAGTAACGGTTGAGTGGGATGAGGAGGATAAATCATATTATCGAAAATTATTCGTTTCAAGAGAAGATGATTTGATTGCTTATGAGATTGGTACAGAAATAGGGTCTGTAGAAGGGGAAGTCCATGTAACGCTCCAAAAAAGTGATGATGGCAAATTGGCAGAGAGATACCCCCATTTGACAGATACCTTAGAAGTCCATGCTGATGAGTCTTACTTTTATTATGCAGCTCAAAATGATGATGGTACTGACTTTGGCGCTGTGCTTCGAATCATTCCAACGGGTGGCCATACTAAAAATAAAAACAACCGTATTCAATTTATGGATTCAGAAAAGGTTCTTATACTTGTAAAAGTGTTTATTAAGGGGGAGAGAGAAGAGGAATGGAAGCGCCTAAAAAGTGAATTAGAAGAGATTCATATGGGCTATGAGCAATTAATAGAACGACATATTAATATTCATAAACCTTTGCTTCATTCCTCATCTATTGAACTAGAACATGAAGAAGATTCACTTTCAAATGAAGAATTGCTTCTGAAAGCATATTCTGGCGAGGTTCCAATATCATTGATCCAAAAAATGTGGTCATATGGAAGATATTTATTCATTTCTGGTACTAGTGTAAATGATCAACCCTTTGGATTATATGGGCTTTGGTATGGAGATTATAATCTAATTTGGAGCCATCATATGGCAAACGAAAATATTCAAATGATGTATTGGCATGCAGGAGTTGGTGGATTGATTGAGCAGGTTCCTGCTTTATTCAATTATTATGATAGTATGATGAACGATTTCAGAAATAATGCAAAAAAACTGTATGGTTGTCGTGGAATATTTATTCCAGCTGGGACTACGCCGGGAATAGGTGTACCTAATCAAGTTGTTCCCGTTATTATGAATTGGACTGGGGCAGCAGGCTGGTTGGCAAAACATTATTATGATTATTATTTATTTACTGGTAATCATGCATTTTTAAAGGAGAAAGCATTACCATTCATGCGCGAAGTGGCATTATTTTATGAAGATTTTCTTGTGGTGGGAGAGTATGGATATTATAAATTTTTCCCTTCAGTATCACCTGAAAATACACCGGAAAACTTTATGCCAGAAGACGGTCAACCATTAGCACATCCAATGCCGACTACGATTAATGCAACTGCTGATTTTGCGATTATGAAAGAGTTATTCACCCATTTAATTGAGGGTAGTGTCGCAGTGGGAGAAGATTTACAAGAGATTGAGAGGTGGGAACAAATATTAGAAAAAGTCCCTTCCTATCAAATAAACGATGATGGAGCAATTAAAGAATGGATGCATGATGATTTTGAAGATCGGTATGACCACCGTCATTTGTCTCATATTTATCCAGTTTTTCCAGGTCAGGAATTTACAAGAGAAGAAAACCCAGACATATTTAAAGCATTTGAAATAGCAGTAAATAATCGATTGATCGGTGCTCAAACTGGTTGGTCACTTGTCCATATGTCATCAATATATTCTCGTCTTGAAAATGGCGATAAAGCACTGGAAAGTTTAGATGTTTTATCACGCTCTTGTCTATTAAGTAATTTTTTCACCTTGCACAATGATTGGCGTGACATGGGTATTTGTCTGAATTCAGAGACTGCTCCTGTCCAAATGGATGCAAATCTAGGCTTTGTGAATGCTGTACAAGAAATGCTCATTTATGTATCACCTTCATTCATGAAGCTTTTGCCAGCACTACCAACGAAGTGGAAACAAGGAAAAGTAAAAGACATAAGATTTATGACAGGAAAGATATGCTTCTCTTGGGATAAAGAGATTAATAAATTTGAAGGAACACTGATCGCTGAAAGAGAAACCCAGTTAATCTTAAAACTCCCAGACCTTTGTAAAAATTATACAATCATTGGTGATGCTATTAACTACAGACAATCAAAGATTGGAAAGAATTACGTAGATATTAAGATGGAGCCTGGTCAAACGTTATCTATTAAGTCATCAGAAAATGCATATGCGATCAGTGATCAATAAATAGAAAAAAAGATATAAAAATCACTTATGCTTTGAATGACAGTAGTTTGATCTTATTTATAATATCCGAAACTTGAGCGAGTAAAAGAACACGAATAGCATAAACTGACTCCTGTCAAGTAGATAGGGGGAGTTTATACCATGATGTTGTTTTTTGCTTAATTTTACAATCGGCATTTATAAAAAAACAAAATTAAGAGCCGTTTTTTATTGAAAAGTTAATGATGGAAAATATTATTTATAGCATCACTACTGTGTTAATAGGTAATGAAATAGTATACGAAAATGGTTTATTTAGAGAAAAATGTTTATTTTAATTGGTGGAAAAGTCTCTAATAATTCTAAAAAAGTTTGCGAAGGATTTTAGTTTATTGATTCAAACTCCTATTACTTTAGTATTTAATTATGCTAGATATAATAGTCTTGAAAAGTTTTGAGTAAATTGAGTAAGAAGGGGTAAAAAAATGAGCTTATAGCAAAGTGAAAGCGCTATATTCGTTTGTGTGGAAATTGCAATTTCTGTGAATAGGGAATTAAATGAACTTACTAAATCTATGAACTTAATAATAGTGAAAAAATTAGGAGGATTTAAAATTGAAAAAAGTTTACTATTCTATGTCTATCGTATTGCTTGTATTGCTCATAATTCAATTTGGTAATTTTACTGCAATTTTTGCACAAGTAGAAAATGAAGATAAGTTTCAAGTAAAGTACGATTTTGGAACAGAGGATAGTCCAGTAGCTGAAGGTTATGAGAAGGTTACGCATAAAACGCTTTATAGTGAGGAAACAGCTTTTGGTTTGGATAAGGAAATTGATAGTCGTGACCGAGAAAATGAGGAAAATAAAATTTTAAGAGACTTTGTTTTTGGAAGTGATGGTTATTTATTTACTGTAGATCTGCCAAACGGGGATTATTGGATAACGATATATGCTGGTGATGCTGATGCGACTAATACCGAAACTGAGGTCACAGTAAATGATGCATATCTAGGGTCAATGAGTAGTGGTCAAGGTGATTATGATGTGATCACTCAATTAATTGAAATTACTGACGAAAAAATGATTTTTGATATGAGTGGATCCAATGCTCGAATAAACGCTATTGAATTAATAGAGGCAGATCCTGTTGATCTAGAACCAGTAGAAAATGTTAAATTAACTGATCATGATCACTCAGTCACATTAGAAAATTCCGAAATATCAATTAATGTAAATAAATCTACAACAAGGATTTCGTCAATTTTTTATAAGAATGGCAATGAACCTGAATTTAATTTAGTCGGTGGTCAAAATGGTGGTGGATCCTACCTAGCTAACTATAAAGTAGGCGATGAATCATTTCAAAGGACAATTTCAAATGCTGAATTTAAAATTATAAATGAAACACCTGAAAGAATTGAAATTGCAATGATAGTAGATGATGCCGATGAGCTTCCGTATTACCTAGAAGTTCGTATGGCTTTAGAAAAGGATTCATCAGGTTTTTATTATTATACAATTTATAAATATACAGACGATATGCCAGATGATTTGGGACTTAATCAGTTGAGGTATGCCTTTGCTTTAGGAGATTCATCATTTGAATATTTTGTTGTCGATGACGAACGAGGAGTTCAACAAAGACCAACACATGAAGATTTAGCTAATTCAATACCTATACAGGACTCTACTGACCTGTTACCTGGACCTGGTCTTCCAGAAGGTCGTGTCTACTCAAAATATCAAAATATATCTAATTTAGAAGGTAATAATAATGTATTTATGGCTTCTAATGGTGAGGTAGGTGTTTCATTAATTCAAGCAAGCAAAGAATACTTTGATGGTGGACCAACTAAACAAGAATTAACTACACATGATTATTATGACGGACAAATATTGCTTTGGCATGAACACTCAGGACATTATGGAACTCCTGATATACAACCAAAGAAAGGTTGGGAAAAAATATATGGTCCTTTCTATTTATACGTAAATGAAAGCACTGGAACAGATGCTGAAGAAAATGTTAAGGAAATGTGGAATGATGCTAAAAGAAAGGCTGAAGAAGAAAAAAATAAGTGGCCATACAAATGGATCTCAGATCCGATTTATGCTGTTGAAGAAAGATCTGATGTATCGGGAAGATTAGAAATAACTGATGGATCATCTCCTCACAATGCATGGGTAATTTTATCTGACCCCAAAATAGATTGGCAAGAACAAACGGAAGATTATGTTTATTATACACAAGCAGATTCGAGTGGTAATTTTAATTTATCAGCAGTTCGACCAGGGATATATAAATTAACGGCTTTTGTTGATGGAGTAATGGATGAATACACTTTAGATAACATTAAAGTAGAGTCAAATAAGCCTGTTAATCTTAATAAAATATCATGGACTCCAACAAGCTATGGGGATATTATCTGGCAAATTGGAATCCCAAATAGATCGGCTGAAGAGTTTTTTATATACGGTGGTAAAAATGGATTCAGAGACCATCTTACATGGTTGGAATATCCATACATATTTCCAGATGGAGTTGACTTTAAAATAGGAGAAAGTGATTTTAGTAAAGATTGGAATTATTTTCAACCTATGTATCAAACTCCTGGTACACCCAGTCAATTAGAATTAAGAGGCACAAAAGAAGATAAGTCTTTAACGGAGTGGAAAATTCGTTTTGATTCAGATAGCTATAAAGAGGGTACTGCGACTCTGTCTATAAATTTAGCAAGTTCGGTTTTCGGAACACTTGAGGTAAAGTTAAATGGAGAAACCGTTTCAACTTTTAAAGAATTTCCAGGACCACCAGGAGATGCTGCCTCCTATAGGCAAGGCATAAGAGGCATATATCGTCAGTTAGATCCGATACAATTTGATGCAGCAAAAATTAAAGCGGGTGAAAATATCATTACCCTTTCACCTTATGTTCCACCAGAAGCGCCGACATCTGATGATTGGATGAATCCAATGGCGGCTATAATGTATGATGTGATAAGATTAGAAGTAGATTCAGATACAGAAGTAGATTTAACTGAAGAATTAACAGAACTAATCTCAGAAGCCAAGGAAATATCAAATGCAGACGGATTATATACAGAGAGATCATTTGAAGCATTACAACAAGCGATAGAATTAGCTGAAGCCTCTATTGAAACAATAGATTCAGAAGCATCATTGATTACTGCAGTTGAAGCATTGCGATTGGCGATTGAGGGATTGGTAAAAATTGATCCAATTCCTGACCTGGAAGTAGACGTTTCAAAGCTAGAAAAGTTAATTACTAAAGCTAAATCTTATTCGAATGAAGATAGAGTCTATACAGCTGATTCATTCACAACACTGCAACAAGCAACTAAAGCAGCAGAAGCAGCTCTTAAAACAGTTCATACAGAAGAAGAATTAAATGCGGAATTAGCTTTATTACAATCAGCAATTGCTGGGTTAGAAAAAGCAAAAGAAGATGTGAAGGAAGAGATTGTAAATAGCAGTCCAAACATCAGCGATGGACAAGCGGTTATTTCATCAAACGATATTGATCGATTAGCCCAAGATGGACAGTTTATCATTGATATTACCGTAGCTGACGAAATAGAAAAAATCTATCTTACAAGTGATCAAGTGAGAGAGTTAATAAATAAAAATGCCGAAATAATTATCAAAAAGTCCGGTATTGTATTATCAATTCCAACACTTCACTTAAATGGAGATGAAGACGTTACGATAACGATTGATCGTATCACTGAAGAAGCTGTTACAATCCCGAAAGGAAAAGAATTAAAAGGTGATATCTTCAAGTTTACGATTATGCAAAAAGAATTGGTCAGTGAATTTACGAAAGAAAACCCCGTCACTTTAGAATTTGCAGTTGATGAGAATGATATAACAAATATCAATAATCTGCAAGTCTTTTATTTAAACGAAGAGACAGGTGAATGGCTAGAAATTGGCGGTGAATATACAGGTGAAAGTCTAGTAGTATCAACAACACACTTTAGCATATTTGCACCCATGGAAACAATAGCCTTATCAGATGGCCCAGATCCGATCATAGAAGAATCAAAGGAAGATAAGGGTGGAGATGAGAACGGGGATACTGATAAGGACAAAGACAAAGACCAGGATGTAACCATACCATCTAATAAAGATGGTGACAGTCTTCCTAAGACGGCAACAACAATGTACATGATGCTATTGATTGGCTTAGTGTTGTTAGTATTAGGTGGAGCATCAATCCTTGTGATCAAACGTAAAAAGATAGAACAATAAATTATGGGAATTTAAAATAAGTGATTCAAGGTACTGGGAACCATTATTATGTTTCCCAGTATCTTTTTTTAAAATTAAAATTTAAATAGAAGCTTCGTACTTATGCAATGCAAGGATAATTCCAAAGAGCAAAAAAGTGTCATTGTAAGAAATAAATATCAGCTGTATGATTTTAGTAATGTTTACTTTGAAAGGGGATATACAGGTGGGAAAAGGAAGAGTTTTAGAAAGTGAAGTAACATCATTTCGTGATCACATTAGTAATGCAAAAACAACAAAATTAACAAATCACTTTGCACATCAATTCCATCTTTATTTTACAAATCTAGGCCGGTATGATCAAAATGAAAAAGGCAAAATAAAAAACTTCTGATTTGTTCCGATAGGGATAATTGCACAAATTTATACAGTTTAGATTTAGAGACAGGGAGACAAATTCAATTAACAGATTTTAGTTCAACTGATCAAACAGGAATTCCACTAGCGTTGCATAAAAACTTTAAGCAGATGTCAACCACTTTGACACGTTAATTTTATTAGTTTCATGAATGGTCTGAATTTTCAGGATAAAGGTATATGAGATTAATGAAAAAGGAACAATAGGCATGTAAGGGTAGTCCTCATCCATTTTTTTACAGTTATTTAAATGATTGGATCATAAATATTGGGGAGAAACACATATCGAGGGTATCCCATATCCCACTCTCTGCATCGATCTGGCCGATGGGCGCAGCTTGGTTGTCTTTACATTTGTGGGACATTATCGATTTGAAGGAGATGAAGGGTTTCTTGCTGATCATGCCTACCCAGTGATGAAAGAAGCTGCGGAATTTTTTCTTAGATTATCTTGTCGAAGATCCCCGTCCTTCCACATATTTCGTATGTCGATGACAGGCTTTATATCATGGTCATCCCATAGTCTATTGTTTAACTTCGTATCGTCATATCCTCTATCACCGGACATTGTTTCTGCATTTTCTAGGAGAGAAGGTTCGTTATTCTCAATGTCGTTCAATAAATCATGTGCTGCATTAATATCAGGAACAGAGACTTTTGTAATGCTATAAGCGACTGGAAGTTCGTACGCTGAATCAACAATCAAATGAATTTTATAACCAAACCATTTGGCGATTTTTGGCCGCATTGTACCGTCTTCTCTTTTTCCTTGATAAACTTTCTTTCCATGGTTAGCGTCTGTATCTCGGCGCTCATCCTCTTTATTATTCTTATTCTTACCATTGGCAAAAGACTGGATGGCTTTCCCATCAATAGCTAAACACTTTCCGAACCGCACGAACAGGATAGTCGGCACGATCATTCCGGCGTTCTTTCTCCAGGATTGCCATCAACTTGTCATCAGGTAAATATTCAATAACTAGACGCAGTCGATCTAAATCTCCTAATTCTTCTAAATCTGTCCACGAAAATAAGTTCATTAATAGCCATACAGGTGAAATCCCTTGGTTAATGGTTTTTGTAGTTATTAGCTATTTTAACCCATATGGGACAAGGTTTCATCTGTTTTTTTGTCTTTCGGGGTGAATTTTATCAAATTCACCATTTTCACTGTAAAAACATCCATCATCCATTTTTCGCCTTTTATTGGGGGAAATAAATTTGCCCCTTATTGTGACTCGTTGGGACGATTGTCGTCTGAGACATCGCAATTAGCCCATCCTTAGATATGGTATGTTTATGAGAATTTCAAACAGGTGACGCGGAATCTCTGATAATCAATTCAGAAGGTAAGACAACTTTCCTGAATTCTGGGGGAGCAATTTTTTCAATTCTTTCAATAAGCATTTTCGCACCCATAAAACCAAAGTTATAAGCGGGTTGTGCAACAACTGTTAGGAAAGGATCTAGATCAAGAGATGGATCTAAATCGTCAAAGCAGACAACCGAAATGTCCTCTGGTACACGGATATTTAGTGTTTGTAATTCCTTGATTGTATTAATTGCGATAAAGTTATTGGCGGCAAAAATTGCCGTTGGTCGCTCCTTTAATGGAATTGAAAGTAAAGTAGATATATTTGTATTCTTATACTTATAATGACTCTGTATTATAAAATCGTCATGTAATTGTAAATTATAAGAGGTTAATGTTTCAATATATGCTTGCTGACGTTCACGTGCAGTTGAAATATTTAATGGACCATTAATGATTGCTATTCGCTTATGCCCCTTTTTAATGAGATGCTCTAATATTTTTTGAGTACCATTTCGGCTATCTCCATGAATTTCATCACAATTTATCCCTGCAATTTTACGGTCAAGTAAAATGAATGGAATATTATATTTATTTAAAGTTTGCAAATTATTGCTCGACGCATCTTCGGAAGGAGTAATCATAACACCATCTACTCCCGTTGAAATAAGCATATTAATATAATCTGATTCTTTGTTTATATCTTCATCACTGTTACATAGTAAAAGACGATATCCCATTTGCTTCGCTTTATCTTCCGCACCACGTGCTAGTTTTGTAAAAAATGGGTTAGCGATATCGGTAATAACAAGAGATAAAATATTGGATTTTTTTGAAGTTAAATAACGGGCAGATGAATTAGGAATAAAGTTCAATTTTTTAATTGCATTATCTACTTTGATTCGTGTTGACTCACTCACATTTTTTGATTTATTGATAACCCTAGATACAGTCATAGGAGAGACGTTCGCCTTTTTAGCAATATCATAGATTGTAGTCATCTGTAACTTCCTTCCTTTATAATGCTATAGTTTTTATAAATTTAAAATCGCTTTTTATGAATATCAATATTATAGCATAAGAATTGAAAAGCTATTTTACAATATGCTAATTGATCTTTAATAAGTTGTAAAATGAAATATTTTAAAGGTAAAAGGACTAATAGTAAACCCGTGTATAATGTTAATTATCGACAAGAAACATATGCGGATGAATACTATGAGTCAATCACAGTCTAACTCAAAAGTGAGGAAGAATAAACGAATAAACATAATAACTGAAAGAGAATATTATGATATTGAAATACTATAAAAATGGGTTTAAATCCCGCTGACATTACTAAACAGTTAGATGGGACATAAATAACTGCACGATTGATAAAGAAATTGTGAAAGGAACTGTCAAATAAATTAATGGTGATTTGATAAATGGATACATTCATTGCTGATGCATCGCAATTATTTATCAATGAAACGCAATGAATATAGACCCTAGTTTAAAAATTAGTAATGATTATAAACTCATTTTTGTGCTTGATTTTACCAATGACATCACCTGAAGAACATTTATCATTTACTACCTTTGCCTTAATATGTTAAGAACATTACAGAACACAAACTAAGAAATATAATCAAAATCACCCTTAGAAGTTCTGTTAAATCAAGGTTTAATAGAAGGGTTTTCGATTATTCGAAGTGTTTATTGTAGTGTTTTCTTTGGATTCTCTCTCATATGACTTGATAAAGGTAACTATTAACTTCACTACTTTAGAAAGTTGTGAATAAATATGCGTTGCGTTCACTATGCACATTCTTATAGGTGTGCTCGGCATGTCTAGCGACTTAGTGGTAAAAGTCCACCACAGGCTGAATTAGTTTATTTAGAATTAGCTTTATGAAAGGGTATATTCTTAGTCAATGGTTGAAAAGACGTATTCGAATGATTATATGGAAACAATGGTAGAACGTTAAAGCCAAATATAGAAACCTTATAAAGCTTGGTATTACCAAACATAAAGCATTGGAGTGGGCAAACACACGCAGAGGGCACTGGAGGATAGCCAATAGCTATATTCTTCATAGGTCCATTACAGACAAAATCTCAAAAAGGCAGGTTATAAAACTTAAACGTCCTTTTTGGTAAAGCGAACTTAAATTATTGAATCGCCGTACATAGGGTGACGTGCCTTCTATTCGATTTTGTAGGAGCGTAGAACAAATGAAATTCAAATAAATTAACTGTACCATTCATACCTAAGTACACTGATATAAAAGATTTTAGAAATAAGGAAATAGAAGATGATTGAAGGTCAGGTGAATACCTATCCGCGGAGCATATTTGACTATAGATCGGGAAAGGTATCTTAAGGTAATGCATAAACGAGAGAAACTTAACACATACCAAAATTTGTTTGACCTATCTTGTATAGATTGGTATAGTAATAATATGTTATCGGTAACAAATTGGCTTTTGATAACGCCTACTAAATTTTTCCAAATAATGAGAGGGGTTTTATATGTCATACGTGTTTCAAGATCTAAAAAAATATGCTCACAAACTAGTCGATAGTGGTTTAGTTGTTGGTGCTGGTGGAAACTTGAGCATGCGTGATGGGGACGATATGTATATTTCTCCAAGTGGTTTCGATCTGAAAGAGACGGAAGATGCAGATTGGGTGAAAGTAAACATTGATACAGGTGAAATGCTTTCTAAACTCAAGCCTTCTTCAGAAGTTTTGATGCATTTAGAATGCTTTAGACGTCATTCAGATATCAATGCGGTTCTTCATGCACATCCTAGTTATTCTGTTGCTGTTTCGTCAACAGGTCAGGAAATACCGCCAATGTTCCCTGACTTTCCTGCGATGGTTAAAAAGGTCTCATATATTGATTATGTCATTCCAACGACACATGTACTTGCGGACGCAGTCGCAGAAGTTGTAAAAAATAGTCAAGCCATTGTCATGAGAAATCATGGCGTTTTAACAGTAGGTGCAACAATGAAAGAAGCGTTTTTCTATATGCAATTAGTCGAGGAAGCTGCAAAGGTTTACTCGATTGCTGCAGCTATCGGCACACCTAGAATTTTAACAGAAAAAGAATGTGATGATTTACGCAATTTGTCATCAGAAACATATCGTTCTGATCTTCTTAAAAAAGGCAATATTTAGGAGTGTGATCATGAGGAAAGTAATTGCTGTTGATTTAGGTGCGTCAAGTGGTAGATTACTCGTGGCAAAGTTTCATAAGCAAAAATTAGTCATGGAAGAATTACATCGTTTTGCAAATGAGCCCATTGAAAAAGGTGAACATTTATTTTGGGATATTTCCTTCTTTCTAAATGAAATTAAAAATGGTCTTAAAAAATACGTTAAGAAGTATGGTGCATCTGTAAGTGGTATAGGTATCGATACATGGGGTGTCGATTTTGGTTTAATTTCAGATGAGGATATGTTATTAGAAGATCCATACGCCTATCGTGATACACATACAATTGAAATGCTGCCAAAGGTACATGAGAAAATCAACGATAAGGATCTTTTTATGAGAACTGGCGTAGAATCAGCGCCAATCAACACCATTTACCAATTAGCTGCTATATTTAACAACCGACCTGAATTAGAAGAGAAGACTTCAACAATTTTAACGATGCCCAGTTTGCTTGTATTTTTATTAACAGGTGAAAAGTATAATGAATTTACACATGCTTCAACAACACAGTTATTAAACATTAACGATCAAAACTGGGATCAAGAAATCATGGACAAGGTCTTTTCACGCAAGCTTCCTTTAGCTGAAATTAGAGAAACCAATACGGTTACCGGGCATACGAAAGAGTGTCTGAATCAAGCTGTAGGACTAGGACCAACGCCTGTGATCAATGTTCCGGGTCATGATACAGCTTGTGCACTTGCTTCGATGGCCTTTCAAAGTAAAGAGACGGTATTTATGAGTTGTGGCACTTGGGTTTTAATTGGGGTCGAAGTTGAGCAACCTGTTGTGACAAATGAGGCTTATCAATGGGGTTTTACTAACGAAGGTACCATTGAGCAAACGTATCGCTTACAAAAAAATAATATGGGGCTTTGGTTGTTACAACAATGCAAAAAGGAGTGGGAAAGGGGTGGTGCGTTTATTTCATATGAGGAGGAAAGTGTTTTATTAAAGCAAGCGCGCCCATTTCAATCTTTCATTGATCCAGATCATGAGATGTTTTTTAATCCAAATCGTATGACAGAAGCTATCCAAGAATTCTGTCAGCAAACGAAACAAATGATCCCAACCACTAAAGGAGAATTTATTCGTTGTATCATAGAAAGTTTATCACTTAAATATAGATGGGTTATTGATAGATTAGAATATTTAACAGAAAAAGAAGTTCCATCTATTCATATGGCAGGTGGGGGCATCCAAAACAAGTGGTTATGTCAATTTACGGCTAATGCGACAAGGAAACCTGTGAAAACAGGTCCTATTGAAGCGAGCTCGATTGGAAACGCTTTATCGCAATTGATCGCAATTGGTGACATTGAAAATATGATAGAAGCAAAAGAAGTTTCAAGTCGTTCATTTCATACAACCGATTATTCACCTATGGATCTATCAACATGGGAGCAAGCATATCATAGGTTTATAAAATACATTTAAAATGATGGAGGTTTTTTATTCATGGCAGTAGATCAGCGTTATATAGGAGAGTTGCCAAAAATAGGCATTAGGCCGACGATTGATGGACGAAGAAATGGTGTAAGGGAGTCGCTTGAAGAAACGACAATGAATTTAGCCCATTCAGTTGCCAAATTATTAAAGGAGAATATTTTCTATTATACAGGTAAGCCTGTAGATATCGTAATTGCAGACACTTGTATTGGTGGTGTTGCAGAATCAGCCCAAGCAGCAGAGAAATTTAAAAGAGAAGGTGTTGGGGTCTCGATAACAGTAACCCCTTGTTGGTGTTATGGGACGGAAACAATGGACATGGACCCACATCTTCCGAAAGCTGTATGGGGATTTAATGGTACGGAAAGACCTGGTGCTGTCTATTTAGCGGCAGTATTGGCGGCTTATAATCAAAAGGGCCTCCCAACATTTGGGATTTACGGACAAGATGTTCAAGATGCCGGTGATACAGAAATACCAGCGGACGTTCAAGAGAAACTGATTCGTTTTGGTAAAGCCGGATTATCTGTCGCCATGATGAAGCATAAGTCATATCTTTCCATGGGCTCTGTATGTATGGGGATCGCAGGTAGTATGGTTCAGGAAGACTTTTTTCAAGAGTATTTAGGCATGCGCAATGAATCAATCGATATGTCTGAGTTTGTAAGAAGATTGGAAGAAGGCATTTACGATCCCGAAGAATTTGATAAAGCATATAAATGGACGAAGGAAAACTGTAAAGAAGGCATAGATAATAACCCAGAAGGATTTATACGAACAGATCAACAAAAAGAAGCTGATTGGGAAACAGTTGTGAAAATGGCACTTATTGCTCGTGATTTAATGGTTGGAAACGAAAAATTAGCGGGTATGGGCTACGCAGAAGAAGCTTTTGGAAGAAATGCACTTATTGCCGGGTTTCAAGGGCAACGTCAATGGACAGATCACTTCCCAAATGGTGATTTTATGGAAGCCATTTTAAATTCATCATTTGATTGGAACGGTAAACGTGCACCTTATTTGCTTGCAACAGAAAATGATAACTTAAATGCTGTTTCGATGATGTTTGGTAATCTATTAACAAATACGGCGCAACTATTTGCAGATGTCAGGACATATTGGAGTCCAGATGCTGTGAAACGTGTAACAGGCCATACATTGTCAGGTACCGCAGAAAATGGGGTGATCCATTTAATTAATTCAGGTGCTGCAACGCTAGACGGTACGGGTGAACAAACATCATCTGACGGTAAGCCTGTTATGAAACCATTTTGGGAATTAACTGATGAGGATGTCCAGAAGAGTTTA